>RCNH01000584.1_pt1 | contig 14444 bp, 12 predicted proteins | sample 2041161 | NCBI WGS metagenome assembly RCNH01 (sample SAMN09708215, study PRJNA481090) | Feces metagenome, whole genome shotgun sequencing project. | biome: feces | host: Leptonychotes weddellii | place: Antarctica: Sion Island | collected 2010-03-01 | reverse complement strand
CATATGTTGGATGGAAGAAAAATCACTGATTTATCTCTGCCGTTCCCTCAGAAATTTGCCCTTAAACAGGTAATTAAGAAACTGGAAGGAACGACAATTTATGAAATGATGGTGGAGAACCATCTCATTTAATTGCATGTCCAAGTCTAAATGAGGATATATGGCACAGTATCGGTACACTGTAAGAAGCATCGAGATTGTCCCAACACGCTTTTGGCTCTGTTGGCGGGGGCAAGTCTATTAAGCAGAACTGGACTTTAATTTACAAAGCCGGTTACATTTGATATCCATCCTTTCAAAGGGAAAATCGATCCCTTTTGATTTGGCCGGTACATCAAATGTACCGGCTTTTTTGCTTTTTTCATCCAGTGATAACTGGATGACCGTCCGCTGGGGATATGATCTTTCGAAGAATGCTGCTGTCGCTGACAACAGGAGCGAGACGACACCGTTTGAATAAGGCAGAAACGACAGCGGGTAAATCGGCTTTTGCAAAAATAGATTTTAGGGAAAGGGGGGTACAATATTTTCAACGAATGGTACGCCGCTCAGATATCAAAGAAAATTCGAGCCGTGCGGCAGTCTAAATCCGATAACGGAGGTGGACTATGGGTACAAAAAGAATGCAGAAAATCCAAAGCAGTGGATTATTGATGAGCCGACCGCAAATGTGGTGCGATATAATTTCGAACTGTGTCTGGAAGGGCTGGGGGTTCCCCAAATTGCCCGCCGTCTGGAAACTGAGAAGATACTGACACCGACAGCTTATTACACTTTGTTGGTGCAGGTGTGATCCAGCCACCCAATGCCAAAATGACACGAGAGGCACAGGAGGAAATGCGAAATACTGGAAAATCAGCGTAAAAAAAGGAAAACAGTACAGCCCCAAATGGAACGGTACCGTATCCTATATACCCCAACTGTCCTTAGCCGACTCTGGCTCAAGGCTGGGATTTTTCATGTTCAGATGGTTCCGTTAAAAACGAGGACCAGAATGACGCAGGTGATCAGCAGAATGCCGCTGAGCAGATAGACACCGAGCTTAGAAGCGGCGGGATGCTCATCACGGGGCGCTACCAGGTGGATTTTCCGCAGTGCAGTGACCACAGGCTTGTAGAGCCCCAGCACCAGAGCGGAGTTCAGACCGGCTTTGAGTGCGTTGAAGGGGAGAAAAGCGGGGATCAGAAGCGCCTGAATTTCATTTCTGGGTTTGTTCATGTACAGCGGGGTGATCAGCCAGTTCCACAGGATCATGGCTGCAATCATCAGAAGAGAGCCCAGCGTCAGACCCAGAATGGCACCGCCCATGGTGCGCTTTTTCTTGTAAATCCAGGCAGCCATACAGCAGAAGCTGCAGGTGGACAGGACATTCATGACAAAGCCAATGGGGCCGGTGGTGCTGATGGTGATCATTTCCAGAAAAGAAACCACCACAGATACGATCAGGGCAGACATGGGACCGAACAGGAATGCACCAATGGTGATGACCACGTCTTTCGGTTCGTACTTCAGGAACAGAACCACAGGAATCCGGACGACTGCTGCAATCGTAAAGGAGATTGCAGCCAGCATGGCCAGCAGTACCAGTTTTTTGACGTTTACGTTGTTTTGATTTTTCATTTCTTTTTTGTACCCCCCAATAAAAAACGCCCTGAGAATACACTCAGGGCGTAAAAAGGTACAGCAATCCGCCGTCTTCTTCCATCCAGACTTTACTGTCGGTATCGGAGTTACACCGATTCTGTGCAATTGCACTCGCGGACTTTACCGCCGGTCGGGAATTTCACCCAGCCCTGAAGACTTCTCATATCAAGTTTACTAGAGCATATCACCTCAGACCGGACTTGTCAAGAGGGAGCATCCGTGATACAATTTCTCAAAGTTTGATGCAGAATGCCAAGATGCAGTCCTTTACGGCGTGGCGGAAGAGTCGGACGGAACTTCGCTTTCTTCGGAACTGCCGGAGACGGATGGACCTGTGGGCGCCGGAGCGGCAGCATCTGCAGGTGCGGAAGCTGCCGGCTGTGTTCCGGTGGGCTTTTGCAGACCCTGAACAGCACCGCCGGGGGCTGTATTGGTCACGTCACCGCCGATGACCTGATTTTTGCAGATCAGGATTGTGGCATAAACCGGTTCCGAAGCGTTGGGGTAATTTTTGACTTTGTAGACATAGCGCATGACGGTTTTACCGCTGAATTTGCTCAGATCATATCCCTGACTTTTCTGCAGCTCGTTGTAGCGGGTGAATACCTCTCCTGGGGCTTTGGGAATCTGTACCTGTCCGGACTCGGCAGGAGAAGCAGCAACTTCCCAACCGAAGCCTGTCAGAAAGGCAACCCGGTCGTCATTTGTTGCAACTTCGCCGGCAGCGGTGGAAACAGAGTCGCTTCTGCCAAACAGCAGGATCAGGCCCAGAATGACTGCAGCCAGAATCCCGAGCACAAGAAAGATCTTTTTGAAATCGACCTTGGCGGTCATAAACAGCATATGAAATCCCTCCAGTTCTTATTTCGCACTACAGTGTATTCCGGGACCGGAGCGGATAGAACGGAGGAACAATGGAAAGACTGGATAAATTTCTGGTAGGTGCCGGGGTGGGCAGCCGAAGCCAGGTCAAGGTATTTTTGAAAGCCGGGAGAATTTCGGTTTCCGGCATCCCGGAAAAGGACGGCGGAAGAAAAATTGATCCGGCGTGGGAAATCTGCATGGACGGAGCGCCGGTTTCCGGAATGCGCAGAGTGGTTTTGATGCTCAACAAACCGGAAGGCTATGTCACATCTACGGAAGACCCCAGAGACCGGACGGTGATGGAACTGCTGCCTGACCAATACCGGAAGCTGGACGTCAAGCCCGTGGGCCGCCTGGACAAGGCGACGGAGGGACTGCTCCTGTTTACCAATGACGGAGATCTCCTGCACCGGCTGATCGCACCCAAAAAGGAAGTTCCCAAAATCTATTACGCAAGGCACGAGGGAACTGCCGATGAAGAAGATGTGCAGGCCTTTCGTGACGGACTTGTGCTCAGAGACGGAACCAAATGCCTGCCGTCAGAGCTTCGGCCGATGGGCCCCGGAGAGAGTATGATTGCCGTGTATGAGGGAAAATATCATCAGGTCCGGCGCATGATGGCCGCCCGGGGACACACAGTGACCTATCTGGAACGGCGGCAGGAGGCGGAACTGACGCTTGAGGGACTGGAACGGGGACAATGCCGGGAACTGACACCGGAAGAAATAGGCAAATTGGACAAATAAAAATGCAGTTTCAGGATAACGTACAATGAATGAATGATTATAAACGAAAGTATGTTCGACTAAAACTGGTATAATACCTAAAAAACCTTATATATTTTGCAATAAAATGTCAAAAGACACTTGCAATATGCGCAAAATGTGTGTATACTAGAGCAGTAGTTTTGTGGAATGCGCATTTATGCATATTTAATTCAAGGAGGGCCTTATGATGTCCAATAGTGTATTTCAGGGTGTAGTTCTTCAGATGAAGGATGCAACAGATCGCGTGTTGGGTGTGATTGATGCAGAGGGCTGCGTGGTTGCCTGTACAGATACTACCGTTTTGGGTGAGCGTTGGCCGGAAGCGGCTCTGAAGGCCGGAAATGCCTGTGATACAGTGGCGGTTTTTGGGCAGAAGACCTTTAAGGCGATTGTGGGCAATTCCAACTTTGTCGAGTACGCTGTTTTCTGCGGCGGCGAAGATGAGCTGGCAAAAGCGCTGTGCACCATGGCGTATGTAGCGCTGTATGATGCAAAGACATTCTATGAGGAAAAACACGACCGGGGCACCTTTGTTAAGAATATCATTATGGACAATATCCTGCCCGGTGATATTTATATCCGTGCCAAGGAACTTCACTTTGCTGCCGATGCTCCCAGAGCTGTTTTCCTGGTCCGTCAGGTGGGCCACGGGGATGTAGCAACGGTGGATGTCCTGTCCGGGATGTTCCAGGACAAGCTTCAGGATTTCGTGCTGAGCATCAACGAAACAGATATCGCTGTTGTCAAGCAGATTACTCCCTCCACTACTCCGGAGCAGTTGGAACAGCTTGCTCAGAGCATGGAAGATACTCTGAAAAACGAGCTGTTTATCAAGACTGTCATCGGTATCGGTACGGTTGCTGAGCATCTCAGAGGCCTGGCTGATTCCTATAAGGAAGCCCAGACTGCCATTGATGTGGGCAAGGTGTTCGATACGGAAAAGAGCATTATCAACTATGAGAATCTGGGAATCGGCCGCCTGATTTACCAGCTTCCCACCACACTGTGTGATATTTTCCTGTCTGAGGTATTCAAGAAAAACTCCATCGATTCGCTGGATCAGGAGACCCTCTTTACCATCAATAAGTTCTTTGAGAACAACCTGAACGTTTCCGAAACTTCCCGGAAACTGTTCGTTCACCGCAATACTCTGGTGTACCGTCTTGAAAAGATCAAGAAGCTCACCGGACTGGACCTGCGCCAGTTTGACCATGCAATCATCTTCAAGGTTGCTCTGATGGTGCGCAAATACCTTTCCTCCCGGGAAGGAAGAAAGTAAACGCAAATAAAATACGCAAAGTTCCGCACCCCGTTTTCCGGTAAGTACAACAGACTTCTGCCGAGAAACGGGGTGCGTCCGTTTATGAAATACGGCAAGAGACCGAAACAAAAATGAAGAAAAGTAACCTTCTTCTCTTGTGCAATTTTTTCTGCATATTCAAACGGGAAAAACGGAATGAAATGGAATAAATAAAAGAAAAAGTCTTAAAATTCTTTGAATTTTCTTCTTTTTCAGTCCGGGAGATTGACTTATAAAGTGCAATGTGTTACAATTCGGTTACACTGTTAAATGGAGAAACTAGTCATGATTGAATTTACTGATGTGGAAAAATCCTATACGGTAGGAAACACGGCCCTTCGGGGAGTGTCCTTCCAGATTGAAGACGGAGAGTTTGTGTTCCTTGTGGGCCCCTCCGGCTCCGGAAAGTCTACAATTATCAAGCTGATTACGGGCGAACTTCGGCCGACAGCAGGTACGGTCCACGTAAACGGTTATTCTCTCGACAGAATCCGGAGACGGGAAATTCCCTACATGCGCCGCACCGTCGGTACGGTTTTTCAGGACTTCCGGCTGATTAACAATATGTCTGTGTACGATAATGTTGCGTTTGCCATGCGCGTAATCGGTGCAAAGGAAAAGGAAATCAAGGAGCGTGTTCCCTACGTGCTGCAGCTGGTCGGACTTGAGAACAAGGCACCTCGGCATCCGAGTGAGCTTTCCGGTGGCGAACAGCAGCGTCTGGCCATTGCCCGTGCACTGGTCAACAATCCTTCTACCATCATTGCCGACGAGCCTACCGGCAACCTGGACCCGGCCAGATCCTACGAAATCATGAGCCTGCTGCAGGAAATCAACAATTTGGGCACCACCATGCTGGTGGTTACCCACGAACGGGACCTGGTGGAACGGTTCTCCAAGCGAACCATTGCCATCGACGAAGGCCTGATTATCAGCGACGGAATGGACGGGTATTATAATCATGAAAATCAATAATCTTGGATATTTAATTAAGGAAGGCATCCGCGGAATTTTCTCTCACGGGTTTATGTCTTTTGCGGCCATCTGCGTAACGGTGGCCTGTCTGCTGATTGTGGGAAGCTTCTCCATCCTGACCTACAATATGAATATTATGGTGGAGGACCTGAACAAGACAAACGAAATTCTGGTTCTGGTAGACGATAAGCTGTCCGACGCAGAAGCAAAAAGTGTCGGCACCAAAATAAACCGGATCGAAAATGTCCTGAAAGCGAAGTTTGTATCCAGAGAAGAGGCTCTGGAGGATTTCGTGTCTGACCATGAAGAGGACAGTGCCTTTGAAAGCCTGGATGCCAGCTATCTGCGTCACCGCTTTGTGGTTACGCTGGAGGACAACGCCCTGATGGAGCAGACCGTGGAGCTGATTTCCCAGATCCCCGGTGTAGCAAAGATCAGCGCTGCCTACGAACTGGCGGAAGGTTTTACCACCATTCAGGATGTTCTGGAGATTGTCTCCTTCGGCATAATTGTGGTGCTGCTGGTGGTGTCTCTTCTGATTATTTCCAATACGGTCAAGCTTGCCATGTATGACCGCAGAGATGAAATCGCCATTATGAAAATGGTTGGTGCAACCAATGGCTTTATCCGACTGCCCTTCGTTGTGGAAGGTTTTACTCTGGGAATGTTGGGTGCAGCTCTGGCCTTCTTTGCGGAGTGGAGCATGTACGATACTATGGTAGCCAAGATCACAACCATGGATTCGCTGCAGCTGTTCTCTTTTGTGCCGTTTAAGACACTCCTGTTTCCAATGGTCTTAACATTCTGCGCTGCAGGTTTGTTCGTCGGCATCGTCGGCAGCTGGACTTCCATCAGAAAGTTTATGAATGTCTGATTACGGAGGCGTAACAGGAATATGAAACATCGAGCAAAAATTACCATTGTACTGGCTGCTGCGCTGACGCTCAGTGCGGTTCTGCCGGTAACGCTTCAGGAAGAAGTCCATGCACTTGCTTCCGACGAAATCCAGTCGCAGATCGATGCGCTGGAATCTCAGAACCAGTCCATTCAGTCTCAGATTGCTGAGTTGGAACAGCAGCACGCCGAAAACAACTCCGAAATCGAGAATATGGTTCTTGAAAAATCTTCGCTGGACCAGCAGATATCTCTTCTGTACCAGCAGATGCGTGTTACCAATGATCAGATTTCCAACTACAATCTGCTGATTGCTGACAAGCAGGATGAACTGGACGAAGCTCAGGCAAGAATGAAAGTCCTTTCCGAACAGAATCGGGAGCGTATCCGGGCCATGGAAGAGGGCGGATCCATTTCCTACTGGTCCGTTCTGTTCAAGGCCAACAGCTTTTCCGATTTTCTGGACAGACTGAATATGGTTCAGGAAATTGCAGATTCTGACAACCGCAGAATCCGGGAGATGAACGAAGCGGCAGAGGCCGTGGAAATTGCACAGACTGCTCTGGAGGCTGACAAGCAGAAGCTTGAGACCAGCAAACTTGAGCAGGAGAAAACTGAAGAAACCCTGCTGGAGAAGCGCAAGCAGTCCAATGAACTGCTGACAGAGCTGGTGTCCAGAGGTGAAGAATACGAGCAGCTGATTTCCAGCAGCCGCGACCGGATCAACAAACTGCTCGATGAAATCGCGCAGAAGGAAGTAGCGCGGACAGAGGCACTGCAGGCAGAATGGGAAGCAGCCCATCCTTCGACACAGCCTCCCACGGATACCCCTGCAGATCCGGACAAGCCCGCAGAGGAAACAGAGCCGGGAGAAACCAAACCTGAGGAAACGGAGCCTGAGGAGACAGAGCCGGAAGAACCCGAGTCCGGAGAATCTGACGGAGATTATCCCTACTGCGATGCCAGCTGGTCCATGCCTGTGGACTACGTGTATGTGTCCAGCCCCTTCAGTGACGGACGGATGCATCCCATTCTGGGTTATGTTCGTCCCCATAACGGCATCGACCTGGCGGCTAACTACGGCAATCCCGTTTATGCCTCTCGCAGCGGCTATGTGTCCGTTGCCGACTATGAGTGGGATGGCGCAGGCAACTACGTGTTTATCAACCACGGAGACGGCTTCTCTTCAGTTTATATGCACATGGACCATTACACGGTAGATGTAGGCCAGTATGTTTCTGCCGGTGAAGTGATCGGTTATGTGGGAACTTCCGGTATGAGTGAGGGCCCTCATCTGCATTTCGGAATCGCTTACAACGGAACATATTATAATCCGGCACATTACATTAATTTCTAACAGATTGCTTTCAAAGGAGGAGCCATGAAAAATCGCAAATTGTGGGTATCTGTTATGGCGGGCATCATGGCAGGGGTCATGTTGCTGACACTGGTTGTCAGCTTGTTCCCGGTGCATGCACACGCAAAGTCCTCGACGGAAATCCAGCAGGAGATCGATGACCTTCAGAATCAGCAGGATCAGATCCAGGCGGATATGGAAGCTCTGGAAAGAAAACAGAGTGAGAACAAGAACCAGACGGCCAATGTGGTCGAAGAAAAAAGTGCTGTGGATCAGCAGATTTCGCTGCTTCATGCACAGATCGCTAACCTCAATGAGCAGATTGCTGCTTGCAGCCAGCTGATTGCGGACAAGCAGGAAGACCTGGATCATGCAAGATCCGATATGGACAATCTCTCCGCCAAGAATAAGGAACGTATCCGTTCCATGGAAGAGGACGGAAGGATTTCCTACTGGTCTGTTTTGTTTAAAGCCAACAGTTTCTCCGATTTTCTGGACCGTCTGAACATGGTTCAGGAAATTGCAGATTCTGATCGTCGCCGCATTCAGGAAATGAATGAGGCAGCTGAGGCAGTTGAAGAAGCTCAGGAAGCGCTGGAAGATCAGAAGAAACTTCTGGAAGAGAGTAAGGTTTCTCTGGACAATTCCCAGAGTGAGCTGGACGAGAAGAAAAAGGAGTCCGAAGTTCTTCTGTCCGAACTGGTGGCACAGAGTAAGGAAATGTCTTCTCAGATGGCAGAGTATGCCAACAAAAAGAATGATTTTTTGGCTCAGATCGGCGCAGCTGAGGCAGAATATAACGAAGCCAAGCAGAGAGAATGGGAGGCTGCACATCCTCCGAAGCCTGACATTGCCGAGCCGGGTGTTTCCGAAAACGGAAGCGATGAAGCCGGCAGCGGCGATAGCGGTGAAACGCCTGACAGCGGCGAGACACCTGACAGTGGTGAGACGCCTGACAATGGAGATAATGGTGACAGCCATTCTTCCGATAACTCTGGCGATACATACTGGATGGTACCTTGCAGCTATGTCTATGTCAGCGGAACCTATGGATGGCGAGATGCTCCCACGGAAGGTGCTTCCACATTCCATTCCGGTGTGGACCTGGCAGGTGCCCAGGGAACGCCCATTTATGCTTCCCGTAGTGGTGAGGTTACCAGAGGCGGCTATAATGAGTACAACGGCAATTTCGTCGGTATCAACCACGGAGACGGATACTCCAGTGTTTACCTGCATATGTCCTACTACGTTGTCGATATCGGCGACTATGTGGAACAGGGACAGGTGATTGGTTACATGGGCTCTACCGGAATTTCCACCGGCCCCCATCTGCACTTTACCATCTACTACAATGGTTCTACCGTCAATCCTGCTGAGTACATTGATATTTAAACACGCTCCCACAGCTCTTACCGGGCTGTGGGAACTTGCAATTTGAGAGGAGTTTTCTCGATTATGGAAAATGAACAGAACAATCCCGTGCCCGAAAACAGCCCGGAGGAACCCCTTTTCCGGGAGCCTCAGCAGAGCTTTCCACCGAAAAAAAGCGGGAACGGCTCGCATGTGCTGACTGCGGTGATATCCTGCCTTGTGACGGCAGCTGTTATGCTGGCGGTATTTTGCGTGATCCCCGATAATTCTCAGCACGCTGCATTCTCCAAGCTGGATCAGCTGGAGGCGTTAATCAGCGAACAGTTTATTGGGGATGTGGACGAAACGCACATCGAGGACGAGGCTGCTAAGGCGATGGTAGATGCCCTGGGAGATCGCTGGAGCTACTATATCAGTGCCCAGGATTATCAGGCCCACATGGATTCCATGAACAACTCCTATGTCGGTGTGGGAATGACCGTGGCTGTCCGGGAGGATGGCGGCGGTATCGATATCCGTCAGGTCAGCGCCGGCGGCCCCGCACAGGAGCAGGGAATCCTTCCCGGAGATGTGCTGATCCGTGTGAATTCGACGGATGTTACCGATATGGATTTGCAAACTGTCCGGTCTATGGTAGTTGGGGACGAGGGAACGGATGTTCAGCTGACAGTCCTGCGAGACAAAGAGGAAAAGACATTTACCGTGACCCGTAAGAAATTTGATACCCCGGTTGCCACGGGAATCATGCTGGAAAGCGGCTACGGCCTGATCAAAATCAGAAATTTCAACAACCGCTGTTCTGAGGAAACCATTGCTGCCATCGATGAGCTGATGGACCAGGGAGCGAAGGGGCTGATTTTTGATGTGCGCTATAACCCCGGCGGATATAAGCATGAGCTTGTAAAAGTTCTGGATCACATTCTGCCGGAGGGAATTTTGTTCCAGAGCGAAGATTTCCGCGGACACAAGGAAAAGGATATGTCCGACGCCGACCACATCGACATTCCCATGATGGTCCTGGTGAACGGAGAATCCTATTCCGCGGCAGAATTTTTTGCGGCAGCGCTCAGAGATTACGGTGTGGCAGAGATCGTGGGTACTCCCACTGTGGGAAAAGGCTATTTCCAGGTCACTACCCGTCTGTCTGACGGTTCTGCGGTAGGCCTTTCTATCGGAAAATACTTTACCCCCGAGGGAGTCAGTCTGGCAGAAGCTGGCGGCTTGACACCGGAATATGTGGTAGAGATTGACGATCAGCTGTTCCTGGATATCTATTCCGAACTTGTGGACCCGGCGGAAGACCCTCAAATTCAGAAAGCGGTCGAAATCCTGGAAAAGAATTGATAAATTGTTTGCAAAATAAGGAATATAACTTGACTGACAGAGTTATTTCCTCTATAATGTTTAGAGCTATTGAATTTTTTAGTAAAAGGATGGATTTCGTATGGCAAAGGAATTTAAACTTACCAGTCTCCGCCTTTCCGAACTGGAAAAGGAACTGAACTATCTGAAAACAACCCGCGAGCGTGAAGTGGCAGACATGATTGCCGAAGCTCGTTCCTACGGTGACCTTTCCGAAAACTCTGAGTATGATGCTGCAAAAAACGAGCAGGCCAAGCTGTATGGTCGTATTGCCGAGATTCAGGATATTCTGGCACATGCTGTAATCATCGAGGATGAGAACGAGGCCAACGGCCGCGTCGGCCTGGGTTGTACTGTTGTGGTGGAAAATCTTACCACCAACGCACAGACTACCTATCGCATCACCGGTTCTCAGGAAGCCAATCCCATGGAATTCCGGATTTCCGATGACTCTCCCTTCGGTCGTGCAATTGTCGGCAAGTCTGCCGGTGAGAAGTTTACAGTAGTCGCACCTGCCGGTTCCTTTGAAATGAAGGTAATCAGCATCTCTCGTGAGGGCTAAAATATGGCAAAATTTGTACCCCAGGCGGAAATGCCGCTGGTGGATCAGGTGCGCGTTCGTCACGAAAAGCTGGCAGCATTGCGTGAAAATGGCATTGATCCGTTTACCGAAACGAAGTTTGATGTTACTTCCGATTCCCATACCATTGTGGAAAACTTTGATTCCATGGAGGGACAGTCTGTTTCTCTTGCAGGCCGTCTGATGAGCAAGCGCGGTATGGGCAAGGTCCTGTTCTGCGACCTGCAGGACGACACGGGCAGAATTCAGCTTTATGTCAAGATCGACGAAATGGAAGAGGATTCCTTTAACCGTTTCAAGAAATACGACATTGGTGACATTGTAGGTGTTACCGGCGACGTGTTCCGTACTCAGCGCGGTGAGATCTCTGTGCGTGCCCATGAAGTTAAGCTGCTGGCAAAATCTCTGCTCCCGCTGCCTGAGAAATTCCATGGTCTGACCGACCGGGAAACCCGTTACCGTCAGCGCTATGTGGACCTGATCGTTAATCCCGAGGTTAAGGAAACTTTCGCCAAGCGGAGCATGATCATGCGCGAGCTGCGTCGGTTCCTCGACAGCAAGGGATTCCTGGAAGTGGATACCCCGATTCTGACTCCCTTTGAAATCGGTGCCTCTGCCCGTCCCTTCTATACCCACCACAATACTCTGGATATGGACATGGTTCTGCGTATTGAAACTGAGCTGTATCTGAAGCGCCTTGTGGTCGGCGGCATGAATAAGGTCTATGAGGTGGGCAGAATCTTCCGTAACGAAGGTATGGACCCCACTCATAACCCTGAATTTACCTCTATTGAGCTTTACCAGGCTTATACCGATTACCACGGCATGATGGATCTGGTTGAGGAAATGATGAAGACAGTGGCCATGAATGTCTGCGGAACCCTGCAGATTACTTACCAGGGCAAGGAAATCGATCTGAGCCACTGGGAGCGCATGACCATGGTGGAGGCTGTCAAGAAGTTCTCCGGTGTTGACTTTGACGAGATCCATTCTGATGCAGAGGCAATTGCCGCAGCCAAGGCAAAGAATGTGGCCCTGCCTGACATTGCCACCAAGGGTGCCATCCTGGCAGAATTCTTCGATGCCTTTGTGGAAGAGAACCTGATTCAGCCCACGTTCATTTACGATTATCCTGTGGAGAATTCTCCGCTTGCAAAGCGCAAGCCCAACGATCCTGCTTATACCGAGCGGTTTGAGTACTTCATCAATGCCACCGAGTTCGGCAACGCTTTCTCTGAGCTGAACGACCCCATCGATCAGAAGGGCCGCTTCGAGCGTCAGGTTGCAGAGCGGAAGTCCTTGGATCCTGCCTGCCGTGCACAGGTTGATTATGACTACATCACCGCTCTGGAATACGGTCTGCCTCCCACGGGTGGTCTGGGCTTCGGCGTTGATCGTCTTGTCATGCTGCTGACCGATTCTGCTTCCATTCGCGATGTTCTGCTGTTTCCGACCATGAAGCCTACCGCTGAGGAACTGGAGCGCAACCGTGCTGCAAAGACAGAGAATGCTCCTGCAGCTGCGCCGGCAGCAGAAGCTCCCGCAGCTGTGACCGCCGATCCTGCGAACCCCATTATTTCCGGCGATCCCATTGACTTCTCCAAGGTGGAAGTCGAGCCGCTGTTTGAAGATCTGGTGGATTTCGACACCTTCTGCAAGTCCGATTTCCGTGCTGTGAAGGTCAAGGAGTGCGAAGCCGTGAAGAAGTCCAAGAAGCTCTTAAAGTTCGTTCTGGACGACGGAACGGGCACGGACCGTGTGATTCTCTCTGGTATTCATATGTATTATGAGCCTGAGCAGCTGGTGGGGAAGACCCTGCTTGCCATCACCAACCTGCCTCCCAGACCGATGATGGGCATTGAATCCTGCGGTATGCTGATTTCCGCTGTTCACCATGAGGAAGGTGCTGAAAAGCTGTTCCTCATCCAGCTGGATCCTCACATTCCCGCCGGCGCAAAGATGTACTAATGATGTACCGTTTTGCTGTTCAAAGCGGGATGTTACGTAATTCGCAGAAATCGTAGAAATTACATCATACATCAAAGTTACATCAAACGATGCTAAACTTTGTGCAGCAGGAAAAAACGTAAATTCAGAAATGGGCAATCTCTTGATGGGGTTGCCCATTTTTGTTAAAATGTATTCAGAGTAGAGTGTTAACTAAATCAAAATTTCTATCACACTCCATTAGAGAAAAGGCACATTGCAGTCTGCCTGTCCTCAAAGCTTTATACTCAAAAATCCCGGTACTCTTCAGAATAGAATGGACTTACACAAATGATAATTTCCTCTGTTTTCCACTCTACGCAGTATAGAGATGGTGCAGAATGACCGTATTCTACGCTGCGTGGGTGTGAAAAGAAAAAATCAGAACTATAATAAGGCCAGAAGGGAGGAAAATAAATGGACCAAATTAAGATTGGACAATTTATCGCTGATGAGAGAAAGAAAAAGAAATATACCCAGAAACAGCTGGCGGAAAAATTGGAAATCAGTGATAAAACAATTTCAAAATGGGAATGTGGAAACGGATTTCCGGAAGTATCCTTACTATTGCCCTTGTGTAATGAGTTAGAGATAACAGTAAATGAACTTCTATACGGCGAAAGGGTATCAGAAGAAGATTATCGTGAGAAAGCAGAGGAAAATATGTTAAATTTAGTGAAAGAAGCACAGGAAAGCAAAAAAAAGATTATTTTGTCAGCAATGGTTGCCGGACTTACATTGATAGCAGCAGTTCCGTTGTTTATTTTATCCGGCGCGCTTGCTATGGAAGATTGGCTGAGAATCGTGCTAATTGGAATTGGAATCATTGTGATGGCCGGCGGGATAACGGTTGCCTGTATTTTAGACAGAGAAGCCGGTGCGTTTGAGTGTCCGGAGTGTCATAATCGATTTGTACCGGATATGAAGTCTTATGTTATGGGACCGCATACGATTACAAAGAGAAAACTGGTATGTCCCCATTGCGGAGCACATACGTATTGCAAAAAGGTTCTTACAAAACAAAATTGAATTTTACAAATCGTTGAAATCGCATAAGTGTCTGATCTATTCGGATTTTCTTAACAGATAAAGATCAGAAGACCTTGAAGGGCAACTTGCCTTTCAAGGTCTTTTTGTATAAAGAAAATCTCTGGCTTGATCGTGGAGTTATTGCTTTTGAGAAAGGGCGCTGTGTCAGTCCGATTGATTATGTTTCCCCCGATAGGCCGGAAAACCAGTTGGTAAATGTTTGAGTGCAGAAGCTGTTTTCATCAAAAAATAAAAAATCCCCCATTGTGCTTTTATGCGGCGCAGTGGGGGATTTCTGTTGTCAAAAAGAAAGTT
>RCNH01000581.1_pt1 | contig 14492 bp, 15 predicted proteins | sample 2041161 | NCBI WGS metagenome assembly RCNH01 (sample SAMN09708215, study PRJNA481090) | Feces metagenome, whole genome shotgun sequencing project. | biome: feces | host: Leptonychotes weddellii | place: Antarctica: Sion Island | collected 2010-03-01 | reverse complement strand
CGTGCCCAGATATCCTTTGCTTCTTTACTGTTTAGATACTTAAGGAATTCCTCAGCAGCTTTAGGATTAGAACTACAGGTTAATTCGACAACAGGCACCGTCTTGATATATTTATCCATGCCATCGAGATTCAAGATTTCAACGCCTTCTTGATTCTCTGCATTTTCTTTCCAAACAACAGTCGCATCAGCCTCATTTGCTTTAATTGCTTCAATCATCTGTGGTGTACTCATGCCGCGATTGATGTCGAGATTTTCTTGATTGATAGAATTATCCTTCAAAATCTTATTTGCAATTTTACCTACTGGAGTAGCCTCAGCATCGCCAAAAACAAGACGAAGTCCCGGATTTCCAAGATCTGATAAAGATTGGATGTTTCCCGGATTGCCAACAGGCACACATACTACAGGAATGTGGCGTGCAAGATCTGTGATGTTACCTGTTAACTCCTTGCTTTCAAGCTTCTTAATCTCTGATCTAGCTCCAGCTATAAAGAAGTCTCCCTCACCTGTTTCGATAATTTGACTTTGGATCTGAGCTCCGTTACCAAAACTTAAATCAATCTTGCAACCAGTTTGTTTACAGAAATTATCAGCAATTTCCGAGAAAGGTTTTTTCATTCCGTATCCACAATAGATACGTAGAGTTTGTCCTTCTAGATTTTGCATTTGTGCGGTTTGCTGCTGGGTTTGAGCTGGTTCATCTTGAGCAGCAGGACCACAACCTGCCAAAGAAAACGATAACGCGAATGCAAATACGATACCTAATGCAGACATAAATTTGTTTTTCTTCATACCTATCCTTCCTTAATACTTCTAACTTATCGTCATCTATTCTCGAGTATAACGCAAATAAGAAAAAGCTCACCGACTAATCGGTGAGCTTTGCGCAATCTTGTGTTCCTCCGCGCAACATTAACAAGCCATGCGCGATAGGATCTATTACACTTTCAAGATTTTCAAGAGCGGCCTTAGGACTTCCAGGAAGATTAACCACAAGTGATCTCTGTACAATTCCTGAAGTAGCACGGCTTAAGCATCCACGTGAAGTAATCTTCATCGAAGACGCTCTCATAACCTCTCCTATGCCTGGAACCATACGGCTACAAGCAATTTGTGTTGCTTCTGGAGTTACATCTCTTGGAGCAAACCCCGTGCCACCTGTAGTGATAATTAACGCAATGTCTCGGTCTGCAGCACTATTGAGAGCTCTTACAATCTGATCGATTTCATCTGGGACAATTTCAGTATGCTCGATGCGATAGCCTTTTTCCTTTAGGAATTGCTCAATGGCTGGGCCTGAGGCATCCTCGCGTTCTTTTCTATAGCTTCTGTCTGAAACAGTAATCACGCAGGCTGAGCTTATCAATTTTTTATCTTGCTCAGAAAAACAATGATGGTGCTTATCACTCATAAGATCCTACTTTCCAAATGGGCAAATTGGATATGTACAAACCTCGCACTCTAAGCAAAGTCCACCTTCTCCAAACTCTACAAAGTCACTTTTCTCAAGTTTGATTCCAGCACAAATTCGAGGAAGAACTAAATCAAATATTGTGCGATGAGCATACATAACACAACCAGGAAGACCAACTATTGGAGTATCATCATCAAAGTAGCCCAAAACAAACATCGCACCTGGTAGTACTGGTGCACCATAAGTAACAATCTGAGCGCCAGAGCGACCGATTGCTCCTGGAGTGTTATCGTCTGGATCTACACTCATTCCACCTGTGCATAAAATAAAATCAACGTCTTTGGCGCGTGCCTTCTCGATAGCGTCAATCAAATTATTCATATCATCATCAACGTAAACATGATGTACCATCTCGACGCCATATTCATTTAATTTACGCTCAACAACAGGGGTAAACTTATCCTCAATGAGACCCTTATATACTTCAGAGCCTGTTGTAATAATGGCTGCACGCTTGAGTTTATATGGCTCAACACGCAAAATATCTTCATCGGTTTTTAATGATTCAGCTTTAGCGAGGCGCTCCTCTTCAACCATAAGAGGAATAACGCGCGTGCCACAAAGATAGTCTCCTTTTTTTACAGGGAAATTACCCTTTCTAGACGCTGCCATAATCTCATCAAGGGAGTTGATAGCAAGAAATCTCTCTGAATCAATAAGGAGGACACCATCAGTATTTGCGATGATTTGTACCTTACCCTCAGAAGGCTCACTTTTGTCACATCCCTTGCCAGCAATAAGGTCAGCCAAACGTAAGGCAGCCTCATTTTCATGAACCATGCTCTCGTCCATTTCCCATACATAAAGATGTTCTTTGCCCATTGATAGCAAAACTGGAATATCTTCTGCCTTTACAATGTGACCTTTGCGAAAACGCGGTCCTTTAGAGACTCCAGGGATAATTTGAGTCATGTCATGACAAAGTACATGACCCTCTGCTTCTTCTGTCTTAATGAGCTTCATGGATGTACCTCTTTACGCAAACTTTATCGCCAGCCTTAATAACACCATCGTTTTGAGCAACAACAAAGATGCCCTCTGTAGGCATAACGCAAGTTCCTACAATTTGTCGAATTTCACAATTGTGATGACAGGTTTTGCCAATCTGAGTAACGCAGAAATCTACATCGCCAATCTTAATAGCAGTGCCAACAGGCAATGACTTCAACTCAACACCTCGAGTAAGGATATTCTCAGCAAAGTCACCTGCGCTCAAAACGAAATCTGCAATATCGAGCTCTCTCATAACATCAACAGACTCATCTGCCAAAATTGAAATTTGACGATGCCAATTTCCTGAATGAGAATCCTCAACTATGCCTTCTCCAACACGTATAGTAACCTCATCGACAGGGTGTTTACGAGTACCTTTTTTCTCGCTTATACAAACGGCCAAAACCTCTCCGTACTCTTCCTTGATTGCCATGTAATTTACTCTCCCCTTACGAAGTGGCCTGATTTACCACCACTTTTTTCTTCTAATTGAATATCGGTAATAACCATATCTCTCTGCACTGCTTTACACATATCATATATAGTGGAAGCCGCACAGCTCACAGCACAAATAGCCTCCATCTCTACGCCAGTTTCACCCGTGCAGCGTGTTGTGGCTTCAATATATACACCATAGAGATTATCCTGATTGATAAACTCAAACTTGATATCAACACCTGTGAGATTAATAGGATGACACATAGGAATTATCGATGAGCAATTTTTTGCTCCCATAATACCTGCCACTTGCGCTACGGCTAAAACATCACCTTTTTTCATCTTGCCTTCTTGGATAAGGCTCAGGGTGTGTTCATTCATGAAGATCTTGCCCGATGCAACAGCAACACGCTTGGTCTTATCTTTTTCAGATACATCAACCATTCGGGCACGTCCTTGTTCATTCATGTGAGTCAACTCAGACATCTATCCTCCTATTTCATTCATAGCACGTGCAGACTCGCTTATGTGCGTCTCATCCATCTCATGCTTAGCAGGCTTCATCTTTATACCATCACGAATTGCACTAAGCAGGTCTTCTCCTTCAAGCCCCCTAAGAGGGATTTCAGTAGATGAGTGCAAGCAAGGCTTTAGTTTTCCATCGCTAGTTACACGGATGCGCGTACAGTCTTTGCAAAAACGATTTGACATAGGCCTAATGAGACCTACTGTGCCTTTCCAGCCTTCTGCAGTATAGAGAGTTGAAACACCGTCTTGTCCACCTGCTTGAACTAGCTCTGGTACACGTGCAAGAACTTCCTCACCGGTAATAAACCTCTCGCGAGGCCATGAGGAACACTCACCGATTGGCATCAATTCAATAAAGCGCATTGAATAAGGTTGATCTTTGCATAAAAGACAGAGATCTCTAATCTCGTCGTCGTTTACACCGCCCATCAAAACACTATTGATCTTGGTGCCAACAAATCCTGCTGCATTAGCAGCTTCTAAACCTGCAAGAGCGTCATCGAGAGATCCCATACGCGTAATCTTCTTATATTTCTCAGGATTCAACGTATCTAAACTGACATTGATACGGTTGAGTCCTGCATTCTTCAAGTCCTGCGCTACGGGTGCTAGAAGCGTCGCATTGGTTGTCAGGTCTATTTCCTCAACACCCTCAATATCGCGGATCATACCGACAAGGTCAACCAAGCCTTTTCTAACTAGTGGCTCTCCTCCCGTGAGTCGAACCTTTGTAACTCCTAGCTTAGCCGTTGCCTTAACAATTCTGACAAGCTCTTCATAGCTGAGAATGTCATTGTGACAAAGCATCGACACACCGTCTTTGGGCATACAGTAGATACAACGCGAGTTGCACCTATCAGTTACTGAAAGACGAAGGTAGGTTATACTTCTTCCTTCATTATCTAGCAATACTATCCTCCAATGGCATAACGTGAATTGGATCGATATATAAAGTAATCTGCTCAGGATTATTCAATGAATCCCATAGCTCTTTTTCGCACTCCCAGCGGATTTCGCCACTCTGAGGAGTCTCCAACATAATAATCGTAGTAAAAGGCGCTGGAATTACTTGTTTTACACAGCATGGGATTGGATTGTGCGATCCATTTAATTCGAACTGATGAGCACGAAGCCCGACCTTATTTACGGTTTTTGAGATATGACACTTAGTTTTAAGCTCAATGCCCCAATCTTTACAAAGCAAAGTCTCATCATCTATAACACTAACAGAACTGAAGTTTTTACATCCAGAAATTACAGCTGCTCCATATGTTCTAGGATCGTCAAACATGGTCTCAACAGGAATCTTTGGCTGACATTTTCCCTTAGTGAGAATAACTACGTTTTCGCACAAATGAGCAACTTCATCTCGATTGTGAGAAACAAAAATAGCACCAGGAAAACGCTTGAGCTGCTCCATTAACTCAAGCTCAAGTTGCCAACGTAAAAATGAATCAAGCGCGCTAAGAGGCTCATCTAACAAAATAATCTCAGGGCTAGATGCAAATATTCGCGCCATTGCAACTCTTTGCTGCTGGCCTCCAGATATCTCATGAGGCATCTTGTTGGCAATATCGCCAACATGCATGATCTCCAAAGCTTCTAAGGCAAGCTTTTTCTTTTCTTCTTTTGTACCGGTAAGAATGGCAGTCATAACATTTTGCACAACATTCATCTTAGGAAATAAAGCATATTGCTGAAAAAGATAACCAATATGGCGCTGCTGAGGAGGTAAATTTATTCCTTTTTCTGATGAGAACAATATTCTGTCATTAAGAATAATCTCACCTTCATCCGGTGTCATAACTCCAGCAATACATTTAAGTGTCATAGACTTACCACAGCCAGATGCACCCAAAAGTGCTAAGATTTCATGATCATTGAGGTCGAAAGAAACATCTAGATCAAACTCTGGAACCTTCTTTTTTATATCTACATGCAAACTCATTAGCCACGACCTGCCTCTGTCTTATTGCGCCCTTCAAAATAATTCATAGCCAAAAGTACCACAGCTGAAATAGCTAGATTAACAAAAACCCATTTCATAGCTAAAGCATCTTCGCCGATGCGCCAAAGCTGATAGACCGTAGTTGATACAGTTGCCGTAGAGCCCGGAGTGTAGCCAGCAACCATTGAAGTTGCTCCATACTCACCTAAGCCACGTGCAAAAGCCAGAACACATCCTGCAATGATTCCCTGTCTGCAGCAAGGCATCTTGACCCTCCAGAATATCCAACGTTCACTTCGACCGAGGGTTCTAGCTGCATCTGCTAAGGTTGTATCAAAGCTCTCAAACGCACCACGTGCCGTACGATACATAAGAGGAAAACTTACAACTGTTGTAGCGATGATTGCAGACTCCCAGGTCATAACCAACCTAATTCCCCACATCTCATAAACCCAGCCACCAAAAGGTGTACGAGGAGCCAAGACGCGCAAAATTAAAAAACCCACGACGGTTGGTGGAAGTACTAAAGGAAGCGTTAGTATGACATCTAAAATTCCCTTAACTACCGGATGTGCGCGGGCAACAAGATTAGCAAGCCAAATTCCTAAAAGATAAACGATAACAGTAGAACAAAACGCAATTCTCAGGGAGTTGAATAAAGGATACCAGTCCATCGAGATACACCTTTCATTTATTAAGAGGAAAATAACCTCTTTAAACCGAAATGCGTTTTAAGGCATGACACCTTAAAACGCATATCCGTCAACGTATTTTTAAAAACGCTTATTTTTCTTCAGCTAAAGGAGTAAATCCAACCTTCTCAAATTCCTGTGAAGCATAGCTTCCCTTAAGGAACTTAACGAAGTCTTCAGACTGCTGTATATGCTTGGTGTTCTTCATGATTGCACATGGATAAAGAACTTCTCCACACATCTCCTTAGTAGCTGATGCTACCTTGTCGAGCTTCTGGGAGTATGCATCTGTAGCATATACAACACCAGCATCAACAGCACCGGAGCGTACCTGCTCTGCAACTTCCTTAACATTGTTAGCATAAGTAATAACGCCCTCTTGTGCTAACTTCTCTTCGTTGAGACCGAAGTACTTCAAAATCTTAGCTGTGTACTGTCCAACAGGAACATCTGAATTGCCCATTGCGAACTTGAAGTTACCACCTTCCTTGAGGTGAGAAACTAGATCATCAAAGCTATTGATGTGAGCTGGATTGTTGTTTGGAACAACAAGTACAACTTGGTTTTGTAAGATGTTAAAACGAGTACCTGCGGCGATAAAGTCCTTACCGTCCTTGTTGACCTCAGTGTTATTAACATCGAGACCATTCATAGCCTTTTGGCCTGCTGCAATAAAGACATCACAATCTGCACCTTGCTCAATTTGCTTTTTCAAGGTACCTGAAGAATCGAAGTTGAGCTTAATTTCTACATCAGGGTGCTCTGCCATGTATTTATCAGCAATAGCAGTCATTGACTCTGTCATTGATGCTGCAGCGAATACATTAAGAGTGGTCTTCTCTTGAGGCTTTGCTGTTCCGCAGCCTACAAGTGTAGTGAGGCAAACGGCAACACATGCAAATAATGCAAGTATCCTCTTTCCAAAACCTTTTTTCATACATCCTCCCATACGAATTTTGTTTGGCTTAATTCATATTATGCCAAACACTTATAAAAGTGGTGCATTTCGTACATATAGATGCGCTATACATATGCACATCTATCGTTCATTCTATTATATAGAAATAATTCCTTAACGTATAAAACTCTGTTTGAAATGGTGAAAAATGCATAATAAAAAACGTATGGAATAATGCTATTCCATACGTTTGGTCTTTAATGCTTATTAATTAGCATAGGAAACGTGTTATGTTTCAAATTAGTGCTGGTGGTTGCACTGGTGATCTGCACCATGCTCGTGGCTGTGCTCACCGGAGCAAATAGATCCGTTAGCTACAAGATCTCCCTCGATGTATTGCTTAACAGCAAAACGAACATCACCTGTTACGCCAAGGTGAGCCTTGATGTTTAATGCATCGCATTTCTCTACAGCGTGTGCACCCATACCACCTACGATAAGCTCATTTACACCCTGCTCTGCAAGAAGATCAATAAGAGCGCAGTGTGTTACACCGTTGCTGCTGAGAACTTCTTCTCCTGCGATCATGTTGTTTTGAATATCAAAAATAACAAACTCTGGAGTGCTTCCTAGGTGCTGGAATACATTTCCGTTTTCTGCTGCGATTGCAAGTTTCATAACTATAGCCTTTCTATGTTTGAGCGACCTTTTATAACAGCCGCTTTGGATGATATGCAATGCCCGCTTACATTACATGAATTTCGCTGGCTTATGTATCTTATATCAATTCATAAAAATTAAAATTAAAAGCATATTTGTATCTGCTGAACGGTAGTATTGTGCCCAAACGCTAGATATACCTGAGAATAACGAAGACGAGCCCAGGCCAAGCCATAGACTCGTCTTGATATTAAACTTAGTTGTAGAGATCCTTAGATATCTGAACCATTCCCTGTAAAAGCTCATCTCTTTCAAGTGGAGAGGACGCCTCAGCGTAAATTTTGAATTCTTGAGTAGTACGACTAGGCCTCATCAAAGCCCATGAACCATCCTCAAAATCAACTCTCAAACCATCTCCATGAGATACTGAAATAGGAGTCCTGCCTGCAACTTCTTGTGGGTTATATCCCGGAAGTATATTGCTTATCATTTGAGAAAACGCGCTATCTAGACCCAAGATCTTTGTGCCGTATGATAATTGGCCAAATCTTGCCTCTAAATCTTCAACAAGTTCAGAGACGCTCTGTTTTCGATAAGCCATCATCTCAAGAAACATCAAAACACTCAAAAAGCCATCACGCTCATGCAGATGTGATGCATAGGCAATTCCGCCTAATGTGTCTGAACTCATGCAAACATCGCTTTTGAGCATTTCTTGTACTTGCCAGGAAAATCCCATTGGTACTGTAGACAAAGGTCTATCACAAGCCTGTGCCACTCTTCTTAAATAAGAAGAACCAATAACTGGCATACAAAGGCGACCTTGCCATTTTCTATCTTCGATCAAATGCAAGGCCAGCAAACTTGCTAGTTTATGAGGACCAATAAAATGACCCGTTGAATCGATTACCGCAACTCTATCAGCATCTCCATCTAGGGCAAATCCTACATCTGCACCTAAATTGACAGTTGCTCTTTCGCATTCGTCAATCCAAGGCTCTAATACCCTAGGGCACAATCCTTCAAAATCGTATGATTCCTCACCATGCATCTCATTAACATCAAGACCCAAATCAGCCAAAAATGTAGCAAGGATATCTCTAGCAGAACCATACATAGGGTCTAATAGAACAACTAACCCAGATTGTCTTATCAATTCAACATCAACAAGCTCTTTTAGAGAATTGAGATAGCGTGAGATGATGTCTACATACTCAACATCGCACTCACACGGATCTACGTTCAAAGGAATGAGTCCTTCTATAGTCCTTAGGTCTTCGAAGGATAAATCGCAGCCATGAGAGTCTCTAAAAGAAACTCCGTTGTATTGTGCAGAACTACTACTTGCAGTAACCATGACAGCACCCATACAAGCATCATCCTGACTAGCAGCATAATTGAGAGCAGAAATAGGACAAACACGATCAGAAACTTTTGGCTTCAAGCCATATTTTGAAAGTATTTGTGCAAATATTCGAGCATAGACCTCAGAATCGATTCTTGAGTCATACCCAATATAAATAACTGCATCATTAAATTTATCGGACCAAAATGCCCCAAGTCCATCCGCTACACGAGCAACAGTATCAGAATTAATTTCTTCTCCGTTTTTAGCTCGCCATCCATATGCATCAAAACTAATGATGTGCACGGAACACCCCTTTATGTTTTATGACTCATACACTTGAGCATGTTTTGCATTATCTCAACACGCAATGCCGTCGTGAGAAATATTTAGAAAGATACCTCACCTAAAGCATCGCAAAACTCATCTTTATTCTCTCCCTGAAGTGCCATTCGAGCATTAGTAGCTGCCCATGCAAGAGGAGTTCCTGTATCACACCCACGCTTTGGATCTACAACGACTGCATACATTTCTTCATCGTCTAAAAGTCTCTCCATAGCATCGGTGAGCTGTATTTCTCCTCCGGCACCAGGCGTTTGAGACTCCAGTAGCTCCATAACACGTGGAGATAAAAGATATCGACCAACAATGAATAATCTAGAAGGCGCATCTTCAGGTTTTGGTTTCTCTACAAGACCTGTAACCTTCCACACGGCTCCTTCATCATAGGAATCACAATTAGATCCATCAACAGAACCTATGAATTCACCTGCAATAATTCCATAGCGGTCAACCTCATCAGGCTCTACAGGAGCTACTGCTATAACTGATGCACCATTGTGTGCTTGAGATACTTTAAGCATTTCATTGTTCATATCACAATCTGGTACAAAATAATCGCCAAGCAATACAAAGAAAGGATCGTCATCGATGCAATCTGCAGCACATAAAACAGCATGTCCTAAGCCTTTTGGCTCATCTTGATAAACAAATGATACTGGCATATCAGATACGGCTTTGACACACTGAGCCAACTCATGTTTTCCACGCTCTTTGAGAATTTCTTCTAAAACTTCATTTTGTGCAAAATAGTTATCTATCTGGTGTTTATCGCGTGAGTTGATAATGATACATTCATCAACTTCAGAAGGCGCTAGGGCCTCTTCTACAACATACTGAATAACTGGCTTATTAAGAACTGGAAGAAGCTCTTTAGGAATAGACTTAGTCGCAGGCAAAAACCTTGTTCCCAAACCAGCTGCAGGAATAATAGCTTTCACGTATACCTCCGTGAAATATTGTATATAGCAGCCTCATGGCTGCATGATTTATTTTACTGTTAGCGTCTTACAAAAGACGAGCCACATATGTGGCTACCTATGCTATTTTATCAAAACTTTACCTCATATAACTCCAAAGCCCACGATGCCTACTTAATGAATAGAACCGCGTAATATTATTCATATCACACGGTTCTTTATCTAATTTTATTCAATTTTAGTGTGAGTCATTTAGACAAAGGAGTACAAAAGCACACGTTCATTGCGTGACATATTTTTGCCAGGTCTAAAATGTTTCATACCTTTTTGCTTTAGGAAAACAATCGCGTCATATGCCTCATGGTCCACCATGCCCAAATATTCAATCTCAATAATTGGTTCTATCATTGAATGATCTTTTAGACTAACTAAATTATCAACATTCTTAACCACATCGATAAGTGACTTAAAGCGAACACACATGCCAGTTGTCATCAATGATTCGTTGCACAACTGTTCAAGATGATTAGAATCTATGCTCAAAATAGAAGGGATATCATCTGCAAGTCTGAGCGCTTCATAAATAATATCTCTAGCCTCTATGCAATCTAAACTAATCCAAACTCCATGAGCTCCCTGATTATGAAAAAGATTAATTTGATCTAAAAGAGCAAGTTTTGCTTTTCTTGACCCATCAACAGAATCAACAGTTGCCTGATCTATATCAGACACAGCTAAATCCCCTAAGAAAAACAAGGCATCATTATTCTCAGCCTCTAAAAGTGCCTGGGTATTAGCATGTCTCATCTGCGCTTTCATATCACCTGAAATGCTGCAGGTATTTGTTTGAGCAATGCATGCATTGGCACCTTGGAGCACCTGGTTGCGATAGAGCTCTGCAATAGTTTCAATTTCATGAAGGACCCAGGTATTAACATCGATTTGAGGAGCGATAGCCATGAGTTCTTGAGTTAGATCCTGAGTAAATCTCAATGACACCAACTCAGCCTCATCAGAATTTTGAAATTTTTTATTGATTGAGGATGAAAACACACGGCGCAGATATTCAGTTGAGTCTAAAATATCCGTACTAAACTCTGAGTTTAGTACGGATAGTAAATCATCTTTAGTCATGTTTCTCTGCTCGTCGCATTTCCATGTACTCTGCCCATTTATTACGTGTATCTTGAGAGATGGCATGCTCCATAAGACAAGCTTCCTTGCTTGCAGTCTCAGGATCGATGTGGAGCTCTTCTACAAGGAAGCTCTCAAGTGTCTGATGACAACGCCATAGATCTCCCGCATATTCAAGTCCCTTATCAGTAAGGGTCACCTTACCATAGCGACTCTGATCGATGTATCCTTCATCCTTAAGATTGTTCAATGCCTTAGATACTGATGCCTTAGACACACCCAAAAGATCTGCTATATCAACAGAGCGTACCTCGAGGGCGTTGTTTTGAGAAAGTGATATACGATAAATAGCCTCGAGATAATCCTCGTTAGCCATAGTTAAATGTTTGTCTTGAAGTTCGTTTGTCTTAGGCATGTTATTTCCTTATATATCTAATTTAGTAAGACGAGTGAAACTCTTACAATAAAAGATACCACGCTTCCCTCTAAAGAACAATATCATCATGATACTTTCTTAGGTGAAAAGCGTGGATTTATAAAATTAATATTCTAAATGGACTATGAGCTCATAGAATTATTCAGCATCATAATCTTCTATAGTCTCGCGATAGACATGAGCACCAAGGGCTTGAAGCTTTTCTACAAATCCCTCGTATCCTCTATCTATGTGGTGGATAGCAGATACTACAGTTGTACCTTCTGCAACCAATCCCGCCATAACAAGAGCAGCTCCACCACGAAGGTCTGGAGACTTAACCTGTGCTCCACTGAAAGAATCAACACCCTTAACTAATGCATGGTGCCCCTTAATATCAATGTCAGATCCCATTCGCGCAAGCTCATCGGCAAACATAAAACGATTCTCGAAAACATTTTCTGTAATCAAAGAAGTGTTATCTCCCATTGCCAAAAGACACATGGTCTGAGCTTGCATGTCAGTTGGGAAGCCAGGATATGGAAGGGTTTGAATATCTATTGACTTCAGTGGTTTATCTCTATAAACAAGAACACTATCCTCACCATACTCAATGGTAATGCCCATTTGCTCATATTTTTTCAGAACAATACCTAGGTGAGAAGGATCAAATCCCGATACGCGAATTGGGTCTTTGCACAAACCGGCAAGAGCGATATAAGTACCCGCTTCAATGCGGTCTCCAACAACACGGTGAGTAACAGCATGAAGCTCATCCACTCCCTCAATGGTTATAACTGGAGTACCCGCACCGGTGATTTTTGCACCCATATCATTGAGCATATTTGCAAGATCTACAATCTCAGGCTCACGTGCAGCATTATCGATAATAGTTGTACCTTCTGCACAAACGCTTGCCATCATAAGATTTTCGGTAGCACCAACACTTGCAAAATCTAGCGTAACATGAGATCCAATAAGTCCATGAGGGGTATCGGCATAGATGTTACCGTGCTCAACATTAAATTCAACGCCAAGCGCCTCAAGACCTAGAATATGAAGATCTATTTTACGTGCTCCAATATTGCATCCGCCAGGCATGGCAACTATAGCTTTACCAAAGCGGGTGAGCAAAGGTCCAAGTACTGCAGTAGACGCACGCATTTGAACAACCAAATCATAAGGCGTTTCCCATGCGTCTACCTTGGTAGTATCAATAATCAAAGTATGCTTATCTGCAACCTCGATAGTTGCGCCGAGGCGCTTGAGGACTTTACCCATAATGTGGACGTCAGAAATATCAGGCACATTCTCTAAGGTAAAAACGCCAGGAGTCATCAAAGTAGCAGCCATAAGCTTAAGAGCTGAGTTCTTTGCTCCCTCTACGCGCACCTCACCAGAAACTCGGTGCCCTCCTTCTACACGGATTACGTCCATGTAAGTCCTTTCTCATTAAAACTAAGATTCAAACACGTCTTTAGCGTGCTTTAACAGAAGATCACACCAGTCGATTTTTCCTTGATAGAATGCACGTCGACTGTCATGCTCTGGAAGTTTATCACGATTTTCTTCCGCAATCTTCTTGGTTTTCTCTACATCATCAACATCAATATCATCGATATCGCGCGCGTGATTTGCAAGAACTAATACAAAATCATCGCCAACCTCAGCATATCCACCACTAACTAAGATGCGCCTTGTTGGAGAGTCATCAACTTCACAGTTCAAGCGAACTACGCCATCTCCCAACGCACAAATCTCAGGAGCATGTCCAGGCAATATGCCCATTTCTCCATCAATTGTAGCCAACACAACGCTGTCTACCGTGCCTTCGAAAAGCAGTCTATCAGGTCGCACGAAACGACAGGTCAATTCTGCCATATAGACTCCTTATGCTGAGAGCTTCTCTTGAAGTTCACGAGCACGCTCGCGAACGTCTTCAATGGTACCCGCATAACGGAAACACTGCTCAGGAATGTCGTCACACTCGCCGTCAATAATAGCAGCAAATGAACGAACGGTATCTGCTACCTTCACATATGCACCTGGGTTACCTGTAAACTTCTCTGCTACATGGAAGCTTTGGCTGAGGAATTGCTGTACACGACGTGCACGCGCAACAACCTTTTGCTGCTCTGCACTGAGCTCATCCATACCCAAAATCGCAATGATGTCTTGAAGGTCGGAATACTCTTGCAAAAGCTCCTGTACCTTAACAGCTACACGGTAGTGCTCCTCACCAACGATAGATGGGTCGAGAGCATCAGATCCGGAAGCCAAAGGATCGATTGCAGGATAGAGTCCGAGGTTGGATACAGCACGGCTCAAAACAGTCGTTGCATCCAAGTGAATAAAGGTAGTTGCAGGAGCAGGGTCGGTCAAGTCGTCTGCAGGCACATAAACAGCCTGTACAGAAGTAATTGAACCTTCCTTTGTAGAAGTAATACGCTCCTGGAGCTCACCCATCTCGGTGGCCAAGGTAGGCTGGTAACCTACAGCAGATGGCATACGTCCAAGAAGTGCAGATACCTCAGATCCAGCCTGAGAGAAACGGAAGATGTTGTCGATGAACAACAATACGTCCTGACCATGATCGCGGAAGTACTCCGCAGCGGTCAATCCAGCCAATGCAACACGCATACGTGCTCCAGGTGGCTCATTCATCTGTCCGTATACAAGACAAGTCTTGTCGATAACGCCAGACTC
>RCNH01000580.1_pt1 | contig 14509 bp, 13 predicted proteins | sample 2041161 | NCBI WGS metagenome assembly RCNH01 (sample SAMN09708215, study PRJNA481090) | Feces metagenome, whole genome shotgun sequencing project. | biome: feces | host: Leptonychotes weddellii | place: Antarctica: Sion Island | collected 2010-03-01 | reverse complement strand
AGAGAGGCTGGGAGGCCTATCGCAGTGATACGGTGCGGCGAGATCGCAGAAAGTAGCGGATTGGCAACCGTATCCAAGGCCTAGAGTGATTTAGTCTCGCGCTATGCTAGAATAAAGGCTAGTTTATATACGTCATTTAGGTATGAGAGACACTGCGTTCTTTATACATAAACGGCTTATACATATCATCAAGGAGGAAGCGCGTAGTATGGCAGAATTTTTACAGGTGGCAGGCCCCATAGTTGCCATAGCTGTTGGTTTGGTACTTATTTGGTTTCTAATCGAAGCTGCCAAGACCATCATTGTGGCACGTAAGGCCATCGTTGACACTCAAAAGCATCTTGAGCCTACCTTGGCAAGTATTGAAACCATGACCAAGTCCCTAGAACCTACGGTTGCAAAGATTGACCCACTTGTCGAGCGCGTCTCTTTAACGGTAGATGCTACCAATCTTGAAATCATGCGTGTTGATGAAATCTTGCAAAATGTTACTACGGTAACAGACGCCATGGCCTCTGCTTCCAATGCTGTAGAAGGCCTTGCGTCCGCTCCCTTGAATCTTGTCAATGCAGTAAGTGATCAGATACGTGGTAGCCTGCAGCCTGCAAAAACCTCTGCTCAGACTAAGGCCTTGGCTGATAGTCAAGAAGCGGACACAGATCAGGCAAATAATCCCTTCGTTCGCTTTGTATCAGAGGGTACGGATGCCATCCGTCGTTTCTTCTCAGAAAAAACGGTCGACAAGGAAAAGCGCTGGGAAGAATACCTTGCTCATCTTTCGTCTGAACAGGACAAGCAAGATGATGCTCCTGCCCGCCCTGTCGCCCGAGATATTCAAGAACGTATTGTTGATCAGCTAGATGTGGCCCGCAAGACGACCCAAGATCTAGTAGAAACAGCCCAAAAAGAAGTAGAGAAGCTCACTCATCCTGAAGAGCAGGCCTACTATACCTATGAGGCATCCTCACAATCTGAGGAAGAATAAGTATGTTGTTACGACTAAGGCACCCCAGCGTAGCCTTAGTCGTTTTGTTGCCTATAGAGGAAGATAGTTATGACAGAACACCAGCCAGGACAGCCTAGCGCTCCTGCACACGATCCGAACATGCACAAAGAAACCCTTGCTCTGCTTAAGGCAAAGCGTCGCTTTCTTTCTGTTTGGATGATAGTCGGTGCCGGCATATTGGCAGGAGCTGCCATTTATATGCTCAACATACTGTCTGCTACGGTATCTATTCTGCTGTGGACCTTACTCATTGTATTTTGCTTGCGTGGTATCGTGGACGGCCTTGAGCGCCATCGCGTACCGCGCCTCTTGGGTACGACAGTTGCCTTCATCGTATTTTTTGCAAGTCTTTTCTTGATAGGGGCCATACTACTCTCACCTACCATTGGCTTTAATGAGCAGGTACGTGGTTTGATCGCTTCCATTCCAGATTATGCTAATCGTATTAGTGATCTTGGTAACGGGTTGTACGACCAGTATTCCTATGTCTTACAAAATGACGTAGCGCGTGAGTGGATTAACGAAGCAAGCAATGCGCTTACAGTTTGGGCAAGTGACCTTGCTCGCAATTCAGCAGGCAATGTAGTTGCCTTTAGTACAGGCTTTGCCAATGGTCTTATGTACTTTAGTTTTGCTCTTGTAGTAGCCTTCTGGCTTTTGATGGAACTTCCAGCCCTGGGTCGAGAGTGCCTGCGCCTCGGAGGTGAGCGCTACTACGAAGACCTGCGTATGCTCCATGTCACAAGTTCTCGTGTCATGGGCGGCTATATCAAAGGTACGATTTTACAGTGTGCCATCATTGCTCTCGCATGTGGCTTTGCCTTTGCCTACTTGCAGCTTCCTAACTATGCTGCTCTTGCTGCCATTACAGGCTTGCTTAATATCATTCCTGTAGTTGGTCCGCTTATTGGTGGCCTGGTTGCAGCCTTTGTGGCCTTGTTTATAAGCCCCATGACAGCTGTCATTACCATCATTGCAGTTATTGTTATTCAACAGGTTGTCTACACCTTTATTTCTCCTAAGATCATGGCAAATTCTGTTGACCTGCATCCTGTGCTTATCATCCTAGCCTTGATGGCAGGTTCTTCCCTTGGCAGTGCCATGGGAGGCGTCATTGGTGCAATTGTCGGCATGCTTGCATCTATCCCACTCATCGCCATCGCCAAGTCAATTTTTGTCTACTATTTTGAAAAACGCACAGGTCGTACCATTGTTTCTCCTGATGGAGTGTTCTTCCAAGGTCAGGCAGCCGAAGACGCCTTTGACCCCCTGCATGATGCAACCGCGCCTCAAGTTACTGAACAAAAAGTACCTGAGGTTGTAGAAGACACAACAAAACAGCTTAAAAAGCTCCTGAATCGTGTAAAATAAGCGAGACTCTATGCATTATGCTGGTATTAACATACGTATGGTGCATACTAAAATAAAATCCCAAACACCGCCCTGGGTGGTGTAAACCCTTCGAACGTATAAGAAAGCAGGACTGGATACATGCAATATATGACAACTGCTGAGATCCGCGAAAAGTATCTCGACTTTTTTGAGAAGCGAGGCTGCAAGCGCATGCCTTCTTCATCTTTGATTCCCGACGATCCTTCATTGTTGTTGACAAGCGCAGGCATGGTGCAGTTCAAGCCCTATTACTTGCAGCAAAAGCACCTCGAAGCCCCTTATATTGGCACCACCACCGTTCAGAAGTGTGTTCGTACCAATGACATCGACATTATTGGCACCACGGGTCGTCATTTAAGCTTCTTTGAGATGCTCGGTAACTTTAGCTTTGGCGAATACTTTAAAGAAGAAATGTGTGCCTGGGCTTATGAATTTTCAACAGAAGTATTAGGCCTTCCTAAGGAGCGTCTCTACTTTACTGTTTTTGAAAACGACGATGAAACTATCGAAATTTGGAAAAAGCTTGGCGTTGAAGATACGCATATCTCTCGCCTGGGTGAGGACGATAACTTCTGGCGTGCTGGACCAACCGGCCCCTGCGGCCCCTGCTCTGAGCTCTACTTTGACCAGGGCCCTGAAGTGGGCTGTGGCTGCCCTGATTGTGCACCAGGTTGTGACTGTGACCGCTTCCTAGAATTCTGGAACTGTGTATTTACCCAGTACGATGGCCAGGAAGACGGCAGCTTGGCTCCACTTCCTAAGCGCAATATCGACACAGGCATGGGTCTTGAGCGTATGGCTGCCATCATGCAGGGCGTTCAGAGCAACTACGAAACCGACCTTATGCGTGAACTTCTTGCAGTAGGCGAGCGTCTCTCTGGTATTAGCTATGGGGCTGCTGCTGACTCTGATCTTTCTTTGCGCATCATGGCCGACCATGCACGTTCTGTAAGCTTTATGATTGCTGATGGCATTCTTCCTTCTAACGAAGGCCGTGGCTATGTATTGCGTCGCCTGCTTCGTCGAGCTGTTATGAAGGCCCACCTTATCGGCGTTGATGGTCCTTTCTTGGCACAGTATGTTGCAAAGATCATCGAACTTATGGGTGATGTGTATCCTGAGCTTATTGAAAACCGCGAGCTTGTTGAGCGCGTCATCCTCTCTGAAGAAGAGCGCTTCGGTGCAACCCTTCGACAGGGCCAGGTATATCTTGCTGAGGCACTTGAGGCTCTCGAGGGCAAAATCCTATCTGGTGAAGCAGCGTTTACCCTGCATGACACCTATGGCTTCCCCTTTGAAGTTACCGCTGAGATGTGTGCTGAGCGTGGCGTAGATGTTGACGAAGCCCAGTATCGTGAGTGCATGACAGAGCAAAAAGAACGTGCTCGTGCCCATGCTAAGGATGCTGACAAAGCTTGGTCTACCTATGACGGACTTATGAGCGGCATCTTAGAGCGTGTCGGCGCTACAGAGTTCATTGGTTATGAAGCTAATGAAGCTGATACGACCATCCTTGCCTTGATATCCCAGGGTGAAGAAGTCTCTGAACTTAGTGCAGGAGATGCTGGTCGTGTAGTTGTTGCACGCACACCTTTCTATGCAGAAAAGGGTGGCCAGGTAGGCGACTCAGGTAGCATGTCTGCTGCTGGTTTTGAAGCAGATGTCTTTGATACCCAGGAGCCTGAAAAGGGCCTTATCGTGCATGATGTGGAAGTAGTTGAAGGTAGCCTTCGTGTGGGTGATCCGGTAACACTCTCTATCGACATCGAACGCCGTGAGCGTATTCGTCGCAACCATTCTGCAACGCATATTTTGCACTGGGCCTTGCGTGAGGTCTTGGGTGATCATGTTAAGCAGGCAGGTAGCTTGGTAGCTCCTGATCGTCTGCGCTTTGACTTTACGCACTTTGAGCCTGTAAGCGAAGCTGAACTTGCAGAAATTGAAGCCTTGGCAAACCAGGCTGTTATGGAAAACCATGCTGTTAGCTATCATGAGACCTCTCTCTCAGAGGCTCGTGAGCAGGGTGTTATCGCCCTCTTTGGCGAAAAATATGGCGAGCGCGTACGTGTTTTGACCATGGATGGCATCTCCCGTGAATTGTGCGGCGGCACCCATGTAAGCCAGACCGTTGAGATTGGTCTTGTGAAGATTATTTCTGAATCCAGTGTTGGTGCTAATCTGCGCCGTATCGAAGCCGTTACAAGCTTTGATGCCTTGCAGCATGTAAATCGCATGGAGGCAGAACTTAAAGAAGCAGCTCGCGCCTTGAACACACCACTCTTTGGCGTGTCTGAGCGCTCTGCTTTAAATGTTGCTCATATTAAAGACTTGCAGTCCCAGATAGCTCAACTTAAAAAAGATGCTGCCTTGGAAGGCATTGATGCTCTTTTGAATTCTGTTGTAGATGCCGGCTATCCTGTTGTTATTGGTCGCATTGATGGTGCTGACGCTGGGGATTTGCGCAATGCGTGGGATATGTTACGCAGCCGCATGAGTGCTCCTGGTGCTGCTGTTTTGGCATCTGACAACGATGGCACGCCTCTTATCTTGGCTGCTGCAACAGATGAAGCTGTTGCTGCAGGCTTCCATGCTGGTGCCATGATCAAGGCCATTTCTTCCCATATCTTAGGCGGTGGCGGCGGCAAGCCTACCATGGCTCAGGCTGGTGGCAAGGATGTTGCTGGTCTTGATAAGGCCCTTCAGGCTGCACGCGAAAGCCTGCATAAGTAATGCGGGTACTTGCACTCGACATCGGTCAAAAACGTATAGGATGCGCCATTAGCGACCCTGGTATGAAGGTAGCAACACCCTTGTGTGTACTTGCATCCGAAGACGTTATGCAGAATGCTCCCGTCTTCAAGCGTCTGCTTGAAGACTGGGAGCCAGATATCTTGCTTTGTGGCATGCCTCTTACCTTGAGTAACCAATCAGGTCCTCAGGCCCAAAGGGTGCGCCAGATGGCAGAAACCATAGCTCGAACCAATAATCTTGAACTGGTCTTTTGTGATGAGCGCCTGAGTTCATCAGAAGCTAAACGATCTTTGAAGGAAAAAGGATTTTCTGAGCGAGAGATGCGCGGCAAGGTAGACATGATTGCAGCAAGTTTATTCTTGCAGACCTGGCTTGATAAGCGCTCTCAACACTAAGCTACTCTTCTAAAGGATGTGATATGACCCATACGAGGAATGTTCCAGGACACGCTATGCACGGCAGTCATAGGCGACGTCCTGCTCCACGATCGGGAGCTTCTAAAGTCATAAGCTGTCTTCTTGCGCTTGTATTTGTAGGAGCATGTGTGTGGGGTGTGGCACATATATTAGATATGCGGGCAGCTGTTCCGAGCCTTCCTGCTGGTCAAAGTGCTGAAGTCACCATTGCCGAAAATGAAGGCTTGCTTGAGGTAGCTAATCATCTTGAAGAAGCAGGCGTTATTGGAGATACGGGCAAGTTTGTCTCTCTTGCAAAGGCATCCGGCCTAGAAACAACTCTCATCCCTGGAACGTATACGATTGCTGGTGGTCTTAAGCCCCACGATGTTATTGCTCTTCTGAAGGGTGGCCCGAATTCTGAACCGAGCCTGGTTATTCCGGAAGGCTACACCATAACTCGTGTAGCTTATGCGGTGGAAGCAGCCTATGAAGGAGCTATTAGTAAGGAAGAGTTCCTGAAGGAAGCTCACAATGCTTCTGCCTACGTTGATGAGTATCCCTTTGTTCAGGGAGTATATGATGATTCCCTTGAGGGCTTCTTATTCCCTAAGAGCTATCCTGTGCGCCAGGGCTATCAGGCCTCAGATGTCATCAGGCAGATGCTGGATCAGTACAGCATCGAAACCCAGGATATTGATTGGTCCTATGCCAAGAGCAAGAACCTCACCGAATATGACATAGTTATTTTGGCGTCCATTATTGAACGCGAGGCAGATGAGAACAATCGCCCTTTGGTATCTTCGGTATTTTATAATCGCTTATCTGAGCGCATGCCCCTCCAAAGTGATGCGACGGTTGCCTATGTCATAGATCGCGACCCACGTCCTGCTGATTTGCAAATCGAGAGTCCGTATAACACCTATAAGGTCCCTGGTTTGCCAGCTGGTCCTATATGCTCACCTGGTTTGGCAAGCATTCAGGCAGCAGCTCATCCTGAAGAAAGTGACTATTTGTATTTTTACTTTGCCAAGCGCGACGGAGTGATGGAATACTACTTTAGTACCACGCTTGAAGAACACAATCGTGCCATCGCACAATCCGAATAAGTACAAGAAAAGGCTGCCCATGAGCAGCCTTTTCTTGTATGGCCATAAGAGATAAGAGAAACTTGTGAAATTCACTACCCCCGAGAGATTTTTTAGTCGTATTACTCAGATAGATATCCAGGCAGATATTCTTGATGAGGGTATTAGGCTGTTACTTCTTGATATTGACAATACTATTCTCACCCGTGACACCCACGAGGTGCCAAGTGATGTACAAGAGTGGTTGCAGCGTGCCCAGGATGCGGGCTTGCGCATTTGTTTTGTATCGAATAATTGGCACAAAAGTGTCTATCAACTTGCTCGCTCCATGGATCTTCCTATCGTAGCTAAATCTATGAAGCCACTCCCGTTTGCCTTCTGTAAGGCACGCAGCCCCTATGGATGCAAGCGCTCAGAATGCCTTGTTATTGGAGATCAGCTTATGACAGATGTCCTTGGTGCCCATACGGCTGGCCTGCGAGCTTATCTGCTTCAACCTTTGGTAGCTAGTGATCTTGCTCATACCTTAGCCCTTCGTCATGTTGAAAAGCTCCTGCTCAAAGACCTGCGTCCGGAGCGTTAAAGATGAAACGCATTGGTTTGTTGGGGGCCCACTGCGCCCATTCATGCTCGCCGAAAATCCATAACAGCTTCTATCAAAGCCAGTCCCTTCCCTGGAGCTACGAGCTATTTGATATAGAAGACCGCGCGGACGCCCGAGCCTTTCTTGAAGCACGGGACTTTTGCGCCCTTAATGTTACAACTCCCTATAAGGGTCTGGCCTTGTCCTGTGCTGCAACTGCAAGTGATGCAGCTCACGTAGCCCAGGGCGCCAATGTGTTGGTGAATAGTCCTTCGGGTATTCGTGCCTATAACTTTGATGGCCGTGGGTTTGTCTATGCCTTGGAGCATCTTGGTTGCATGCCAAAGGATAAGCATGCTTGCGTATGTGGTACGGGGCCTACTGCTTCTGCTATAACGCATGCTTTGCTCGAAGCGGGTGCACGAGTTACGGTCTTATCTCGAAGCCGTGAAAAGGCGCACGCTCTTACTGAGCGTCTCAGACAAGCAAGGCTTGGCACACCAGAGTGTCTGACCTATGAAGAAGCAGACTTAGTTGTCAAGGATGCCCAGATTGTAATCAATGCAACACCATTAGGGATGCAGCATGGTGACCCATCTCCCATAGACACCCATCTTTTCTGTTCAGATCAGTGGATATGCGATGTTGTCTATGGGTGCGGGATGACAGCGTTTCGCCAGGGCGCACAAGAAATTGGGGCTCGTAACTTTGATGGCTCTACCATGCTTGCAGCCCAGGCAATGTATACCATCTTTTGTATCGCACAAGCCCTTGATGCCCCTTTGGGCTGCTCTGAACACGAGGTCTTTTCATATTTAAAAAACGCCCTGTAGTTGTGCATGCTACAATGCACAAATACAGGTATCACATCAAGAAAGTAGGGTTGTATGGACTACATCACAGCAGGCGAAAGCCATGGTGCTGCTCTTACGGCTATTGTGAGCAAGGTCCCTGCTGGCCTGACCATAGATCAAAACAGCATTAATGATGATTTGAGGAGACGCCAAAAAGGCTATGGCCGTGGAGGCCGCCAGAGTATTGAAGAAGATAAGGTGTTTATCTCTTCTGGCGTGCGTTTTGGCAAAAGCATAGGATCACCAATTGCCTTACAGCTTCCCAACAAGGATGCGGCAAACTGGCAGGACCGTATGGCGGTGGCAGGGCAGGCGCCAGCTGACCTGCATCGTGAGGTAACACCTCGTCCCGGTCATGCTGATCTGGTAGGTTCCTTAAAACAAAATACCCACGACTGTCGCGATATTCTTGAGCGTGCCTCAGCTCGCGAGACTGCCATTCGCGTTGCTGCTGCCGGCATTGCACGTGAATTTCTGGCAGAACTTGGGGTAGAAATTACTTCCTATGTCACGCGTATTGGCTCAGTTGCCATGCCAGAAACTGCTGGCATTACGTATTCTGCCCTAGAAGTTGAGCTCTCTGAGGTACGCTGCCCTGATCGGGATTGTTCAGCTCGCATGATTAAAGAAATTGACGCAGCGCGTGCAGCGGGGGATAGCCTTGGTGGCTGCTTTACTGTGGTGGCCACGGGCCTTGTTCCAGGTCTTGGCTCCTACACCCAGCCATCCCTTCGTCTTACGAGTCGTATTGCTGCAGCCCTTTGCAGCATTCCTGCTATTAAGGGTATAGAAATTGGCAATGCCTTTGAGCTTGCTACCATGCCGGGCTCTCTTGTGCATGATCCCATACAACTCTCTGATGAAGGCTTTACTCGTAGCTCCAATAATGCAGGTGGGCTTGAAGGCGGCATGACAACAGGGCTTCCCCTTGTTGTGCATGGTGCTATGAAACCTATTCCAACCCTGTGTAAGCCTCTAGATACCATTAATCTTGACAGCCTTGAGCGTGCCCAGGCCTCGCGTGAGCGCAGTGACGTTTGTGCTGTTCCCAGTGCTGCTATAGTGGCCGAGGCTGAACTTGCCTTTGTTTTGGCGGAAGCGTATCAGGAGCAGTTTGGCTATGGATGCATGCAAGACGTGCAACATAATCTATCAGCCTATCGCGACCGCATTGCCGCCATGTATAACAAGGAGGCTTAAATTATGGAGCATCCCAGTACTACGAGCTTTTCTGTTGCGCCACCTCAGGGGCTGCGATGTCCTGTTTTCATTGTTGGCTTTATGGGGGCGGGTAAGACGTCCGTTGCGCGCAAGATGGCACGTCTGTGTCATACAAGCTCGCTTGATTTAGATCGCTATCTTGGCCAGCTTAATGGAGGAAGTCCTCGCGAGCTTATTGCCCAGTATGGCGAACAGGGATTTAGAGATATGGAAACGGATGCCCTCTACAAGGCTGCAAGTCTTGGGAATCTCTGTATCAGCTGTGGCGGTGGCATTGTAGAGCGCGCTGAGAATCGTGCTTTTCTACAGGATGCTGGCTATGTTGTTCATTTATATATAGAGCCTCGTGAGGCCCGTGCCCGCATCAGCGATATTTCAACACGGCCTTTATTTAAAAGTCTTCCCCAGGCCGAAGAGCTTTTTCGACATCGTCTTCCCCTGTATGAAGAAGTAAGTGATATTTGCATTAATGCCTCTGGTAAAAATGTGGCGAGCCTAAGTTATGAAATTAAGGATGCCCTGATAGCAGCTGGGGTGATGGAATGAGTCAAACCCAGATTAGCTATGTTGTCGGCGGGCAGAAGCGCTATTGTATAGACATTGACTATTCGTGTAAGGATGCCATTGCAGCCTACCTAGGCAGGCGGCCACGAGGATCCAAGGTCTTGCTGATTAGTGATAGCAATGTCTATCCGCTTGCAGCTCCTGATATTCTTGCCCTCTGTGAACAGGCGGGATTGCAGCATGAGAGCTTTGTTATACCTGCAGGCGAGAGCTCGAAAAGCCTTGCTCAAGCAGAAGAGCTCTATGCCTTTATGGCAGATAGACACTATGGTCGTGACACCCTGGTTTGTTCCCTAGGCGGGGGTGTGGTTAGCGACTTGGCAGGATTTGTTGCTGCCACCTATATGCGTGGGCTCACGTTAATTAGTATCCCTACAAGCTTGCTTGCCATGGTTGATGCTTCTGTCGGTGGTAAAACGGCCGTTAATACGCCCTATGGCAAAAACATGGTCGGCGTATTTAATCAGCCAGAACGAGTATTTATTTCTGCTGAATATCTCGCAAGCCTACCTCAGGATGAGTATGCATCAGGTATGGTGGAGGCTGTGAAATCAGCCCTTCTGATGGGAGGGGAGTGTTGGGATTTTGTATGTACCCACGCAGAGAGCCTCTCTTCCTTTAATGCAGAAGATCCCCAAGCCATCTTAGGTCTTATTAGCTACTGCGTTGCTTTTAAGGCATCCGTTGTCGAACGTGACGAACAGGAACTCCAAGGGGAGCGCATGTGTCTTAACTATGGACACACCCTAGGCCACGCTCTCGAAAAAATCCTAGGTTATGGCACCATAAGCCATGGCCAGGCTGTTCTTGAAGGCATGTACTGTGCTGAGCTGCTTGCTCAATCGGCTGGTCTTGCACAAAAGAAGGACACAGATTTCTATCAAGAGATTATCGCTAGGCTTGGTCTAAGGTATAACAGCTATGATCTAAGTGCTCAGGAGCTTATTGATGCCATGCGCTTTGATAAAAAGCAGCACGCTGGACAGATTCGTTTTGTCTGCCTGAAAAGCCCTGGTGAATGGTGTATGTATAGTCCCGATACATCAGAGCTTATGTCAGTACTTACAAGCTGGTGTAAGCAGGCAGCAAGCATCAGGGATGAGTCATAAGCTTCTTATGTAACATCCTTGTAAGAGCCTCGGCATGTAAGCTTGGGGCCTCCTATGAGATGGCAGGCCTCAGGCGTTCTGCTGTTATATAGGCATAAGCTGTGAGACACAGCAGTAGTGGACTTGTCCGTCGTTATGAAATGAGATATATCTATGAAGAATATCCTGCTTCTTCAGGGGCCGAATTTAAATAAATTAGGTTCGCGAGATAAAAACCATTACGGAACATGTACCTTGGCCGATATTGAGCGTATAATGACCGAAGAAGCTCAGTTAGTTAAGGTAAACTTAGACTGCTTCCAATCTAATCACGAAGGTGAGCTCATTGATGTAATTCACGCCTCAGAATCCTACGATGGCGTCATTTATAATCCAGGGGCTCATACGCACTATTCCTACGCCCTGCGCGATGCAATAGAGTGTGTGAATACGCCCTTCATTGAGGTTCACCTTTCTGATATACATGCGCGCGAACCCTTCCGCGCCGTATCTGTCATAGCACCTGTCTGTCAAGCGCAAATTGCTGGCAAGGGTTTGGATGGATATCTTGAGGCCCTGCATATGCTTGCTTCGCCGGAGGGTATAAGTAAAACTACGTTAGAAGGTTGTGCAATGGAAAACACACAAACAGCAACTGATCTCGCATCTATTCTTGAGAAGGCATCCCAAGCTATCAACCCTGCTTCTCGCATTGCTCGCATTCGCGAAGTTATGCGTGAACAAAATCTTGACGCCATGTTCGTACGCAATCTCTCTGACATTGGCTGGATTACTGCTTTTGACAGCGTATTTGATACCGAGCATGCTCACAGCATCTATATCACTGCTGAAAAGGTAATCCTGCATACAGACTCTCGTTATTCCAAGGCCTGTGTTCGCAGGGCTGAAGGCACCGAAATCATCGTTGATGGCGAGGCACGCAAACACAGCCTCTTCGCCCGCGAAGCTCTCGAAGCTGATTTCTCAGCTCCTGTTCGCCTTGGTATTGAAGACAGCCTTAGCTTAGCTGAGTTCCACAGCCTAGAAGAAGAAGTTGCCAAGCTTCCATTTAAGGTAGAGCTCGTTGAAACCACCCCCTACATCGTATGGCTGCGCGCTATCAAGGACGAGGCAGAAATCACCCGCCTTCGTGCTGCCCAGGCAATCACCGATGCTGCATTCACCCACATCTGTGGCTTTATTAAGCCTGGTATGACCGAGCGTGAAATCCAGATTGAGCTTGAGGGTCATATGTATAAGTTGGGTGCTCAGGACCTCGCATTTTCTTCCATCGTAGCTTCTGGTCCTAACGGTGCAGATCCTCATGCCATCCCTGGTTCTCGCAAGGTTGCAGAAGGTGAGTGCATTGTTATCGACTTTGGTGCTAAGGTATTTGGCTACTGCTCTGACATGACTCGTACCGTTTTTGTCGGTGAGCCTTCTGATCGCCTTAAGGCTGCCTGGACTGCTCTTGAAAAATCCCAGCGTGAAAGCCGTGCTGCTGTAAGCAAAAACATCACCGGTGCAGAAGTTGACAAGATTGCTCATGCAGTTTTGGATGCCGAAGGTTGGGCAGGCTGCATGGGTCACTCCCTTGGCCACGGTGTTGGCATGGACGTACACGAAGAGCCTTGCTTGGCACCACGCAACACCGACACCTTAGCTGTAGGCAGCGTTGTAACTGTTGAGCCAGGTATCTATATCGGTGGCGAATTTGGCATGCGTCTTGAAGACTTTGGTGTAGTAACTGAAGATGGTTTTGAACTCTTCACTCAATCTACACATGAAATGGTTATACTTAAATAGTTGCTCAAAATTGCCTTAGAGCATCAGAATGTATACAATAAAACAAAAAACTGCTAAGACGCCCTGCTGTATGTGTATGTAAGAATTGTTCAGCAGGTGCCTGACAGGAGGAAATGTGGCTATCTCTACCGCCGATTTTAAAAATGGTATGTGCATCGAAGTTAAAGGTCGTTTGTGCGTAATCGTTGAATTCCAGCATGTAAAACCAGGTAAGGGCGGCGCTTTTGTTCGCACCAAGTTGCGCGACGTTCGCACCGGCCGCATCTTGGAAGATACCTTCAATGCTGGCGTTAAATTTGACTCTGTACGCATGGAAACCAAGAACATGCAGTACCTCTACAACGACGGTGCTGATTTCTACATGATGGATACCTCCAACTATGACCAGATTGCCATCCCTGCAGATGTTGTAGGCGACACTGCATTCTGGCTTAAGGAAAACGACGAAGTTACCTTGCAGTATGCAGGTGACGAGCTTATCAGCATCGAACCTCCTATGTTTGTAGAGCTTGAAATTACCGAAACCGATCCTGGCTTCAAGGGCGACACCGTACAGGGTGGCACCAAGCCTGCAGTTTTGGAAACTGGCGCAACAGTTCAGGTTCCTATGTATATCAACCAGGGTGAAATCATCCAGGTTGACTCTCGCGACGGTCGTTTCATCAAGCGCGTATAACGTAAGTGTCTAAAGGCAGCCCTTAAGCAGGCTGCCTTTTTTGTAGGGAAAATACAAGAAACTATGAATTTTCGTGCACTCACGCCCTAGGGGGAGTATGATAGAGGGATACAGATACCCTATGCGTGTTGTTCGCACACAAATTAAGAGAATGGATATTACTCATGGCAGATTTGTACGTAAAAGGCATGGAGCTTTCTTCAAATGTTTTGGAGACCATCGTATCCTTGGCAGTATCTGAGGTTCCTGGTGTTGCAGCAGTAGCAGACAGCCAGACCACAGGCTTTTTCCGCAAGGTAAGCACTCCTGCTGTAGAGGCTTTTGAACTTGATGACGAGACCTTGCTCGTGTCTGTTCATATTATCGCTCTTCATGGCTATGTGTTGCCTGATGTAGCTCAGGCTGTTCGTCAGGCAGTGTCCGATGCTGTTTCTACCCAGTTGGGTGTTGCTGTGTCTGCTGTTGATGTTTGCATTGACGCTTTGCGCTTCGCCTAAAACATCTATGCCCCTTAAGCATTAGGTGGGCTGTGTGAGCCCTTGTGCTCAAAGATATGAAATATTGAAAATTATAGATTGAAAGAATAGCTATTATGTCTGAAACCCCAGCAAAATTACCTCGCCATCATCAACGCACAGAAGCTCGCCGCATGGCAGTACAGGTGTTGTATCAAAGCGAGATGCTCAATATTGCTGCTGAGTCCATCCTGGTTGAAAAAAACTACATTGATGAACAGGGCGTTTTAACACCCTATGCAGAAGAGCTTATTCGTGGCACCGAGCGTTATCTCACCGAGATTGATAGGCATTTGATTGCGGTATCAGAAAACTGGTCTTTGACGCGCATGCCTGCTGTTGACCGTGCACTTCTGCGTCTTGCATGCTATGAAATGCTCTATGTGGACGATGTTCCTATTTCAGTAACCATTAATGAAATCGTCGAACTTGCTAAAGCCTTTGGTGGCGAAGATGATTCTCCTCGTTTTGTAAATGGTGTCTTGGGCAGGATCGCTCGTCATGTTGAGCAGGGTGAACCTCTTCCTGAAATTCCTGCTGAACCTTCTGATGCAGCTGCAGAAGAAGTGC
>RCNH01000579.1_pt1 | contig 14510 bp, 9 predicted proteins | sample 2041161 | NCBI WGS metagenome assembly RCNH01 (sample SAMN09708215, study PRJNA481090) | Feces metagenome, whole genome shotgun sequencing project. | biome: feces | host: Leptonychotes weddellii | place: Antarctica: Sion Island | collected 2010-03-01 | reverse complement strand
AACATTTGTAGTATAGTTCTTTTTTTTATAACTTTGAACCGTGATTAAGTGGTTGACTTATCGGTCAAACATCATTCACCAATCGTTCATAAAATTGCTACAACTCTGCTACATGAGAGTGTGTATAGTAATACAAATGATTGATATACAATAATACGGAATGAGTTATCGGAGAATCGTTCTCTCCGCAAAGCATTGCAATCAGTTGATTGCGATGCTTTTTTTTGTTTGGTGGCAACACGAAAAAAAGCGCAACAGCAGGGTGACTGCCAATTGCGCCCATGGAAGTTTCCTCCGGCCAAAGAGTTTTCCCATAAAGCCGACGAGGGTATCTCATTCTTATTTCCCGCTTGGCTGCGTTATCAAGCACCTCATTCAGAGGGTTGCTGCACAAAATCCAAGGTGCAAGTATCTGAAAATACTCTGATTAGTCGTGATTATTTTTCTTTTTACGAATTAGTTTTCCTACTCCGTAATAAATAATTTCAACGCCTACAAACAATGCCATTGCGTAAAAGAGATTTTGCCAGAAAGGCTCTCTGTAAAACAGTAACCACAGCGAACAAAAAGACGACCATCTCTACCAGCAACCACAGCGCAGATGTAATCAGTGATTTGTTTTTACTCATAACAGCTGATATTTATTATTACACTTCTATCTTTCCCCAACCTTGCGAGACACCGACAAGTCACGATTTAATCCACCTTCAGCCCGTCTATCTCCTGCTGCAAGAGCTCCAGGAAGCGGGCGGCGTGGGCACCGTCCATCTGGGTGTGGTGGAACTGGAACGAGATGCGGAGTGTGGTACGGAACCATTGGTGGCGATAGCGTCCCCAGATGAGGAACGGGTTGTTGAAGATGCCGCTATACATACCCACCGCCCCATCGATGTCGCTCGCCACAAGTGCCGAGGTGCCGATGACCATACACTCGCCGAGGTCGTGGTTCTCACACGTTTGTGCCACCTGTCGGGTAAGGCGCAGGTAGTCGGCATTGAACTGCGCCACCGACTCCGACTTCGAGAAAGGCACATCACACGAGCTGACACCGCCCTTCTTATTCGCCACGATGGTATTGACCGCCAGTGCATCGTATTGCAGCAGCCGCTCCCCCACGGGCAGTAGGAAGAACTCCTCCACCTGCGAGGCGGCACGCCCGATGCAGTAGCAGAGCAGCATATTGAATTTGAGTTCCTTGCGGCGAGATAGCTTTCTCAAGCGCTCCACACGCAGGGTTTTGAAAAGGGTGACCATCGGCATCGGGGCTTTCATCCACAGGGCGAAGGCTTCGGCACGGGAGGTATTCAGAGGGTCTATTTCACGAAACATAGATTTACAAATTTTTACTTGAAGCAGAGGGTGAAGGTGGTGACCTGCTCGTCACTGCGTTCGAGAATGATGGAGCCGTTGTGCAGGCGCATCATCTGTCGCGAAAGGCTCAATCCGATGCCCGAGCCGTCCTGTTTGGTGGTGTAGAACGGCACGAAAATCTGTTCGGCAGACTCGCGCGAGATGGGGCGTCCGTCATTCGACACGGAGATGAGCACCTGCTCCGAGGAGTTGATGCGCGAGGAGATGAAGATGGCGTGTGCCCCCGCCTGCAAGGCATTCTTGATGAGATTGACCACGATTTGCGCCATCTGCCCCTCGTCGGCATAGAGTATCACATCGTCCGACTCCTCGGTGTAGGAGATGCGTGCGCCACTCTCGCGCACCATGCGGTCGGTGAGTCCCATTACGCGGTCGATGAGTTCGCGCACATAGAAAGCCTTTTTCACGGGCATCGCCACACGCGTCAGACTGCGGTAATTGTTCACAAAGGTGATGAGTGCCTTCGAGGAGGAAGCGATGGTCTCGAAACCGTGCTCCAGCTCCTCGAGATTGAGGTTGCGACCTCCGTTGGCGGCGGCCTCCTTCAAGTCGCGCGAGAAGGTATCGCTCAGCGAAGCAATGGGAGTGATGGTGTTCATGATTTCGTGGTTGAGCACCCTCACCAGCTTGTTCCACGACATCTCCTCGCTGTGTTCCATATCGCCCGTGATGTCGTTGAAGGCGATGATACGCACGCTCTTGCCGTCGAAGGTCGCCAGCGAAGCGGTCATCGAGATGGTGATGCGGTTGCGCTCGTTGTAGAAGCTGCAACGCATCTCCTTGTTTTCGGGAATATTCTCAAAGGCAGTCTGCAACTCCTTGTCCACCAGCGACAACTGCCGGAGGTGGTTCACGGGTGCCATGCCCAGAATCTGAAGTGCCGCCTGATTGTGGTAGATGACCCGTCCGCTGCTCTCGGTATCGACCACGAAGATGCCCGTGCGGATATTGTCGAGCATCCGCCCGTAGTAGAGATTCTGCTCGGTGAGCTCCTGCATCTCGCGTTCGAAGATGTGGCGCAGGCGGTTGAGCAGGCGGTTGAAGCCCGGCAGCGGCCAGCGATTTTCGCGGTAGCGGAAGCCCACCTCGCGGTCCTCCAGCGCGTCAATCATGAAAGACACCTTGTGGTGCATCTTCACATAGACACACGTGCCCACCACCACGGCAGTGAGCAACATGACGCACACACAAATTGCAAGAACAGTCCACCCGTCCATCAGATATTGTATTTTTTGAGTTTGGCGTAGAGCGTGGGTCTACTGATATTGAGCGACTTGGCCACCATCGTGAGGTTGCCGCCGAAGTGCTCCAGCGCGGCACGTATGGCCTTCTCCTCCAACTCCTCGAGCGACTCCCCCACCTCGATTTTCGATGCCGAGTGTCCCTCGGTCAGCGAGTCGGAGAACGAGAAGTCGGAAGCCGAGAGTTGCTCGCCCGATGAGAGAATCACCGCCTTCTCGATGCAGTTGCGCAGTTCGCGGATGTTGCCGTTCCACTCGTGGTCGAGCAACAGCGACTCGCCCGAAGCATCGATGCCCGTCACCGCACGGCGGTATTTTTCGGCATAGCGGTCGATGAAGATACGCGCCAGGGGCAGAATCTCATCGGTGCGCTCGCGCAACGGGGGCAGGTGGAGGTGAATGGTGTTGATGCGGTAGTACAAGTCCTCGCGGAACTTACCCTCGCGCACCAGCTCCTCAAGGTTGCGGTTGGTGGCACATATCAGACGGATATTCACGGGCAGGGGTCGCGTGTCGCCCACACGTATGACCGTGCGGTTCTGCAACACACGCAGGAGTTTGGCTTGCAGATGGAGGGGTATATTTCCGATTTCATCGAGGAAGAGCGTACCTCCGTCGGCACACTCGATTTTGCCGGCATGGTCGGCAAAAGCACCCGTGAACGAACCCTTGATGTGACCAAACAGCTCGCTCTCGAACAGTCCGTCACTGATGGCACCCACATCGACCGCCACCATCTGACGCCGTGCGCGGTCGGAGAGTCGGTGAATCTCCTTGGCGAGCACGTCCTTACCCGTGCCGTTGTCGCCCGTGATGAGGACATTGGCATCGGTGGGTGCGATTTTCTCCACCGTGGCACGCACGTTGCGCATCGCACGACCCTCACCCCAATACATCTCCGACACCGCCGCGGTGTTCTCGTTGCGGCGTGCCGCCTTGCGTGTCACCTTCATCGACTTCTCGCACGCCGCGGTGAGGATTTCGACCAGACGGTCGTTGTCGTAGGGTTTGACCACAAAATCGAACGCACCGCGCTTCATGCCCTCGACCGCCAGCGCGATGTCGGCATAGGCGGTGAAGAGCACCACCTCGGTATCGGGCGAGAGGCGTTTGATTTCCGAGAGCCAGAAGAGTCCCTCGTTGCCCGTGTTGATGTCGGTGTCGAAATTCATGTCGAGCAACACCGCATCGGGGCGCATCTCGCGCAGGCGTGAGGTGAGTGTCTTGGGCGAGGGGATGACCTCCACCTCGGCGAAATATCGGGGCAGCAATATGCGGAGTGCCGCACGTATGCCGTTGTTGTCATCTACGATTAAAACTTTTCCCTTGTTCATAGCCATACAGAAAGCGGGGAAGGACAGTTCCCCCTCCCCGCCTACAAATATATAAAAATTTTCGGTTATTCGCTCTTGAGCGACTCCACGGGATTGGCACTCACCGTGCGGAGGGTGTTGAGTGTCACCACCGTGGCAATCACCAGCATGACCGCCACATCACCCACCACGAAGTACCACAGATGGAGGGGCGTCTGCACGGCGAAATTCTCCAACCACAGCTGACCGATGACGGCGACCATCACATCGGCCACCACCACCGCCCCGACAAACAGACGCAGGGTGTCGCCCAGCAACAGGAGCACCAACTCGTGCCGTGTGGCACCGTTGATTTTGCGAATGGCAATCTCCTTGGTGCGGCGTTGCGACTCGTCACAAATGTAGCCGATGAGTCCGAAAAGTGCCACCAGCAGGGTGAAGAAAGCTCCCACCATGATGGTGTTGCGCATCTGACGCTGGCGGTGGTACCCCTCCTTCAACAGGTCGGAATAGCTTTTCAGCGAGAAATCCTCACCGTGGAGTACCTCATCGATTTTCTTCTCCACGGCAGCCACCGCCTCGGGAGACATCTCATGAAGACGAATCAGCATGTTGTAAATCGTCATGGTGGCGAACTGCTCCGTATAGCCGAACAGGGCCGACGGGCGCAAATCGGGAGAAGCGGCCACACCAATCATATAATCCTCGTAGATACCCACGACAGTCACCATGCCGTGTTCGGTCATGGGGATAGTCTGACCCACGAGACCCTCCTTCCAATAGCCCAGCTCATTGACCTTCTCGGCAAAGGTGCGGGTCACCACACACTCCGCCAAGTTGTTCGGATAGCGACCTTCGAGCAGGCGGACACCCATCAAATCGTAGTATTCGGGGGAGACCATATACTGGTCGGCGATATTGAACAACTCTTTCGATTGGTCGGGCGAGTAAACATTGTTACCCGACATACCGCGACACGGCAGTCCGGAGCTGAGCGCCACGGCCTTCACCTCTGCCATACCCCTCAACGGCTCTTCCAGCGAGTGGAGTTGGTCCATCGTCAAACCACCGCGCTCCAAGACCAGAGTCTCTTTATAGGAGTACCCCCTGTCCCGATTCAGCGAGGTGTGGTACTGCCCCATGCTCATCAGCATGAAGATGGTCATCATCACACAGATGACAAATTGCAGGAACAGCAGTATGAGTTTCCATCTGCGGCGGTTCATCGACAGGTGCGAGATGATGACATTGACCGGCACACGCGCATACAACACTCCCGGCAACACCGCCGAGCAGAGGAAGACCAACACGGTCATCACACCCAGCGTCAGGTAGAGTTCGGGAATGAGCAGGGATTTCAGTTCCACGCCCACCAGCTCGAAAATCAACGGACGCGCCGCCCAGATGACCAGACCGGCGAAGCCCAATGCCACCACCTGCACCACGGCCGTCTCGCGGAACAACAGGGCATAGATGTTGCCCGTCATGGCTCCGTAGCACTTGCGCATGGCCATCTCCTTCGAGCGGCGCACGATGGCCGACACCGCCACAAGCACATAGTTGAGAATAGAGATGCCCAACAGCAGGAAGGTCACAAACAAGAGAATCATCACCGTGCTGCGTGCCGATGTGTAGTTCCAATGCGCCTTTGCGAGAGGCACCAGACGATAGTAGATTTTACTGCCCGTGGCCTCTATCTTCTCGATGTCCTGATGCTTCTCCTGCATCAGACGAATGGCAGGATAGAGGCTTTCGACATCGACCCCCTCGGCCAGCTTCACGAAACCCATGTAGCGGTCGTTGCCTATCCAATTTTGGGTACTTTTCTTGGTGTAAGTCTCCATCGACAGCAGGATATCGACCTTCATGGAGGTGTTTTCGGGAAAATCCTCGAACACACCGGCGATAGTCATGACGAAATCGGGCATCTCCTCGCCGGAGAGGGGCTTGCCCACCACCTCATCGATGGGGCAGATTTTCTCGGCAAACGAACGACTCACCATCACCTTGCCCCGCTCGGACAACACCCGCACGGGGTCACCGATGAGAATCGGACGGTCGAAGATGGAGAAGAACATCGAGTCGGCAACGAGCAATTCACCCGTCACGACCTTTTGGTTTTCGGTGAAAAATTTGTTGGAGCTGAACAGCATCGTGGTACGTGTGGCAGCCTCCACACCGGGGGCATACTTCATCACACCCGGTGCGATGGCACCGCTCACATTCCAGTACGAGCGTTCCCCGCTACCCGCCTTGGAATCATGGGTGCGCAACTGATAGATACGCTCCGTATCCTTATAGACACGGTCATAGGTCATCTCGAAGCAGACTTTGCCCAACAGCACGAAGCTGATGGCCAGTCCCACACCGAGCGAGAGGACCTTCAACAGAAAATCGGAATGTTTCATTTTATTCATTTTTTACTCTTTACTCAAAGTCTGCACGGGATTGACCCTCGCCGCCGACCATATCTGCCAGAAGACCGTCACCAGAGCGATAAGGAGGATGATGACCACCACCGCCATGAAAATCCACCCGTAGTTTTCAATCTTCTCGACAAATTGTTGCAGATAGCGTTCCGTCGCCACCACAGCGACAGCCAGTCCCACGACACACGCCACCGAGATGAGTTTCAGATAAGCCACCACACCCCGACGCGCCTCCATCATCATCGTACTGCCGAAGACCTTTCTTACGGCGATATCCTTGGCGCGGTTGCGGGCATCGTAGATACTCATCGCCAGAAGTCCCAGCACCGAAATCAGAACAGCCAACACCATGAAGACATAGACCAGATTCATCTGTTTCTCGGCCTTCGACAACGCCTTGAGTTTCAAATCCTCCAGATAGTCGCAATACATCGGCCGGACTTCGTAGCCCAACGATTGGGTGGTGTATTCGCGGCACACATCCGCCAACGCCTCGCGGAACTCCTCGTGGCTATCGGTGGTCTCGATGACCGACATAAAGAGCGGATGATTGGAAAAGTCCTGCACGGCAATCACCATCAGCTCCTCGGCACCCACATTTTCGATATTCACCGGCACATTGGCAATGACGCCTGCCGTATGGTCACACGCGCCGCTTTTCCGGGCGAGGGTGGTGGAGATGTCGTGGTTACGGGAGTCGAAGCCCGTGGCACGGAATGCCGCCTCGGAGAACCATGTTCCCTTTTCGACAGGAGTATGGAAATCCTCAACCACCTCGAAATCCATCATGTTGAAGGTCGTGGAGTCCATAACAAACAATCGGTACACGATTTCTTCGCCCGTTGTGGTCTTGGAGTATTGTCCTCCCGCCTCCGTACACGGCACTGACATCGCGCGTCCCACACGTTTGACCTGCGGCAGGGTGCGGAGACGCTCCTCGAGATTGAAAGCTCCGTTGGAAGAGGGAATCATGTATAAGAGTGCGAATTTGTTTTCGAGGTTGCAATTCATCTCCCTGTTGAGCGATTTGCGGTACTGGGCGTGCATGACCAGTGACATGGAGATGAGGAACACGGTAATCGACATCTGAACGACGATGAAGACCTTACCCCACACCTGCTTGCTCTCCCTGCGGAATGTACCTCTCACGATGTCGATGGGCGTATAGCGCGATGCCAGCACGGCAGGCAACATTCCGCCCAGACCTCCGACCAGCAACACCAGAGCCACATAACCTGCCACATAGCCCGCCGAGAAGGGAATCGTGACGGGGACATCGGCTTCAATCATCTCGTTCGCCCACGGGGTGAGCCACACCGCCACCAGCAGAGCAAGAATCATCGCCACACAGGTCAGTGCCACCGACTCGAAGAAGTAACGCCCCATGATGCTCCAACTCGAAGCACCCAGCAGACGGCGCGAAGCCATCTCCTTGGCACGTTGTCCGACCAAAGCGGTGTTGAGATTCACGAAGTTGGCAATGGCCGACAGCAACAACAGCAAAGCGATGGCCGAGAGGGTGTAAATCATCTTCAAATCGCAGTGACGGAAGACATCGTGTGTGGGTCGGAAGAGGATTTTGTCCCAGCGTTCGAGTCGCAGTTCCTTGAAAAACGTAGTTCCGTAGGTGTCGGGGTAAATCTCCTTGCAGACCTGCTTCATATTCTCGGTGAACTGCTCCACGTCCGCCCCCTTGCGCAATTTGACAAAGGTCTGACAGGCACCGAAGTTGTCGAACAGCTTGCAATAGGACACCGCACTCAAGGGAGAATCAATGCCTATGATGACATCGGCACGGGGGAAAATCGAGTAATCGTTGTCGGCGATGACTGCGGCAAGGTTCATGTGTTCATCGAGGAACACGGGGCGGAAATTTCCGTCGGGGAACAACTTGCGGGCAAATTCCTCGCTGACAATAATATTGTCCTTATCCTTCAACACATCGGGCGAGCCCATCAGGAACTCGATATCGGGGAACATCTCGAAGAAATGCTCATCGACCGTCACCTCGGAACCAATCTCGAAAGTTTGGTCGCCAAACTCGATGATTTCACCTCCTCCGGGAGCGATAAACGACGGGAAATAGACCGCAGTCTGTTCGATTTCGGGGAACCGGTCGCGAATGACACCTTCCAAACCCGAAGTCAGTCCCGGATAGTTCTCTGTCGAAGGAATGTAGATACGTTCGGCATCGGGATGGGCGTATGCCACTGAGAGTTGTTGCGAGATGTAGCACCCCACAAATACCACAAAGGCCAGCGACAAAGTAAGCCCCAACACCTCGATTGAGGTGTAGAGCTTATTGTGCATCAGGAACTTGAGATAACTTTTCATACGCCGCCGATGTTTACAGGAAATTCTTCACATCGTTGACAATGTGACCATCGAGGAGGTTGATGGTGCGCTGTGCCATCGAGGCATCACGCTGCGAGTGGGTCACCATCACCACGGTCGTACCCTCGTGGTTCAACTCCATGAGCAGGTTCATCACCTCGGTACCGTTCTTCGAGTCGAGGTTACCGGTCGGCTCATCGGCCAATATGAGTTTGGGGTTCGCCACCACGGCACGGGCTATGGCCACACGCTGCTGCTGACCTCCCGACAACTGCTGGGGGAAGTGACCCGCACGGTGGAAGATGTTCATGCGTTTGAGAATCTCGGTCACGCGCTGCTTGCGCTCCGCCGAGCCGATGCCCAGATACTTGAGCGGCAACTCCACATTGTCGAAGACATTGAGGTCGTCGATGAGGTTGAACGACTGGAACACAAAACCGATGTTGCCCTTGCGGTACTTCGTGCGTCCGTTCTCGTTGAGACGGCTTACCTCGTTGCCCAGCAACTCGTAGCTGCCCTCGGTGGGGTTGTCCAGCAGACCCAGAATGTTCAGCAGGGTGGACTTGCCACAACCCGAAGGACCCATGATGGCGACAAACTCGCCCTCCTTGACTTCAAACGACACCTTGTCCAATGCAATGGTTTCCACTTCTTCGGTTGAGAAAGACTTGCTCAAATTTGTAACCTTAATCATAGTTGTAAGTTTTTTATGTTATTAATATTTTCAATGTTGGTAATTTTTACTCTTTTTTAAGTGAATTGATGGGATTCTCACACGCCGCGCGCCAGCTGCGTACCACCACCGTCAGCAGGGTGACCGCCATCACCAGCACCAACGCACCGAGGAAGACCCACCAGTGCAGCGGAGTACGGAAGGCGTAGGATTGCAGCCAGTGGTGCAACGCCCATACCGTGGGCGGTATGACCAGCACGAAGCTGAGGAGTATCATGCGGACATAGTGGGTGCAGAACTGCGCCAGAATCTGCGGCACGGTGGCACCGATGGCCTTGCGCACGGCGATCTCGTGGCGGGCGCGGCGCGTCTCGAACATCACGATGCCGAACACGCCCATCAGCGCGATGATGATCGAGATACCCGACAACATGGCAAAGACCTTCGAGAGGCGCGCCTCCTTGCGATAGGAGTCGGCGATAATCTCGTCAAACGATTTGATTTCGATGCTGCCCTCCACCTGATTGGGGTCCACCTGTTTGATGACCCCGCGAATCCTGCGGCTCAGGTCGGCCACATCGGCCGTGGGCTGATGGCGCACATACACCTGCACCCCCCAGCGGTCGCGGTACACGGCACGCTGTTTCGGGGTGACATACAACACCACATGATTGCTCTCATCGCAGAGCGGCATATAGCTGAAATCGCGGCACACACCGATGAGTCGGTCGCCCTTGTAGAAACCGGGGTTGAATTTGCCGATTTCCAGCTCGCACTCCCGTGCAAAGCGTTCATTGACCACCGACACGCCGCCCCACGTCTCCTCGTTCTCGGGCATGAGCTTCTCCTGAAGGACATCGCTCGCCTGCGGACCGCGTCCTTCGACAATGTCTATACCCATGAAGTCCAGAAAATCGGGACGCACCTCGAACGCACGCATATAAATCTGTTTCCCGTTGTACTTGCGGCCCCACACCATACCGTATTTCGAGAAGACGATGGTGTTGCTGGCGGTGACGGCCTCAACGCCGGCCAGCTTCGACAACTCGCCGCGCAGGGTCGCATAATCCATATTGTCATTGGCACGGAGGTTGAACGTGAGGACATTGCGGGTGTCGAGACCCAAATCGTGGTTCAGCAGGAAGCGGTACTGCAACAGAATGAAGGCGGTGGCGACAATCAGTGAGCAGGAGACCATGAACTGCACGCCGAGCAGTACCATGCGCAGACGCACACCGCTCTTCGACCCCGCAAACGAGCCTTTGACCACCATTCCGGGGTTGAACGAGGTGATGTACCACGACGGATAGAGGCTCGCCACCAGACTCAGCACGAAGCCCACTCCGGCGACCACCAGCGCCACACCCATATTTTCCTTCAGTTCCAGCGACACGAGCAGGATATGGCGGGCAAGGTCGGTGCCCTGGAACAGATAGGCGCAGAGGGCAGCCAGTCCCAGCGAAATGGCGACCAGTCCCATGGCCTCGAAGATGAAGCCGAAGCGCAACGACAGGCGCGACGCACCGAAAATCATGCAGGTGTTCACCGTGCGGATACGTACGGGCACCAGCGCAAAGAAGAAGTTGACGAAGTTGATGAACGCCAGCACGATGACCAGCAGCGCCAGCATCAGCAGCGAGAAGGTGGTGATACGCGAACCGCTGGCCTCTCCCTTTCCGTCGAAATAGAAGTCCGCAAGAGGCGTCATGCTGATTTGCAGGTCCTGCATGTCGTCATCGCCGCCAATCTGTTCACGGGCAAGTTCGACAAAGCGTGCCTTGACCTGTTCCATGACCGAATCGCCTTCGGCCACCTTCACAAAATAGTTGAAATTCCACTTCGACATGTCGTTCAGACCACTGTCGCCGATATCCTGGAAAAAATCCAGATTGCTCCATGAGGTATTGTCCTCGAAATTGCGGAAAATCGCCACCACCTCACAGGCATTCTCCTCCGAGGGTTTCTCCTCCGCCACATGGATTTTGTCGCCGACTTTCAGATTGCGCTCCTCGGCTATCCGACGGCTGATGATGAGCGTATTGGGTCGTGTCAGGCTCTCGGCGCTGCCCTGCTCGATCTGCAACGACGAGGTGGGGAAGAATCCCTGCGACACAAGGGCGCCGTCGGCATCAAACGGCACATATTCCGAACGCGCCTCGTCCCACGACCACAGTTTCTGGTTTCTGCCTTGCAGACAGCCGAAATGCTCGACTTGGGGAATCTTCGGCAGGCACCGCTCCGGGAACGGACGATTGATGCAATTCGTCCATTCGCCCAGTGGCATCTCCACCACGCCGATACGGTCGGCATCCGCAATCGACCTGTTGAACGAGAGTTCCCACCACACCTGCGACATGATGACATAGAACGATGCGAAGGCTGCTGTCAGCCCCATGACATTGAGCAGTGCCGAGACTCGATAGCGGCACAGCGTCTTCAGAAAGTTTTGTAAGATAAACTGCATGACAGAGGATTTTATTTTATTTGATTTTCAGTTCGTCGTTGTTTCCAAAGTTATCGTAGCCCGAGGTGATGACCTGCTCACCCGGTTCGAGACCCTCCAACACCTCGTAGTATTGGGGGTTCTGGCGTCCGATGACAATCTCGCGGCGCACGGCACGGCTGCCGTCGGCGGTCATCACGAAAATCCATTTGCCGCCCGTCTTGTAGTAGAACGTGCCGCGCGGAATGAGAACGGCGTGTTCGGGCTGTCCGAGCTGGAGATTGAGGTCGTAGGTCTGACCGTTGCGGATATTCTCGGGACGCTCACCGGTGAACTTGAAGTCGGCCTTGAATTTGCCCTCGCGCACATCGGGATAGACCTTGCGCACCACGGTTTCGTAGGTCTCGTCACCACGGGTGAAGGTGGCCGAGAGTTGGGGCATCACGCGGTCGATGTAGTGTTCATCGATTTGCGCCTCGATTTTATAGTCGCGCAAATCGTTTATCTGTCCCACCTTCGCGCCCTGCGACACCGACTGACCGAGCACCACATCCAGCAATCCCAGCTCACCGTCGATGGGTGCCTTGACCACCAGATTCTCCTTGCGTTTGCGGATAATCGCCATGTTGAGACGCATATTTTGCAGGCTCTCCTCCATCTGCGAAATCTGCACCGAGCGGTAGAGGCTGTCCTGCACCAGACGGTTCTTCACCAGCTCGTACTTGCCCTCCGCCAGACGGTAGTCCTCCTTGGCACGGAGGTAGTCCTCGCGCGAGATGAGGTTCTCGTTGTAGAGCTGTTCCTGCGAGAGGTAGGTACGGCGGAAGCGCTCGACATCGATTTCGAGTTGCAGGCGGTCCTGATTGACATTGAGTCGGTCCTGCTCCATGGAAATCATGGTGTTGCGCAGGAGGTTCTCCTTCTCCGCGAGGTCGGCTTCGGCGTTGAGAATCTGGAGGTCGAGCCCCTCGTTGCTCAACTGCATGATGCGGTCACCCTCACGAAGTGTGGCACCCTCCTCGACAAAGAGTTGCTCGACAACACCCCCCTCGAGAGGGGTGAGCTGTATGCTCGTGCGCGGTTGGACAATGCCCCTCACGCGGATGTAGTCGTTGAACTCGCCCTCGGTGACCGCACTCACGACCAGCTCGCCGGCATCGACACGCAACACGCGCCCGTCACCGCGAAAGATGAGGTAGATGACAAACAGCACGATGAAAGCTCCCACATAGTAGGGAACAGCCTTGGAGGTGAGCAACAGCGCCCAACCCCGTTTCTTTTCCTTGATGATATCCATGATTTTTCTATTTTTGATTCAGATAACTGATGCCGCGGTAGTAATCCACCACGCAGCGTTTGAGGTAGTATTTCAACACGGCGTCCAGACGCTCCGCCTCGGCTTTGAGGTAGGTGTTCGATGCCGTGCGGAACTCGATGGGCGAGATGAGACCGCGCGTGAGCTTGCTGCGGTTGAGACGGAAAGCCTCCTCGTGCACCGAGGAGCGTTTGCGTGCCTGGAAGTAGGCGGCCTGTGCGCTCTCCTTCTCCTGAAGGGCACGCGCCACTTCGCTCTCCACATCGCGCAGGGTCTGCTCATACTCTATCGTTGCCTGTCGGTAGGCGATTTTCTTGTGTGCCACCTGCGAACGGCGCGACCAGCGTGCGAAAATCGGAATCGAGAGGTTCAGCTGCACATACTCGCCACGGTTGCCCTTGAACTGCGAGGAGAAACTCGGTGTGCGCACCCCGTCGTAGGTGTAGTAGCTCGTCGACCAACCGCCACTCAGACTCAGCGTAGGCAGCAGGCTCCACTTGGCGGTGCGCCACTCGCGCAGAGCCATCTCCTTCCGGTAGGCGGCTATCGACACCTGCGGCAGCGAGTATTTCGCCTGCTCGGTCACCTCCTCCGCCGTGATAAGACGGTCGGTCAGCAGGTCGGCATCCTTGTCGGTCATCGAGGTATCCACCGGCAGAGGTTTCTCTATCGGCCACAGCATCACATCTTTGAGGGTGAGGGTGGCGTCCTCCAAACGGGCACGCATCGCCACCAGCTCATACTCGCGGTCCGCCAACTCGGCTTCGCTCTCCACCACATCGGCACGGCTCTTCTGTCCCTGTTCGTTCTGACGGCTCGCCAGCTCGAAATTCTCGCGTGCCGTCTGCACGAACAACTCGCACACCTCCAGCATCTCGGTGCAGTAGAGCACATTGCAGTAGGCTTCCATGGTCGCCAGACAGATTTCGTCTTCGGTCTGCTGCTCCTTCGAGAGTCCCATTTTGAGGGCGGTCTTGGCAATACGCATATTGTTCACGGCGGTGAAACCATTGAAGAGCGTCACATCGCCACCTGCCGAGTAGCCGTTATTAAAAGAGGTAAGACTTTTATAGGTATTGGTCTCGGGATCTACCGTACGACCGAAATTGGCGTTGGCATACGATGATGCAGACACCGAAGGGGCGAAAACCCGAAATATCGCTTCGCGGCGTGCCACACGGGCATCGGAAACCTCCTCGCGCTGGAGCTTCATCTTCGCGGAGTTCTCCACGGCACAGACCATGCAGTCGTGGAGGGTCATCATCTCCTGCGCCTGCACCGCATGGAGGCCGAATATCACCGATAAAACGAGGGAGAAAAATTGCTTCATGTTGTAACTTTTTTTCATATTCTGTATTGCTTCATGTTGTAACTTTTTTTCATATTCTGTA
>RCNH01000578.1_pt1 | contig 14525 bp, 14 predicted proteins | sample 2041161 | NCBI WGS metagenome assembly RCNH01 (sample SAMN09708215, study PRJNA481090) | Feces metagenome, whole genome shotgun sequencing project. | biome: feces | host: Leptonychotes weddellii | place: Antarctica: Sion Island | collected 2010-03-01 | reverse complement strand
AAACAAAAAAGCCCAAAGCAAAGAAATGCGGGAAAAAAACAGGTTCGGATAAGCCGCAGAAAGTGCAGCAGCCATCCTCAAAAAAACTGCATTTGAGTGTAAATGTCATCTGCGAGCTGGTTCGCACGGCAGGCTGGCTGCTGGGCCGGATTTTGGCCGGAATCCGGGTGCATGATCTCCGTCTGCGGCTGCCGGTTCATGGCAGCGATGCGGCCGATACCGCAATTCAGTACGGAAAAACCAATGCCTGGCTGTACAGTGCTCTGGGCGTTTTGCAGAACGGACTGGATATCCGCATCAAAGAACTGGCACTTGTGCCGGACTTTAACGGCGAAAAACAGGGTGCCGAACTTTTCTCTTGTAAAATCACCAGCAGGTTGATTATAATGTTAGTAGTGGGCGTGCGCGCTCTTATGCAGCTGAAAAAGGCGGGCGTTCTTTAAACACCGCTTCTTATCATAGAAGGAGGCCAGTATTATGGCGGAACATCCGATTCAAAATCTTATGGGGCTTACCCTGGATAAGGTGAAGCAGCTGGTGGATTCCAACACCATCATTGGCAACCCTATTAAAACCGACGATGGAATTACTATTTTGCCCGTATCCAAAGTTACCTTTGGATTCGCGTCCGGCGGCTCTGAGTTCGGCGCAAAAACCACCAAGGATCTGTTTGGCGGCGGCAGCGGTGCAGGTGTGACCATCGCTCCGGTGGCTTTTCTGGTCATCCAGAACGGCACGGTGCGCACCATCCAGCTGCTGGAGGGTCATGCCGGCAGTGTGGAACGTGCAATCAGCATGATGCCTGACATGGTGGACAAGATCTCTGCCATGACCAAAAAAGGCAAGGAAGATAAACAAAACCCGGTGGCTGATTCGGCAGCCGCCCCGGTACAGCCGGAATAAGGTTGACAACGTGCAGGGCGGGCAGCTTTGTCCGCCCTGATGTTCAAAAATGAAAGGAACGAATATGGCGAAAACACGCATTCAAAAAGTTATGGCCGACAACGGCCTGTGCTCCCGCCGGGCAGCCGAGCAGATCATCCGTGAGGGCCGTGTCAAGGTAAATGGTCATCCCATCAAGGTGGGTGACCAGATGGACCCCAACCAGGATATTTTGTTCATTGACGGTCAGCGCGTGCGCCTGCAGCGCAAGCAGGAGCATTATTATCTGGTGCTGCACAAACCCCGCGGTTATGTAACAACCACCAGCGATGAGCTGGGCCGCAAAACCGTGATGGATCTGGTGTCGGATTTCCCCACCCGCGTTTATCCGGTGGGCCGCCTGGATAAGGACAGCGAAGGTCTGCTGCTGCTGACCAACGACGGCGAATTTGCCAATTTGATGATGCATCCCTCCCACGGTGTCAGCAAGGTGTACCGTGTTACGGTGCACCCCCGTGCAACAGAGGAACAGGTGGTGCGCCTGTCCGAGGGTGTGACCCTGGATGACGGCAGCGTAACTCAGCCCGCTGTGATCAACGTGGTGGTGGACGAGCCGGAGCGTACCGTAATGGAAATGACCATCCGTGAGGGCAAAAACCGTCAGATTCGCCGTATGTGCGAAGCAGTTGGTCTGGAAGTGGTGCGTCTGCGCCGCAATGCCATGGGCATGGTAAAGCTGGGAATGCTGCAGCCGGGCCAGTATCGTGAACTGACCAAGGCTGAGCTGAACTCCCTGAAAGCTGCGGCTGTTAAAGGCAAAGCCAGGGCAAAAACTGAAAGCCAGCAGCGTGCCGCAGAGGTTCGCAAGGCACGAAAGCAGGCTGCACCCGGTGCAAAACGCCGCTCTGCACCCAAGGGCCGCCGCTGATTTAAGGGCAGGCCTGACAAAAAAGCTATCGTATCTTTATGCAGTTTTGCGGGGGGATCTGTGCTGTTTTCAGCTGGGTCCCCCTTGTTGTTATTTTGGCAAGATAGTATAATAAAGCTTAGATATTTTACAGGAAGCAGGAGGGCTGTTCATGGCTTCTAAAAAACTTGACAAGGGCGAGGTCCTTTCGGCATTTTTTGATGAAGGCGTCTGCACAGAGCTGTTTGGCGGCGGCGCTGTGAGCGCAGTCTATGGCTGTGCAAACGGTCAGCCGGTTTACGTTGTTTATCAGAATGGCGAGGCACTGTCTGTGAAAGACGTGGAAAAGAACGTTCGCGTTTTGGATCTGGCAGCGCAAACCGGAAATCCGGTAGTCACGTTCTATAATTCTGTGGGTGCAAAGCTGGCTGAGGGGCTGGATGTGCTCACCGCCAGCGCAAAAGTTACCGCCGCATCGGCACGTCTGTCCGGTGTGGTGCCTCAGGTTGCCGTAGTGCTGGGTGTCTGCGGAGCAACTGCCGCACTGAACGCGGCCGCAGCGGATGTCTGCATTATGGCAGAGCAGGGCGAGCTGTTCTTTACAGCACCCTTTACCAGCGCGGCGCAGGGCGACAAGCTGGAAAATGCAGGAACTGCACAGTTTGCGGCCAAGGCCGGTGTGGCAGCCCTGGTTGCGGAGGATGCCGTGCAGGCAGCATCGCTGGCAGCACATCTGGTGGGCCTGATGCCCGGCAATAACCTGGCAGGCCCGGCCCTGTTCCAGTTTGAAGCACCGGCCCAGGCATTTCCCGCAAAGTACCAGCCAATGACGGCATTGGAAGCACTGGCGGATACAGGCAGCCTGCTGCCGCTCTACAGCGAATTCGGAGCCGCTGCTGTGACTGCACTTGCCACAGTAAACGGCAATGCAGTGGGTCTGGTTGCCTCCGGTGAGGCACTGTGCGAGCAGTGCGCTTCTAAAATCAGCCGCTTTGTACGGCTGTGTGATGCATTCAGCATTCCTGTGGTCACTGTAGTGGATTGTCAGGGCTTCCTGCCCAGTGTCAGCCAGGATCTGGCGGGCGGAATTCGTCAGGCGGCCCGTCTTGCTGCAACCTATGCCGATGCAACCACGGCAAAGGTAGCGGTTGTGGCCGGCAGTGCCGTGGGCCCGGTGTATACGGCGCTGGCCAACGCAGATCTGGTGATTGCAATGCAGGGCAGCACCATTGCACCGGTGGCACCTTCGGTGGCAGTGTCTGTGTTGTACAAAGATGAACTGGATGCCAGCGATAATGTTGCCCAGACTACCCGCACAAAGGCTGCCGCTTATGCCGCCGATGTTTGCAGTGCTGCCGCCGCAGTGGAAGCCGGAGCTGCTGACTTTACCGCAGACAGCACAACCGTGCGGGCCACATTGGTGGCTGCTTTGGATATGCTGGCTACCAAGCGCAGCCAGCGCTTGCCTAAAAAGCACGGTAATATGGCGCTTTGATTGTTTGCTGATTGAATTAACGCACAGGAGGATTTTCTCATGAAATATTTTACCGTTACGGTCAATGGTACGCCTTATAATGTCACCGTGGAAGAAACTGCTGCGGGCGCAGCACCTGCTGCGCCGGCTGCCGCTCCCGCTGCGGCCCCTGCAAAAGCCCCGGCTCCCGCTGCAGCTCCTGCCGCAGCCGGCGCAGTTACGGTGTCGGCACCTATGCCCGGTACCATTCTGGACGTAAAAGTTGCAGCAGGTGCCGCTGTTAAGGCCGGCGATGTGCTGGTAATTTTGGAAGCCATGAAGATGGAGAACGAGATCGTAGCCCCGCAGGACGGCACGGTGGCCAGCGTCAGCGTGACCAAGGGAGCAACTGTAGATTCCGGCGATGTGCTGGTGTCCCTGAATTAAAGAGAACTCACAGAAAAACGAGGTGAATGACATTGGCTAAACCCGTTAAAATTACAGAAGTGGCGCTGCGGGATGCTCACCAGTCGCTGCTGGCTACCCGTATGACCATGGATGAAATGCGGCCGATTCTGCCCGCAATGGATGAAGTGGGCTATTATTCCGTGGAGTGCTGGGGCGGTGCTACCTTTGATGCCTGCATCCGTTTTCTGGACGAAGATCCCTGGGAGCGGCTGCGCATTCTTCGCAGGGAAATGCCCCACACCAAGCTGCAGATGCTTTTCCGCGGCCAGAATATGCTGGGCTACCGGCATTATGCTGATGACGCTGTAGAGTATTTTGTGCAGCGCAGCGTAGCCAACGGCATTGATATTCTGCGAATTTTTGACGCGCTGAATGATCCCCGCAATCTGGAAACTGCCATCCGTGCAGCGGTGAAGGAAAAGGCTCATGTGCAGGGCTGCATCAGCTATACGCTGAGCCCGGTGCACGATAATGCCTATTTTGCAAAGTACGCAAAAACGCTGGAAGAAATGGGTGCAAACTCCATCTGCATTAAGGATATGGCCGGCCTGCTCACGCCCTACAGCACGTATGAGCTGGTCAAGACGCTGAAGGAAAGCGTGTCCATTCCGGTGGATGTGCACAGTCACTATACCAGCGGCCTTGCTTCCATGTCTATCCTCAAGGGTATCGAAGCCGGCGCAGATATCATTGATACCGCCATCAGCCCGCTGGCAATGGGCACCAGTCATATGGCAACCGAAACGCTGGTGGCTGCTTTGCAGGGCACGGAATATGACACCGGGCTGGATCTGAAAAAGTTGAACGTGGTGCGCGATTATTTTGCTAAGCTGCGCGAAAAATATCTGGCAAATGGTCAGATTAACCCCAAGATGCTGGGCGTGGATGCCAATACACTGCTGTATCAGGTTCCCGGCGGAATGCTGTCCAACCTGCTCAAGCAGCTCAAGGACGCCGGCAAGGAGGATAAGCTGGACGAAGTTTTGCAGGAGATTCCCCGCGTTCGTAAAGATTCCGGCTATCCGCCGCTGGTCACACCCACCAGCCAGATTGTGGGCACACAGGCCGTGTTCAACGTGATTCTGGGTGAGCGCTATAAGATGGTGACCAAGGAATTCAAAGGCCTTGTGCACGGTGATTACGGCAGAACTCCTGCACCCATCAGTCCTGAATTTACTAAGCGGATTCTGGGCGATGAAGAGCCGATCACCTGCCGTCCGGCCGATTTGCTGGAGCCGGAAGTGGAAAAGATGAAGGCCGAGGCTGCCCGCTATATGCTTCAGGAGGAAGATGCGCTGACGCAGGCCATGTTCCCCCAGGTGGCACCGAAATTCTTTGCCAAACGCGCCGAGAAAATGGCCGGTGTGGATGGCGATCATGTGGATTACGCATCCAAATCTCATCCGGTTTGATATGACAGTTGTCAGCGCCGCAGCTCAAAAGGAACTGCGGCGCTTTTTGTTACATGGTCTATGATAAAATTTCCGGCGATGCAGAACTTGCCTGGCTGCTCAATGCCGGTCAAAGGAGGGAAATACCTGTGAAAGCAACATCCTTTTTGCAGTTTGCATGGTTTGGTGTCAAAACAATCCTTTTTCGCAAAAAGGACCCGATTCTGGGTACCGTGATCCTGACAGATAAATGCAACCTGCACTGCAAACATTGTTCTGTGAATAATATTACGGCGGTGGTGCATCCCTACCGGCAGATTCGAGCGGAAATGCAAAAGCTCTATGATATGGGTGTTCGTATTCTGTTCTTCTGCGGCGGCGAAACCTTCCTTTGGCAGGATGGTGAGCATACCTTGCGCAGTCTGGTGATTGAGGCAAAGCAGATGGGCTTTCTGATTGTGAACGTGGTGACCAACGGTACCTTTCCGCTGGATTTGCCGGAGGCCAACCTGATTTTGCTCAGCCTGGACGGTGACAGGGAACGGCACAATCTCATTCGCGGTGATACCTATGACACCATCATGGAAAATATCAAAAACGCAACGTCGGATAACATCTGCTTCTATATGGCGGTGAACCAGCTGAACAAGGATGCGATTCGCCATGTCTGCCGCACAGCACGGGATACAGACAATGTGCGTGCCGTGTCGTTCAACTTTCACACACCATATCCCGACACGCGGGAACTGGCCCTTTCACGTCAGGAAAAAGCGCAGTGCTGCCAGGTAATCACCGAAATGATGAGAGAGGGCGCGCCGGTATTCAATCTGAAAAGCGCGTTTCCGTATCTGATTGACAATCGCTTTCCCACGCCGTGTCATCAGTGTGTTGTAATTGAGAATGGTAAAGTTTCCACCTGCGGCCGATGCATTGATGTGCCGGGCCTTTGTGAAGAATGCGGCTATTTCTTTGTGGCAGAATATACACTGCTCTTTCGCGGAAATATAAAAATCATTTTGGATATGCTCAAAACCTATCTGAAATATATCTAGGAGCCGACCTATGAGTGTGATTACAAACTTAACCCGGATGTGGCTGACACGATCTGTGCAGCCGTTTCGGTTTCAAAACGAGTATGATCAGCAGCTGCCCTTTGCGGATTGCGAAAACCTGGGATTGTACGTGCATATTCCGTTTTGCCGCAGTATCTGTGATTTCTGCCCCTACTGCAAAACGCTCTATTCAAAAGAAACCTGCGATACCTATATAGATGCACTTTTGCAGGAAATTCATATGGTCGGCAGTCAGATGGAATGCAAAAAGCGGGTGACCAGCCTTTATTTTGGCGGCGGCACGCCAGCTTTGGCAGCAACTCGCATAGGCGAAATTGTTGAAGCGCTGCGCCGGCACTTTGTGATTACGGAGGGCATAGGGGTAGAATTGCATCCCTGTGATGTAAACCCGGATACACTCCGCATCTTAAAAGAAGCCGGAGTTACCCGCATCAGTATTGGAATCCAGTCCTTTCAGCCTAAATTTCAAAAGCTGCTGGGCCGCAGTCAGGTAGATCCGGAACAAATGCAGCAGGCGTTGCAGACAGTGCCTTTTGATACGGTTTCCATGGATTTTATCTTTGCGCTGCCCAATCAGACCTTTGAAAACCTGAAGGCGGATGTTGACACAGCGTTCAGTCATGGGGCCAATCATGTGGCGATTTATCCGTTTATTGATTTCACCTTTACCTCCAGCACGGTAACGCCCATGCCACGGCGGGAAAAGCGGGCTTTGCTGGATGCGATTACAAATTACTGCCGGCAGCAGGGTTATATCCGAAGTTCTATCTGGACGTTTGCCAGCAGCCCCGATGCGGGATATTCTTCCATGACGCGGGATAATTTTCTGGGGTTTGGCTGTTCGGCCACAACGCTTTTGAAGGATCAGTTCAAAATCAACACCTTTTCTGTGGATGCTTATTGTCAGCGAATCGCGCAGAAAAACCTGCCTACGTCGCTTACACTGCGATTTACCCGGCGGCAGCGTATGGTGTATTACCTGTTCTGGACGGCTTACAGCACCAGAGTAAATGCAGCGGATTTCGAAGCTTTTTTCGGTGTGCCGCTAAACCGGATGTATGGCTTTGAGCTGTGGCTTGCCCGGCGGCTGGGGATGATCCGGCAGAAAACGCCGGGTGTATGGGAAATGACCCTGAAGGGCGCGTTTTATTACCACTATTACGAGAATTTTTATACGCTTTCTTACATTGACCGGATGTGGGGATTGATGCGCAGGGTAGATTTCCCGGAAAAACTGGAGTTTTAAGCGAGATCGGAAAAACAGAAAGAGCACCGCCGATTTTTAAAAATCGGCGGTGCTCTTTGCAGTATGCCGGATGGATAAAAAGGCTGTCAGGAAAGGGAGAAAGCAGGGGACAAAACTTGCCAAATGCGCCTGATAGGAGTAAAATAATAGCATGTATATTTAAATGGGGTATCATGCCTGAACCGTAAAAAATATACAAAATCAGATGGCCCGCAATGGGCAAAGGATGGTGATCGAAATGCCGTTGAGCATGACTGGGTACGGCCGCGCCGAAGAGGTGCTGCACGGCCGGGATATCACGGTGGAGATCCGCAGCGTAAATTCGCGCTATTTTGAGTATTCCAGCAGAATGCCGCGCAGTTGCACATTCCTGGATGACAAACTCAAGAAGCTGCTCAGCAGCAAGGTGAGCCGCGGTAAAGTGGAGCTGGCCCTGCAGCTGCAGGAGATTGATGCCCGCGATACAGTGGTAGAACCGAATATTGAGCTGGCCCGCAGCTATCGGGATGCTCTGAGCCGCATTGCCGGGGAGCTGGGTGTTTCGGGTGACGTTACAGCACAGACGCTGGCACGTTTTCCGGATGTACTTACCGTGCGCCGTGCAGACCTGGATGAGGACGAACTGTGGGCGGATGTGAGTGCCGTATGCGAAAAGGCTTTGGATCGCTTTGTGGCGATGCGTGCAGTGGAGGGCGAAAAGCTCAAGGCTGATTTGCTGGACAAGCTGGAGGGCCTTGAAAAATCGGTGGCACTGGTGGAAGAGAACAGTGCCGGTCGTGTGGATGCTTACACGCAGCGTCTGTATGCAAAGCTCAAGGTTCTGCTGGAAGACCGCAACATTGATGATGCGCGGATTCTCACAGAAGCCGGCATCTTTGCGGATAAAACTGCTGTGGATGAGGAAACCGTGCGTCTGCACAGTCACATTCAGCAGTATCGTGCCATTCTGGAAAGCGAAGGCCCCGTGGGCCGCAAGCTGGATTTCCTGACGCAGGAACTGAACCGTGAAACCAATACCATTGGCTCCAAGTGCCAGGATCTGGACATCACCCGCACCGTTGTGGAGATGAAGTCCGAAATTGAAAAAATTCGCGAACAGCTGCAGAATCTGGAGTAACGCACAGCGAGGAGGAAACACCATGAAACTGATCAACATCGGCTTTGGCAACATGGTCAGCGCCAGCAGATTGATTGCCATTGTCAGTCCCGAGTCTGCACCCATCAAGCGCATTGTGCAGGAAGCACGGGACAAAGGCGCTCTGATCGATGCAACCTATGGCCGCCGTACCCGTGCGGTGATTATCATGGACTCTGACCACGTTATTCTTTCGGCTGTGCAGCCGGAAACGGTGGCAAACCGCCTGAATGACAGCGATGATAACGATTTGGATGAGGAGATCGAGGATGAATAACGAGCAATATCTGGTAGTGGTGTCTGGACCGTCCGGCGCAGGCAAAGATACAGTAGTGTCGGAGCTGATTCGCCAGCATCCGGAAGTTACGATTTCCATTTCCGCCACAACCCGCGCAATGCGTCCGGGGGAAGCAGAGGGCGTTAACTACTATTACAAAACCGTGGAGCAGTTTGAACAGGATATTGCCGCAGGCAGAATTCTGGAATATACCAATTACTGCGGCAACTATTACGGTACACCCAAGAGCGAAGTGGATAAGCGCATCGCAGAGGGCACCACAGTGGTGCTGGTGATTGAAACTGAGGGTGCGGGCAACATCAAGCGGATGTATCCGGGTGCTACCACCATCTTCATCTGCCCGCCCAGTATGCAGGAACTGGAAGCCCGCCTGCGGGGCCGCGGCACCGAAAGCGAAGAGGTGATTCAGCAGCGTCTGGCACAGGCTGCACGCGAGCTGGAATTGGCTCCCAGCTATGATGAGCAGGTGGTAAATGACACGGTAGAGCACTGTGCACAGATGCTCTATGAGGCCATCAAAGCCCATCAAAAGTAAGAAACAAAGGAGGACACCCGGTTGGCATATACGGCACAGGTGGCCGTGAGCAACGCTACCTTCCATTTTGATAAACTTTATTCCTACCGGGTTCCCGCCCGGCTGGCAGACCGGGTGTTTGAGGGCAGTATGGTGCTGGTTCCGTTCGGCAAGGGCAGCCATCCCCGGATGGCGGTGGTGCTGGCGCTGGATGCAGATGCCGACCATCCCAGGCTCAAGGAGCTGTATGATGCCGCCCCGGAAAGTGCAAGACTGACGCCGGATCTTCTGCGGCTGGTCTACTTTTTAAGGCAGCGCACCTTCTGCACCTATTATGATGCCGTGAAAGCGGTAATTCCTTACGGTGCACAGTACCGCCCTGCGGTAAAGGATGGCTTGCCGGTACTGCAAAAGCAGCTGGTACGCCACACACAGCCGGAATACCGGATCTGCGGAGAACTGCCCCAAAAGCCCAAGCCCACGCCGCAGCGTCTTGCCGCAGTGCAGGCCTTGCAGGCCGGCCCGCTGACAGCGGAACAGCTGGAAGAACAAGGCATTCACAAAAGCGTGCTGGATGGGCTGGTAAAGCTGGGAGTGCTTCAGCGGGACGAGGTGGATAAATCCATTGACCTGTACAGCCATATCCCGCGCACACAGGACCCCGTTGTTTTGAGTGAAGAACAGCAGCGGGCATATGACATTCTGGCTCCGCAGCTGGAAGACGGCAGCCCCCACGCAGCGCTGCTGCACGGCGTTACGTCCAGCGGCAAAACACTGGTGTTTCTGCGTCTGATTCAGCATTGTCTGGAATTGGGGCGCACTGCACTGGTGCTGGTGCCTGAAATCAGCCTGACCCCTCAGATGATCCGCCGTTTAAAGGGTGCATTTGGCAGCCGGGTGGCGGTGCAGCATTCTGCGCTCAGCCATACCGAACGCCTTTTGCAGTGGCAGATGATTCAAAGAGGCGGCGCAGATATTGTGGTCGGTACCCGCAGCGCAGTTTTTGCGCCGCTGCAAAACCTTGGCCTGATTGTGATTGATGAGGAGCAGGAGCATACCTATCAATCGGATGCACCGCCGCGCTATTCGGCCCATGATGTGGCCCGCCGCCGTGCCGCAGACAGCGGAGCATTACTGCTGCTGGCATCGGCAACCCCGCGGGTGGAAAGCTACTATGCGGCGATTTCCGGCCGGTATCAGCTGGTGGAACTGACCCAGCGCTATGCAGGTCAGCCGCTGCCCAGCGTGGAACTGGTGGATATGCGGGCAGAGCTTGCGGCGGGCAACACAAAGGACATCAGCCTTCCACTGGCACAGGCCATTCAGGAAAACCTGAAAAAAGGGCAGCAAACCATTCTGCTGCTCAACCGCCGAGGCTACCGCACGGTTGCGCTGTGCGCCGACTGCGGCAAAGCCATCGAATGCGGCAGCTGCAGTGTACCGATGGTTTATCACAAGGCACAGAATAAACTGCTCTGCCATTACTGCGGCAAGACCATCAGTCCGCCGCCGTCGGTTTGTCCGCACTGCGGCGGGGCATTGCGTTATTCCGGCTTCGGCACGCAGCGCGTGGAGGAAGAATTGGCCGAATTATTCCCGCGTGCACGAATTTTGCGTATGGATCAGGATTCTACCGGCAAAAAGAATGCCCACGATAAGATGCTGGCAGCCTTTGCCCGTCAGGAATATGACATCATGCTGGGAACCCAGATGGTGGCAAAAGGTCTGGATTTTGAAAAAGTAACGCTGGTGGGTGTGCTGGGCATTGATGCTATGCTGTTTTCTTCCGGTTTTCGGGCACAGGAAAATGTGTTCAGTCTGGTGACCCAGGTGGTTGGCCGCAGCGGTCGGGCAGCTGAACCGGGCAGGGCCATCATCCAAACCGTAGAGCCGGATCATCCGGTGCTCAATCTGGCCGCAGCGCAGGATTACAAGGCCTTTTTCCAGCAGGAAATCGGCTTTCGCAGATTGTGCCTGTATCCGCCGTTCTGCTCTGTGTGTGTACTGGGCTTTTCCGGTGGCAAAGAGCCGGAGGTGGTATCCGCGGCATCCCGCTTTGCACAGCTGCTGGCGCAGGAGGCCGCCAAGCAGCCGGGTCTGCCGCTGCGCCTTCTGGGGCCTGCCCCCATGAACGTGGTAATGGTGAACAACCGCTACCGCTACAAACTTACGCTGAAATGCCGCAACGACCGGGCATTCCGGAATCTGCTTTCGCAGGTGCTGGACCTCTATAATCAGGAGGGGCTGCCCGGCAGGGCAACGGTGGTTGTGGATATGAACTCCGATGGAGATTTATAAAGATTTAAACCGTTTAAAATTTAGGAGGTTTTTATTATGGCAATGCGCACGATTGTACAGGATGGAGATCCTATTTTGAAGAAAGTTTGCCGCCCCGTGACCAACTTTGATGATCGTCTGGGAACCCTGCTGGATGACATGAAGGAAACCCTGACCGCAGCAGAGGGCTATGGTCTGGCCGGCCCGCAGGTGGGCATGATGCGCCGTATATTCATCTGCCTGGATGAGCGCGGTCTGCCCGAGGATGCTTATGAGCAGCCGGGTTACGAACCCAAATATATTGAGTTCATCAACCCTGAAATTCTGGAAACCAGCGAAGAGCAGGTTATGCTGTACGAAGGCTGCCTGTCTTTCCCCGGCCACAATGCAGCTATCAAGCGCCCCAAGAAGGTGCGCGCCCGCGCTCAGGATCGCCATGGCGAGTGGTTCGAGATCGAGGCTGAGGATATGCTGGCCCGCTGCATCTGCCATGAAAACAACCATCTGGATGGCGTGACCATCATGGATCTGGCTGAGTATTTCTATGAGGACCTGGAGAACGGGGAGGACGAATGAGAATCCTTTTTATGGGCACGCCGGATATTGCGGCGGCCAGCCTGGAAGCGCTTTATGCAGCCGGGCATGAAATCTGCGGGGTATTCACCCGCGAAGATAAGCCGGTGGGCCGCAAGCACGTGCTCACGGCACCTCCGGTCAAAGAGGTAGCACTTGCCCACGGTACGCCTGTGTATCAGCCCAAAACGCTGCGCACCGGCAGTGCGGCAGAGGAGATCCGTGCACTTGCACCTGAGCTGATTGTGGTGGTGGCCTACGGACGCATTCTGCCCAAAGAGGTTCTGGAGATCCCGGCAAAGGGATGCATCAACCTGCACGTTTCGCTGCTGCCCAAGTATCGAGGCGCTGCACCCATTCAGTGGTCTGTGCTCAATGGCGATGCCCAGACCGGCGTAACCATTATGCAGCTGGATGAAGGTTTGGATACCGGTGATATCCTGAAAGTGGAGCCCATTGCCATTGATCCCGAGGAAACCAGCGGCGAGCTGTTTGAAAAGGTAACCAAAATCGGAGCGCAGACCCTGCTGGCCTGCATGGAAGAGATTGCAGCCGGTACTGCTGTGCCTGTGCCGCAGGATCATGATAAAGCAACGCTGGCTCCGCCGCTCACCAAGGAGATGGCGCAGTTCAGCTTTGATCAGGATGCTGAGCACGTGCATAACTGGGTGCGCGGCATGAATCCCTGGCCCATGGCCTATTTTATCTGTGAAGATAAAAAGGTGAAAGTGCTGGAAAGCCGTGTGGCACAGGGCAGCGCAGCGCCCGGTACCGTGCTGAGCACAAAGCCCCTGACCATTGCCTGCAAGACCGGCGCAATTCAGCTGCTCACAGTAGTGCCTGAGGGCAAAAAGCCCATGGACGGTACGTCCTGGGCTGCCGGACGCCGTCTCAAGGCGGGGGACAGCCTGTGAACGCCCGCGCCCTTGCGGTGCAGGCACTGGTAAAGCAGGAACAGAGCGGTTATTCCAATCTGGTTTTGGATGCCGCACTGAAAAAGAATGATCTGCCTGCCCGGGAACGGGCATTTGCCAGCGCCGTTTTTTACGGCGTGGTGGAGCGTCAGATCACGCTGGATTTCTGCCTTTCCCAGTGTGTCAGGAAGCCGCTGAACAAACTGGATGCTCCGGTACGTGCCATTTTGCGCAGCGGTCTGTATCAGGCCCGATACCTCAATACACCGGTGTCTGCGGCGGTGAATGAATCGGTCAAATTGACCCGTTCCTTCGGCAAGGCAAGTGCATCCGGATTTGTGAATGCGGTGCTGCGCAAGGCCATTGCAGTGCAGCCGGAAAAGGCTGCATTCAAAAACGAAACACAGCGCCTTTCCGTACTTTATTCTGTCAGCAGACCGGTGGCCGACTTCTTCCTGAAGCATTACCCGCAGGATGCCGAAGCTCTGCTGCAGGCATCGTTTCAGCGCCCGGCGGTGGCCATTCGGCCCAATCCGCTGCGCTGCACGGTGCCGGAGCTGACCCGCATCCTGACGGAAGCTGGATGCAGCGTAGAACCGGGTTGGGTGCCGGACAGCCTGCTGGTGCAGTTCCATGGCAGCCCTGCCGATACCGAAGCATTTCAGCAGGGTATGTTCCATGTGCAGGGCCAGTCATCCCAGCTGGCAGCGCTCAGTCTGGATGCACAGCCCGGCCAGAAAGCGGCGGATCTCTGCGCAGCGCCCGGCGGCAAAACCCTGACCATTGCCCAGCAGATGGCCGGGCAGGGCAGCCTTTTCAGCCGGGATGCAGCCGAAAACAGAGTGCCCCTGATCGAGCAGGCTGCGCGGCGCTGCGGCCTTGAAAATGTGACCGTAGCCCAGGCAGATGCATCTGCATTCGACACTGCGCTGGAAGGCTGTGACCGTGTGCTTTGCGATGTACCCTGTACCGGCCTTGGCACACTGGCAAAGAAGCCGGACATCCGCTATAAAGATTTGCGCGATCTGGAACCGCTGCATACGCTTCAGGCCCGGATTCTGCAAACCGCATCCCGCTATGTCAAACAGGGCGGCAGGCTGGTGTATTCCACCTGTACGCTGGACCCCGCCGAAAACGGCGATATTGTGCGCGATTTTCTGAAAAAGAACCCGGATTATCGGATCTGCCAGCCAAAACTGGTACCGCCCGGGGCTTTGATGGAAGACGGCATGATGACGATTTTGCCCAGCCGGACCCCCGGCTTCGACGGCTTTTTTATAGCAACATTGGAGAGATTGTGATACAATGACCAAGAACTGCCTTTCTTCTTATACGCTGGAGGCTCTGGCTGCCCTGATGAAGGAAATGGGTCAGCCTGCTTTCCGCGCAAAACA
>RCNH01000576.1_pt1 | contig 14579 bp, 15 predicted proteins | sample 2041161 | NCBI WGS metagenome assembly RCNH01 (sample SAMN09708215, study PRJNA481090) | Feces metagenome, whole genome shotgun sequencing project. | biome: feces | host: Leptonychotes weddellii | place: Antarctica: Sion Island | collected 2010-03-01 | reverse complement strand
GTATTGGGCTGGAATCCCCAGAAAACCACTTATGCAGAGCTTGTGTGGATCATGGCAGAGCGCGACCGTGCGATGGCAAAGCAGGAGAAAATGCTCCGAAATGAGCACTGATCCCTGAATTTTGCAAAATAACGATTATACGATAAAAATACTTTCTGTGAAGCATATACACTTCACATCACTATTGACGTAGTATCGTTTGATTGATTTCTTAAAAACTGGTCCCGGAAACCGGGTTTTGCGCCCTTTTAGGCGCATTTTAAAAGGAGAGCGATCCTATTATGATGGAGAAAAACGCAAAAATTTTTGTGGCAGGCCACCGTGGAATGGTGGGCTCTGCAATTCTTCGGGAACTGCAGCGGCAGGGTTATACTAACATTATCACCCGCACTCATGCTGAACTGGATCTGTGCCGTCAGGATGCCGTGGAGGAGTTCTTTGCCAAGGAAAAACCGGAGTACGTATTCCTGGCCGCAGCAAAGGTGGGCGGCATTGTGGCCAACCAGAATGCCCTGGCCGACTTCATGTATGACAACATGATTCTGGAGATGAACGTGATTCATGCAGCCTGGAAGAACGGCTGCAAAAAACTGGAGTTCCTGGGTTCCTCCTGCATCTATCCACGCATGGCTCCTCAGCCCATGAAGGAAAGCTGTCTGCTTACCAGCGAGCTGGAAAAGACCAACGAGGCTTATGCCCTTGCTAAGATTTCGGGACTCAAGTACTGTGAGTTTTTGAATCGCCAGTACGGCACAGATTACATTTCTGTGATGCCTACCAATCTCTATGGCCCCAACGACAACTACCATCCTACCCACAGCCATGTGCTGCCGGCGCTGATTCGCCGCTTCCATGAGGCCAAGATGAACGGTGCACCCAGCGTAACCTGCTGGGGCGATGGCAGCCCGCTGCGCGAGTTCCTGTATGTGGATGACCTGGCAAATCTGTGTGTGTTCCTGATGAATAACTACAGCGGCAACGAAACCGTGAATGCCGGAACCGGTAAGGAGCTGACCATTAAAGAGCTCACAGAGCTTGTAGCCAAGGTTGTGGGCTATGATGGTGAGATCCTGTGGGATACCAGCAAACCCAATGGCACCCCCCGCAAGCTGCTGGATGTGAGCAAGGCCGAGGGCCTGGGCTGGCACTATATGACGGAACTGGAAGATGGTATTCGTCTGGCATACCAGGATTTCCTGACCAACCCCATGCGTGCTGAGCGCTGAATCAATCAATGACATTGGGCGGGCCCGGCTGCATTTGCTGTGCGGCCAGCGCCCGCCCCTGCGATTAAGAAAGGGTACTGTTTGATGAATATTGTATTGCTTTCCGGAGGTTCCGGTAAACGTCTTTGGCCTTTGTCCAACGATGTGCGCTCCAAGCAGTTCATTAAGATCTTCAAGGATGACCGGGGCGAGTATCAGTCCATGGTGCAGCGGGTTTACAGTCAGATCAAGTCCGTGGACCCGGATGCCGATGTAACCATTGCAACCTCCAAAACTCAGGTGTCGGCCATTCACAATCAGCTTGGCCCCAACGTGGGCATCAGTGTGGAACCCTGTCGTCGGGATACATTCCCGGCCATTGCACTGGTCACAGCGTATCTGCATGACGTGAAGGGCATTTCCGAGGATGAAGTCGTGGTAGTTTGCCCGGTTGATCCGTATGTGGATGACAATTACTTCCAGGCACTGAATGAGCTGGGCCGTCAGGCTGAAAAAGGTGAGGCCAATCTGGTGCTGATGGGAATTGAACCCACCTATCCCAGTGAGAAGTACGGCTATATCATTCCGGCCAGTGCAGATCACACCAGCATGGTTTCCACGTTTAAAGAAAAGCCGGATCAGAAAACAGCCGAAGCCTATATTGCGCAGGGAGCACTGTGGAACGGCGGTGTGTTCGCATACAAGCTGCGCTATGTACTGGAGAAGGCGCATGAGTACATCGACTTCACCGATTACCATGATCTCTTTAACAAATATGAAACCCTGACAAAGATCAGCTTCGACTACGCTGTGGTTGAAAAGGAGCCCAAAATTCAGGTGCAGCGTTTTGCAGGGCAGTGGAAGGACCTGGGAACATGGAATACTCTGACAGAGGCGATGGAAGAGCCCACAGTGGGTGAGGCAACTCTGGCAGACACCTGCAGCAATGTGCACGTGGTAAACGAGCTGGGGCTTCCGGTGGTCTGCATGGGTCTGAAGGATGTGGTGGTTTCCGCATCGCCGGAAGGAATTCTGGTTGCGGATAAAGAACAGTCCAGCTATCTGAAGCCCATTGTTGATCAGATTGACCAGCAGATTATGTTTGCAGAAAAATCCTGGGGCAGCTTCCGCGTGCTGGATGTGGAAGAAGAGAGCATGACCATCAAGGTTACCCTGAATCCGGGTCACATGATGAACTATCACAGCCATGCCCGCCGGGACGAGGTTTGGACGGTTATCAGCGGTGAAGGACGTGTGATCGTGGATGGCATGGAGCAGCCGGTGCGCGCCGGTGATGTGGTGACCATGCAGGCGGGATGCCGTCACACCATCATTGCAGTTACGGAGCTGAAGGTGATCGAGGTGCAGCTGGGTAAGGAGATCAGTGTGGATGACAAACAGAAATTTGAACTGGAACTCTGAACAGGAGCATCCGACATCGGAAGAGAAAACGCTGACCCAGCCATTTTTGCTTTCGCCGGTTGGCAAGGATTATCTTTGGGGCGGTACACGTCTGCGGGATGATTATGCCAAACACATTGATCTTGACCCTCTGGCGGAAACATGGGAATGCTCTACACATCCCGATGGCCTGAGTACGGTGGCGTCGGGCGAGTTTAAGGGCAAAACACTGGCCCAGGTATTGCAGGAGCATCCGGAGTTCCTGGGTACGCATCCCCGGACGAAAGGCGAGCTTCCGGTTTTGATTAAACTGATTGATGCGCGTAAAGATTTATCTGTGCAGGTACATCCGGATGATGACTATGCCCGTGAACATGAAAATGGTTCTCAGGGCAAGACAGAGATGTGGTACGTGCTTGATGCGGCAAAGGGCGCGCAGCTGGTGTATGGCTTCCGCAATCCGATTACTCCGCAGCAGGTGCGTCAGAGCATCGAAAACGGGACCATTGAAAAGTATCTGCAAAAAGTGCCCGTAAAGAAAGACGATGTGTTCTTTATGCCGGCGGGCTGTGTTCACGCCATCGGAGCAGGTGCGCTGATTGTGGAAGTGCAGCAAAGTTCCAATCTGACCTACCGCCTGTACGATTACGGCCGTACGGATAAAAACGGACAGCCCCGGCCGCTGCACATTGACAAGGCGCTTGCAGTGGCAGACCTTTCCGGAAATTCCGAACCCCGCCAGCCCATGCGAACCTATCGCTTTTCCGCAGGAATGGAAAGTGAACTGCTTTGCCGCTGTAAGTATTTTCAGGCAGAGCGGGTGCGGCTGAATACAGAGCGCTGTCGGCAGAAGGCCTGCATTCAGACAGGAGCCAATTCGTTTCAGGTGCTGCTGTGCAGCAGCGGCTGCGGCGTGCTTTTCTGGGGGCAGAATCAGATGCTGGAGTTTTATAAGGGCGACTGCATCTTTGTGCCGGCCTGCTCATATCCCATCAAGATTCATGGTCAGGCACAGTTTCTTAAGGTCAGCTGCTGAGTAAAATGCTGAAAATCAGACTTCGCCGCCTTCTGCCTTGTGCCGGGGGCGGCGAAGCAGTATAATATAAAGCTAGCGCAACTTTGTAGGAAGAGGGGAGAACAATGTACGAAATCGTAGAAAAACAGGCACTGAATCCCACAGTTACCCGCATGGTGATTCAAGCGCCTTTGATTGCAAAAAAAGCCCAGCCGGGACAGTTCATTATTGTGCGTGCACTGGAAGATTCTGAGCGCATTCCGCTTACGGTGGCGGATTATGACCGTCAGGCCGGTACAATCACAATTATCTTTCAGGTTGTGGGCGGCAGCACAATGGAGCTGAACGCTCTGAAAAAGGGTCAGTGTGTTCACGACTTTGTGGGACCGCTGGGCCGCGCCAGTGAGCTGGAGGGCCTGAAAAAGGTAGCAGTTGTAGGCGGCGGCGTGGGCTGCGCGATTGCATATCCCATTGCAAAGCGCCTGCATGAGATGGGTTGTGAAGTGCACAGCATTGTGGGCTTCCGCAATAAGGATCTGGTGATTCTGGAAGATGAATTCCGTGCCGTCAGCGATAAAATGATTCTGGTAACGGATGATGGCAGTGCAGGCCAAAAGGGTGTAGTTACTGCGCCGCTGAAGGATCTGATCGAAGGCGGAGAAGGATACGATGAAGTGTTTGCCATTGGCCCTCTGGTTATGATGAAGTTTGTGTGCCTGACCACAAAGCCCTATGGTGTTAAGACCACCGTGTCCATGAACCCGATTATGATTGATGGCACCGGTATGTGCGGCGGCTGCCGTCTGACGGTAGGCGGAGAAACCAAGTTTGCCTGTGTGGACGGCCCGGACTTTGATGGCCATTTGGTGGATTTCGATGAAGCAATGCAGCGCGGCTCTATGTACAAAGAGTTTGAGAGCCATGCACGTGAGGCAAGCTGCAATCTGCTGAAACAGGAGGTGCGTGAGTGATGGCAGTTGAACGGAATATGGCCCCCAATAAATGTCCTATGCCCAGTCAGGACCCAAATGTGCGCAACAAAAACTTTGAGGAAGTGGCTCTGGGCTATACCTATGAAATGGCAGTTACCGAGGCAAAGCGCTGCCTGAACTGCCCGAAAAAGCCCTGCCAGAGCGGCTGCCCTGTGGGAATTGATATCCCTGCATTTATTGAGAAGGTTGCCGCCGAAGATATGGAGGGCGCTTATCAGGTGCTTGCTGCCAGCAGTTCACTGCCGGCGGTCTGCGGTCGTGTCTGCCCGCAGGAGAGCCAGTGCGAATCCAAATGTGTTCGCGGAATTAAGGGTGAATCGGTGGCGATCGGCCGCCTGGAGCGCTTTGTGGCCGATTGGCATCGAGAACACGTACAGTCTCATCCGGAGGTACCTGCCTATAACGGCCATAAGGTGGCGGTGATTGGTGCCGGCCCCAGCGGCCTGACCGCTGCCGGTGATCTGGCAAAGCTGGGCTATAAGGTTACCGTGTTTGAGGCACTGCATCAGGCTGGTGGCGTGCTGGTATATGGCATCCCTGAGTTCCGCCTGCCCAAGACGATTGTGCAGCAGGAGATCGAAGGGCTGGAAGCTATGGGCGTGGAAATCCGCACCAATATGGTGATTGGCCGGGTGCTCACCATCGACGAACTGATGAGCGAAGAGGGCTTTGATGCGGTGTACATTGCCAGCGGCGCAGGCTTGCCCCGCTTTATGGGAATCCCCGGTGAGAGCCTGAAGGGCGTTTACAGTGCCAATGAATATTTGACTCGCGTAAATCTGATGAAGGCATATCAGCCGGGTTCTAAAACGCCTATCAAGCACAGCCGCAAGGTGGCTGTTGTGGGCGGCGGCAATGTGGCTATGGATGCTGCACGCTGCGCCAAGCGTATGGGCGCTGAAGAGGTGACCATTGTCTACCGCCGCAGCATGAATGAGCTTCCTGCACGCGCTGAGGAAGTGGAGCACGCACAGGAAGAAGGGATTGTGTTCAAGACTCTGACCAACCCCATTCAGGTGCTGGGCGATGAAGAAGGCAATGTACGCGGTATGACCTGTGTTGAGATGGAACTGGGTGAGCCGGATGAAAGCGGCCGCCGCCGTCCCATTGTGAAAAAGGGCAGCGAGTTTGATCTGGAACTGGATACTATGATTATGGCCATTGGTACCAGTCCCAATCCGCTGATCCGCACGACCACGCCGGGCCTGGAAACCAATCGTCATGGCTGTATTGTGACCGATGGTGACAGTGGCCTGACCAGCCGTGAAGGCGTTTACGCCGGCGGCGATGCGGTAACCGGTGCAGCTACTGTAATTCTGGCTATGGGCGCAGGTAAGGAGGCCGCCAAGGCTATCCACGCATACATTCAGAATAAAAACAAGCAATAAGCAGATTGAAAAAGCCCGTTTCCGAGCGTAAATGCGGAAACGGGCTTTTCAATTTGTGCACAGGATAGACGGATGTAAGAAATCCTCCGGATGCCCCTTGCTAAACAGGAAATAATAAAACAGCAAAGGCGGCTGAAGGCGTGCTGAGGCAAATTAAAGAGATTGCCTTAGGCAGCTTTTATGCGACACACTGTATTACAGCGCATCGGGGCCGTAAGTGTGATCGCATACTTCGTGAATCTTTTCCCGCAGAGCCAGAAAATCCCCAAATGCAGCGGGCTTATTGTTGGGATTGCGCAGAAGAGCGGCGGGGTGCAGAGTTCCCATGAACAGTACGCCGTCTTTTTCAAAGAACTGACCGTGCTCTCGCATTACTGCAAAGTCAGATTTGATAATCTGCTGGGCGGCAATGCGGCCCAGACATACTACGATCTTGGGGCGAATCATCTGAAACTGCTGCCGGAGCCAGGGCATACAGGCTTCACGCTCGTCGGGAAGGGGATCACGGTTTTGGGGCGGACGACATTTCACAATGTTGGCAATAAAAATATTGGTGTTTCGGTCCAGATCAATTGCTTCCAGATACTGGTCCAGCAGCTTGCCGCTGCGGCCAACAAAAGGCAGACCCTGCTCGTCCTCATTCTGCCCGGGGCCTTCACCGATGAACAGAACCTCGGCATTGGGGTTGCCCATACCAAATACCACGTTGGTACGGGTTTCGCACAAGCCGCATTTGCGACAGGCAAGACATTCCTGCTTTAAAGTTTCAAAATCCATTTTTTCACGCTCCTATCACTGGCAACCAGTATACCATATTTATGGAATGAAAATAAGCGATTTTGTAAAAGATACGGGCCTTTCAGCGGCGTGAAATGAGATACTCTGAAAATTTCCATGATAAATTTAGGAACATCTAAAAAAGTTGTAGAGTGTCTGTTTTTTATATCACAGTTTATAGATACATCCGGTATAACGGGCTGATTTCCGTTTTCTTCATATCCCTTTTCTATTAGTATAACAATGGTATTGAGTCATAGCAACATGAAAAGTACGGCAAAAAAACAAAAAAACTCTTGCATAATTAAAAAAACAGATGTATAATTATGCAAAATAAAATTTTAAATATACAAATATATATGAATTTTATGAACGATATGATATAGAGAAAGGAAGAATAAGATGATTAAAGTAGGAATTATTGGATCTACAGGATATGCGGGCGGAGAACTTGTAAGACTTTTAACTGGGCATAAAAATGCAGAAATTAAATGGTATGGTTCCAGAAGTCATCTTGACAGAAAGTATGCAGAAGTTTATAGAAATATGTTTCAGATTGTAGATGCCACTTGTATGGATGATGATATTGAAGCATTGGCAGAACAGGTGGATGTAATCTTTACCGCAACACCTCAGGGGTTGTGCTCTTCTTTTGTAAATGAAGAAATCCTTTCAAAGGTTAAAATTATAGATTTAAGTGCAGATTTTAGGTTAAAAGATGTGTCTGTTTATGAAAAATGGTATAAAATCACACATAAAAGTCCGCAGTTCCTACCAGAAGCGGTATATGGATTATGTGAAATTAACAGAGAAAAGATTAAGAATGCAAGGCTTTTAGCAAATCCTGGATGTTATACGACTTGCTCTATTTTATCAGCATATCCTTTGGTAAAAGAGGGACTGATTGACACAGATACACTGATTATTGATGCCAAATCCGGTACTTCAGGAGCAGGAAGAGGAGCAAAGGTTGACAATCTTTTCTGCGAAGTAAATGAGAATATGAAAGCTTACGCTGTAGGAAATCATCGTCATACACCGGAGATAGAAGAACAGTTAGGATATGCTGCCAGAAAGAAAATTGTTTTGAATTTTACTCCTCATCTTGTACCTATGAACAGAGGAATTCTTGTTACGGAATATGCTAAGTTGAAAAAAGCAGTTACTTATGAAGAAGTAAAGAAGGTTTATGATAAGTATTATGGTGCAGAAAAATTTATTCGTATTTTGGAAGAAAATGTATATCCTGAAACAAAATGGGTAGAGGGAAGCAATTATACAGATATCGGTTTTCAGATTGATGAAAGAACAAATAGGATTATAGTAATGGGAGCTCTTGATAATCTGGTAAAAGGTGCGGCAGGTCAGGCTGTACAGAATATGAATTTAATGTTTGGATTAGACGAAAAAGAGGGACTTGAACTTATTCCCATGTTTCCGTAGAGAGGTGAAAGTATGATAAGAAAAATGGTAATTGAGGACTATGAGAAAGTATACGACTTATGGAAAAAAATACAGGGATTTGGGATACGCAGTATCGATGACTCAAAAGAAGGAGTAAGAAAATTTCTGGAAAGAAATCCAAAGACCAGTGTAGTAGCAGTGGAAAATTCCAAAATTGTGGGGGCAATTTTATGTGGACATGATGGGCGTAGAGGCTGTCTTTATCATGTATGTGTAGATGAAGCATACCGAAGACATGGGATTGGAAAAGCCATGGTAATTGCTGTCATGGATGCACTGCAAAAGGAAGGAATTAACCATGTTTCTTTAATTGCTTTTGCTCAAAATGATATTGGAAATACCTTTTGGGACACCATAGGATGGCAGAAAAGACAGGACTTAAATTATTATGATTTTATTTTGAATACAGAGAATATTACACAGTTTAATGTGTAGCAGGAGGAATAGAAATGAAGATTATAAATGGCGGAGTGACTGCCGCAAAAGGTTTTGAAGCAGCATCAGTATCAGCAGGAATTAAATATCAGGGAAGAACAGATATGGCTTTGGTATATAGCCAGAGACCTTGTGAAGCAGCAGGGACTTTTACTACAAATGTGGTAAAGGCAGCACCAGTGAAATGGGATAAAAAGGTTGTAGAAAGCAGCGTACAGCCACAGGCTGTTGTCATTAATTCAGGAATTGCCAATGCCTGCACAGGAGAAGTAGGAATGGAATGCTGCAAAGAAGTGGCAGAGGAAGCAGCAAAAGTATTGGAAATTGATGCAGAAGGCGTATTGATTGGTTCTACAGGAGTAATTGGTGTACAGCTTCCTGTGGAAAAATTAAAGACAGGTGTTCACTTGCTTGCTAAGGAAAAGACAGGTGGTCAGGAAATGGGAAATCTGGCTGCAAAGGCAATTATGACTACAGATACCAAGGAAAAAGAAGTAGCGGTGACTATTGAAATTGACGGAACAACCGTGACAATCGGAGGAATGGCAAAAGGCTCCGGCATGATTCATCCCAATATGTGTACCATGCTGGCATTTATTACAACAGATGCGGCGATTTCCAAAGAAGCGCTGCAGGCAGCTTTAAGCAGCGATGTAGAAGAAACTTACAACATGATTTCTGTAGACGGAGATACTTCTACCAATGATACAGTTCTGCTCTTAGCAAATAAAATAGCAGGAAATAAGGAAATTCAAAAGGGTACAAAAGAATTTGAAATTTTTAAGGAAGCTCTCCATGAAGTAAACACAACATTAGCAAAGAAAATAGCCGGTGACGGGGAAGGAGCCACAGCTCTTTTGGAAGTGACAGTTCAGGGCGCAGAGACAAAAAAACAGGCAAAAATTCTGGCAAAATCCGTGGTTTGCTCTAATTTGACGAAGACAGCTATTGCGGGACATGATGCAAACTGGGGTAGAATTCTCTGTGCCATGGGATATGCAGGGGTAGAATTTGAGCCGGAAAAAACAGACTTATTTATACAGAGTAGTGCAGGTGAATTAAAGCTTGTAGAAAATGGAATGGCACTGGATTACAGTGAGGAAAAAGCCACAGAAATTTTATCAAAGCCTGAGGTTTCCATTGTGGCGGATATTAAGCTGGGAGCAGAAAGTGCAACAGCATGGGGGTGTGATTTGACACATGGTTATATTGATATTAACGCAGATTATAGGAGCTGACAGACATGAATGAAAATATGGAACAATATCTTGAAAAAGCAAAAGTACTGGTAGAGGCACTGCCTTATATTCAGAAGTTTAATCGAAAGATTATCGTAGTGAAATATGGCGGGAGCGCCATGACAAATGAGGCTTTGAAAAGAAAGGTAATTGAAGACGTAACACTTTTAAAGCTGGTTGGATTTAAGCCTATTGTCGTACACGGAGGGGGTAAAGAAATCAGCAAATGGGTGGCAAAAACAGGAAAAGAACCGCAGTTTATCAATGGTCTTCGTGTAACAGATGAAGAAACTATGGAAATTGCGGAAATGGTTCTGGGAAAAGTAAATAAAAGTCTGGTACAGATGGTAGAAAGTCTGGGTGTTCGTGCTATTGGAATTAGCGGAAAAGACGGAGGACTTTTAAAGGTAGAAAAGAAATATTCAGATGGAAAGGATATTGGATTTGTAGGAGAAATTAAAGAGGTAAACAGCAGTGTTTTATACGATCTTCTGGAGAAAGATTTCCTTCCTATTGTGTGTCCTGTAGGGCTGGATGATGAATGGAATACTTATAATATCAATGCAGATGATGCAGCCTGCGCTATTGCAAAGGCAATGCATGCAGAAAAACTTGCTTTCTTGACAGACATGGAAGGTGTTTACAAAGATCCTTCCAATCCATCTACTTTGATTTCCGAGCTGTGGGTAAAAGATGCCGAAGAATTGATGAAATCAGGCTGTATCGGAGGTGGTATGTTGCCGAAACTGCACAGTTGTATTGACGCTATTGAAAACGGAGTTTCCCGTGTGCACATTTTAGATGGACGTATTCCTCACTGCTTGTTATTGGAAATTTTTACTAATAAGGGAATTGGAACTGCGATTTTACAGGAGGGAGAAAACAAGTATTATGATGAATAAAAGTATAGAAGTGGCAGAGGAAAATCTGCTTCATATTTATAATCGTTTTCCCATTGCTTTGGAGCATGGGGAAGGCATGTATTTATATGATGAAAACGGAAAAAAATATCTGGATTTCGGTGCAGGATTTGCAGTTTCTGCGCTGGGATATGGAAATAAAAAACTTATTGAAGCTTTAAAAGAACAGATTGATTTACTCTATCATACCTCTAATTTATATTATCATGCCAACTGTGCACAGGCAGCCGAAAAGCTGAATAAGTATGCTCAAATGGATAAAATATTTTTTACAAATAGCGGTGCAGAAGCTATAGAGGGAGCATTGAAAACAGGCAGAAGATATGCCCATAATAAGAAATCCGGCAAATATGAATTTATTGCCATGGAAAATTCTTTTCACGGACGTACCTTTGGAGCCTTGTCTGTAACAGGACATGAGGCATACAGAACACCTTTTGAACCTTTAGTTCCTGGCGTGTCTTTTGCAGAATTTAATAACATTGAAAGCGTGAAAAAGCTGCTTACAGACAAGACTTGCGCCATTATTTTAGAGCCAATTCAAGGAGAAGGCGGCATTCATGTGGCAACACAGGAATTTATGGAAGCAGTCAGAAAAATATGTGATGAAAATGATATTTTGCTAATATTTGATGAGGTTCAATGTGGTATGGGAAGAAGTGGTTCTATGTTCACATGGCAGAATTATGGAGTGAAACCGGACATTCTTGTAATGGCAAAAGGAATTGGAAGTGGAATTCCTGTAGGAGCTTTCGGAATGACGAAAAAAGTCGCAGAAAGCTCTTTAAAACCGGGAGACCACGGAACAACTTACGGCGGAAATCCTCTGGCATGTAAGGCTGTAAAAACAGTACTTGATATCTTTGAGGAAGAAGATATTTTAGGCCATGTAAAGGAAATTACCCCTTATTTAGAAGATGCTTTAGATGCCCTGGTACAGGATTTGGACTGTGTTTTAGAAAGACGTGGAAAAGGTCTTATGCAGGGAATTGTCATTAAGCAGCCAGTATCTCAGGTATGCACAAAGGCAATGGAGGAAGGCTTGTTAATTATTCAGGCACAGGGCAATGTATTGCGTCTGGTACCGCCTCTTATTGTGGAGAAAGAGCACGTTGATGAAATGATAGAAAAACTGAAAAAAGCGTTATTATAAAAAAGAGCGGGGAACATTTTATGCGGTTATTCATAAAATATTACTGTAATAGCATAACAGAAAAATTTCTGTTCATGTATAGAGGTGAAATTATGGATAATTACCGTATGAATTATGGAGTTTCCCGCTCTTGTAATTGTAAAATGAAGCCAAGGGAAATGCCGGCGCAAAATTCCTGTATGCAGAAAACCGTGCCCAGTTGCTGCGATAAAATAGAGGATATGGGAATTTATGCTCATGCAGATCATCTTCCTTTAGCTATGGCGTATGTGCCATGGCAGAACTTTACCAATACTTTTCATTTGCAAAAAGCACTTCAGATGGGAACAATTTTCCCTGAACTTTGCATGCCGTTTTGTGGAAAGAGAGGTATTTGCAGATGACAAAAAATGATGCTTACGCAAAAAGAGAGCTTTTAAAAAAAATCAATGAGGTGAGTTTTGCGGTAAACGATATTTCCTTATATCTGGATACTCACCCTTGTGATGAAAAAGCTCTTGCCTATTATCAGGAAATGTCGGAAATACGAAATAAGGCATTGAAGGAGTATGCAAGGCTCTACGGACCACTGACAATGGATACAGCAAATGAAACCTGCAGCCGTCAGTGGGAATGGGTGAAACAGCCGTGGCCATGGGAAGGGGGATGCTAGAATATGTGGAATTACGAAAAACGACTGCAGTTTCCTGTTAATATTAAAAAGCCAGATGCGAGAGCAGCGCAGGTGATTATCAGTCAGTATGGGGGACCGGATGGAGAAATGGGTGCATCTATGCGATATCTTTCTCAGAGATTTACTATGCCAAACAGAATTGCTATGGGAACTTTAAATGATATCGGAACAGAGGAATGGGCACATTAGAGTTATCAATGGTTATACCCCGCAATACTACTGTATTTTGGGGTATATAATTAAATTAAAATTAACTTCATCACCTTTTCTGAAAGCGTTCTTTGAAGTTTTAATATAATCTACATGGTCTATCAGTTCTTTTAAGACTGCATTTCTAGTAGGAACATCCCAATCCCAATAATTAGATAGCAGATGCTCACATTTAGGGGCAAAACTATTTTTCTGTTCTAAAAGCATTTTATCGTGCTCTAGTTCATTTTCCAGATTTTCGATAGCGTAAGAGCAGTTGTTGATATTCTTTGCAATAGCTGCAGAACGCTCCAAAAAGATTTCTGTAGTATAAATTCCCTTTTCTAAAAATTCAAATTGTTTTGTCTTCTGGAGGTTAAGCTGCTCCAGTTCGCTTTTCTTATCTTCCAGAAGCACTTCTTTTGCAGTGATAACATCAGAGCCATTGCTATCTACCAGAGCATCGTTCAGTTTATAATTTTCAACAAGTTTCTGCATGGCCAGAATAACTTCTTTTTCCACAAGATATAATTTACTACTTATGTTGTCGCAATTAGTGTAAGGACATAATAAAGTATCTTCCTGTTTGCTATTTGCATAAGGTCTACGCACCATAGTTCTTCCACATTTCTGGCATCTCACAATACCAGATAAAGGATTTTTTACAGTATTTTTCATGCCGATAGGGCGCGGTGGATTTTTCTTTCGTATTGTTTCGGCAGCGGTGAACAAATCTTCAGGGATAATTGCTTCGTGCAATCCGTCAGATAAAATATAATCATTGGAACGTGGGCGAGTTTTAATAACTTTACCATCTTCTATCTTGCGGACTGTTTTGCGAGCGTTCCAGCGTATTTTTCCGATATAAACGGGATTTTGAAGAATGCCGCTTACACTTGCAGGAGACCATGCATTATTTTTGGCAGCAGGAATACCCATATCATTTAGCTTACGGGTTATTTTAGCAACTCCCAGACGTTCACCGTCAATTCCGTATACATACCAGTTAAAAATCAACTTTACGATTTCTGCTTGTTGCGGAACAGGAGAGAGTGTAAAACCTTTTGCACGAGGAATTTTCACCCTTTCGTATCCATAAGGAGAGATATTCCCAACGTACTTTCCTTCCTTAACGGAAGAAACTCTGCCAGCAGTTAAGCGCCGCTTAATTGTTTTATACTCTCGTCTACTCATAAATAATCCGAATTCAAAGTATTCTTCATCGAATTCGTTGTTTGGATCATAAACCTTTGTAGGAGTAATAATTTTTGTATCAGAATACTGGAAAGCTCTAGCCACAATCCCTTGATCGATTGAGTCACCACGGGCAAGACGTTCTATCTCCACAACCAGAACACCATCCCACATACCGGATTCTACTTCTTGTAAAAGTTGCTGCATAACAGGTCTTGCGGAGATAGTTTCTCCGGAGACTACTTCTTTGTAAATTGCTCCGATGTGGTACCCGTGATGTTTGGCCAAATCCAAAAGTATCCGTTCGTGTCTGGCAAGAGTCTCTCCTTCTCCTCGTTCCTCAGCTTCTCTATCAGCTCTGGATTTACGCAAATAGATACAGTTATTTTGCAATTTCATAACATCACCTTCTTTATTTTATTCAAAAAGCGTATAAAAATAACAGCCAGCAAAGAACATTCGTTCCACTTGCGAGCCGTTCCCGAAGATGATACAATATATTTGCTAATTATGGTATATCTTCGGATATATGCTA
>RCNH01000575.1_pt1 | contig 14586 bp, 10 predicted proteins | sample 2041161 | NCBI WGS metagenome assembly RCNH01 (sample SAMN09708215, study PRJNA481090) | Feces metagenome, whole genome shotgun sequencing project. | biome: feces | host: Leptonychotes weddellii | place: Antarctica: Sion Island | collected 2010-03-01 | reverse complement strand
AGCTGGGAGAGCGCTTGAATGGCATTCAAGAGGTCAGCGGTTCGATCCCGCTTATCTCCACCAAGAAAGTTCTGAAATCTTATGATTTCAGAACTTTTTCTTTTTTATACACGCTTTTTGTTCGGCTTTCACTTCTGGATGACCGCGGATCGGGTGAACTTCCGCTGACCAAAGACCGGGACCATGAAAAGGGAGTGAAAACAGGATACCTTGAGATGCCGCTTGACTACTATTGGATCAAAGAGAAAATCGAAATCTGTTTAATTTATCCCGACATTTTGGTATACGATAACGGAGCAGACGCAAGATCCACCTTATGCGGATGTGAAGTTCCCCGGTGAAATTCATAACTGTGTCGCTCTCTATACCGGCGAAATAATGTGCAAGACCTCAGATGTACTCTGAGGTCTTGCATTTTATCTATGGGAAAAATAAAATCAGGTAAAAGTAAAAAACTGTACAATCATTTCATTAATCGGAGATGGCGGGTTTTGAGCAATCATCGAACTCATACCGCAGCCATACGAAGCTTCTGATTTTTGGGATGGTCGCTAGAATATGCTGCCCACGAGCAACGATATGACAGACCGTACTTTGATAAACGGTTGTAAGGACGGCACCTTCTAGGGAATCAGGCAGATCAAAGATGGTATCGGCCTTTTCAGATTCTTCTCTGAACAACAGAATATGACCGGAATGAGATGCACGATTTCGACAGAAATAGCCACTGAAGTTCATACCGTTGGGGCAATCGCCAATGGGGATCACTTGGGTATCAAACAGCTCTGAGGCGTATTTCTGATAAAGAACCGTCACAGATTCCAGCTTTCTGAGGTCTTCTTCTGCCAGATGAGACAGCTCCATCCAGGCGAGCGGATTAGACGGAAGCACTGTGGCAAACAGATAATCCATGCCGTATTCGGTTGGAGCAAATGGCATTTCCCGGTAAAGATCTTCATTTCTGCGAGGATTCAGAAATTCCATTTGCAGTCGTTGTGCGGGGATTACAGAAGCAAGACTCCAAAGATTTCGGAAGGTGTTGTGGGGGTAATAATTTGCAAAATCTGTATAGCGATTTTCCACGAATAATGTGCCATACTGTGGCTGGTACAGATAGCCGAAACGATCCTCTGCCGTTACATCCAGATTAAATCGGATGTTTCCGATGCTACGCTTAGAGAGTGTGTCCAGCAGCTGGATAAAGCGCATTTCACATAGCTTGCTGCGGATTTTTACGCCGTCCAGTTTAAAATGTCGGATACCATATTTCTGGTACAGTCCCCACAGAGTTTCAATATCTTTTTCTACATTGCAGAATTCCTCGGAGGAGTCCGGACTGAACCACAATCCAATTTCAATTCCATATTGTTTTGCACGTTTGACGATCGGATAAAGATCATTGGGAAAACGGTCCGGATTTACTGTCCAGAAATGTTCGTTCGTGCGGTAATATCCTTCCCAGACGCCACCGATCTGCTGGAGCGAATTGGCAGTGATACCGGATTGCCATCCATCATCGATTTGTACGATATTCACACCCAGGCGATGCGCGCATTCCAATTCCTGCATTACAAAAGACTCGCAAATAGCCATATCCTGACTGCGGTCTCCCCATGTGTTTGACATGATGAAAAGAGAATGGTTGGAATCATTTTCTGAGAATGCCCGATTGTAGTTATGGAATTCATCCCAGATCTGATCTGTTTTTCCAACTCCGATTGCGGATGCATAGCAGGGAACCTTACCCTTTGGAAGATTTGCAGCATCGATACCAGTTCCGGTCAGAACAGCGTAGCGATTGCCGACGATCCTCAGATCATTCTCCTTCCGGTTCAATGCAGAGCTTTTTGTGGGGGAGTGTTTGATCAGCAAGACAGAATCTCCGCTTGGATAGTCACTAATCCGAAATATATTGCCTTCTCGTTCGGTCGTTCCGCGGTTGTATACAGGTGTCGTGTGCCGTTCTGCCAGCACATCAGTCTGATCCGTCTTGTCATGAAGGCTGATTGCTTCAACCTCAAGATGGCGCATACCCAGCGGGATCGCATCCAATGTATCAAGACTGCATACAAATTCTGCCTTCTGATTCTGGTATTGATGCTCAATACCAGAACATATGTCGACATTCTGTGCATCGTCAATGGTGGGAATCGGGGTATATGCTTCAACGTAGGTCTGGCGAAAAATAAATGGGATGTTCGGAAAAACTATAAATTCATACCAGACGCTTCCCCGTGCACCTTCCAGTTTCAGCGCCGCGTGTAAATGCGGCATCATGCCAGGGCAATGCTTCAGGCTGTCTTGCTCGAAACTGATCCGGGGCATTTCCTCGGATGCCAGGATGGGGCAGTGCTGCCAGAGTACCGGCTCACCGTTCCAATACACCTGATTCTGAAGATCCGATACCTGTACAGTGCGAAGAAGACAGCCTTTCACTTGTATGACCTGCTCAATGCGGTTATTGCCAATGCGTAGGGTTCCGTCGGAAGGCTGGTAGCATGCGTAGCAATGATCCATGATGACCTCCCATATTGAAATGACAATCACAAGATAAATGGCCGGTTACAGCCTCTGATCACTTACGGTGGCCATGGGACGGTGCGCTCATTCCATGGAGGGCATCTCCACAACGGTATGCGTCTTACGGGACTTTTCTGCACGGAATACGGCCAAGTGTCCGTTAATCGAGTCATTGATGCTTGTACAAGACACAGAAGGCTCCATACCCTGCAGGACGTGAACAAAATCTTCTACCAGACGCAGATCACCACCGCCGTGAGAACCGGTCATGCCGCTCTTGTCTCCTCCGATCTTCAGATCAACGACCTCTTCCTTCCATCCGGATTCGCTGGCAGTATCAATGGTGCGAACCGTGAAGATCGAGTCGTCAAATACACCCTTGATTTCACCCTTGGTGCCGATGATATGGATATTGCGCTCCGGCTTGGCGGTGCCGCCAATCATATTCAGGGTAGCGGTTGCACCATCTGCAAAATTGATTAGGACCGACTGATGATCTACAACCGTGTGATCGCAATCCCACACACACCGGCCGTGGATATTGTTTGTTTTCAGAGATTCGATCTTATCCTCGATTGTCGGATGCTCAAGATTCTCCAAGCAATCCCAGACATAGAAAGCCCAGCGATCCGGATGATCAATGTAGTGTTTCTTGGCAGAATAGAGGCACTGATCAGCAATTTTGCAGTCCACCATGCAGCGTTTGCCGGCACCCTCAGGTTTCTTGGCGGGATCAAACTGAAAATCGCTTCCGAAGCTGGCGATCTGCTTCGGTGCAATTCCGCTCTTGAGCCAAATAATCAGGTCCATGTCGTGGCAGCATTTTGCAAGGAGCATAGGCGCGCCGCATTTTTCTTCGTTGTTCCACTTACCTCGGACAAAGGAAACAGCCAGATGATGATAGCTGACATGTTCAGTTGCCTGAATATTAATGATATCGCCGATTTCACCGGAAAGCAGCCGTTCCTTAATGGCAGTATAAAAAGGTGCATAGCGCAGCACATGGCAGATCATAACCTTACGGCCAGTTTCCTGGGCAACTTTCTGCAGTTCCCACATTTCTTCTTCGTTGACGGCAAAGGGCTTTTCCAGAAGCATGTCATAGCCACATCTTAAAAGAGGAATAGAAGTAGGAATATGCTGACGGTCCATTGTGCCGTTAATGATGGCATCGGCCATCTTGGGATGCTTTGCCAATTCTTCCGCACTTTCAAAGCACATGTCCTCGCCGAAGTTATGCATCTGAGCGACTTTCTTGCGTCGAATGGGATCCGGATCCGCAACACCTATGATCTTTAATTCTTCCGGATGCTTCAGCGCATACAGGCTGTACAGGATTGCCCGGTGACCGGCACCTACGATAATTGCAGTAATCTGTTTTAACATTTCTGTTCCATTTCCTTTCTTCCCATGGATAAACTGCGTGGATATATTTGCAGTCACCCGTGTAATCTCTTTGTACAGCATACCGTTTTATCCATGAAACAGTCAAGGAGAAAAAACATGATATTTTGGAAAACACCATGACAAAGGTAGGAAAATGATACGATTTGTAGATAATATACAGTAAGCATGCTGAGTTTTCAGCTCTGAAATTGGATGATTTACACAAAACACGGCTTGACTTTCCCCCGCGGCTAATGTTAATGTAATTGCGTTGATTGCAGACAAGTGTTCTGCAGAAAACGAATATAGTTTGGAGGAAAACAAATGAAAATCACAAAACGCATGATCAGCATGCTGCTGTGTGTTGTCATGATGGTTAGCCTACTGGCGGCCTGCGGCAACTCCGGCACAAACGAAACCACTGAGGCGGCTGCATCCAATGGATCCAGCAACAACGAGGAGCGAATCACCGTTCGCATCCTGAAGCCTAAGGCAACCAATGAAGTATCTCTGGATCAGATGGAGATCTTCAAGGTGATGGGCGAGAAGTTCAATATTGACTTTGAGTTCGATAATCCCCCTCTGGATAATTTTCCCGAGCGCCTGAACCTTGTTATGATGGACGATAAGCTTCCCGACGTCATCATGGATATGCCCATGACTGATGTGCTCAAGTATGGTGAGGCTGGCGTTATCATTCCCCTGAATTCTTACATCGACGAAAAGATGCCCAACCTGAAATCCGCAATGGCCGCACGAGACGGCGTCGAGCGGGCCATCACCTACGCAGACGGCAATATCTATTATCTGCCTATGCTGGACGAAGTCGTTTCCGGTAACATGCCCTATATCGTGCGTGCTGACTGGCTGGAAAAGCTGAATATGGAGAGCCCTGTTACTCTGGAAGACTGGGAAGCCTACTGGGAAGCTGTCAAGACCACCGACCTCAACGGTAATGGTCAGAACGATGAGATCCCCTTTGGCTCCTATGATATGACAGGTGTGCGTAATTTCTGCACTGCCTTTGGTGTCCTGGATGATTTCTACACCGATCCTGACGACAATGGTAAGGTTCACTATGGCCCCATCGAAGACAAGTACAAGGAAGCTCTGACCTGGCTGAACGAAATGTGGAATAAGGGCTACATCGATCAGGAAGTCATCACAATGGACTGGGCCGCATTCAGCGGTAAGCTGGCACAGAACCTGGTTGGCTCTTTCTATGGCCCTCTGGGCGGCATGCTGGCCGCGCAGAATGCAACGATGCCCGCTTCTGTTGAGGGCTTCCGTGTTGCTGCAACTGTTCCCCCCATGGGCACTACTCAGATCCATTCCAGCATTGACCAGGAGCCTCGCGGCATTGTTGCTGCTACGATCACCGCCTCCTGTGAGCATGTGGATCGTGTCATCGAATGGCTGGACTACATGTATGGCGAAGAGGGCGGAAGACTGGTAAATATGGGCATTGAGGGCGTTCACTACAACATGGTTGACGGCAAGCCTGTTTTCACCGACTTCGTTTTGAATAATGAAGACGGCCTGTCCCCCAAAAATGCAGTTGGCACCTACTCCTTTGCACAGAGCACCGGCCCGTTCATCCTCAGCGATGATATGAAGAACCAGATCGATGACGAAGCTGTTGTCACTGCAAAGAATGACTGCATCATCCCCTTCCTTGAAAATTCTAAGCAGTATGTAATCAGCGGCTCTCTCTCCTTCTCCTCTGAGGATGACGCGGTTCGCAGAGAAGCTATGACCGATATTGAGACCTACGTGGATGAAATGGTCATGAAGTTCATCACCGGCCGTGAGTCTCTGGATAACTGGGATACTTACGTTGCAAAGGTCGAGCAGATGGGCATTAACGAGGTTCTGGATATCTATCAGAACGCTCTGGATGCCTGGAACTCCTGATTTAAATTGGAACTGCTGCCGTGTGTTCCGTCAGGGACACACGGCAAATTTCCCGGATGTATGGCCAGGCCATGCGATAATATATAAAGACGCCGCAAGGAGGAACCCCAATGAAAAATGCTCCAGCATCTCCAAAAACTCAGAGAGCTAAGGCTAGATCGAATGGCAGATTGGCCCATGGAAGAAAAATGATGTGGCGCAGCCGCTATCTGTATCTTCTTCTGATTCCGACTCTGATTTGGTATATCATCTTCATGTATGCCCCTCTTTATGGCCTGCAGATTGCCTTTAAGGATTTCCTGCCTTTCCAAGGAATCAATGGCAGTCAGTGGGTCGGATTTAAGCATTTTATTTCCTTTTTTAATTCCGAATACTTTTGGCGAGTCATTAAGAACACCTTGGGAATTAGTCTGTATTCCATTTTGCTTGGATTCCCGATCCCGGTTCTGCTCGCCTTGCTGATGAACGAGATTCGGTGCAAGTACTTTAAAAAAGGTGTGCAGACCATTGTGTACCTGCCGCACTTTATTTCTCTTGTGGTTGTTGTCAGTATCATCAATGCCATCTTGTCCCCTTCAAGCGGTCTGCTGAATCAGGTCATCGAATTCTTTGGCGGAGATCCCGTTCATTTCATGGCAGAACCGAAGTACTTTAAAACCATCTATGTTCTTTCTGATATCTGGCAGTCTGCCGGTTACAACTCCATTGTTTATCTTGCAGCTCTTACCAGTATTGACCCCTCGCTGTATGAAGCTGCTACGGTGGACGGTGCAAGCAAGTGGAAAAAACTGATCCACATTACGCTGCCCTGCATTCTTCCCACCATTATGATTATGCTGATTCTGCGGATGGGCTCTGTGTTTAGCGTTGGTTATGAAAAGATCATGCTGATGTATAACGAGGCCACACTTGAATCTGCCGATGTTATTTCTACTTATCTGTATCGCCGTGCATTTAAGAGCGGAGACTATAGCTTCTCTACTGCTATCGGCCTGTTTAACTCTGTGATTAACTTTACGATTATCATGATCTTCAACAAGATCAGTGCAAAAGTCAGCGAGGTGAGCTTGTGGTGATGACGAATAAAAAGAATAATAAGATTCACGAATCAGCAGGCGAACACCTGTACACGGGAATTGTGTATGCTTTGCTGATTATATTCTGTGTAATGATTGTGATCCCACTGATGCACATCATTTCTGGTTCCTTCAGTGATCCGATGAGTCTGCTCCGTGGCGAGGTCACGCTTTTCCCCAAGGGCTTTACGCTGGCAATGTACGAGAAGGTGTTCAAAGACAGCAGTATTTGGCGGGGTTATCTGAATACCATCATCTACACAGTGATCGGTACGCTGATCAGTGTTGTTCTGACTGCGTGTGCTGCTTATCCTCTTTCCCGCAAAGATTTTTATGGCCGCAATGTTTTCATGGGCATGTTCATGTTTACGATGTTCTTTACGGGCGGTATGATCCCTACCTATCTGCTTGTGAAAGGAATGAATATGCTGGATACCATGTGGGCACTGGTTCTGCCCAGTGCAGTCAGTACCTATAATCTGATCATTATGCGTACCTTCTTCGAGCAGACCATTCCCACGGAGCTTGTGGAATCTGCCTCTTTGGATGGATGCAATGATCTTGGAATTTTCTTCCGGATTGTGATTCCGCTGGCTGCTCCTATTTTTGCTGTTATGGTCTTGTTCTATGGCGTTGCACAGTGGAATTCCTGGTTCCCGGCTCTGCTGTACATCAGTGATCGGACGCTGTATCCTCTGCAGATGATTCTTCGGGAGATTCTGATTGAAAGTGATATCAGCAATATGGCTGGCTCTACCGGTGATGTTGAAATTATCGGAGATGGCCTGAAATATGCCACTATGGTTGTAGCGACACTCCCCATTATGTGTCTGTACCCGTTCCTTCAGAAGTATTTCGTCAAGGGCGTTATGATTGGCGCCGTGAAGGGCTAACTTACAAGTATCTCAGCGCCACACTCGCATGATCACCGCGAATGTGGCGCTGGTCGTATTTAAGAGAGGATGCTCCATGATAACAAAGTTCCAAACCCATGATTTGCAATTGCCGTCTTGGGGGCCATATACAAAAAAATACAGCGGTATTTCTCATATTCCCCAGGCCAATGACGGTGTGCGGTTTGATCTGTCGGTTTTCCCGGGCCTTTATCGACGCCGTGTCGATGTCCCGAATGTTCGATTTGAAAGTGGCTACCATGTCTGGGCTGCGGCACCGGATTTGTCCTGTTATACGATGCGTCACGAGCTTGAATGGAAGGACCGCGTTTATGCAGATATTTCGTTTCTTTCTCTTGGAGAGAATGCCCGCCTGATTCGCACAGAGTGCTGTAACCACACCGATATAGCTCAGAATTTGGTCCTGCACTATATGGCAAGTGCTTACGACCCGGTTCCTTCTTACCGCAATTTTTCAATCTCTGGTGCAACGATTCAATTGCCGGAAAATGCAGCTTTTGTTCTGGCAAAAGATTATGAGGACCTCCACTTTGCAGTTTCTCGTCCGACGGATGGACTGGGGTGGGACGGAATGCGACGGGCCGAGGAGCCTGTTGAAGGTTTCACATTCGGATATGGAATTGGGCAGAATTTTGGCTGTGCAGAGGCGGTACTTCCTTATAACCGCATGATTCCTGCCGGGAAAAATGATTGGGTAACTTATCGTTTTACACTGCCGACCGGAATACAAAAGCCCTGTCTGTGCGTCCGATATCTCAATCCAGCCGAAGGAGCTTCTGTGTATACACTCAGCAGCGGAGAAAGACTGGAACTGCCGCACGCAGATCATCCTGCTGTCACCTGTGTGCCACTGAGAGCTCCGATTTCCAAAGGCGTATGTTCTGTCACGTTAACCGCCCAAGGATGTGGAGGTGCCAAGCTGGACTGCCTCGTCCTATGTGAGCAGGGACATCAGAATGAAATTCACATTGAGTCCCGCGGAGCCGGTTTCAGGCCGGTGATTCGGAAATATGAAGAGGAGCAGTTTATAACACTGCAGTACCCGCATATTGCTGAGTGCTACGGGATTGTGTGGATGTACGACAATGTTCAGATTCGGGAAATCGAAAATGATGAGCTTGATATCTTTTTGCGTGACACAGTCCATGATCATGTCAATCATGTCTTACACGGAAATGGGAAAGGACATTTTACAAATATCTTCATGCGTCCGATTCCACTGATGCCGGGAGAAGAAAAAGTGATCTACGGGATTGTATGCAACGCAGAAAATGAAGATGCAGTTTGCGAACTTTGCCGTACGATTCGCATGAGGCAGAATGAATTTGAAGCCCTCTGGCTTCGTGCGTCGAAGGCGATGGAGATATGCCCGGTTCTTCCGGCTGGAGAAAAGTTTGCTCTTGGTCAGAAATTAATGCAGGCAGTTTTATGTACCAATGTGGTCTATCCAGTGTATACACGAGGACAGTATATTCGCCATAATACCCCTGGCCGTTGGTGGGACTGCCTGTATACATGGGATTCCGGATTCATTGGGATGGGCCTGACGCAGTATTCGCTACGGAGAGGCTTTGACTGTCTGAATGCATATCTGACATATCCCGGGGATGATGAAGCTGCTTTTATACATCATGGGTCTTTGGTCCCGACGCAGTTTTATCTTTATGCGGAGCTCTTGAACAAGACCTGCAGCAGGAAACTGGCAGAGTATTCCTATCCCCGGCTGCAGCAGTATTATCGATTCTTCGTTGGACAGACCTCGACGTCAACAACAGCCAATCTGCGTAGCGGACTTCTTAGACCCTGGGATTATTTCTATAATTCCGGCGGCTGGGATGACTATCCGCCCCAGAAAGCGCTCCATGCCAGCCATCTGGAAGCATGCTGTACCCCTGTTATTACCACTTCCCATGCTATCCGATGCGCTAAAATCATGGAATATACGGCATATTTGTTGGGGCGTTCTGAAGAAGCGGTGACCTTCCATATGGATGCCGAGCGCCTGACGGAAGCCCTCCAAAAGAATGCCTGGGATCATGACAGCGGATATTTCGGCTATGTTCTGCACGGTGAGAATGGGACAGCAGAGGGCATTCTGCGCGACGAGACCGGAGCAAACTATAATATGGGTCTGGGCGGAGCCTCCCCCCTGTTTGCCGGTGCTTGTGACAGAGAGCAGGCAGATATTTTGTGGAAGCGGCTCCAGGATCCGAAGCACCTCTGGAGCCACTGTGGACTGTCGACGGTGGATCAGAGCGCATCCTATTATCGACGGGACGGGTACTGGAATGGTGCAGTGTGGATGCCCTATCAGTGGATGTTTTTTAAAACGGCACTGGACGAAGGCCGCACGGATTTTGCGTTCGAGCTGGTGGACAGGCTGCTCCATTTATGGCAGGACGAATGTTGCAGCTCCTATCACTGCTTTGAGCACTTCATGATTGACTCGCGCAGAGGCGCGGGATGGCACCAATTCGGAGGTCTGTCGGCACCCATTGTGCAGTTTTACGCCAGTTATTATCGTCCCGGAACATTAACCACTGGGTTTGATACTTTTATTCAAAAGACAAATTGGAACCAGGATTTTACATCTTTGCAGGCATCGCTGCAATGTATGCGTGAAGGAAGAACAGCGGTTGTGGTAGTAACCGGATCTTCCAATGTGGATATTACCATTTCGGTGCCGAATGCCCAGATTTCCTGCCGTTATGACGGACTATGGGAAATTTTGTTTGAAGCGCATCCGATGCAGCATATTACACTGACGGTTCAACCCAAAGAATCAAATAGCATCTGAAAATAAAACGGCTGATATGGATTGTTCCATATCAGCCGTTTCCGTCACTGTATTTTCTTGTCGCGTCGTACCGCAGAGGGAGACAAATCGTATCGGCGGCGAAATGCTTTATAGAATGTATTCTGAGAAGAGAAGCCACACTCTATCGCGATTTCTGTAATACTCAGATCAGAATTCAGAAGGAACTCCATGGCTTTTGACAGACGGAGTTCTTCAACATATTCGTTGTAGGTTTTGCCTGTTTGATCTTTGATGAACTGCGATACATATTTCTTGGAAATTTGGAATTTATCGGCCACCATAGCGGCATTCAGATCGGAATTGTTATAGTTTTCGCCTAACCAATTCAGAATACCCTGCTGCAGCTGCGCGTTGTGACTTTGTTTCAGTGCATCAACATGGCTGCCAATGACAAAACAACCTTCACACAAGTTCTGGATCTGTTTTGCCATGGGCTGACGCCGATCGTATTTGCAAAGATGAGAAATATCTTCGCAGTTAACTTTTTCTGCAGTTGCCAGCAGAATACCTCGAACGCTATAAAAGATTTGCTGAAAATTATCCAGAGATAGCTCATCGCAGCCGAAAAGCCGACGAGTGAGGTCCTGGGCTAAATCAGTTTGCCCGGCTAGCAAATATTCATTCAGACACTCTAGCTCAGTGACTTTTGGTACAGCGGTTCGTGCCCATTCCAGATTGCTGAGGTAACATACCTTCTCTCGGGGATCGGCATAGCTGCGCGCGTTTCGGGCCTGCCAATATATGGAGGATAATTGCTCTAAATTTGCAAAGCGTGCACTGAGTATCAGAGGTTGCTGCATCTCCAGACTGCGGTATAAGTTCTCAGTCTGACGACAAAGCTGAATTTGATCTGCTTCCGAATCATGCTGTAATGTGAGTACAGCCAGTACACTTCCATCAGATGTATTATGGATAAAGGGATGTTGGAGGTAATTTTTGTAAAGCTGCTCCGCAACGACTACAAGCCATAATTCTTCGCTTACAGATTGGTGCTCTTCTTGAGGGGCGGGGATCAAAAGAAGATAATTATAGTCTGTTAATTTCAGTTTATCCAGCAGCTGCTTATAATCCGAAGGGGAGCCTACGGTGCCAGTTCTGATCAGAGCATCTATGCGGCTGTGTTCAAGCTGGTTCTTGGTGATGTGAAGTTCCGAAGAAAGCTGATCGTGGGATCGGATTGCCTGAAGAATCAGATTTTGTACCAGGTGCCGATCAGGATTTTCGACATTTCCTACGGCCTCCAGCAAGGGACGTAAATTGCGGAAATCCCATAGTGTCATTGCAACACTTAAAATCAAGCATACCGTTAATCCGATGATCATATAAAACCATATGGCCTGAGTCACTGCTCTCAAACCGTCTCCATATACACTATACGGAAGGCCAAGAACAACGGTAGCATTAAGTTCTTCGATACCGGCACTCACAAAAAGATATTCTTTCCCATTATAGCGCTGAACACCGTCAGAATTTAAGGAATGTGCTGAGAGCTCGTCCTGATATCCATATTGCTCCAGGATCGTACCATCATTCTGGATGATATAAAAGAGCGCATTGTTACGCCAATCTTCCATGGGAAGGAACAAATTTATCAGCTGCTTTTCACGCACAAGCATAGTAGTGCAGCCACGGAATCTGCCATATGTATCCAAATATGGTTGTGAAATCGTCAGAAAATTACTGGGATATGCTGTCCGATTCAAGCTCACTTGATGAACCGGGTGAATTGTCATATTCGTTGGAGAAATGGTAGAAACCCATGATTCCTGTGAAATATCCTGATATTCTAATGCGCTGGGGTAGAAATTCTCATAGGAATAAAATACACGGCAGTCATCAATCACCAGTTGGTTCTCTGCAAAAGTAACATAGCAGTAAGAGACTGAAGACATGCTGTACATAAGGTCTTCCAGCAGATGTGATGCACGGATGGCTGTTACAGCATGGCTTCTCAAATCTTCATTGCTACTTGTAGACAAGATGTTGAACGAGGAATCGTTAAAAATTTTGTTTGTTACAAATCGGATATCGTACAGATAGTTTTCAAAGGCAGTTACAGATGTGGAAAGCTGTTCTGTGGCATCAGCAGTCTGTGCTTTGACGGTTTGCTGGTGCAGGATACCGTATAGTGGCAATAATATAACACATAAAGCGATTGGAATCAGCAGATACTGGCCTAATCTGGACAGCCAAATACTTATCATCAATTTTTTCTTCATGATCTTTACGTTCTTCGTTTTCTGGTAAACCAGGCGCGAAGAATGCCCCCCTTATAATTTAGATTTCCCTTTGCGTATCGGCGTAACCGCTGTGGTTGGAGCGTAAAATCCGCACACACTCCAATCTTTGACGGAGACGATCAGTTTTTTGAGCTTTCCTCGTTTGACATATAAGGAGAAAATACCTTGCGCATCAGTATAACATTCAGATAGGCAGATGCAGAAAAATAAAGTCCTCCCCACAGCCAGAGTGCCCACATGAATAGGTTGGGGTGTACCAATAATACAATCACAGGGAGCAGATTTAACAGTGCGATGCAAAGGGAACGAGGCAGATATCCAATACTCAGAATCATAGCATTTTTTAATGTGGTAAGAATCCGATTATCGAATTGACTGAGAAGCGGAAAAATATAACTGCTGATTACGGAGAGAATCCCAAGCAACACCAGAAAAGGAATATAGGCATAACGTAATCCACCGGACAACTGGAAAACAAGCAGAAAACAGAAGATACCAAATCCATTCGCAAGAACTATAATCATCCAAAGCAGAGTGCCCTGACCAATATTAGCACGGAATGCCTGAAAAAAGTCCACGATATTATGCTGTTCCCGATCTGTACCAAACCGGAAACAGACTGTGTACAGTGCAGTGCTTGCGGCGCCAACTGTAATAATTGGAAGGCAGCACAGCACATAGCAGATGTTCAGCAGAACCAAATCACCAAGTCGAAACATAAGATCCATAACTTTGGAATCAGAGCTAAGTATATTGCGCATAGGTCTCTCCTGCTCCATACAACAGAAATCCAGCAGCTCATACACCCTCTGGACTCAGCTGAAATAGGAAAATTCAAAATAAAATTAGGGCAACTTGTATAGCCACCCTTCGCTTATTATAATAGATTTGGTTAAAAATGTCAATCTATGAACAAAATTGGAACGGAAAGAGAAGAGGTGATACCAGTCAAAAGAAGATGGGCGATATAATAAATAATACGATATGTTCGAAAGAAAGCGCCAATTGCAATTGTGTGTGTATAACTTCGAGTTTCCAATTCTACGGTAAGCCTTTTAGATTGTGGAACTTACATGTAGAATCTATAATTTTACCACTGGAGCGGCGGATTGATAGGGTAGAAACACTGGCCTTCTTACGATTGTAAAAATCCATAATGACAGCTTCTAAGGTATTCAAGAGGTCAGCGGTTCGATCCCGCTTATCTCCACCAAGAAAGTTCTGAAATCTTGTGATTTCAGAACTTTTTCTTTTTATATGGCACCCTGAATGCTTCGAAATACGCTGCTCCGGATTGCCTGACAGCATAACTCTTCGGCGAGAGTATTCCTTCCGTATCAGAGGGACACCACATGGAGTATGATCATTGTAAAGCCGCACGTCTGGGTATGGAAACATACCCGATGTGCGGCTTTTTCTTAGGCGATAAAACAATGGGAATATTGCAGTAAGCCGCGTTTTCCCGAAGCTTTCCCCATTCCCGGCGTCTGTGCCGCAGGTGATATCTGGGTGAAGCAGGTGCGGCAGGATCTCCACGGCCGTTGCAGACGGAACGGTTGCGGCCATCAATGCTGCTGTGTAAATATAACCGGGCCTTGTACACTTTCGTACAAGACTCGTTTTTGCTCGGCATCAAAACTCCCCGATGGCGGTTCGGCCATCGGGGAGAGGTGTTTTCGGGGGTTATTTTCTTGATTTTTTGGAAAACTCTCTGGACT
>RCNH01000573.1_pt1 | contig 14620 bp, 13 predicted proteins | sample 2041161 | NCBI WGS metagenome assembly RCNH01 (sample SAMN09708215, study PRJNA481090) | Feces metagenome, whole genome shotgun sequencing project. | biome: feces | host: Leptonychotes weddellii | place: Antarctica: Sion Island | collected 2010-03-01 | reverse complement strand
TCTTTCAGCGAAATGGTCCCGGCGGGACACTCTTTGACGCACTTGCCGCAGCCCACACAGCGGGCGAGGTCTACCTGTGCGATGACGCCCTTCCAGATGGACAGAGCGGACATGGGGCAAATCTTGACGCAGCTGCCGCAGGCCACGCAGTAATCGCCCACTTGGGCGTAACGCTTAGATGCCATATGGATTCCTCCTAAGTAAATGCTTAATTAAGACGATGCTTAATATACCAGAGCGGACAGCCACTGTCAAGAGAAATTCTGCGAGCGGAAAAATTTCCTAGCCCAGAGGGGGAGTTTTTCGTTTGGGCTGTATAACCGGGTGGGGTTTCTGCAACACTAATCACAGCGGGGGAAGGTCCTCTGCTGGGAAAAGGAGGCAGGAATATGAGCTTTACCAAAAAAGAACAGGGCCTTTTGAAGGATCTGCAAAGCGAGGAAAAAATGTGTGCGGAGAAATACCGCAAGGCAGCCCAGACGGCAAATGACCCGGTGCTGAAAGAGATGTTCGACCAGATCGGACAGGAGGAAGAAGACCACTACGAGACGGTGACGCAGATGCTGAACGGCGTGGTTCCCGATCCGGGGAAGAATGATCCGGGTCGCCAGAAGAAGCACGCAAAAAGCCCGGAGGAGCTGCGCTCACAGGTAGGGCGCACGGCGAAAAAGCAGGACGAGTACCTGTTGGACGATTTGCTGGCAACAGAGAAGTTCGTTTCCGGTGCGTATAACAAGTCTGTGTTCTCCTTCAGCGATGAACAGGCACGGCAGGTGCTTAGTGCCATCGGACAGCAGGAACAGCACCACGGCAAGCAGCTTTCCGATTATATGCAGGCAAACGGCATGTATTGCTGACAGCAGCGAAAAAGGCGGGGCGGCAGACGCCGGCGTGCTGTTTCTGAACGAGATTGTGTTCTATGAGCCGGAGGATTGACCTCGGTCGGAACAAAGCCGCAAGCCTTTCCCTTCCATTTTAAGGAAGACGCCCTTATATGCACTACACGCCCGTTCCTGCGGCTTTTCGTTCCGTGGGTGTTTCCCTATCCCCGGAGCCGTATCGCCTCTGTATGCAGCACACAGCCCAGCAGAGAGGCAAAACCGCCGTTTTTGTGCCGGTGCTCAAGCAATCGCAGGACAAATGCATTTGGGAAACAGAAAAGCGCTGAAATCCTAGGATTTCAGCGCTTTTTTGGTTGATTCACGCCCATGAGACGCACACAGATATTCGATTCTGCGAAAAGCGGCTTTCCGCAATTCCGAATGGCAGGTCGGGCGAGATTAGTTGCTGGACAGGCCGTCTACGCGCAGCACTTCGCCGGTGATGTAGGAGCCTTCGTCGGATGCCAGGAACACAAATGCGTTGGCGATCTCCTCCGGCTGTCCGAAGCGGCGCAGCGGGATTCTGCCGATTTTCGGCTCCATAAGCTCCTTGGGCAGGGCACGGATCATATCCGTCTCCGTGATGCCGGGAGCCACGGCGTTGACCCGGATCCCCTTGGGGCCCAGCTCCCGAGCCAAAGTGACGGTGAAGCCGTTGACGGCGTATTTGGAGGTGGGGTAAGCAATACCGGCACCGGCGCCGCCGAAGCTGACCATGGAGGAGGTGTTCAGAATGACACCGCTTCCCTGAGGGATCATATACTCCGTGGCTGCCTTGGAAGCGGTGAAGATTCCCTTCACATTGATGTCCATGACCCGGTCAAAGATCTCCTCCGTGTAGTTTTCAAAGGCAGTGGCCTCAGACACACCGGCGTTATTCACCAGAATATCGATGCGGCCATAGGTCTCGACCACGCCCTGAAATGCCTCACGGACGGAGGCGAGGCTGCCCAGATCCGGCCAGATGCCAGACACACGGGCTTCCGGCATGGCGTCCCGAAGCTGCTGGACAGCACGCTCCACGGTCTCCTGACGGCTGCCGGTGATAACGACAGCGGCGCCTTCCCGCAAAAAGGCCTCTGCGATGGCATAGCCGATGCCTCGGGTACCGCCGGTAATAATGGCAACTTTATTAGATAGTCTCATACCAGATTCCTCCTGATGAAATGTCAATAGACTCGTCGAATGCCACATGAAGAATCAGCGGGGCAATCTACATCATAGAAGATTGCCCCGCTGTTCTTCATGTGGCTATTTATCAGTTAACCGCGGATGGGATCCAAATCATCCAGAGAAGAAGGATCACCGCACATTCTGGCGCCCTGAGTAGCAGGCAGTGCCAGAGCGGCATACTGTGCCAGCAGACCGGTGCGGACACGGGGAGGAGGGCAAACCCACTTAGCACGGCGCTCAGCCAGGACCTCGTCGCTGACCTGCAGCTCAATCGTGCCATTGGGGATGCTGTAAGAGATGGTATCTCCGCTCTCCACCAGACCAATCAGGCCGCCCTTGCAAGCCTCGGGGCAGACATGGCCAATGACGCCGCCCACAGAGCCGCCGGAGAAACGACCATCGGTAATCAGAGACACGCTGCGGTCCAGACCCAGAGCACGGATGCAGTGGGTGATGGTGAGCATCTCACGCATACCGGGGCCAGCCACGGGGCCTTCGTAACGGATAACCACGCAGTCACCGGCCTGGACTTCACCGCGCATCATGCCCTCATAGCACTCATGCTCGCTGTCATAAACCATGGCGCGACCGGTGTGCTCCAGCATCTCAGGCAGAACGCCGCCAGTCTTGATGACGCAGCCCTCGGGAGCCAGGTTGCCGTACAGAATGGCCAGACCGCCCTCCTCGGTGTAGGGCTGGTCGAAGGGATGGATGATATCCGCGTTGAGCGCTTTGGCGCCAGCGACCATCTCGCCCAGAGTGTGACCGTACAGAGTCTTGACGCTGCCGTCCACATATCCACCCTCGATGGCCTGATTGATGACTGCACGCATGCCGCCGGCACGACCGAAGTCCAGAACATTATGGGGGCTGATGCTGGGATACAGCTTCACAATCTGGGGAGTGTTGCGGCTGGCCCATGCGAAGTCATCCAGAGTAATCTTGTAGCCTGCTTCAGCAGCGATGGAGGGCAGATGTAGCGTAGTGTTGGTGGAGCAGCCCATCATCATGTCGATGCGCAGGCAGTTGATGAAGGACTGCTTGCTGACGATGTCGCTGGGCTTCAGGTCCTCATGGACCATTTCCACAATGCGCTTACCAGCGGCCTGAGCCATCCAAGTGCGCTCGTTGTAGCAGTTGGGAACTGTGGAGTTACCCAGCATGCCAATACCCAGCACCTCGGACATCATCTGCATGGAAACAGCAGTACCCATGCCGCAGTTGCAGCCGGGGTTCGGACCGCAGGGGTTCTTCTTGACGGCGTAGGTGCCGGTGACGCCGGCGGCCATCATGTTAGCGAAGTTCTCGCCGGTGTCATAGCCTTCATCGGGGGGCAGAGACATGCCGCCGGAGATGAAGATGGCGGGGATGTTCATACGCATGATAGCCATGAGCATACCGGGAACGATCTTGTCGCAGCTGCCGATGCAGATAACGCCATCCAGGCTGTGGCACTCGCAGAATGCTTCCACGGAGTTTGCGATGACATCACGGCTGACCAGAGGATAGCGCATGCCGGGAGTGTTTTCGCAGATGCCGTCGCACAGAGCGATGGTGTTGGCCACGCAGGGGGTGCCGCCACCCATCAGAATACCGTCCATAACGGCACGCTCCACGGACTTCTGGTGTGCATGACCAGTGAAGAAGTTCGTGTAAGAGTTGAGAACGCCAATCAAGGGCTTGTCAATCTGTTCCTCGCTCAGGCCACCTGCAGCGATGAGGCTGCGGGACAGGAAGCGGTCAGGACCAGACTTCATTTTGTCACTTCTCATAGTGCATTTACCTCCATCGAAATAAAATTGAAAACGCTTAAACGTTTCGGATATAAAACGGGGTGTGGGAGTCAAACCTTGCCAAAGCAAGGTTCCTCCTCATCCTCTATCGGCTGGTAAAACTGGAGATTCGGCTGTAAAAAGGGGTTATCCTCCCGTTCAACGGATAATAGCGATGACTCCAGATGACCGGGAAACAGTCGATAATCGCCAGGCAGCTCCCGCAATTTACGCAGAGAAGCCACCATGTCGTCCACGCTGCTGCATGGAAAATCGCACCGGCCGCAATCCATACGAAAGAGTGTGTCGCCCGAGAACAGCATATCGCCGCACACATAGGCAACACTGCCTGGGGTATGACCCGGGCATGTTAGAACATGGAAATCCAAACCTGCTTCCTCGATCACATCCCCCTCATCCACGAAGTGCGTGTCCGGAGGAGGGCAAAAGCGTTGCGGTCCGATGTTGACCATGGGGTCCAGATCCCGCTCATTCACATAAACGGGGACGGGACGCCGGTCTCTCAGAGGCCACATGGCGCCAAAATGATCGAAGTGAGTATGGGTGAGTAAAATTGCACGCAGCCGAAGGTGATCTTCATCCAAAACCTGAAGAATGGTGTTTACTTCTGCACCTGGATCGATCACAACACAATCCAGCGTTTCCGAATTGGCCACCAGATAACAGTTGGTTTTCATTGCCCCTACTTTCAGTGTTTTCAGCAGCACGACAATTCTCCTTATCCTCTTGTAAGCAGGTCAGTCAAGGGTCCGTCATTGCCACAGCCGAAAAGCCGGCTGTGGCGGTGCGGAGTAAAGTAATTTGTTTACTGTGCCTGCTTGTCAAACATGAACCAGCTGGACTTGTTCTCGAAGGCACCACGAGCCAGGCTCAGCTTGCGGCGACGAATCTGGACCAGCTTGCAGATGCCAACTACAGGAACGCCCAGAGCAACCAGGGGAGTGTTCATGTAGGACATGATGGTAAAGCCAGTGTAGAAGATATTGGTGATGCCCAGCATGGACACAACGCTGGAGATAGCGATGATCAACAGGCTAATGATGATCATCTTCTTCTGGTCGGTAGCCTTCATCTTCTTGACGAACTCGAAGTTCATGAAGCGGCGGCCGTAACCGGTGCACATAGCGTTAGCAGTGGACAGCACAGCCAGCAGAACCACGACCACGTAGATGGGCATCATCCAGGAGGTAACGCCCATGGTTCTCATGATGTACATCATGGGGATGGCTTCCTGCACGGACTCGGGCATGAAGGCCAGCACGTTGAAGGTAACGATCATGATGAAAGCGCTGACGAACAGCAGGTTGAACAGGCAGGTCTTGGTGACGTCCTTACGAGTCTGGACAGGCTCGAAGCAGGGCAGAACAGACAGAGCCATGCCGGCAGACAGCATGTACAGGCTGATACCACCGTTGTAGAGGGTGGAGCCATAGCTGTCATACATGGTGCGGTTTGCGATCATCTCAGTGACATTGGAACCATAGCCGCTCTTGATGATGAAGGCAAAGATGGTGACCAGCAGGACCAGAATGCCGACGCCCATAACCGTAGAGATCTTATTCAGGATTGCGGTGCCCCACATAACGCTTAGCATCACAAGTACCGCAAATATGATAACCCACATGATGTAGGAGCCGCCGACATAGTCCACCAGAGTGCTTGCGAAGGTTGCAACGCAGCCAGCGAAGGTCAGGGGCAGGCCCAGAATCTGAATGACGTCAAAAATGGCCTTGAAGATCGGATGGCCATAGAAGCAGCTCATGAAGTTTGCGTAATCCCAGACGTTGTACAGACGGGCGAACTCCATGATGATCCAGGTGGTAGCGAAGATGATCAGCAAAACACCGAGCATGGGCACAAACAGGCCGGCCCAGCCGAAGCGAGCGCCGTACTTACCGGCCAGCTGACCGGTAGCCCAACCGCCGCCGAACCAGCCGGTCATAAAGGTAAATGCTGCGCCAATCAGCGCAGAAGTTTTTGCTGCATTTTTTACATTGTCCATTATTGTTTTCTCCCTCAATTCTTTCGTTTTCTTGCATTATATATGGATTTCAATGTTCTTTCATTCTTTCAAGATCAAGGCATCCACCACGCAGACGCCTTCACCTTCCTCATAGACATAAACAGGGTTAATGTCCATTTCCTTTACGGTGTTCTTATTTTCTGCGGCATATTCCGAGACCTTGACCATCAGATTCGCCAGTGCATCAATGTCACAGGGAGCGCTGCCGCGGTAACCAGTAAGCAGCTGATAGGATTTCAGCTTCTGCAAATGCTCCAGTGCCTCAGCATGACTGATGGGGCACGGAACAAGGCCGGTATCCTTGAACACCTCTACGAACACGCCGCCCAGTCCCACGAGGAGCATGGGGCCCAGCTGGCGATCATTTTTCACACCCAGAATGATTTCCCGTCCGGTCTTTGCCATTTGCTGTACCAGCACACCGTCCAGTCGTGCCTCCGGTTTGAAGGCTCGGCAGTCCCGCAGGATGCCGTCGAAGGCTTCCTGTGCTTCCTCCAAGCTCTGGATACGCAGACGAACACCGCCTGCCTCCGTCTTGTGGAGGATGTCGGGGGAATTGATCTTCAGCACCAGAGGATAGCCGAACTCAGCGCAGACCTCAAGCAACTCTTCCTTGTTCCGGGCAATGCACTGCTTAGGAATCGAAATTCCCGCTTTCGCCAGTTCCACCTTGCTGTCATACTCGGTGAGGGGCTTGGCCTGTTCGGGAAAGTGGTCGGGGACGGCCCATTCCAGACGTTTGGTGCTGGGATCGTACTCAATATAGCGCACCAGAGTTCCCATCAGCTTATAGCCGATCTCGGCAGGGGGCAGAATGGGCACGCCAGCTTGCTTCAGCTTCATGCGCCAGTCCAAATCCCGTCCCTGCTCGTACTGCGGCATCATAAATAGGGGAATATTGGGGTACTTTTTGCGGCAATTCAGCACAGGCTCACCCAAAAACGCATGCATGTCGTATCCGGTGACGACCTGATTTGCTGTAAAGTCAAAGGCGGCGATAATACCGTCGATATTCGGGTCCGCAGCCAGCAGCTCGAATGTGCGGGACAGCTTCTGCTGATCGCCCAGCAATCCGGCGGTCATATCCAGAGGATTCTTGGCCGTACCGAAGTCGGGCATCATCTCATTGATGGCATCCTTGGTGGACTGATCCAGGTCCGGCAGCACCAGACCGTACCGTTCCGCCAAATCCGCACTCATCGTAGCCTCACCGCCGGAGCGGCAGACGATGGCAAAGCGGTTGCGCTTAGGTAGATTTCCGCCCAGTGTCTCCAGCACATATTCCAAGCCGTAGTATTCTTCGACACCGTCCGGGGAAAGGACGCCGTACTTATCAAACACCGCACGGAACATCTCATAGGAGCCTGCCAGATTGCCGGTATGGGAGGCCGTGGAAATGGCGCCCTTTTTGCTGCGTCCGGATTTCAGCGTGACGCACGGGATCTTTTTATCCACGCACTTCTGGAACAGGCGATACACGGTATCAGGCTTCTTGATTCCTTCCATGTACATACACAGCACCTTGGCGGCATCGGAATCCACACAGTATTCCGCCAGTTCCTCTTGGGAAATAATGCTGCCGTTGCCGCCGGAGATGCCATAGGAGACATTGACCCACGGACGGTCCAGTCCGCCCATGGTATACCCACCGCTGTGGCCGAGGACGGCCACACCGGTTTTGGATTTGAATTTGTAGTTGCCGTTGCTGCCCCAAACGGAAATCTTATCCACATTGTTGAAGATTCCGCAGCAGTTGGGGCCAACGATATGCAGGTCGTATTTCCGGGCGATTTCCTGCATCTCCTGCTCCAGATTACTTCCGTTGCAGCGGTGATCCTCTGCGAAGCCACTGGAGTACACAATGAAGTCCCGGGTCCCTAGCTCTGCCGCTTCCATCAGCAGCGCATTCACTGAGCAGGCAGGAGTGGTAATTAGGACTAAATCTGGGCATTCTGGAAGGGCAGTTACATTGGGATAAGTCTTAATTCCAAACAATTCGGGTTTCCGCTGATTTACAAAGTATAATCTGTATTTGTCTTTGCTCTGGATCATGCTTTGAGCCGCAAAACAACCGAAGCTGCCCAACCGATCACTGGCACCAATCAACGCAACGCTTTGAGGTTTGAACAATTTATCCAACATACGAGCCCATCTCCCTTAGAACTGGTCTGAATAGGTATCCTGAATAACGTGAATCAAATTGGAAATCGTCTCATTTACAGGGGTCGGAACGCCCAGCTCACGGCCATAGCGTGCAACAGCGCCGTTCAGGGAATCGACCTCAGTCAGCTTCTTATGCATCACATCCTGAGCACCGGAAGGATAGTTTTCAGTGGGAGCATTCAGTGCCATGGTACGGGCATGCAGAATGTCCTCTGCGTGAATCTCAACGCCCTTGGCGTGAGCCACGGCCACGACCTCGTCAACGATATTCTCCACCAGAGCGTTGCCGTTGGGGTGGCGCAGCAGCTTCTGCATAGTCAGACGGGTAATGCCGCAAGCCATGTTGCAGAAGCAGTTGACGCCGACCTTGGTCCAGATAATGGCGTCAAGCTCATCATTGTAATAGCTGGGGAAATTACTCTTCTCGAAAGCAGCCAGCAGTTCATCGTACAGGGGGCTCTTTTCACCCTGCAGGCGACGGAACAGGATGTTGCGGTCAGAGTGCAGCATCTGAATACGGCCAGGCTCCAGAATCTGGCCACCGCTGTACAGGATACCGTAGCCGATGCGCTCTGTGGGGAAGTACTCCAGCAGGGCGTCGGTGGTTCCCAGACCATTCTGCAGCGTAATCACGGTGGTGTGATCGTCAAACAGCTCCCAATGACCCTCGATAGCAGCCTTGGTGAAGGGATTCTTCGTCTGAACGAACACCACATCGCAGGGACCGACCTCTTTGGCATCGTTTCCGGCGCCATCAAAGAAAATGGGGCCGAACTCCTCGCCGGTGGCACCATCACACCAGAACAAGCCATGCTCACGAATGGCGTCCATGTGTGCCTGGAAGGGGTCCATCAGATAGACCTCTTCACCAGCCAGTTTCAGATGTCCACCCACATTACAGCCAGTGGCTCCTGCTCCGAGAATCGCAATTTTCATAATTTTACTCCTTTACAAGGAAGGCACCCATATCGTATGCCTTTCCATAAATTACAGCTTGTTCGTCGCTGCGTGCGGTCCGCTTCAGCATTTCGCTGCGCAGAGCCTCCACAGGGACGATTTTGGTATAGGCGCTCAAAAAACCGCCGACTATCAGATTAAAGCAGCGCTCATTTCCCGTGGATTCCGCTGTGCTGGTGAAGGGAACTTCCACCACCGTCACATCGTCAAACGGAACCGATTCAATCAGGTCCAAATTGACGATAACCGTTCCGCCGGCTTTGCGCTTATTACCATAGTCCCGCAAGGATGCTTCATCCAGCAGCACTACAACATCGTACTGTCGTTTTTCCGGAGCGCCGATGCGCTCGTCGGAAATAATCAGGCGTCCATAAGTGGCTCCGCCTCTGCGCTGTCCCTGATACCAGGGATACAGACACATATTCATGCCGCAGTCGTCCACCACAGTTGCCAGAGCCTTGCACAGAACCTGAACGCCCTGACCTCCGATACCAGAGATGAAAAATGTTTTTTCCATAATTCAGCCTCCTTACTCATCCTTAAAAATGCCCTGTTTAAAGATGGGAAACACATTCTGCTCCTGATACTCGCGTACCTTGTCAAACGGCACTTTGTATGTGGAGGGACAAGCACTGAGGAGTTCCACGAAGGTATAGCCATACCCCTGCTGCTGCAGTTCAATGGCATGCTTGATGTATTCCTTGGACTTGCGAATCTGAGCGGGGGTTGTCAGTGCGCCCCGTGCAGCGAAGCGGCAGCCATCCATCTGGCTGACCAGCTCGGCCATGTGGATCGGGTAGCCCTGATCCGCCGCAGTTCGACCATGAGGGGTCGTGGTCGTAACCATGCCCAACGGCGTAGTCGGTGCCAGCTGACCGCCAGTACAGCCGTAGTTCTGGTTGTTGACCATGATGGTGGTGAAGTTTTCGCCGCGGGCAGCCGCCTGGAGGGTATCGCCCAGGCCAATGGAGGCGCAGTCGCCATCACCCTGATACGTCAGCACCAGCTGATTGGGCCGCATCCGCTTGAAGCCGGTGGCAACCGCACAGGCACGACCGTGAAGTGCGGGGAACATATCCAAATCAATGTTCATAGTGCCAGCCACATAGCAGCCAACGCCAAAGCAGATTGCCATGTTGTTGGTGATGTTCATCTCTTCTGCCAGTTCCACCAGAATTTTGGAAACAATGCCATGCTGACATCCAGCACAGTAGTAGGTAAGCATCGGGTGGAGCAGTTTGGATCTCTCATATACGACTTCTTCCATTTTTACACCTCCGTCACTTAGTTCCGAAATGATTGCGGAACACCTCCTCGATTTTGTCGCAGTCTGCGATGACGCCGCCAGCGGTGGCGCAGCTCTTTACGGGGATGGCATCCGGCACATATTCGCGCACATCATGGTAGAACGCTACAGGAATGCACATCTCTACGCTCATCACGCCCTTGATCTTGGCGGGATCCAGCTTGGAGAAGTACTCTTCGGGGAAGGGGTAAAGCATAACCGGACGAATCATGCCAACCTTGTATCCCTCTGCACGTAGCTCCTTGATTGCGTCGATGCCGTAGCGGGCAGGTGCGCCGAAGGCGGTAATGATGTATTCTGCGTCCTCCGTCATGAATTCCTCGCAGATCATCTCGTTGCGGCCGATCTCTTGGCACTTTGCGTCGATTTCCTCGAAATGGCGCATGTTGTAGATCTGCATCGTCTCAGGACCGAATTCATTGGTGTACACGTGGGGGCTGTCCTCCACACGCAGGGAACCCGGCACCGGGCGTGTATCTCGGCCGGAAGGCGTATACATCCGTTTATCATAGTGCTTGTCCGGTATGACCTTGGAGAAGTCCACTGCCTCGATGGTCTGTGCAGTGGTGGGTTCGGTCATGATGACCACAGGCGTTCTGTAACGATCTGCGATATCAAACCCAAGTCCTACCAGCTCAGCCAGTTCCTGCACCGTTGCGGGGCAGAGTACCGGAACACGAAGTCCTCCATCGCCGAAGGATTTCGTGAGCATATTGTAATCGCTCTGGGATGCCTTAATGCCGGTCTGAGCGGCGCCTTCACGGGTGACATCCACAATCAGCATGGGGAAGCCGCCGTTGGTCGCTGCGGCAAAGGCTTCATACATCAGGGCAAGACCGGTGCTGGAAGAGGCAACCATGGCACGCTCACCGGCAATGGAAGCGCCGATGACCATGTTGATGGCGCCCAGCTCACTGTCTGCCTGTAAAAAAGTACAGCCACGCTTTGGCATGTTCTTTGCTAAATAGTCTAAGAGTTGTGTCTGCGGAGAGATTGGATAGCCTGCAAAAAATTTACATCCGCTGCGCATCGCAGCTTCGCCCACGGCGTCATTGCCCATCAGCACGATTTTGTTTTCGCTGCCCATTTCAAGCCCTCCCTTACTTGTACACTGTGATTGCGGAATCAGGACAGACAATTGCACAGGTTTTGCAGGCCACGCACTTGGCACCCTCGATCATTTCAGGGCACCGGTTTCCATAGCCGCAGCTGTTTCTCTGTTCTCCGAATCGGAGTACCTTTTGAGGACAGAAACTAATGCAGTATCCACATCCCTTACATACGCGTGTGTCAATCACAATTTTTCCCATAACAAAACCCCCTTCGTCGTTTTTCTCTGTTCCCTTGACTTCTGTCAGTGTTCTGCATAAAATGGCAATATGTGAATCTGCATAATTACTACAAATACTACTACAAATACTATAACATTTCTTTGGCATTGTTCCTTCAAAAAGACATACCCTTCGTAGAAATGTGAAAAACTGTGAATTTGAAGCGCTGTTTTTCCTCTATAATTGTGCATTGCAACAGAAATCAGAACATGTTTGTTTTTTTTTAGGCAAACTCCGATTCGAAAGGCAGGCATTATGAAACACGACGAGCTCTTGTATGCGTTCAAAAAAGAACAGGATCGCAACCCGTTTGCTTTTCTGTACAACACCATTGCCACCGTTTTGGGAACTGCGATTGTAACCGAGCAATACGCTCCGGGAAGCACTTTTAAGGACGGAGACCTGGCGAAGCTTTTGGATGTCAGCCGTACCTCGGTAAGCCGCGCTCTGTCCATTCTGGTGGAGCATGGGCTCCTGATCCACACGGACAAAAACGAGTATGCCGTCATCGCCCCCGATTACAAGTCCATCCGTGACATCATGACATTCCGCAGCGCACTGGAGCCTCCCATGGGGTACGAGGCGACCAAAAATGCCACGCAGGCTGACTTAGCCGAGCTGTGGCAGATGCTCCAGCAGTTTCAGCGGATTCCGTGGGAGACCATGCCGATGGAGAGCTTTCTGATTGCAGCCTTCCGCCTTGACACGGGTTTTTTGGACAAAATCTGCAATATGTGCTCCAACCCGTATCTGTGCGGTGCATACAAGGCGAACCTCAATCAAATTCACCGCTCCATCTACTTCATCAATCACTACGCCTGCTCGGTCAACATCGACACGCCCGCCAGTCTGGCTCGTCACTTCAGTTCCATTTACTATGCATTCAAATCAGAAAACGGCCGGATGGTCATGGAAGCCATCTTTTCCTACCTGAGACGGGTAGACATCCGGAAGATTCCTTTTGCTGATCCAGACAAGGGTTCCATCAAGTAACATTGGAATACACGCCAAAGGGTGCATCCGGTAAGGAAGTTTTATCAAAATATGGCGTAAAAACAAAAACGGAGTGTATCAAAGGTTGATACACTCCGCTTTATGTTATAAAATAACTGCTTACAACCGGAGGCACGGCACAATTCGTATTTGGCTTTTCTGGCATACCTGTCAGAGCCATCGGAATCTCTCTGTTCGCCCTCGTTCTAAAATACGTAAGGCAAACCCGACCCGGAAGTAAAGATAAACAGTATTCTGAATGGATTGATCACCGCAGCGCCGGTTCTTCCGGCTACCCTTCAATTTCCCCTCTATCCTTGCTGTATACAGTCATATACCGAACGGTCAGCATCACAAGACTTTGGCTGATTCAAACAGTTTGTCACCCTTGGACACACTGTTTTTCCTGTGAAACTCACTGCATTCCACACCCGTTGCCAAAATGCGTATTTTGCTTTGATTTGCCCTGCATTCTTCGGCTGTGGGTTCGATTTTACAGTTTCTCTCGCTTTTTGATTTGCCTGTTCAACAATTTTCGACCTGACGATTGCTAATTATACTGTAATCCACCTCTGAACGCAATGGTATTTTTTGTATTTTCTTTTTGAGCGGCTTTTTTCTTTGCCGGGAGCAAACCGTTCCGCCGCAAGGGGCGGCTCTGCGCCTTCGAGAAAAACTCTTCCAACAATTTGGATCAATTTCTAAGCCGAAATTTTCCCCAACACAAAAACATTCTTTCTTCCCTGAAATCGTTTGTTTCTCGGAAAAAAGAGTCGATTCGGTAAAGTCACCCCTTCAAAATCTTCACAAAGTGTCAACTGAGTTTGCAGCAGCCGGAACCGGTAGGTGATGCGCTTTGCACAGTGCCGCTTGATTCGTTGGTTCGTTTACTCCTCCGCAGGATGCTGCTTCAAATACTCCGCCGCATCGTCGGGGACGGCGTCCAGATCGTCTCCCACATCCACCACACGGGGCTGTTTGCGGTAGAGCAGGTCATACATCACCGGCACCACAAAGAGGGGCATCAGGGTGGCGTAGAGCAGTCCGCCGGACACCACCACCGCCATGCCTCGGCTCATCGATGCGCTGATATACTGACTGAACATCATGGTGCTCATCGCCAGCACCGTAGTGAGGGTGGTCATCAGGATGGGACGCATACGGGTCGTGCCGGCGGCAAGTGCCTCCCATTTGCCCAGTCCGGCCAGACCGCCGGTAAAGGCCAGCGGAATGGTAAACAGGATGATGAAGGGACTGAGCAGGCTCTGGAACTGCGCCACCAGCGTTTTCACCTCCTCGGCAATGCCATGGAGGGTATTCCAATCTTGTCCGTAGAGGTCAATGGCAAGACCGCTGCCCATCATGGCGGACATATCCCCGGCGCCGGATTCGGACAGCACCGCCTCCACGCCGGAAATGCCCTCCAGTGCATCGGACGCCCGCTGCTGAGCCGCCTTCACTGCGCCTACCTTGGAGATGCCGTCATCCAGCACCAGATAGTAGATGTAGGTGCGGAACTGGTTCTTGCCCATATCCATGCCCGGACCGGCCAGTGCGTTGGGGTTGCTCATGACCCCCACTTCCTTGACTCCATCCATCTGCATCAGCGTTTCGGTGACCTGATCGGTGATCTGATAGTACTGCTCCAGTACCGCTTCAAAGAACCTGCCCTGACGCTCCGCCCTTTTTCTTTGTGGGACGGTATGCTATACTGAAGACACGATAAAGGCAGAAAGGCGGCGGTACAGATGCCCAGACTGAAACAAGCATTTTTTGAACGGGACACTTTGACGGTGGCACGAGAGCTGGTAGGCAAGGTGCTGGTACACCAAACTCCGGAGGGGGAAAAGCGTCTGCGCATTGCCGAAACCGAGGCCTACTGCGGCGAAGCAGACACGGCTTGTCACGCGTACAAAGGACGTACCAAACGTACCGAAGTAATGTATGGCTCGGCAGGGACGGTCTACATTTATCTGTGCTATGGGATGCACTGGCTGCTG
>RCNH01000571.1_pt1 | contig 14635 bp, 11 predicted proteins | sample 2041161 | NCBI WGS metagenome assembly RCNH01 (sample SAMN09708215, study PRJNA481090) | Feces metagenome, whole genome shotgun sequencing project. | biome: feces | host: Leptonychotes weddellii | place: Antarctica: Sion Island | collected 2010-03-01 | reverse complement strand
CGTCTACTGAAAGGTTATAAGCATACTGGAAACCAGATACAGCAGCTCTTGTGTTGTTACCAAATTTCCCATCGATTGTCAGTGTTGGCCAAGCATAATTTTTTTTCTTTTTAACAGTGTTAAGATAACTTTGTATAAATCTTACACTATCACCGGAAGAACCATTCATTATAAGACCGGGATATGTTGTTTTTACATCGAGAGGTTTATAATCAGCAACTGACAAGTAAACAGTTACAATTTTATCCCAAGTATGCTTTCCAATAACTCCATCAGGAGATAAGTTGAATTGTTTTTGAAAGCGAATAACTGCACTTTGAGTTGAATTTCCAAATTTACTGTCAACTGTAAGACGATTTATTGATGTATAAACCACGCCGATTCCATTTAAATATTGTTGCATAATTTTTACATCACTACCACCAGAGCCAACACGCAAAGCTGTGCCGGGGTATACAGGATAGTTTTGATTTTCCATAGTACAAATCCTCCTTTTTTACTTATTATATGAAATAGAGGTTGAAAGTGTTATTGACTTTTTATAAAATATGGGTGATAATGTATGATGTATGAATATAAATAAATTTACACAAAATTCAATGCAGGCAGTGCAGGGATGTGAAAAGGTTGCTTATGAATATGGTAATCAGGAAATTGAGCAGGAGCACTTACTCTATGCGTTGATTACACAAAATGACAGTCTGATTTTAAAATTACTGGAAAAGATGGAAATTCAAAAAGAGCTGTTTATTAATCGTGTGGAGGAGGCACTTAGAAAGAGAACAAAAGTTCAGGGGGGGCAGGTATACATTGGTCAGGATCTGAACAAGGCTTTGATTCATGCGGAGGATGAAGCAACGCAGATGGGTGATGAATATATTTCTGTAGAGCATATTTTTCTGTCGCTGATCAAACAGCCTAATAGAGAAGTAAAGGCAATTTTTAAGGAATTCAATATTACAAGAGAGCGTTTCTTTCAGGTGCTTTCTACTGTAAGAGGCAATCAGAGAGTTACAAGTGACAATCCAGAAGCAACTTATGATACGCTGAACAAATACGGAAGTGACTTGGTAGAACGTGCGAGAGAACAAAAACTTGACCCGGTAATCGGTCGCGATGCGGAGATTCGCAATGTCATCCGGATTTTATCCAGAAAGACGAAAAACAATCCGGTGCTAATCGGAGAACCTGGTGTTGGTAAGACAGCAGCGGTAGAGGGCTTGGCACAGCGTATCGTGCGAGGAGATGTGCCAGAAGCGTTAAAGGATAAAAAGGTGTTTGCGCTTGATATGGGTGCATTGGTGGCCGGTGCAAAATACCGTGGTGAATTCGAAGAACGTTTGAAAGCAGTACTTGAGGAAGTAAAAAACAGTGATGGAAATATTATTTTATTTATCGATGAGCTTCATACGATTGTCGGAGCAGGCAAGACAGATGGGGCAATGGATGCCGGGAATATGTTAAAGCCGATGCTTGCACGTGGAGAACTTCATTGTATTGGTGCAACAACGCTGGATGAGTATAGACAGTATATTGAAAAAGATGCTGCATTAGAGAGACGTTTTCAACCGGTTATGGTCGATGAGCCGTCAGTGGAAGATGCGATTTCCATCTTACGTGGACTGAAAGAACGCTATGAGGTATTTCATGGTGTGAAGATTACGGACAGTGCACTTGTTGCGGCAGCAACGCTTTCAAATCGGTATATTTCAGATCGATTCCTTCCGGATAAGGCGATTGATCTTGTGGATGAGGCGTGTGCATTGATCAAGACAGAACTGGATTCTATGCCGACAGAACTGGATGAATTGCAAAGACGTATTATGCAGCTTGAGATTGAAGAGGCGGCTCTTAAGAAAGAAAATGACAGATTAAGTCAAGACAGACTTGTCAATCTGCAAAAAGAGCTTGGAGAATTGCGTGATGAGTTTGCTGGAAAGAAGGCGCAGTGGGATAATGAGAAGAATTCGGTAGAACGACTTCAAAAAATCCGTGAAGAGATTGAACAGGTGAATCAGGAGATTCAAAAAGCACAGCATTCTTATAATCTGGAACGTGCGGCAGAATTGCAGTATGGAAAGCTTCCTCAGCTTACAAAACAGCTGGAGGAAGAAGAAAAGAAAGTAAAAGAGAGAGAACTTTCATTAGTTCATGAGAGCGTGACAGACGAAGAGATTGCAAGAATTATTTCCAGGTGGACAGGAATTCCGGTTGCAAAACTGAATGAAAGTGAGAGAAGCAAGACGCTTCATCTTGATGAAGAACTTCACAAACGTGTGATTGGTCAGGATGAAGGAGTTACGAAAGTGACAGAGGCGATTATCAGATCCAAAGCAGGCATTAAAGATCCAACTAAGCCAATTGGCTCCTTTTTGTTCCTTGGTCCTACCGGAGTTGGTAAGACAGAACTTGCAAAGGCACTTGCAGAAAGCTTGTTTGATGATGAGAGCAATATGGTTCGTATTGATATGAGTGAATATATGGAGAAATATTCTGTTTCTCGTTTAATCGGAGCACCTCCGGGGTATGTTGGATATGACGAAGGTGGACAGCTTACAGAGGCAGTTCGAAGAAAACCATATTCAGTTGTTCTGTTTGATGAGATTGAAAAGGCACATCCAGATGTATTTAATGTGTTGTTGCAAGTGTTAGATGATGGTCGTATTACTGACTCTCAAGGTCGTACAGTTGACTTCAAAAATACGATTCTGATTATGACATCGAATATCGGTTCTGCTTATCTCTTGGATGGTATTGATGAAAATGGCGAGATTAATAAGGAAAGCGAAGCGATGGTTATGAACGATCTGCGGGCACATTTCAGACCAGAATTTTTGAATCGTCTAGATGAGACAATTATGTTCAAACCATTGACGAAACAGAACATTTATGCAATTATTGACTTATTGTTGAAAGATGTCAATAGACGGCTTGAGGATAAAGAACTTTCGATTGAACTTACAGATGCAGCGAAGAACTTCGTGGTGGAAGGTGGATATGAGCCGATGTATGGTGCAAGACCGTTGAAGCGTTATCTTCAGAAGCATGTAGAGACGTTAGCTGCAAAATTAATCTTACAGGGAAATATCGGAAGTGAAGATGTTATTGTGATTGATGTAGACGGAGACAGACTGACGGCAAGAATAAAATAGATTCAGGAAGAAATCATGGAGCAGATTATTTTTCACATTGATGTAAATTCGGCATATCTTAGTTGGACGGCGGTGGAACAATTAAAAAATGGAGCAGAAGTGGATTTGCGTACAATTCCGGCGATTATAGGTGGAAACCAGGAATCCAGACACGGGGTCGTACTTGCGAAATCTCTTGCTGCCAAGCGATATGGGATTCGGACAGGAGAGCCTGTAGCACAGGCTTTCCGCAAATGTAAAGAGCTTGTGATGGCACCGCCGGATCATAAGATGTATCAGAAGTACAGCAGGAGATTGATGGATTTTCTAAAAAGTTATACACCAGATATTGAGCAGGTAAGTGTAGATGAATGTTTTATGGATTTTACCGGAATCTCTCATCTTTATTTTTCACCCGTGGAGGCTGCTTTTGAGATTAAAGATGCAATTTATGAAAAATTTGGGTTCACCGTAAATATTGGAATTTCTGTAAATCATCTGTTGGCGAAGATGGCATCTGATTTTGAAAAACCGAATAAGGTACACACATTATTTCCGAAAGAGATTCCGGTGAAGATGTGGAAGCTGCCTGTCTCAGAACTTTATATGGCTGGACGTTCCAGTGTGGAAGTGCTCCATAAATTGGAGATTCGAACGATAGGAGAGCTTGCCAAAGCTGAACCAAAGTTGTTGGAGTTGCATTTAAAAAGTCATGGCAGGACACTGTGGGAATTTGCCAATGGGATAGACCATGAGAAGGTTCGAAAAAATCATGTGGAAAACAGGGGAATCGGCAATTCGACAACGTTGGCAAAAGATGCTGTGACAGAGGAAGAAGCTAAAAAGGTTCTTCTGATGTTGGCAGAAAGCGTAGGTGGAAGGCTTCGCAAGGAAAAGCAAAGAGCGGGCATGGTGAGTGTGGAGATTAAGTATCATACGTTTCAGACGGTTTCCCATCAAAAACAGCTTGAAGATGCGAGTAACGCGGATCAAGTCATTTATACAGCAGCGTGTGAGTTATTTCAGGAACTGTGGAATCAGGAACCAATCAGATTGCTTGGCATCCGTACTTCAAAGCTTAAGGATGAGTCGGAGCCGATTCAGATGAGTATTTTTGATTTCCAGACAAATCAAAAGGAGCAAAGTGTACAAAATAGCAAACATCAAAAATTGGATAAAGCATTGGACGTGATTCGTAAAAAATATGGAGAAGGCGCAGTGAAAAAAGGAACCTTACTGAAATGATATTCAGTGAGGTTTTTGTGTACCAAAATGAAATTATAATTAATAAACAAAAAAATATGAATTTTAAGAAAAAAAATGTTGAATATGCATGCGTTTTGAGTTATGTTTAAATATATTCGAAACATTAATAACAAACAAACATGATTATGCAGGAGGTTTTTATGAAAGGATTTGCGATGTTAGAAATTGGAAAGGTTGGATGGATTGAGAAGGAAGCACCAAAATGCGGACCTTTGGATGCGGTCTGTAAGCCTTTAGCAATTTCTCCGTGTACTTCGGACGTACATACTGTATGGGCGGGAGCTCTTGGAAACAGACATGATATGATTCTAGGACATGAAGCAGTGGCTGAAATTGTCGAAGTTGGTTCTCTTGTAAAGGACTTCAAAGTAGGAGACCGAGTGATTGTTCCAGCGATTACTCCAGACTGGGGATCATTAGAAGCACAGGGTGGCTATTCGATGCATTCTGGAGGAATGCTGGCGGGATGGAAGTTCTCGAATTTCAAAGATGGTGTATTTGGGGAATTTTTTCATGTAAACGAGGCGGATGCCAATCTTGCAATTCTTCCAGATGGAGTTGACTTATCAGATGCAACAATGCTTTGTGATATGGTTCCAACAGGATTTCATGGTGTGGAATTAGCAGATGTGCAGTTCGGTGATAAGGTTGCAGTTATAGGAATTGGACCGGTTGGACTTATGTCAGTTGCAGGAACGGCTTTGCGAGGAGCTTCCCATATATATGCAGTTGGTTCAAGACCAAATTGTATTCAGATTGCAAAAGAATATGGTGCAACAGATATCATCAATTACCGAGAAGGCGATATTGTCGAACAGATTATGGAAAAAACACATGGAAAAGGTGTTGATAAAGTTATTATAGCAGGAGGAGATGTGCACACGATTAATCAGGCAATTCACATACTAAAACCAGGTGGGAAAATTGGTAATGTGAATTATCTTGGAGAAGGCGACTATGTTGATATTCCGAGGGTAGAATGGGGATGTGGAATGTCGCACAAGAGTATTGCCGGAGGCTTGATGCCAGGAGGAAGACTTCGAATGGAAAAACTGGCATCACTTCTAGAGACGAAAAAACTGGATACAAGTAAATTAATTACGCATACATTTAATGGTTTTGAAAAAGTGGAAGATGCATTGTACTTAATGAAAGACAAACCAAAAGATTTGATTAAGCCAATTGTATTTTTTTAAGATGCGACAAAATTAAGGCTGACTGCCTGGGGCAGTGCTGGAAAATCTGGCACTTCCTCAGGTTTTTTGTTGTTGAATGTTTAAAATTATTTATTTTTTTGATTGCGATAGTAAAAGAAACAGCCGAAGAATAGAGAAAGTCCCACAACAATAATGACAATCGTGGAATACATATCCATCACTTCTAGAACTTTTTCCCAGGATGCTCCGGCAGCAGCACCGGCTGAGACAAGAACAGTGTTCCAAAGTGCACTTCCGGCAATTGTAAGAATTAGAAAATTTCTCATTTTCATTTTAGCCATTCCGGCAGGGATTGAAATCAGGCTTCGGATAATGGGGATACAGCGACAGATGAAAACAGTGTGTTTTCCTTTTTGGTGAAATTTTTCAATTGATTCTTTGACATCTGTTTTCTTAAAATGGAGTATTTTACCAATTTTTCCATCTAGCAGATGCTCCAGTTTTTCTGGTGAGAGAAATTTGCCGACATAATAAAGAAAGATAGCACCCAAAGTAGAGCCAAGTGTAGAATAGAAGATTACTCCACTTATGGTCAGATTTGTATAGGTTGTCATAAAACCGCCGAATGTAAGAATAACTTCTGATGGAATTGGAGGAAAGAGATTTTCAATCATAATTAAAAGAGTGATTCCGATATATCCGAAAGAATTCATCATATCCATGATCCAGACGTGCATAGTGGTACCTCACAAGTGTTTTCTTAATAGTATATAGAAATTTTATTATGAATATTCATAGAGATGTGTTATCCTAATAATATCTATGAAAAAGCAGGAGGCAGTAGATAATGAGACTGACAGAGTTATTAGAACGTTTAGATTATGAGGTAGTACAGGGGAATGATGAGATAGAGATTACAGAACTTACGAATGATTCGAGAAAGGTATGTGACGGCAGCGTGTTTGTATGCATCAGCGGTGCAGTCGTAGATGGACACGAATTTGTCAAAGAAGTATCAGAGAAAGGTACGGTAGCTGTGATTGTGGAAAAGGAGGTAGAGGCACCGGATCATGTGACCGTGATCAAAGTGGAAGATACAAGATATGCCCTGGCGCTTGCATCAGCTGCGTATTTTGGATATCCGGCAGAACAGTTGAAAGTAATTGGCATCACTGGAACAAAAGGAAAAACAACGACAACTTACATGGTGAAATCTATTCTAGAAGGAGTCGGACATAAGGTGGGGTTGATTGGAACCATCGAGGCAATCATCGGAGATGAAGTGATTCCGGCAAAGAACACAACGCCAGAGTCGTTTACGATTCACCAGTATTTTCGGAAAATGGTTGACGCAGGATGTGATGCGGTAGTTATGGAAGTATCTTCACAGGGGCTGATGCTTCACAGGACAGCAGGAATTCCATTTGAGATTGGAATTTTTACAAACCTTGGTGAAGATCATATCGGACCAAATGAGCATAAAGATTTTGAAGATTATAAGCGGTGTAAAGGTCTGTTGTTCAAACAATGTAAGATAGGAATTGCCAATGTGGATGATCCGTATTTTGAAGATGTATTTCGTGGAGCAACATGCCAGATTGAGACATTTGGATTATCTGAGGAATCAGATCTTAGGGCAAATAATATACAATTAGTATCAAGACCAGGACATTTAGGTGTCTCTTATCATGTATCCGGAAAGATGGATTTTGATGTGGAGATTGATATTCCGGGGACATTCAGTGTCTATAATTCCTTGACTGCAATTGCAGTGTGCAGATATTTTGATGTACCAGTGGAGATGATCAAGAATGCTTTAAAGGACGCAAAAGTAAAAGGCAGAATCGAGATGGTAAAAGTATCTGAGGATTTCACATTGATGATTGATTATGCACACAATGCGATGAGTCTTGAGAGTCTTCTAACGACGTTGAAAGAGTATCATCCAAAGCGACTTGTATGTCTGTTTGGATGCGGAGGAAACAGAGCGAAAGCAAGAAGATATGAGATGGGTGAAGTGTCTGGAAAACTGGCAGATCTTACGATCATCACATCGGATAACCCTCGTTTTGAAGAACCGCAGGATATTATTGATGATATCAAGATTGGAATCGGAAAGACTGACGGAAAATATGTAGAAATCTGTGATCGAAAGGAAGCAATTCGCTACGCAATTGAGCATGCTGAGGTAGGTGATGTCATTATACTTGCAGGAAAAGGTCACGAGGACTATCAGGAGATCAAAGGTGTGAAGTACGATATGGATGAGAGAGTGCTCATTAAAGAAGTGGTAAAAGAGAGTAAAAAGGAAAATTTGATTCGATAAGAAGTATAGGAGCAGTTGTACATGTATGCGAAAGTGATCGTAGATATTACACATGAAAAACTGGATAAAATTTTTGAGTATCGTATTCCAGCAGAATTGGAAGAAATGATGCATGTGGGAGTGGAAGTTGTTGTGCCTTTCGGAATAGGAAATCGCGAGATCAAAGGATATGTGGTTGGATTGTCGGAACATTGTGTGTATGATCCAACTAAAGTAAAGGTGATCTTGCGGTTAGCTGAAAAAAGCGTGGCAATCGAAGGGAAACTGGTGGCATTGGCAGCATGGATGAAAGAGCATTATGGAGGAACGATGATACAGTCTCTAAAGACAGTTCTGCCGATTAAGCGAGAAGAGAATAAAAAGATTAAGCGTTACGTGCATCTATTGCTGGAGAAAGAAGAAGCAAAAGCAAAGCTTGAAGAGTATCTTAACAAGAAACAGAAAGCAAGGGCAAGAGTGCTTGCGGCACTGCTTGAACAGGAGGTACTTGAATATGAGTTGATCGTGAAGAAATTGAATGTGACCCGAGAGGTTATCAAGTCACTGGAAGAGCAGAAAGTTGCCAGGGTCGAAACAGAACAGGTTTGGAGAAACCCAATCAAGAACAGAAAGAAAGAATGGAAAGAATTAATTTATAGCAAAGAACAACAGTATGCGATTGACACATTTAGGGAAGATTACTTAAAAGGAATTCGTAAGACGTACCTGATATATGGTGTGACAGGAAGTGGAAAGACGGAAGTGTATATGGAGATGATTGCAAGTGTGATGAAAGAGGGAAAACAGGCAATTGTACTGATTCCTGAGATTGCATTGACATATCAGACGGTGATGCGGTTTTATAAGCGGTTTGGAGAGCGGATTTCCATTATGCATTCTAAGATGTCAAATGGTGAGAGATATGATCAAATGATGCGGGCGAAAGAAGGGGCCATTGATGTGATGATCGGGCCAAGGTCAGCACTATTCACGCCGTTTCCAAGGCTTGGTTTGATTGTGATTGATGAAGAACATGAGTCGACTTATAAAAGTGAACAGATTCCACGGTATCATGCAAGAGAGACTGCGCTAGAGCGGGCTCGCATGGAGGATGCAAGTGTTGTGCTTGGATCGGCAACCCCCTCTTTAGAAGCTTTTTTTCGAGCAGGCAAGGGAGAATATGAGCTTTTAAGGATTCAGAATCGAGCCAGGATGCAGGAAATGCCATCGGTGTATACGGTGGATCTTCGTGAGGAGTTGAAAAGTGGAAATCGTTCGATTATTAGTGGAAAACTGCATGAATTAATAGAAGACCGGTTGAAAAAAGGTCAGCAGATTATGTTATTTATCAATCGAAGAGGGTATGAGGGGTTTATTTCGTGCAGATCTTGTGGTCATGTAGTGAAGTGCCCACACTGTGATGTCTCGCTTGCGTTGCATCGAGGGGGAAAGTTAGTCTGTCACTATTGCGGATATGAGGAAGCGATGATTACGGTCTGCCCTTCTTGTGGTTCCAAGCATATCGGGGGATTTCGGGCAGGAACGCAGCAGATTGAAGAACTGATCAGACAAGAATTTCCACATGCGCGCGTACTTCGGATGGACATGGACACTACGAAAGGAAAAGATGGACATGAAAAAATATTGGAAGTATTTGCAAATGAAGAGGCTGATATTTTGATTGGGACACAGATGATCGTGAAAGGACATGATTTTCCAAATGTCACCCTTGTCGGAGTGCTGGCAGCGGATTTGTCCCTGTATGCGGAGGACTATCGCGCGGGAGAGCGGACATTTCAGCTTCTTGCACAAGCGGCAGGACGTGCAGGGAGAGGTGAAGAAAAGGGTGAGGTTGTGATACAGACATACAGCCCAGAGCATTATAGTATTGAGACGGCGGCAAAGCAGGATTATGAAGCGTTCTATCGGGAGGAGATCGCTTACCGTAAAATGATGGGATATCCGCCGGTAGAGCAACTTGTAGCTATTTTAGTTACGAGTGAGGATGAGGCGTTGCTTGAGACGGCATGCAGTTACATGAAAAGTTATGCTGAACGGATGAACCGAAAACAAGTGAAGATTATTGGCCCGGCAAGTCCGTATGTAGGGAAAGTAAAAGATGTATATAGAAGGGTAATCTACTTGAAACATGAACAATACGATGTGATGATTGATATGAAAAATAAATTGGAACAGTATATAGAGATTAATTCTGGATTTCAAAAAGTTCGAGTGCAATTCGACTTTAATCCAATGAATATATCATAAATGAATAGGAGGATTTAAAATGGCAATTCGTAAAATTCGAGAAATTGGTGATGATGTATTGGAAAAGGTGTGTAAAGAAGTAACTGATATGACAGAACGAACGAAAATTCTGATTCAGGATATGCTGGATACGATGTATGATGCGATGGGGGTAGGTCTTGCTGCACCGCAGGTTGGCATTTTGAAACGAATCGTGGTCATTGATATTGGAGATGGACCAATTATTTTGATAAATCCAGAGATTCTTGAGGCTGAGGGAGAGCAGACGGGTGAGGAAGGATGTTTAAGTGTTCCAGGAAAATCAGGAATTGTGACACGACCAAATTATGTGAAAGTAAAAGCACTCAATGAAGAAATGGAAGAGATGATTTATGAAGGAGAGGGGTTGCTTGCAAGAGCACTTTGTCATGAGATTGATCATCTAGAGGGACATCTGTACGTCGAAAAAGTAGAAGGTGAACTTCATGGCGTGGAGTATGATGATGAGTATGATGAGGAAGACTAAGGAGGAGACAGTAGATGAAAGTAATTTTTATGGGAACTCCGGATTTTTCAGTGGGAACTCTGGAAGCATTAATTGAAGCTGGGCATGAAGTGGTTCTTGCTGTGACACAGCCAGATAAGCCGAAAGGGCGTGGAAAAGAGATGCAGTATACGCCGGTGAAGGAATGTGCATTAAAGCATGGAATTGCGGTCTACCAGCCGAAAAAAGTCCGAAAGCCAGAATGTATTGAAGAATTAAAAAAATATGAGGCAGATATTATGGTTGTAATTGCGTTTGGACAGATTCTTCCGAAAGAAATTTTGGAGATGACACCATATGGTTGTGTCAATGTACATGCATCATTGTTGCCGAAATATCGCGGAGCAGCACCAATTCAGTGGCCGATCATTGACGGCGAGAAAATAACCGGCGTGACAACTATGCAGTTGGATGAGGGAATAGACACAGGAGATATGTTGTTAAAGACAGAGGTTGTAATAGAAGAGAAAGAGACTGGTGGGAGTCTTCACGATAAACTTGCAGCAGCGGGAGCAGAACTTTGCGTAAAGACGTTAAAGGCTTTGGAAGAAAAAACAGTTACACCAGAAAAACAGGGAGAATCACCAACCGCATATGCAAGAATGCTTGACAAACACCTTGGAAATATCGACTGGAATCAAAGTGCGAAGGAAATTGAGAGATTGATTCGTGCATTGACTCCTTGGCCAAGTGCACATACGATATGGAATGAGAAAACGATGAAAATCTGGAGCGCAGAGGTGGAAGATGCATCAGGAGAAGCTTTGCCTGGAACAATTGTCAAAGTGGAAAAGGGGGCATTTTTGGTCCAGACAGGAGATGGATTATTGAAAGTGTTGGAACTTCAGATTCCAGGCAAAAAACGGATGGATGCAGGAGCATTTTTGCGGGGATATCAGGTGAAACCAGGAGAAATTCTTTCGAGAGCATAATATGAAAAGGAGGTACTAGGATGTTTTATCCGAGTTTTTATTTGGATCCAACTTATATACTGATTATTATAGGGGTCATTATCTGCTCCATCGCATCTATGCGGGTGAAAAGTACTTTTTCAAAGTATTCTGGTATGAGAAATCATATGGGATTGACAGGGGCACAGGCGGCAGAACGTGTGCTTCATGGAGCTGGAATTTATGATGTGAGGATTGAACGGATATCGGGACATCTGACAGACCATTATGATCCAAGAAGCAAAGTGCTGAGACTTTCTGATGCCACATATGGTCAGTGCTCAGTTGCAGCAGTGGGAGTTGCGGCACATGAATGTGGGCATGCAATTCAGCATGCAAAAGGGTATGTGCCGTTGCAATTGCGAAGTGCATTGGTTCCGGTAGTGAATTTTGGCTCCATGATCGCATGGCCGCTTATCGTACTGGGACTGTTCATTAATAGCCGGTCTTCCATATTGATTATCAATATTGGAATTTTAGCCTTTTCGCTCGCTGTGCTGTTTCAGCTTGTGACGCTGCCGGTAGAATATGATGCATCAGGAAGAGCCGTTCGCATTTTAGCCGAGACAGGAATGATGCAGGGTGAAGAGATTGTTGCCACAAAAAAAGTGTTAAATGCAGCTGCCCTTACTTATGTAGCAAGTGCGGCAGCTTCAATTCTTCAGTTAGTGCGTATCCTGATTTTAACAGGAGGAAGAAGACGAAATGACTAAGGCAATAAATGAACGAGAGTTGGTGCTTGGAATTTTGCTGGAAGTGACACGAGATGGAGAATACAGTCATATCGCACTTCGCAATGTATTGAATAAATACCAGTATCTAGACAAAAAGGAGCGCGCTTTTATTACGAGAGTGACAGAGGGTACGCTGGAGCGTATGATTGAACTCGATTATATCATCAATCAGTTTTCTAAAGTGAAAGTGAACAAGATGAAGCCGGTGATACGCAACATTGTCCGAAGCGCAGATTATCAAATGAAATATATGGATGTGGTTCCAAATTCAGCTGTTTGCAATGAATCAGTGAAGCTTGCGGTGAAAAAAGGATTTGTTAATCTGAAAGGATTTGTAAATGGACTTTTGCGAAACATTGATAGGAATCTAGAGCAGATACAGTACCCAGCGAAAGAAGATCAAGAACAATATATGTCCGTAAAATATTCGATGCCTATATGGATTTTGAAGCAGTGGCTGTCAATGTATGACAGTCAGACAGTTGAGCGTATGCTTCAGGATTTTTTAAAAGAGAAGGAGACTACGATCAGGTGTAATTTTAGTCAGATGTCGAAAAAAGAGCTAGTGAAATCGCTTGAAGATGAAGGCGTGGAAGTGAAGGAACACCCTTATCTTCCGTATGCATTGAGGATTTCTTCTTACAATTATTTAGGAGAACTGGAAGCGTTTCAAAAAGGAGCATTTTCTGTGCAGGATATTAGTTCTATGCTTGTGGCACATCTGGCAGATCCAAAAGAAGGAGACAAAATCATAGACGTTTGTGCGGCACCTGGAGGGAAGGCACTTCATATGGCAGAGATGCTTCATGGAACAGGACATGTGGAGGCAAGGGATCTGACAGATTATAAAGTGAGTCTGATTGAAGAAAATATCTCTCGTTCCGGTATGAAAAATATTGAGGCAGTCAGACAGGATGCAACTCAAAAAGATGAAAGTGTTTGTGAACAGGCAGATATTGTAGTGGCAGATCTTCCATGTTCTGGACTAGGGGTGCTTGGGAAGAAGACTGATTTGAAATATAAGATGACAGAAGAGACACAGAGAGAGCTGGTAACACTTCAGCGCAAGATACTGTCAACGGTCAAAGACTATGTGAAGCAGGGAGGAACGTTAATCTACAGTACATGTACAATTCATGAAGAAGAAAACATGGGGAATGTGCACTGGTTTTTAGAGCAGAATAAAGATTTTGAGCTTGTGCCAATTACAGAACTACTGTGCAGTGAGCTGAAAGCAGATGTTGTGGAACAGGGATGTATTCAGCTTCTGCCCGGAGTACATGACAGTGACGGATTCTTTATCGCGAAGTTTAGAAAGGTGAAATGTGAATAAAGAGCATGGAGAAAAAAGATATCAGATCATATACATTTGAAGAATTGAAAAAAGAGATGGAAATACTTGGGGAAAAGACGTTTCGAGCAAAGCAGGTGTATGAATGGCTGCATGTAAAGCTTGTGGATTCTTTTGAAGAGATGACAAATCTGTCGAAAGTACTCAGAGAAAAATTAGATGTGTGTTATGAGATTGCACCAGTGAAAATGCTGGAAAGGCAGGAATCTAAGTTAGATGGAACGAATAAATTTCTGTTTTTTCTTAAGGATGGGCATGTAGTGGAAAGTGTCCTGATGAAATATAAGCATGGAAATTCTGTCTGTATTTCCTCACAGGTTGGATGTCGGATGGGCTGTAAATTCTGTGCATCTACAATTGGAGGATTAGAGAGAAATCTAAAAGTATCAGAAATGCTGGGACAGATTTATCAGATCCAGAAAATTTCCGGGGAGCGTGTCTCGAACATAGTTGTGATGGGAACAGGGGAGCCCATGGACAATTATGACAATTTTTTGAAATTTATACATATACTGACTGATGAGCATGGATTACATGTCAGTCAGAGAAACGTAACAGTGTCAACGTGTGGAATTGTTCCGAACATGAGACGGCTTGCCGAGGAAAAATTGCAGATTACTCTGGCACTTTCCCTGCATGGTTCTACTCAGGAAAAGAGAAAAATGCTGATGCCAGTTGCAAATAAGTATGAACTATCTGAGGTGCTTGAGGCGTGCGATTACTATTTTGAAAAGACGGGAAGAAGAGTAACATTTGAGTATAGTCTGGTACATGGAGTGAATGATAAAGAGGAAGATGCCGCAGAGTTGATTCATATTTTAAAATACCGAAATTGTCACCTGAATCTGATCCCGGTAAACCCGATTAAAGAGCGTGCATTCGAGAAACCAAGCAAAAAAAATGCCATGAATTTTAAAAATAAACTTGAAAAAAGCGGAATTAATGTTACT
>RCNH01000988.1_pt1 | contig 14646 bp, 13 predicted proteins | sample 2041161 | NCBI WGS metagenome assembly RCNH01 (sample SAMN09708215, study PRJNA481090) | Feces metagenome, whole genome shotgun sequencing project. | biome: feces | host: Leptonychotes weddellii | place: Antarctica: Sion Island | collected 2010-03-01 | reverse complement strand
TGACGGAAGAATCATTGATGCCCTCAGTTCCTTCGAATTCTATCGCCACGGCATTGTAGAAAAGCCGGTGGTCTGTGAAGATCACATTGAGCCCTTTGCAGAAGCAAAAATTCCCGGTCTCTGGACCTATTACTGCACCGCACAGAGCCTGGAGGTGCCCAATCGCTTCTTCTCCATGCCCTCTGGAAGAAACCGGATTCTGGGCGTGCTGCTCTATGTGTACAACCTGGAAGGGTTCCTCCATTGGGGCTTTAACTTCTACAATTCCCAGTTTTCCTTAAAGCATATTGATCCCTATACCGTCACCGATGCAGGGGGAGCCTTCCCCTCGGGAGATGCCTTCCTGGTCTACCCTGCTCCTGATATGCGTGCCTATGATTCCATCCGCAGTGAGGTGCTCTTTGATGCGCTCCAGGATCTGCGGCTGCTCAGGCTGGCAGAAACCGCAGCAGGACGTGAAAACATACTCCATGAAGTAACTGCCCTTGCCGGGGCACCTGTGACCTTTACCTGCTATCCCACAGAAGACAGTTTCTTTGAAAAGCTCCATCAGCGCCTTCTTGAGCTGATTTAAGAGAAGAATTTCAAACGAAAAAGGAGCAGACCCGATAGGGCCTGCTCCCGTTTGTTTATTCACCTACAGCGGCAAGAATATGCCGCACAAGCTCATCTCTGCCGTTTCCCTTCTCCGCAGAGAAAGGAATCACGGGCACAGACTGGGGAAGCTCCAGATCCTGACGGATGGTCAGGAGATTGGGCTCCAGCTCGCTTTTTTTCAGCTTGTCCATCTTGTTTGCAAGAACAAGGAAAGGACAGCCGCTGTCCAGGAACCATTTTGCCATGGTCACGTCATTCATCGTTGGGGGATGACGGTAATCCACAATCAGAATGCCCAGTCCGATGCGGCCTGCATCGAAATAGGACTCCATGAGTCTGGCCCACCGATCCTTCTCCTTCTGGGGAACCTTTGCATAGCCGTAGCCGGGCAGATCCACCAGATAACATTTCTTATCAATGGTGAAATAGTTGACGTGAATGGTTTTGCCGGGCTTGTCTCCTACCCGGGCAAAATTCTTCCGGTTTAAAAGCCGGTTGATAACAGAAGACTTGCCTACGTTGGACTTTCCGGCAAAAGCAATTTCCGGCAGCCGATTGGCAGGAAAATCCTTGCTGGAGGCGGCAGAAATCAGAAATTCCACATTCTGAAAGTTCATAGCATCCTCCTTACTGCCGGATTCCGGCGTCCATGGCCTTGGACTTGACTTCCTTGGGAATCCGGATAGACGGGTCGACATCCTGCTTGGGATTCAGTGCCACACTGAGAACAGTGTCCACGGTCTCTGCGGTAACAAAGTTCAGCTTGCTGCGGACAGTCTGATCGATTTCCTCCAGATCCGGCTCATTATCCTTGGGGATAATCACGGTGGAGATTCCGTGCCGAAGGGCAGCCATGGTCTTCTCCCGCAGACCGCCGATCTGCATCACACGGCCACGGATGGAAACCTCACCGGTCATAGCCACATCTCTGCGGACAGGGGTTCCTGTCAGGGCAGATACAATGGCAGTGGTGATGGTCACACCTGCAGAGGGGCCGTCCTTGGGAACAGCACCTTCGGGGAAATGAACATGAATGTCCTTGGTCTTATAGAAATCAGAAGGAATTTTCAGTTTTTCGGAATTTGCCCGGATATAGCTCATAGCCGCCTGAACAGACTCCTTCATCACATCTCCCAGATTGCCGGTGAAGGTCAGTTTACCGCTGCCTTCCATGACGTTGACCTCAACCTCCAGGGTTTCGCCGCCTACCTGCGTCCAGGCAAGGCCGGTAACCAGTCCCACCTGATCGGTGCAGGGCAGTCTGTCCGGCATATACTTCCGGATGCCCAGGAAGGAAGCGAGATTCTTTTCCGTAACGGTAATCCGCTTGGGCTCTTCCTGACCGACCAGCTGCATATCTGCCTTCCGGCAGATCTCTGCAACGGTACGCTCCAGATTCCGGACGCCGGACTCTCTGGTATAGCCCTCAATCATGGCACGGATGGCACCGTCGGTGATCCGAAGCTGAGATTTTTTCAGGCCGTGCTTCTGCATCTGCTTGGGAATCAGGTGATTCTTGGCAATCATCAGCTTCTCCTCATCGGTATAGCTGCCCAGCTCAATGACCTCCATACGGTCCAGCAGAGGTCTGGGAACCGTATCCAGGGTATTTGCGGTGGTAATGAACATGACATCCGAGAGGTCAATGGGAATTTCCAGGTAGTGATCCCGGTAGGAATGATTCTGCTCTGCATCCAGGACCTCCAGAAGGGCTGCAGCAGGGTCTCCCCGGTTATCCATACCCATCTTGTCAATCTCATCCAGGAGCAGGACAGGGTTAAAGGAACCAGCCTGAATCAGAGCAGAGACAATTCTGCCGGGCATTGCGCCCACATAGGTCTTCCGGTGGCCACGGATATCAGCCTCATCCCGGACACCGCCCAGAGAAATCCGGGCCAGCTTCCGGTTCAGGGATCTGGCAATGGAATAGGAAATAGAGGTTTTGCCCACACCGGGAGGGCCAACCAGACAGAGAATCTGGGGAGGCATTTCAGGAGCCATCTGCCGTACAGCCAGAGTCTCCAGAATTCGCTGCTTCACCTTTTCCAGGCCGAAATGGTCATGCTCCAGAATCTTTCTTCCGGCTTCCACGTCCACCCGCTCTTTGGTGCGCTGATTCCAGGGAAGCTCCAGAACAGTATCCAGATAGTTCCGCAGAACAGCACCCTCAGAGGAACCGAAGGGCTGCTTTTTCAGCCGATCCACGTCCTTGAGCAGCTTTTTCTCGGAATCTTCTTCCAGTTTCAGCTTCTTGATCTTTTCGACATATGTATCGAATTCGGACTCTTCGTCCTCTTCTCCCAGCTCCTCACGGATTACCTTCATCTGTTCCCGCAGGAAGTAATCCTTCTGGTTCTGGTCGATAGAATATTTGGTTTTTTCCTGAATATCCGACTCCAGACGGATCATTTCCGTCTCCTGGCGCAGCATTTTCAGGGCCATTTCCAGCCGGGTTGTGGGATTCAGCTCAGAAAGCAGCTGAATCTTGCCGGGAAACTCAATGCCGGAATTCTGGGCAATGGTATCGGCAATGAAGCCGTCTTCCTCACTGGCCAGCATCCGCATCTGAATGATCTGGGCAGGATGGTCAGAAAGCTCCAGATACTCGTTATAAACAGTGTTGGCTTCTCTGCGGAGAGCACGGCTGCGAAGCTCGTCCTCCATAGGGGCCTCTGCCACGGACTCCACCATACCGCTGAGGTAGGGCTCAGACTGGTGTATTTCCGCAATACGGCCCCGGCGCAGACCGGTAACCAGCACACGCAGGTTATCCCCTTGACTTTTAAGAACCTGCTTAATTTTAGCAACAGTACCGATGGGATAAAGATCGGCTAGCTTGGGATCATCTATAAGAAGATCCTTCTGGGGAATCAGCAGAATGGTCTGATCCTGTTTCATGGCCGCTTCCAGTGCCAGGACAGACTTCTGTCTGCCAACATCAAAATGAATGGTCTGACCCGGAAAAACTGCCAGTCCCCGCAGGGCAAGAATGGGCAGTTCGCCGGCATAAGATGCTTCACTCAAGGGAATTTCCCTCCTTTACTATACATTCTATATAAAGCAATGAGGCGGGAGAAATGTTCGCAATTTGCAGCTTCTCCCGCCCTATTTTACTTACGTCTGACAGCTTCATGCTGTCAAAAGGGGCTGAAAGCTCCTTTTGTTACCGCTTTGTGGTAAGCTTATCTCTGGGATGGGCAGCATCCCGCACCACTTCTGCATCTCCGCCCTCTACACACTCAGGAGTGATGATAACCTTCCGGATGGACAGGTCAGAGGGAATCTGATACATGAGTTTGACCATGATCTTCTCCATGATGGCCCGAAGTCCTCTTGCACCGATTTCCCGGTCAATGGCCTTCTGCGCAATCATCTGGAGGGCATCGTCAGTGATTTCCATTTCTACGCCGTCCAGCTCCAGCAGCTTTCCGTACTGCCGGATCAGAGCATTCTTAGGCTCTACCAGAATACGGACCAGATCCTCCTTCTGCAGACTCTGCAGGCAGGTAATCATGGGCATACGGCCAACCAGCTCGGGAATAATACCGAATTTCAGCAGATCGTGGGGCTCCACCTGAGAGAGAAGCTTGCCCACATCCCGCTTCTTCCGGCTCTCCACAGGAGCATCGAAGCCGATTGCGGAGCGGTCGGTACGGTTTTCGATGATCTTATCCAGGCCATCGAAGGCGCCGCCGCAGATAAACAGAATGTTGGTGGTGTCAATGGGGATCAGTTCCTGCTGGGGATGCTTCCGGCCGCCCTGAGGAGGCACGGTTGCAACGGTTCCCTCCAGGATCTTCAGCAGGGCCTGCTGAACACCCTCACCGGAAACGTCCCGGGTGATGGAAGTATTTTCGCTCTTGCGGGCGATCTTATCCATCTCGTCAATGTAGATAATGCCCCGCTCTGCCAGCTCCACGTCGAAGTCCGCAGCCTGGAGAAGACGCAGGAGAATGTTCTCCACATCGTCACCCACATAGCCGGCCTCGGTGAGGGTGGTTGCATCGGCAATGGCAAAGGGTACATTGAGAATCTTTGCCAGAGTCTGGGCAAAAAGAGTCTTGCCGCAGCCGGTGGGGCCGATCAGAAGAATGTTGCTCTTCTGCAGCTCCACATCGGAATCTGCACCAAAGAAAATACGCTTGTAATGATTATACACCGCAACGGAAAGTGCTACCTTAGCCTCATCCTGTCCGATGATGTAGCGATCCATGAAGTTCTTAATCTCCATGGGAGTGGGCAGCTTTTCAGGCTTCTGAAGGCCGCCCTCCCCATTGAGATCCAGTTCATTCTTGAGAAGATCGCTGCAGGCCATAACACAGTCGCTGCAGATATAGACCCCAGGACCGGCAATCAGCCGTCCTGCCTGGCCTTCCCGCTTACCGCAGAAGCTGCAGCGAATCGGCTGCTCGCTATTTCTTGCCATGAACCTGGTACCGCCTTTCTCTTAGTGATGCTCCAGCACCCGATCGATCAGACCGAAGTTCTTTGCCTCCTCAGCGCTCATGAAATTGTCACGCTCGCAGGCTTCGGTAACCTCTTCGATGGGCTTTCCGGTATTCTCGGAGAGGATACGATTCATACGCTTCTTGATGGTCTCCAGACGCTTCAGGTGAATTGCCATGTCCGTAATCTGACCCTGAGTACCGGCAGAGGGCTGGTGGATCATAATTTCGGAGTTAGGCAGAGCCATCCGCTTGCCCTTGGTGCCTGCTGCCAGCAGGAATGCACCCATAGAGGCTGCCATGCCCACACAGATGGTGGCAACATCGCACTTGATGTACTGCATGGTGTCGTAGATGGCCATACCGGCAGTAACAGAGCCGCCGGGGCTGTTGATATAAAACTGAATGTCCTTGTCCGGGTCCTGGGCCTCCAGGTAGAGCAGCTGTGCCACAACCAGAGAAGCTGTGGTATCGTTAACCTCTTCGGACAGGAAAATAATGCGGTCGTTGAGAAGACGGGAGAAAATGTCATAGCTGCGCTCACCGCGGCTGGTCTGCTCAACAACATAGGGAACTAAACTCATGGTGATGTCTCCTTTCATGGGTGTCTGAAACATTCTAACCACTTAGAGGGCTGCTTATTCCTCGGTCTTAGCCTTGGGAGCAACAGCAACAGCGCTGTCGACGATCATCTTAACAGCCTTGCGAACCTTCAGGTTCTCGGTGATTTCCTCGGTGGGAACCATGGACTTGACCTTGTCCAGCTCCAGCTTGTACTCGTCAGCCAGAGCCTTCAGCTCGGACTCGATCTCCTCGTCGGTGACGGTGATGTTCTCAACCTCAACGATCTTCTCCAGGGTGACAGAGATCTTAGCCTGCTTCTCAGCCTGAGGACGGAATGCATTGCGCATGGTGTTGATGTCGCCGCCCATCATCTTTGCATACTGGTCAATGGAGTAGCCGCTCATCTGCAGCTGGTATGCAAAACGCTCCATCTGGGTGTCCAGCTCTCTCTCAACCAGAGCAGCGGGCATATCCACAGTGGTGTTCTCAGCAGCCTTCTCAACAGCAGCCTGCTCGAAAGCGTTGGCAATCTGCTTCTCAGCATTCTCCTGAGCCTTGGTACGGATGTCGTTTCTCAGCTCCTCCAGAGTGTCGAACTCGGAAACGTCCTTAGCGAACTCGTCGTTCTGCTCGGGAACAATGGAAACAGTCAGCTTGTTCAGCTTGACATGGAACACAACAGCCTTGCCGGCCAGCTCCTTGTGGTAGTCCTCGGGGAAGGTGATGTCGATGTCCTTCTCTTCGCCCACGTTCATGCCCACGATCTGCTCCTCAAAACCGGGAACGAAGGAACCGGAGCCCAGCTTCAGGTCGAACTTCTCGCCCTTGCCGCCCTCGAATGCAACGCCGTTGTCAAAGCCCTCGAAGTCGATGTTGGCGGTATCGCCCATCTCAGCAGCTCTCTGAACTTCCTCGGTGGAAGCAACGTTCTGAGCCATACGATCCAGCTCAGCCTGAACCTGCTCGTCGGAAACGGAAGCCTCAGCCTTCTCAACCTCCAGACCCTTGTAGTCGCCCAGGGTAACCTCGGGGTACAGGTCGGTGGTGAAGGTGATGGTCACAACGCCGTCATCGGCAATATCCATATCAGTGAGGCTGGGACGGCCAATGGCCTTCACATCAGCAACAGCAGTCTTGTAAACCTCGGGGAAGATCTCCTCCAGGCCGTCTTCGTAGAAGACATGAGCGCCATACATGGACTCGATCATCTTCCGGGGAGCCTTGCCCTTACGGAAGCCGGGGATCATGATGCTCTTGCGAGCCTTCATGTAAGCCTTGTTGACACCGCTCTCCATCAGCTCCTTGTCGATTTCGACAACGATGGTAGCCTGATTGCCGTTTTTCTCAATGCTCTTGACATTCATGTAAATAATCCTCCTAAATTGGCCTGCATGGCAGAGCCATTTTCTATTTATTAATGATTCAGCCGATTCATTCTATCAGAAAATCACTATTTTGTCCACTGTTTTCTTAAAAAAGATTTGTTAAATTACTTTGTATGGCCGAAAATCCAGATAATCTGCGGCCACCAGACGGAAGTCGATGCCGTCCCACAGCCCCTGCATGGCAAGTTTATGGCTTCCGCCATGGAGGTGGCCGTAAAAACACTGCTTCACCGGATATCTGGCAAGAAGTTCCAGAATCTCCTCACAGGTGTAGCCTTTATACCTGGGAGGATAGTGCAGAAATGCAATAATCTTCCTGTCCCCTGCTGCCTTGAGGGACGCTTCCAGGCGCAGAAGCTCTCTTTTAAAGACTTTTTCGTCGTGCTGACCGCTGCGGTCTTCTTCAAAGAACCAGCCTCTGGTTCCGCAGAGTGCCCAGTCTTCATATTCGTAGCAGTTATTATTCAGCAGATGGAAATTCTGAAAGCCGTTGGCCTTGCAGAATTTATCAAATTTAGCTGCGGTGCTCCACCAGTAGTCATGATTGCCCTTTACGATGATCTTCCGTCCGGGAATCATCTGATCCATAAAGGCAAAGTCCTCCACGGCATCGTCCAGATTGAGCGCCCAGCTGAGATCTCCCACCAGGACGGTGGTATCCTCCGGGCCGATGACGGAAAGCCGCTGACGGAGCTTTTCCACATAGTCCACCCAGGCACCGCCGAACACCTCCATGGATTTGTTGGTGCTCAGGCTTAAATGCAGATCTCCGATTGCATACAGGGACATGAATTCCCTCCTTTAGTGATAATGGATAAGGCTCTTCACTTCTTCCTCTGAAAGGCCCAGAGCTCTCTCCAGGGTGGTAAGATCCAGGCCGGGGCTTCTGTCACAGAGTACCATTCCCCAGCCGTTAGAGCCGCTGACAGCCCGATAGTCAAGAAGGCCTGCATAGGCCAGAGCTCCATCGGGCGAAAGAATATAATGATGGGTGGAGCTGGCAGCCGGTATGGTCTCCAGCATCCGCCTTTCACTGATGACAGAAACTGCCATTCTCTCCCGAAGCCTTAAAAGCACCGGGTCACTGGGAACATAGGCTTTTCCTCTGGAAACTGCATCCAGATACCGTCTGCTCTCTCCCTGGCCGCCGCAGGCACAAAGAAGAATTTCCAGCCCGTCTGCCCAGGTAAATTGGGAGGTCTTTTCCGGAATGGAGCCTGCTTTCAGCGTGCCATTGTGGAAAAGATCCCACAGGCCGTTGCTTTCCCTGCAGCTGCATACAATGGTTCCCACAGGTAAACCCCAGGATTTACAGTACCAGGCGCTGACCGCACTGAGCAGGCTGTCAGCAGATACTGCCACGTCCACGGTGTCACCGGGGTTCAGCACCCCAACCTTGAAAAGCTGGGAAAAGATTCCGAAGAGGGAGGCAATTCCCACACCGATTTCTGCCCAGACACCCACCTGCTGATTTTCCGGCAGCTGGGTCTGAATTTTTGCAGTCAGGTCAGTTACCATTCCCTGGAAGGTCCAGGCGGTATTGTGCCACCGTTCCACGGCCACGGATCTTCTGCCGATCTTCTCAAACCGGACAGGATGCTTTCCCGTGGTAAATTCAATATCCCAAGGGGTCAGCTTGCAGCCGAAAAGAAAGTTCAGCATCCGTGCCAGAGTATCCTGGAAGGAGAGCTGACCCATTTCCCGAATCTGAGAGGGGTAAAAGCAGGGCTCCCGGTAAGGGACATAGTATCCCCCATCCGGTGCGCACTGCTGTGTCAGTGCCCGCTGGGCAGTATAGCTGTCCTGTTGATTTCTAGTTGTTGCGTACAGCACGCTTCATCACTCCAATGGCATTATTCCAGTAAATGTCCATGAGAGTTTCTTCCTGCACTCCACGCTCCAGAAGGCGCTGTGCAAGAGCAGGATAACTCTGAATTCCTTCAAAGCCTGCGCTCATCTTCTCCACACCGTCCAGGTCGCCGCCCAGAGCAATATGCTTACCGCTGGGATCAAGCTCCAGGAAATGGAGCACATGGTCGCAGACTGTGTCCAGATCCGGGTTGGTTCCGATAAAATCAGCACACTGGTTGAGGCCTGCTACGCCGCCGGTCTCCATAATGGCCCGGAACATATCGTCCGTCAGATTGCGGCTGTGACCGCAGACGGCACGGCTGTTGGAATGGCTGGCAACAATGGGGGCCTGGGTGATTTTCATAATGTCCCAGAAGCCTGCATCGCTGATATGGCTCACATCCACCAGCATTCCCAGTTCCTGTGCAGTCTTTACATAGGCCCTTCCCTGATCGCTGAGGCCCTCTCCGGTAACATGGGAGCCGGTGAGAGGATTGCTCTCGTTCCAGCCCAAGGTAGAAATCCGGAAACCGATCTGATAGAGATCCCCCAGAAGCTCCGGGTCGAAGCCAAAGCCCGCAGTGCCCTCAATGGTAAGAACCGCAGACATGATTCCGTTTGCCCGGTTCTCCTCGATTTCCTCAGGGGTATAGGTCAGCTGCATCCTGCCGCTGTTTTGATCCAGCTCTCTCTGAATCGTGGCAATCTCCCGTTCAAAAACCACAATGGGAGAAACATGGTTTTCCTCCTCCATAGAAGGGGTAGTAAAACAGGCAAAGCACTGGCAGTAGCCGGGAAGCTTTTCAGCCCGATCCAGGTCAATGTGCTTATCGTTGGATCGGAGGCTTCCTGCCTCGTCCATATGCTCCCCCATCAGGGCAAGGGCCGTATCGCAGTGCAGGTCAAATACAGGCAGATTCATGAAAATGCATCCTCCAAATGATGTATTACCGGACGGGCTGTCTCTGTTCCTTCCGGTGCATAAATCTCAATCACATCGAACCGGGGCTGAAGCGCTGTGGGATAACGGCTTAAAAACACGGAAGCCGTCGTACGGATTCTCTCCTGTTTTCTTCTGTCCACAAATTCTCTGGCAGAGGCAAAATCCGCAGATTTCCGCAGCTTTACCTCCACAAATACCAGATAGTGCCGATTAGAGGCAATGAGATCAATCTCTCCAAAGCGGCATCGGTAGCCGCAGGCAAGGATCTTATATCGTTTTTTCCTTAAATATTCCGCCGCCAGGGCTTCCCCCCAGGCGCCTGTCAGCTTACTGCCGGCTGGCATAGAATTTTTTCAGGAAGCTTTCCCGATGAATGGGACAGGCTCCGAACTGCTCCAGGGCCTGGTAATGGGCCTTGGTACCGTAGCCCTTATGAATTTCAAAACCGTACTGGGGATAGGTTTCCGCCATCTGGATCATCAGGTCATCTCTCGTAACCTTGGCAAGAATGGAGGCTGCTGCAATGTTGGCACTGAGAGCATCTCCGTGGACAACGGTTTTCACAGGGAAATCCAGTGCAGGCTCCCGGTTTCCGTCCACCAGGCAGATTTCAGGCTTTACATTCAGAGCCTCCACTGCCCGCTTCTCATTGCCAGAAAGGTGGCATTTAAAATATTGATTTCATCAATTTCCTGCTCGGAAGCAAAGGCAATGCCATAGGCAATGGCCTGTTCCCGAATCACAGGGGCCAGCTCTCTGCGGCGCTTGTCGCTGAGTTTTTTGCTGTCATTCAGTCCGGGAATCTCTATATGCTCCGGAAGAATCACCGCTGCTGCGCAGACAGGGCCGGCCAGAGGGCCTCTTCCGGCCTCATCGATGCCGCAGATCAGCTTTACACCCTGACTGAGATACCCTTCTTCAATTTCCCACATATTTACTACGTCACTCATTATGCATCCTCCGGCTGTTCCAGGGTAAACTTACCCAGTTTTCCGCCTCTGAACTCATCCAGAAGCACCTTTGCCATCCGCTCTGTGTGGATTTCTCCCCGGGCCAGCAGATAGCCCCGCTTACGGCCTGCAATTTCCAGCAGTTCATAGCCGGGGGTTCCCTCAGGAGCCTCTACCTTGTAGCGGTCCAGCAGGGTCTGGGGATAATATCTGTGGAGCAGCTCCATAAGGCGGCAGGCCAGCTCCTCAATATCGATGACACCCTCTTTGACGGCTCCGGTATAGGCGAGCATCATGCCCACCTCCGGGTCCTCAAACTTGGGCCACAGAATACCGGCAGTATCCAGCAGCTGAAGGCTGGAATCCACAGTGACCCACTGCTTTCCTCTGGTGACACCGGGACGGTTTTCTGCTTTTGCACCCTTACGGCCGGAAATCTGGTTGATAAGAGTGGACTTGCCCACATTGGGAATGCCCACAATCATCACCCGCAGAGGTCTGTGCATTCCTCTTGCTGCATCTCTCTCCAGCTTTTCCGCACAGGCCGTTCTGGCAGCAGGGGCAAAGCTGGAAATACCCTTTCTGGTTTTGCAGTCCGTTGCAATCACGGCCATTCCCTGCTTTTTAAAATGGGTGATCCATCTCTGGGTGGCCTCAGGATCGGCAAGATCCATCCGGTTCAGCACAATGATTCTGGGCTTATTGCCGCAGATCGCATCAATATCCGGATTCCGGCTGGAAACCGGAATTCTGGCGTCTACAATTTCACAGACGGCATCCACCTGCTTGAGATCTGCCTCGATCTGACGGCGGGTTTTGGTCATGTGACCGGGATACCACTGAATATTCATCTTTTCCAAATCGTTCATTTAACTGCTCCAATCCGGGAATAATCCCGCTGTTCCGTTTCTCTGTTCTCTCCGGGGAGCACCAGGAAAAGAGCTCTTCCCAGAATCTCCCGCTCATCGATCTGTCCGATTTCCAGACTGCGGCTGTCCTTTGAATTGTTTCTGTTGTCACCCATGGCAAAGACGCAGCCTTTTTCCACAGTCAGAGGGAAGGCAGTTCCCTCGTCCAGGTTGGTAGGCGTATTCACATAGTCCTCTTCCAGGGCCTTGCCGTCCACATAGACAATGCCCGCTTCAAAGTCAATGTCCACCGTCTGGCCCTCTGTGGCAATGACACGCTTGATAATGGCGGCACCATGGTCAAAGCTTTCCTTACTGGCCACAATCACATCCCCGGTTTTGGGATGGGGATAGAGAAAATTGCTGGCAAGCAGAAGATAGTCTCCTTCCGTAAGGCCCGGATACATGGAAAAACCAGACACCACCACCATGCGGAAGCACAGCAGAAACAGAAGCAGGATTCCCACAATCATGTAGGCCAGGTCATGCAGGAAGGTAAGTGCCGTGATCTTCCAGCTCTTTCCTTCTGCTTCCTTCTGAGAAGCTTCGGAATGTTCCTGATACTTTTTCATTTTCATTCCCCCGTGAACAGAACTCCATCACGGAGATCTGCATATTGGTAAATCATTTCAGTTAAGTTTTATTATAGCATAGCCTGCATATTTTTACCAGAACAAACTGTAAATTTCAGAAGGACTTAAAAAGCGTATAAAAAAAGAGGGCAAAGCCCTCTTTTTCTATGAAGTTGGTAATTAGACCTTCTCCTTGATCTTAGCTGCCTTGCCGTTGCGGTCACGCAGGTAGTACAGCTTTGCACGACGAACCTGGCCCTTGCGGACAGTCTCGATCATTGCAACGTTGGGAGAATGCAGGGGGAAAACCTTCTCGCAGCCAACGCCGTAGGAAACGCGGCGAACAGTGATGGTCTCACCGATGCCACCGTGCTTACGAGCAATGACAGTACCCTCGAACATCTGGATACGCTCACGAGCGCCTTCCTTGATCCGCACATGAACACGAACGGTGTCGCCGACCTGAACTTCGGGCAGCTCTTCCTTCATGTACTGGCTGGACAGTGCCTTAACTAAATCCATAACTTACGTCCTCCTTAAATATTAGGCGTTCATGCGTGTTTTGTACGCAGAGGACTCACCTTGATTTCAGACTTGTTTATGCTATCATACTCTCTTTTGAAAATCAAGTATTATTTTAGGATTTATGAGAATTTTTTCATATTTGCCGCAGCAGGTATCTTTCGGCCAAGATTTCAGGAGGAATCCCGGAATTTGGGAGATTTATTCTCCGATCAGCGGCTCACCATAGGCAAACAGTGCCTGATTGATTTCATAGATATTGTAATTTCCCTGCCGGATAAAGTGAGAAACGATGAGATCGGCTTTATCCTCTTCCCGGAGGGTATATCCGGCTCTGCCGATCAGTTCCTTTGTCTGTTCCAGATCAAGCTCCAGAGCCAGCGCAAACCCCAGAGCCGTTGTTTTAGCCGGATGGAAACCGGGACTGCTCTGGATTTTCAGAAAGACCTTCCGCTCCACATTGGCCTTCTGATAGATCAGAGGCTCCTTGAGATTCTTTTCCTGAGCCAGCTCCATCAGAGTTTGAGAGAAGCTCTCCCCCGCTTTCTGCTCCTGGTTGCCGCTGCGGGGCACCCGCGATTTCAGGAAGCCTCCGGCCTTCTGAGGGACATCCATGCTGCTTTCGTTCTTTCCGCCCCGGATCGCCTCCAGGAAAAGCTCCTGTGGGGATTTGTCGGCAGGCAGCCGTTCCATACCTTCTATGGCAGGTTTTGGCAGATGCTGCGCCCAGGCATCCTTGACAGACAGGTAAATCATCATTTCATGCTTGCTGAGAAATTCAGAAATAACAGATATGGCTGTTTCCAGAGCCAGATCTCTGGGAAAGCCGTTGCATTCACCGCTGAGCAGCGGGAAGGCTATGGATTTGCACCGCCGACGGTGAGCCAGCCGAAGAGCCGAATCATAACAGGCTGCCAGATGAAGGGCTTCCTTCCGTTCTCCTCCCTCCCAGATGGGAGGAACGGTCACAATACCGTATTTTGCATCAAATTCCTGACCGGATGTCAGCATAGAATCTCCCATAGGCATCTGCTGGATTCTGCGCTGCTGGGCCCACAGATCCGGCTGCCAGCCATTTAAGCGGCTGGAGCTGAGATAAGGGCAGCAGCCGATCACCTTGGCATCCACCTTGAGATCCTGCAGATCGGTTCTAGTCAGTAAAAAAGGCACGTTTCTCGCCTCCATACTATATATCTATGTTCACTGAAAAGGGTTTCAGTACATGATTATTCTATCATAGGCAGCAGGCAAATACAACGGCCCCAGTCTAAGGCATATTTAAAGATATGTAAAATTTGTCTGAACTGTTCAGAAAATAAAAATAAAAGGAAGTATCCTAAGATACTTCCTTTTATGGTCCGAGTGACTGGATTCGAACCAGCGGCCTCTTGAACCCCATTCAAGCGCGATACCAAACTTCGCCACACCCGGATATTCGGTTTTCAGCAGCTGTCACTCAACTGCCTGGATATAATATCATATCCTGTCAGAAAAAGCAAGCCCTATTTTTAATTTTTTTAAAAATATTTGGAACACCTTTTTCCTGCCCACATCGCCTCCTGACAGCCTTACAGAAGCGGAGCCTCAGCCGGCGATTTTCCTAAGTACAATCTGTCAGACTACTTATGTAAAACTGCAATTTACATACGCTTCCCTGCCGAGATCTTTGTCGCGCCAGCTTCTCAAAAACTGCATTCTGCAAAAATGTAAGCACGGCTTTTCTTCCGGACTCATAGAATAAAACCGGAAATATTAGATCGGAGGTAATGGATGTGAACAAAAACTTCTGCAGCGGCTGTTCTTCTGGCGCAAATGATTTCGGAGCAGAACCGTTCGTCGTCAACATCGACTGTCTTGCAAAACAGAATCCATACTATCGCACGGCACTGTGGACGGGCGATCATCTACA
>RCNH01000569.1_pt1 | contig 14650 bp, 15 predicted proteins | sample 2041161 | NCBI WGS metagenome assembly RCNH01 (sample SAMN09708215, study PRJNA481090) | Feces metagenome, whole genome shotgun sequencing project. | biome: feces | host: Leptonychotes weddellii | place: Antarctica: Sion Island | collected 2010-03-01 | reverse complement strand
GGAAAACTTAATAATTGGGCTGTTATTGTATCAATAATTTCATTCGAACGGTCTATAAATGCATTATTCGTTTCTTCCTCATAAACATCGAGTCCAACTGCGGCTATCTTTTTTGAACGAATTCCGTCAATAAGGGCTTGAGTATCGACGAGTCCGCCTCGGGCTGTATTGACGAAAATCACACCGTCTTTCATGAGGGAAATGGTTTCGTTATTTATAAGATGGTAGTTTTCTTCGAAGAGGGGACAATGCAGGGAGATGAGGTCTGACCTCTCGAAAAGCTCATGGAGGCTAACGTATTCGACGAAATCGAGGTCAGGATTTTCATACACGTCGTGGACGATAACGTCCATTCCAAAACCGCGACAAATGCGACACATGGCAGCGCCAATCTTTCCCGATCCGACGATACCTGCGACTTTGCCGTGGAGTGTAGGGCCTAGAAGCCCGTCGAGGGAGAAGTCATTCTCGCGCAGGCGGTTGTAGCCTTTGCAAATGTGTCGGGAAGCGGCAAGGGCAAGGCTCATGGCGTGCTCGGCAATTGCTTCAGGGGAATAGCTCGGAACACGAGCTACGGTTATTCCCAAATCTTTAGCAATGTCGATATTGACGTTGTTGTAGCCTGCGCACCTGAGCAAGACGAGGTGAATATCATTTCCGTAAAGAACTTCAAGGGTGAGGGCGGAGAGGTCAGCGTTTACGAATGCACAAACTGCATCGTAGCCCTTAGAAAGCGTAGCGGTTATGGGATTGAGTTCGGCGTCGAGGTAGTCGATATAGATGTTGTCGAAGAGTTTTCTTTGAGATTCAAACGAGCGCTTATCATAAGATTTTGCACCATAAAAAAGTATCTTCATGCTTCTCCAATAGGGTGGTAATGAATAGGAGAGAGAATAGTCTCTGTATTCTATCTACCCATTTGGATGATCTTATTGCCGACTATATATAAGTCGTCTGAAGTTCAACCATGATGTTTGAGAGGGTGTGAATTTTGATAGCGTTTGAATTCTGTTTTATACCAACGCGGTCTTTCCTGTTAAAATAGTACGTTACGTTAAGTTATACGAGATATCACTATGGTAGCCCTTGCCCTCCAGTGGGAATTATTATTGGGACCGATATCACAGGAAAGGGAGGGAAATGAAATACTACCTTAGTTCTACTGAAGAAGTAGCTAAGAACCTCAACGTCAATCCTGAGACTGGTTTGACCGACGAGGAGGCAAAGCTTCGCCTCAAGGAGCACGGCTTGAATAAGCTCGATGATCCTGAGACCGAGTCCTTGCTCAAGCGCTTCTTTGCTCAGATGGCAGATCCTATGATTATCATGCTCATTGTTGCAGCATTGATTTCATTGGCAATCGGCATTGCTGAGGGCACTGGTGAGTTTGCAGACGTTGCAATCATCATGTTCGTAGTTATCGTAAACGCTGTATTGGGTGTTGTTCAGGAAAGCAAGGCTGAAGAAGCTTTGAAGAGCCTCCAGGAGATGAGTGCTGCAAGCGCTAAGGTCATCCGCAATGGCTCTCAGTTCGAGGTTCCAACTCGTGAACTCGTACCTGGAGACATCGTATTGCTCGAGGCTGGAGATTCTGTTCCTGCAGACTGCCGCATCATCGAGAGCGCTACATTGAAGATTGAAGAGTCAGCTCTCACTGGTGAGTCATTGCCTGTAGAGAAATTCTCTCACGCAATCGAGTGCGAGAGCGGAAATGTGCCTTTGGGTGACCGCAAGAACATGTGCTACTCCGGAAGCGTTGTAGTATATGGTCGCGGAGTTGCAATGGTTTGCGCTACCGGTATGAACACCGAGATGGGCAAGATTGCAGATTCTATTACCCAGGCTAAAGATGGAGAGACTCCACTTCAGATTAAGCTCAACGAGCTTTCTCACGTTTTGACCAAGATTGTTATCGGAATCTGCTTGGTTATCTTTGCTACTGGATTCTTCCAGCACGGATCTGACTTCTTCGATTTGCAGAATCCAAAACTCATGATCGACACCTTCATGGTTGCAATCTCTCTTGCAGTTGCAGCTATTCCTGAGGGATTGGTTGCAGTTGTAACCATCGTTCTTTCTATTGGTGTTACCAAGATGAGCCAGCAGCACGCTATTATTCGTAAGCTCACCGCTGTTGAGACTCTCGGTTGTACTCAGCTTATCTGCTCTGATAAGACCGGTACTTTGACCCAGAACAAGATGACTGTTGTTCGCCGTGAGGCAGACAACGATGCTGTTCTTCTTCGTTCTATGAGCATCTGCTCTGACGCACGTTGGGATGAGGAGCGCCAGGAGTGCTTCGGAGATCCTACTGAGGCAGCTCTCGTAACTGACGCTGCTAAGGAAGGTCTCACTTCCACTGAGCTCGATGCACAGTATCCACGTATTGGAGAGGCTCCATTTGACTCTTCACGTAAGATGATGAGTGTTGTAGTTCGCCATGAAACCGAAGGCATCCACCAGATCACTAAGGGTGCTCCAGACGTTATCTTGGGAACCTGCACCCACTACCTCAATGCTGAGGGTGAGGTTGTAGCTCTCGACGACGCTAAGCGCGCTGAGATTTTGGCTGCAAATAAATCCATGGCAGACGAGGCATTGCGTGTTCTTGCTTGTGCTGTTCGTTACTGGGATGCAGAGCCTGAGTCTTTCGACCCTGCTTTCCTTGAGAAGGACCTCGTATTCGTTGGTCTTTCAGGTATGATCGACCCTGTTCGTCCTGAGGTTAAGGACGCTATTGTTGAGGCACACGATGCAGGTATCCGCGTTGTAATGATTACCGGTGACCACATCGACACTGCAATCGCAATTGCTAAGAACCTCAACATCCTCGAGGATGCTTCCCAGGCTATTACCGGCGCTGAGCTCGATAAGCTTTCTGAGGAAGAGTTCTTCGATAAGATCGTAAACTACAGCGTATACGCTCGTGTTCAGCCTGAGCACAAGACCCGTATCGTTGAGACTTGGAAGAAACGCGATAAGGTTGTAGCTATGACCGGAGACGGTGTAAACGATGCACCTTCCATCAAGCGCGCTGACATTGGAATCGGAATGGGAATCACTGGAACCGACGTTACTAAAGACGTTGCAGATATGGTTCTTACCGACGACAACTTCGCAACTATCGTTTCTGCTGTAGAAGAGGGACGTCGTATTTACGACAATATCCGTAAGGCTATTCAGTTCCTCCTTTCTTCTAACCTCGCTGAGGTTGTAGCAGTATTTACTGCATCTATGGTTGGATTTACCATCCTTGAGCCTACCCACTTGCTCTGGATCAACTTGATTACAGACTGCTTCCCAGCTCTTGCAATGGGTATGGAACTTGCTGAGCCTAACATCATGAAGCGTAAGCCTCGTGATTCTAAGGACGGAATCTTCGCTGGTGGAATGGGCATTGACTGTGCATTCCAGGGTGTTGTAATTGCACTTCTTACCATTGCAAGTTACTTCATCGGATTGCACCTTGCAGATATGCCACTTGCTAAGGCAATTGCAGATCCTGCAGCTGGACGTATGGGTATGACCATGGCATTCTTGACCCTCTCTATGATCGAGATGTTCCACTCATTCAACATGCGTTCCCGTCGCCAGTCAGTCTTCACCCTCCACACCCACAACAAGTGGCTCTGGGGAAGCTTCATTGGTAGCTTGATCTTGACTTACCTTGTAATCGAGATTCCATTCTTCTCCCAGGCATTCGGCTTTGTAAACCTTGACTTCAAGGCTTACGGAATTGCAATGCTCTTGGCTGCAAGTATTATTCCTATTGTTGAAATTTCTAAGGTTGTTATGCGCGGTATCGAGGCTAAGAAAGAAGCTTAATAAACGTGTCTAAGAAACGTAATAAGAAAACAACAGGTAAACGTATTGATTCCGGTAAGGCTGCTTTGGCGGCCTTACCGGTTTTGTCTAAATTAGAAGAAATCCCACCTTTTGAGAAGCTTAAGATTACCGATGAGCAGCTTGCGTTCGCTCAGGAGGAGATCGCGGCGATTGCCAAGCGAGAAGGTGTGGATGAGTCTGAGTTTACCTATGGCTGTGTGGTAAGGCTTGATAGGGGATTTCCTGCTATCTTGTGCAAGGATAATCTTCTGAGAGCTGAATTTTCCACCACGCTCTCTAAGGCTAAGCAAACGGTCTCGGTTGGAGACTGGGTATGCGTTCGCCTTCCAGACTCTCACGATAAGGGTCTCATCGTCGCTGTGTGCCCTCGCAAGACTGAGTTGAGTCGCTGGAAGGGTGGCAATCGCGCCCTTCGTCAGGTGCTGGCAGCAAATGTCGATAAGGTCTTGATTGCACAGTCATTCATCGACCGTGACTTCAGCCTCGATCGGATTGCTAGAAGCGTTGTGGTCGCTCTTGACTGCGGTTGTAAGGCAGAGGTTGTATTGACCAAGTGTGACCTGACTGAGTCTTCAGAAGAGCTTACAGAGCGTATTGAGCTTCTGAAGATGTCTCTTGCAGATGACATTAAGATCATTGCTACGTGCGCTCGACTCGACATCGTTGAGAACGAGTATGTCTCAGAGCTCAAAGCCGCAGCTTTGGCTGCAGGGGCTTCTTGGGGTATTGAGGGAATCTACGATGCGGTTTCTGCAGATACGGTTGCAATCTTGCTGGGAGAGTCAGGTGCTGGAAAATCTACGCTTTTGAACCTCCTTTTGGGTAAAGAAATCCTTGAGACTGGAGCTGTTCGCGACAAGGATGGTGCTGGTCGCCATACGACAGTTGCGAGGCGTATGGTAAACCTTGAGGGTCACGGCATCATCATCGATGAGCCGGGTCTCAGAAGCTTGCCTATCTTGGGACATGAGCGAGGACTTGCTCTTGCATATCCTGAAATCTCACAGTATGTTCCTGAGTGCAAGTTCAGAGACTGCACGCATGATCATGAGCCAGGATGTGCGGTCAAAGAGGCTTTGGACGCTGGTGCATTTTCTTCTGAGCGCTTGGCGGTATACCTAGACCTTGCTCGTGAAATGCGTGAGAGTCTCACGGTCATAGATCCGGATATTGTTATATAGCTCTATCCACTTTTTACAATTTAATTCTTAAAACATCTCGGTGTTAGCAGGCTGTAAGAGCCCTGTTAGACCGAGATTTTTTATTTGCATTTTTGGGATTTACACGACAAGAAATGCGCAAGAATATGAGTAATCAGCCGGAGGGAGGGATATGAAAAAGCGCAATCGTCTATTAGTCTCGCTTTCGTGTGCCCTCATCTGTGCCCTGTGTTTTTATTTGCAAGCTCGCCATATCCATGCAGAATACGACCGCGCGCGCAATGAATTGATGGCACGGTTTGGTTCTGATGTTGTGGATGTGGTTGTAGCTAAAGCTCCGCTTGAGATTGGAGATGTGGTCGATAGGAAAAACTGCGAGATTGTGAGTTGGATTGCTCCTTTAGTTCCAAAGGGTGCGATATCGAAGCTTGAGGATATTGAGGGAAGTGTCGTTCAAAATCCCTTTCCTGAAGGCGCTCCTGTTACTGAGCTTGCATTCAGGAAGAGAGATGAGCACGTAGAGGTTCCTTCCGGGTATGTAGCACTTTGCCTCAATAATATCGATAAGCTCGGTATTCATTCTTCTGTGCAGCCAGGATCTTCTTTAGCTGCGTACGAGGTACGCGATTCAAGGGCACACCTTATTACCCATAATCTGCGCGTATTGTCGTGTTCTGAAAAGCAAAAGACTTGTCTTCTTGCAGTTTTACCTGATGAGGTACCTAATATTTTAGAAATTATGGATAGGGGATCTTTGCGAGTTGTCATGCCTGCTGAAGATGTTGAAATGCTTCCAGAATCTAACGGCTTGCGAGCTCCTCAAGCTGTTGGTTCAGAGGTGCGTGATGAGTAAAGATGTTATGTATGAGCAGATATATCTATGCAGTGGTGACTTCGAAGCAGAAGCTCTTGCGAGAGATGTTGGTAAATTCTTTAAGGTTAAGTCTGTAAAGCTAACTGATGACCCTTGCCTTCTTCGTAAAGTGTTGTCAACACAAGGGAAGTCATGTCTGGTTGTACTTGATGCTATTCAATCTCAAATGGATGTAAAGAACCTGCTTCACGCTCTTTATATAGACGGCTATACGTTAGCTTTTCTCGATGATGAGTCTGGGGATAACGGTTTTCTTGTATCTGCATACAACCCTTCTTTTGTGAGGGTGTATAAGAAGGCGGATGTATTTAAATCAAAAGCTGTAAAGCCTGTGGGTACAGGCAGAACGATAGAAATACCTGAGGAAGAACATCCATGGGAAGCTCTTAAGAAAACATTGGAGGATAAGACTCGTTCTTTTTCGTTCTCTCTTGCTGATGATTGTGGTGAGCTTGATGAGGTTGAGGGGGTCATGCCAAAGCTTAATAAGGGTAATGGTTTTTCCCTTCTCCCGCCTAAATCTCCTAGGCAAACGGATTCTCGTCATCGTGGTCGAAGCATTGCGTTTTGCTCGGGAAGGGGTGGTGCTGGTAAAACAACATTAACTTCTCTTGGAGGGTATCTTACAGCTTCTTGGGGCTTTAAGGTTTGCTTGCTAGATTTGGATTTGTTTTGCGGCAATGCCTACATGTACTTTGGAGCTCCGAGTATTCCATCTTTGAACTGCGTAAAAGATGTAGCGACGAGTGAGTATTTTTATAAGGATTATATTCAAAAAGTATCTGATTTGCAGGAGCTCTATTTGCTCGGGCCGCTCGATCATCCTGAAGAGGCAGAGCTTGTGATGCCTTACTACGATTTGATTGTAAATAAACTGTTGGAAAGCTTTGATTTGGTGTTGATTGATATGCCTTCAACCTGGAGCGAGCAAGATGTTAGGGTGCTGAGGCTTGTTGATCGAATGATTGTTGTTGCTGATGAGCGCGCCTCTTCTGTCACTTCAATGATACGCACAATGAATCTGGCTAACCGTTTGGGTATTGCACGCGCAAAGATGATACGTCTTATAAATCGTTGTGATGCCTATGGTTATGATCAGCAGTTCATTAAAAAGGCTGAGGAGGGAAGTTATTGTCCTCATACATATTATGTTGAAGATGGAGGTCGTCAGGTTGCAGAAAAGCTTTCCGCGGGAAGGGTTGAAGAGCTCATGAGATGCAAGAATCGTCTCGTGAATACTTGGTCTGAAGATCTCGCAAAGATTCTGCAAGAAATGGGCATTGCTCTAAAAGGTAAGAATCTTAAATCTGAGCAAGGTGGAATTTTCTCAACCCTATTTCCTTTTTCAAAGAATAACGTTACGCATGTAGGCGGTTAGAGATATGAGTTTGTTAGGACTTATAAGCCTTGATAAAGAACGAGAAGACAATGATCTCTTTGAGTACAGTGAGCTGCTTCACTCCTTAAAATCTGATTTGGTAAATACGGTGGGTCTGAGCAATATTCACCACATGGTACAAAATGAATCGCGGACTCAGGTAAAACACGAGCTTGTTTCTGTTCTTGAAAACCTAGTACACAGCGACATGTATGTAAGGTTGAAAGATTCGCAAAGGCAGACGCTTATACAGGGCGTTATAGATGAAATTTTGGGACTTGGTCCTCTTCAGCCGCTTTTAGATAATCCTGAAATATCAGAAATTATGGTAAATGGCACTGAAAGCTTTTATTACGAGAAAAATGGTAGTTTACATCAGGCTACAAGAGTGTTTGCGAGCAATGAAGAGATATTGAACGTTATTGAGCGAATCCTCTCTCCACTTGGTAGGCGCATTGATGAAAGGTCGCCTATTGTCAATGCGCGTTTGCCTAGTGGAGATCGTGTTCATGCGATTATTCCGCCCGTATCTCTGACGGGACCCGTTCTGACCATTCGTAAGTTTTCAGATCGTATAAATTCCTTAGATGTATTGGTTGCGTCCGGTAGTCTTTCTGAATCATATGCCCGCATGTTAAGGAAGTTTGTGCGTATGAGAAAGAATATTGCAGTTGTCGGAGCTACGGGAACTGGTAAAACCACACTGCTCAATGCTCTGTCTTGTGAGATACCTAAGGAAGAGAGAATTATTACGATTGAAGACTCTGCTGAGCTGAAGTTCACCTCTCATCCTCATGTAGTAAGACTTGAATCACGAGTTGCGTCTATCGAAGGTTTAGGAGAAGTTTCAATCCGAACGCTTGTAAAGAGTGCTTTGCGAATGAGGCCGGACAGAATTGTCGTGGGTGAAGTTCGAGGCGAGGAGGCAATCGATATGCTGCAGGCTATGAATACGGGCCACGATGGTTCTCTCACAACCCTTCATGCGGGCAGCGCTAAAGAGGCTATCGCTCGTCTTGTGCTTATGGCACGCTTTGGGCTTGAGGTGCCGACAGATGTAATTGAAGGTCAAATTGCTTCAGCCCTCGATCTTATTGTCATGGTAAAGCGTGCTAAGGATGGTAGGCGCTATGTTGGGGATGCTTCGGAGGTTATTGCTGGTACGACAGGCAACGTTTCTACGCGCACTATTGTTAAGTTTGATGAGGTGTCTCATACATGGAGCATGGGAAATATGCCGAACTGGCTTGTTGGCTCCTAGATCTTTGAAGGAGGGTGGATATGCTATTTCCTGTTATTGGCAGCATTGCTGCAATTTTAGGGGCTTTTGTGTGTCTTCCTTCAGGTGTGGAAGATGGTGGATATCAAACGCAGTTCAATGTTAGGGAGCTTCTTGGGGAGTATAGGAGGGTTTGGCATACAGAAACCTTGGCGCACGTTTTGCTAATAGGAATGAAAGCTCTCCGGCGAGATAGGGATTCAGGTATTAGTTATAGAAAGGAGATAATTGCAATTCATATAGCTACACTCATCTCTTTTGTTGTCGGACTATACATGTCAAGGTCTGCGTTGTGTGGATTGCTTGCATCGCTCTTCTTTGTATTTTTCCTCTATTTGCAGGGTTTAAAAGTTTTAAGGACGGAGAGACATGCCCTTGTAAAGCAGATTCCCGATGTCTTGCGAACAATGGGAATGATGCTTGCTACAGGAAAGACTCTCATGCAGGCATGCTCATATATTTCTGAAAGTACTACAGGTAAGATTTCAGATGCATTTTCGAGTTGTTCTATTGCTATGCAGCTTGGCGAAGATCGAGCATGTGCGCTGAATAGTCTCATTAAGAACTTGGATATTCCGTACATGAAGCTCATTGTATGCGCACTTGAGATTTCACAGTTAACGGGCGCCCCTTTGCAAGATATGCTTGATAAATCAGCAATTCTACTTGAGGGTCAGCAGAAAGCCTATGAGTCAATACGAGTTAAAACTACTCAGGCGCAAACTTCAATCAAAGTTGTAATATTTCTTCCAATAATAATCGTCAGTGCGCTTTTGATTATGTCTTCTGAATATAGGAATGGTCTTATGACACAGGCTGGAATAGTTTCTTTGGTGATTGCTTTTTGCCTTGATACTGCCGCCATTTTTATAGTGAAGAAGCTTATGAGAAGAGTTGAGACGAATGTTATATCTTAGCTGCTTGGTAGCTATGGGCTCAGCTGGTCTTCTCGGTTATCTTATAGATATTGAAGTGTTGGTATCAAGGTTGTATCGTGCTTCTCTGGGTGTCTGGAGGGGTTTATTTGTAAAGAATGACACATCCTCTTTAAAGCCCACTTCATCAGATATAGCTCAGATGCTTGACCTTCTTATACTTGCCCTGTCAGCCGGACTATCTTTCGATTATGCCCTCGATCTCTATTGCAAAAGTCATGATAATCTCTTAGCTCATGATCTTCATAATGCTTTATTTTCTTGGCAAATTGGTGCTACAACGCGTCTTGAAGGATTAAAAGCGTTGTCTTTCAAGTATGAAAACCCTTCTTTTGAACGTTTTGTGCAATGTGTTACAGAGTCAATGGAGCTCGGCGCACCCATAGCACATACCTTAGAAAACCATGCAGATATGATTCGACAAACACGTCAGTTTGAACAAGAACAACTGATTGAAAAACTGCCTATTCAAATACTAATACCTCTTACGACTTTAATTCTACCTGCAATGCTCATTGCTATTCTCGGTCCTATTTTTGCAGGGCTTACCCACTAGAAAGGAGTTAATAATGATGCCTTTATCTTTAATTATCTTGCGTGTTCAGGAGCTTGTTCGTGAAGAGAAGGGGCAGGCAACAACCGAATACGCAATCTTGGTGGGTGTGCTGGTTGTAATTGCAATATTTGCAATCTTGGCTTTCAAAGACAAGGTAAATGAACTGTGGACAGCGATTTCCGATGGCATCAATTCGCTGTAAGCGTTGGGTTATCCCCATATCAGTGTTAATAATTTCCGCTCTATTTTACTGGGTGGTAAATAAAGCGATAGATCGTAATTTAAGCCAAAAGCCTGAAGTTATTGAGCAGGGAAGGATTGAGGTTGAGAAATCCGACATTTCGTCGGCCAGAATTGATCTCGCTGATGATTTTCATGGAGAAGTAGATGTGTCTGAGGCGTCTGCTTGGTCGCATGATGAGTTCGTACAGTGTATAAGAGATTTTCTCTATGAGTATAGAACTAAAAATCCAAAGGCTACTCCTATTGTTTCGGGGCAGCTCGATGCATTTGGAAATGTATGGTCATGTGTAATGAGGAATGGTGATGGATGTGAAATTATCCTTATGCGTTACGATTCAGCGCATGGTGAGGCCATTCGTAGGATCTATGCCGTCTCTAAAAAAGATTTCGAGGTCTTCCATGATACAAGCATGTCGTGAATCTGGGCAATCAACCCTTGAGGCGGCACTTGTGCTTGTAATTCTTCTAGGCTTATCGCTTGCTTTGGGCTTGTTTTGGCATTCGGTAAAACAAGGCGATCTAACACAAAGTTCATTTAGAGGGGCGTCGCATGTTCTAGACGGTGGTGATATACGTGCTGTTCAAGATATTGTTTCATTCTGAAAGAGGACAGTCATCTATTGAAGCGGCATTTATTTTGCCAATTTTTATTCTATGTATAGGGCTATCTATTCAGCCTATTATCTATATGTACACAAAGACAATAATGCAAGAAGCTGCAGATGAAGGCATTCGTTTTGCAATGAGTGAAAGCAATTCTTACCGCACAGATCGCTTTATTAGGCGCAGGCTTGAGGCACTTCCAAACTCTTCGCTGTTCCACAATGGGGACGAGAATGAATGGGACATTGATGTTTTACGAGGCGCTGGCTCAGTTCGTGTGGTGATAAAAGGACATCTCAAAGCAATACCCGTACTAGGTTCATCTGCTTGCGCTTTTCTGAATTGCGATGATCAAGGCTTGATAGTCGAAGTGGAAAGTGAGCAAATAACAGAGCCTTCATGGAGGGAGGGGGATTATGAGACATGGACAGAGGGATTCATGTGAGCATCTATGTCTCTTGAGCTGCTTTAAGGATGAAGAGGGTTATGCATCTCACGTGTATGCACTTGCAATTCTTTTAAGTCTTACCCTTGTATTTTCCCTTGCAGCATCACAATGGTTGGTGCAAAAATCTGCAACCATACAGACTGTTGCAGATACGGCAGCCCTCTCTGCTTCTAATACCGTTAGCTCATATTACGAAGTTGCTCAAATTGCAGATGCAGTAATCTTTTCATTAGGTATAACAGGTATCTCATGTATAGGTATTGGATTTGTAGTCTCTTGCATTCCATTTGTAAGCGGTATAGGAGTAGAGCTTGTAGATATGGGAGTGAAGATTGTACGAGCGCGCAATAAGGCAGCCGAGCAGCTTTACCGCGTTTTGGAGCAGATAGAAAAAGCTCTTCCTTTCCTTATAGGGCTTTCGGCAGTGCGAATCATACATGCTCAGTCTCACGGTGATCTTATTTACCATGGCATAGCCATTCCTTATCCATTAACTTCAGAAAGCACGTATCCTGAGAATGCTGACTTCGAGATAGATAATAGTGTTGTTGAGGAGGCTAAAGAGCTAGCTGATCAAACTGAAGGTCTGAAGGAGCTAGAGATAAAAAAGAAGGAGGCTCTTAGTGATGGTTGGTATGCAGATTGTGGCAATCCTGAACATTCACTGTATGAAAGAGCTTCTCATTTGGCGGGGCTTCATGATTTGGAGAATCCTTATTATGCCGATCCGGCAAACTGGACGTTTGCTGCACCGATTTTGAGGAGTAGAAATTATTACCAAAGACGTTTAACCTTGGAAAATTCAACATACCCATCGATAGATGAGATGAGGCAATCTGAATGTCGTAAACGCTTTTATGAATATGCCCACGATCAGCTTCTGCATGCACACTATTCTGAAACTGAGAAAAGCCTTGATCTCTTTATTCCAAAACTACCTGAATCACTCAATGACTATAAAGCATCCTCGCTCTACACTCAAAAGAGTTGGCCTTCTAATGGGTCGCTTCTTCATGCTTATACCGCCTGCCCTAATTGTACGGGCGCTATTTCAAAAGGATCTCTCAAAAATATAGATGATGGAAGCTTGTCTGTTTGCCCTCATTGTAAGCTGACGATTGAAGACCAGTCGCTTGTAACGAGATTAACGTCTAAGAGTGAGACTGGATACGAATATTGGTATCACAAAGTCGTTGATGCTGCTGAGAGATATCGTAAGGCTTCTGAAGAGTATATAGAGAAGTCCAAAGCTTTAGAGGAGGGACAGAAAGATGCCACCTCTCTGTTTAAGGAAATACTTGACGATCTTAGTCTCAAACGCGTTAAATTCATCCCGCCTGGATGTAGGGGGTGTATTTCTTTAGTATACCGTGAGGATGGAGCGCGTGTTCCCTCTCGTTTATCAGGTCCGTTTATAGCGGGTGAGAGCTTGCCTAAGGGTTTTGCCATTGCTGGCAGTGCTATAGCTCCGGATAATTCAAATGATTCAGTAAATACCTTAAGAGGCTTTGGATCGGCGATGTTTGGCACATCAGGAGTCGGAGGAGTTGCTGGTGAGGTTATCGGTATTTGGGGTGACGTTATAGAGGGTTATGGTGATGTCTCGGCATCTTTGACCTCTTGGATTGATAGTGCGCTCTATAGGGTGGGGGCATCGGAATCATTCTTTGCCACTCGTCTAAAATCAGGGCTTTCTACAGTCGTCGAGCAGGTAGGTTTAAATCCAGTTGATTTGAAGCAGTATAAGCCAACTTTAGTCCAGGCTGTGAAAATTCTCGAAGCTGAGGGCGTTATCAATGAAGATATATTCGATTTGTTTGAATCAATTCCATTCTCTGAAAACGAGCTTCTGAACTTCTCGTTACAGGAGTTTGGACTAACTGTTGCGGATGGTAAGCTTACATTTTTTGATGTTGAAATTCCTTTCTTAAACAGGGCTGTGAGCTTATCTTTACCACTGGGGGATTTATGAAAACGATTGGTGATGAAAAAGGACAGCTTGCGGTTGAGTTTGCCCTCGTAGCTCCAGTATTAATTCTTGTTGCCCTGGTAATTTTTTCACTCGCACGATTTATATATCTGTCAAATAAGTTTGATAGCGGATGCAGGCAAATAATTGTAGTGGAGGGAGTCTCTCCAATGGGAGTAGAAAGTGAGGCTGACTTAAACGAGAGAATACGACTTAAAATTTCTAACCTATTTAAAGAAGAGGGAGGAGTTGAGATAATGGTTGAATCAAAACCCTATAATGCAAGCGGTAGGGAGGGTAAGATCCATGTCCCCCAGATTCGACCTCTTAAGGAATATATTTGCACAATGGCATATACCCCTATCTTCTCAGATTTAAGTTTTGGCTATGCATCCTCCCAGAGTCCGCTCGAACTAATTAAAGAAGTGGTTGTGGTTGTTGACCCTTATGCTGCTGGTGTTTTGGTATGATTGATATGCGGATACAAATAGTATTATGCAAATCTTTAAGATCACGCCTTGTTGGTTTAATGCGATATAAGCCAGTCGATAATGTCGTGGTCTGTCTTGTTCCGTGTGCCGCTATACATACCTGGGGCATGAAACATTCAATCGATGTTTGCTTTTGTAATCGAGAGATGAGGGTTATAAAAAGCGTAAGAAATGTTTCTCCTTACATGTATTTGAGATGTAAGGGCGCTGTTTGTGTTGTGGAAAGATTTGCAGCTGATAGCCAATGGCCTAAAGAAGGTGACACTCTTTCGGGAGAGGTTATTGGAATGACGTAGGGTTAGGAGCATTCATGACAGATAAGATTAAGTTTTGCCCTCACTGCAATGGTTGCATGTTCGACGACATGATGACGTGCCGTGTATGCGGATATGAATACACGGAACCTGACGATGATCTTGTTCCTCTCGATGCGTATGGAGACTGCGAGTGCATTGATGAAGACTGCAATAAACCTTCGGAAGAGAATTGCTTGAGGGAAAAGAATCTAAACATCTCAGTGGATAGTTCAAAGCAGGGACAGGCGGACAACGGTATATCCCTCACGATAGATTGCGGGTCTTGCAATATTAATATTTCAATTTCTCCAAAATAGAATGAGCTGTACGTTCACAATTTGCACAAAAGTTTAAACCATGCTCTACCTTGCATTATGTAAGTTATTGCTTTGATTGCTCGTAAAATTAGGCCTTTTGAAAATCTTTTCATCCTCATGCTTGACCTGAAATATTATACAGCATATAATAAATGAGCTTGATAACCACAAGCCCACACGGCTCGGTAGCTCAGTCGGTAGAGCAGAGGACTGAAAATCCTCGTGTCGGGGGTTCGATTCCCTCCCGCGCCACCA
>RCNH01000567.1_pt1 | contig 14681 bp, 7 predicted proteins | sample 2041161 | NCBI WGS metagenome assembly RCNH01 (sample SAMN09708215, study PRJNA481090) | Feces metagenome, whole genome shotgun sequencing project. | biome: feces | host: Leptonychotes weddellii | place: Antarctica: Sion Island | collected 2010-03-01 | reverse complement strand
AGCTGGCTCATCTGAGAACGAATGAGCATGGAAGGGTTAAGGGAAGATAGAGCGTCCTGATAAATCATGGCGATTTCGCGACCACGAAGAGCATTGCGCTGCCTATTATTGAGATTAAGCAGGCTCTGACCGTCGTAGATAATCTCGCCGGTGATTTCAGCCTTAGGATCGAGCAGGCCCATGATGGCAAGAGAGGTAATGGATTTGCCACAACCTGACTCGCCTACCAAACCCATGGTCTGACGAGGACGTACCACAAAGTTTAAGTGGTCAACAACGTTTACATCGCCGTGACGAGGGAACTTAATACAAAGGTTTTTAACTTCCAAGATAGGTGGAACGTCAGTACGAGCGTCAAAGCGGTCGGTACGGATTTCTTCCATTTCTTTTAGCTGAGCTAAGCGCTTTTCAAGCATTTCTGCCTGAGCCTCATAGGCAAGCTTAGGATTAGACACTAAGATGTCAGATTCATGCTTGGAGCTCAGTTCGGAGTCAGATGCCTTAACAGCAGCCTTAGGTGCTGCAGCCATAGCATCGGTAACGCCTTCTGACAAAATATTGAGACACAATACGGTAGTCATAATAGCCAAGCCTGGGAAGAGAGCCTGCCACCAACGGCCAGCCAATACACCAGCACGAGCGTCAGAGAGGATATTACCCCAGGTAGGTGTAGGCTCAGGAATGCCAGCGCTAATAAAGGACAAGGATGCCTCAAATACGATGGCATCAGCTACCAAAACGATGGTAAATACCAATACAGGAGCTAAGCAGTTACGTACAACATGCTTGACCAAGATCCAAGGAGCGGAGGCGCCAGATACAACTACTGCACGAACGTAATCCTTGCCTTTTTCAGATACAACATTTGCACGAACAACACGCGTGATCTGAGGAATGTACAAAAAGCCAATGGCAAATACCAAGGAAGGCAGGGAGTTACCGAATACGATAACAAATACAGCTGCCAAGGCGATGCCAGGGAAGGACATAATAATGTCCATGATGCGCATCAAAACTTCTGATACAAGCTTAGAACCAAAGGCTGCAATGGAGCCAAGGATGGCGCCAGCGCTTAGAGCAAAGGCTGTAGCACCAAGACCAATGACCAAGGAATAGCGTGCACCATACATCATACGAGACAATACGTCACGACCCTTGTCATCGGTGCCAAAGAGGAACTGGCTATCAGGAGCCTGACGTGCCTGGAAAATCTGTAGCGGATCATGTGGGGCCAACACATTGGCCAAAATAGCACACAGAGCAATCAGCGCCAGCACGATAACAGAGATGCGGGAACCAACCGTCATTGCATTCCAGCGACGGAGCTTTACCTTGCCAGGGTTTTCTTCCATTTTTTTAGTAAGAGAATCTCGCCATGCCATAGGGTGCTACACCGTCCTGATTCGTGGATTGATAAGGATATAGAGCATGTCGACCACGATGTTGATGATAATGAAGGTAAGGGCAACTACCAAGGTAACGCCCTGTACCAGGGTTGGAAGGTTTTCCTGTACACCCATCAAAATAGTCGTTCCCATGCCAGGGAGGTTAAAGATAACTTCAATAACAACTGCGCCACCAATCAAGTAACCAATGCGCAGACCCAAAACCGTAACGGGAGTAATCAAGGCATTGCGCAGCACATTACGTGCAACAACAACACGCTTAGGAATGCCTGCACCGATGGCAGTACGTACATAATCCTTGTCGAGTTCTTCTACCATGGCAGTACGAATAACACGAATCAAAGAACCTGACACAGGAATTGCAAGGGCAACACAGGGCATGGTCATACGTGCCAGATAGCCACTCGGGTCTTCGCTAAAGGCAGGCAGGGCACCGGCCGCTGGGAACATATGCAGGGTTGATGAGAAGAAGGAAATCATCAATACCGCGAGCCAAAACGAAGGCGTTGCAATGGATGCAATGGACACTACGCGAATCAGCTGGTCAACCCAGGTATCGCGATAGAGGGCAGAAATAACACCCAAAATCAAAGAAATGATAACGGCAATAAACAAGCCAATAAAGGTGATCTGCAGGGTAATAGGCAGGGCCTTGCCTACCTTTTCTGCTACAGAATAGTCCGCGGCACCATAGGTACCCAAATCACCCTGGAGCATGTTCACAATAAAGTGACCATACTGGACAATCCAAGGATCGTTTAAACCATGTGCCTCGCGATAGGCATTCAAAGCCTCGGCAGATGCAGATTCACCCAAGGCAGAGTATGCCGGATCAATGGTAGAAAATGACATCAGAAAAAATACGAGGAGGGTGACACCCAAAACCATAATAGGCAGGGCAATCAGGCGTTTGCCGATTAGTCGAAGAAGACTGCTCACCAAAAGCTCCTTTCCATACTGGGGTATATACCCGTGTAAGCTCAAATAGACCTGCACGTATCATAACTGATTTTGTGCAGGTCTATGAGAATTTCGTTCTATTGTTTAGTAAGAACTAAAAACTTTTTATGCAGCAAAAGCTTGGAATTCACTATTTTGCAGTGGTGCCCAAGAAGAGCATGCCGGTGGTGCCAATAGGCTCAAAACCATCAAGCTTATTGCCATATACGCCGGTTGCAACCTGGCGATGGAACAAAGGATACAAAGGACATTCGTCAGCCAAGATGTCGAAGCAGTTGTTCCATGCTTCCTGCTGTGCCTTGCCTTCTGCAGCAACTGCAGCATCCATTTCCTTGTGAAGCTTGGTGTAGCCTTCGGAATCCTTCCACATGGTACGCTTCTGGGTCCAAGAGTTGTCGCCATACCACCAGTTCATGAGCAAGTCTGGGTCGTTGCCGAATACAGAAGGATCGCCAGGAGCCAAAGCTACGCTGTACTCGCCGGTATCTGCCTTGTTCTTGTACAAAGCGCTGGAAGCCTGTTCTACGATGTCTACCTTAACGCCAACAGCTTCAAGGTTGTTCTTGATCTGTGGGGACAATGCCTTGATCCAGGTGTGATCAGTGGTGTCCAAGGTAACAGAAAGGTCGCTCTGACCAGCTTCTGCCAAGAGAGCCTTAGCCTTTTCTGGGTCATAGGTGAATACGGTAGCTGCCTTGTGATAATTTGCATGATTTTCAGGCAAGAAGGAAGTTACAGGAGCTGCCATGCCAGACATAGCGTTGCTGATGAGCTTTTCTACGTCGATAGCATAGAAGAAGGCCTGACGAACACGCTTGTCGTCGAAAGGAGCCTGCTTGGTGTTGAACATCAAGAATGGAAGACCAAAGCCCTGTACGGATTCAACGTCAGCACCTGCAGCACGTACCTGATCAGCAGTGTCGGCTGGAACATTTTCCATAACCAAAACAGTGCCTTCGGTGATAGCGGTGGTACGAGCGGTAGCGTCCTTAATGATGTCCCAGCGCATAGATGGGCTGGTAGCAGGCTTGGTGCCGTTGTAGAGCTCGTTTGGCATAAACTGAATGGTCTTTTCATCGATGGATTCGTACTTCCAAGGACCAGAACCAACAGGCATCTTGGTGAGCTCTTCGTCGGTGGCGGAAGCAGGAACAACCTTAACCAAGCTCAAACGCTCTTTAACCAAGCTGAATGGGTGGGTGAGCTTAACAGTAACGGTGGTGTCGTTCTTCTTTTCGATAGCATCGATAAAGTCGATCATGGACTTGTACAAAGCGCCTTCAGCTTCGATGGTGCGCTTGAAGGAAGTAACTACGTCGTCAGCGGTAACAGGGTCACCGGTAGAGAACTTAGCGTCCTTACGAAGGGCTACTTCATATTCAGTGTCAGAAATTTTTACAGGCTCGTCAGCAGCGAGTGCCTTGTAAGGCTTAAAGTCAACTAAGTTGAGCTCATACAAGCCTTCTACAACATGCCAGTTGGATGCCAAGGACAAAGCTGCAGAGCAGTTCATAGGCATATAAGATGGTGCCTCATAAGCAGCAGCTGCGGTGATTTCTTTAGCACCTTCGCTCTTAGCTGCGTCTTCACCCTTAGATCCGCAACCTGCGAGACCCATACCTACGGATGCAGCAGCCAAAGCACTGCCTGCCAAGAACGTACGACGGTTCAAAAGCATAGTAAATCCTTCCATTTGTCCATCCTGCCATTCAGGATGGCGCTATATGTACAAGTTTTGAACTAAATCAAACTCTGTAGAAACGAGTCCGTATCTCAAAGCTTACAAATTACTCGCGAGCTATTTGAAGCTCGCAAACAACAATAAGGCTTACAGAATCGGGAGTCGTCACATACAACACAGCTATTAAATACTATGTAGGAGCAATTTCAACTAAAAAATTAATTTTTTTCGACAGACGGTTAAAAGAAGAGGCCCCATCGGCGAAACAAAGCTGTAACAAGAGCACACAACGCTCACGCACTATTAGAGCCCCTTTACCTGCTTTAGCTGTTACAAGTACGCAAAATCCCTTGTAAAAAAGTGTTTTTCAGGTAATGAAACGTATATTTATAGCCTTACACCAACAAGCAACACCTATCCTCCTTCGGCCAGGTATATCACACAAGCGGGGACTACCGTTCACCGATGAGGCCTTGAAACAAGGCCTGTTTTTAGCGGTTTAGCACACGCATCCACTGACCGAAAATAGGCCGGCCATCACAAGAGCAAGCCAAGACCACAAATATTCCCTTGCTAGACTAGAAGGGCAGATAAGACGAGAACTTAGGACAATCTCAAAGAGAGGAGAGATATGTCTGAGCTAACCGAAATTCGTTGGCACGCCCGTGCGGGCCAAGGCGCTGTTACGGCAGCTAAATTGGTAGCTGATACGGCACTTCTTGCCGGCGCCTACATCCAGGCCATGCCTGAGTATGGACCTGAACGCATGGGTGCCCCCTTGAAGGCCTATACCCGTGTTTCCCCTGAACCTATTGAGGTTCATAACAACATCACAAATCCCACTATCGTTATTATCCTCGACGACACCTTGCTCGATTCTGTCGATGTATGCGAAGGTCTGTCAGCCGAGGGCCTGATTCTGCTCAATACAAAACTCACCCCTGCTGAAGCACGCAAGAAGCTTGGCTGTGCTGATAGCGTACGTGTAGCTGTCGTAGATGCTTCTGGCATTGCCCTTGACACCATCAAGCGTGACATTCCCAATACGCCCATCGTTGGTGCTCTTGCGCGCATCACCGACCTTATTACCAAGGAAAATCTTGAAGAGCGCATGATTATCACCTTTGGCAAGAAGTTTTCCCAAGAGGTAATTTCCGCCAATATCGAAAGCGTGGAACGTGCATTTAAGGAGGTTGTAGAGGCATGAGTCAATTCAACGAAGAAACTTTCGAAGACTGGAAGCCTGAAGACTTCCCTGTTGGCGTAGCCTGCCCCGAAGCAGGTAACTCTATTAAATATATCACCGGCGGCTGGCGTAGCATGCGCCCTGTATGGGATAAGGATAAGTGCAAAAACTGCATGTTGTGCTGGGTGTACTGCCCTGACTCATCTATCCAGGTTGAAGACAGTGCCATGATTGGCATCGACTTTGATCACTGCAAGGGCTGCGGCGTATGTGTAAAAGAATGTAAGTTTGGCGCTCTTGACTTTGTGCCTGAAAACCAGTCTAAGGAGGCTTAAGGGATGAGCGACATCAAAGCATTCTCAGCTACCGGCAACCAGATGGTTGCCGATGCCTTTCGCCAGGTTGATCCTGATGTAATGGCAGCCTACCCCATCACGCCCCAGACCACCATTGTAGAAAACTATGCAAAGTTTGTTGCCAATGGTCAGGTGCACACCGAATATGTCACGGTTGAATCTGAGCATTCTGCTCTTTCTGCCTGCATCGGCGCTTCTGCTGCTGGCGCACGTGTTGCCACAGCCACAAGCTCCCAGGGCCTGGCACTCATGTGGGAAGAATTGCATGTTGCAAGCGGCATGCGTTGCCCTATTGTTATGGCAAATGCCAACCGTGCACTTTCTGCTCCTATCAATATTCATGGCGACCACTCTGACATCATGGGTGCCCGCGATGCTGGATGGATTATGCTCTTTGCAGAAACAGCCCAGGAAGCCTACGACAATACCATTGTTTCGTTTAAGGTTGCAGAAGATGAACGCGTTCAGCTTCCTGTTCTTACTACCCTTGACGGCTTTGTAACCACCCATGCTATGGAGCGCTGCGAGCGTGAAGACGACCAGGTAGTTAAAGACTATGTTGGTAGCCACGTTACGACCTACCCCTTGCTCGATACCAATAACCCTGTTGGTAAGGGCATGTTTGCAAACCTAGGACCTACCTATATGAAGGTAAAACGCGTACAGCGCGATGCCATTGACGGCTCCCTTGCTGTTATTCGCGAACATGCTAAGGAATGGGAAGGCATTACCGGTCGTCCCTTTGATCTGGTAGATTCCTGGGGCTGTGAAGACGCTGACTACGTCATTGTTGTGTTGGGCTCTGTAGCTGGCAACGCCCGCTATGTAGCTCGTCAGCTGCGCAAGGCTGGTATCAAGGCAGGCGTTGTGCGTCCTCGCGTATTCCGCCCCTTCCCAGCCGAAGATGTAGCTAAGGCTCTTTCTTCAGCTCGTGCTGTAGCTGTTCTGGATCGCTCTGATTCCTTCGGTGGCCAATTTGCTCCCTTGGGCGCAGAAGTGGCAGCTGCCCTGTATGCAAGCGGTCAACACAAACCACTGAGCAACTATGTAACTGGTCTTGGTGGCGCTGATGTAACCTTGGAATTGATTGAAGGCGTATTTAGCGATCTAGAAAAACTCGCAGACGGCACCAAACAGCCTGGTTTGTCATACCTAGGCATCGACGAAGAGAGGTAGTTCATGGCTAATATCAAACAACTTTCCAACCGCCCTGACGGCCTCGCCCCTGGTCATCGCCTGTGTGGCGGCTGTGGTGCTTCTATTGCCGTTCGTCAAATTTTGATGGGTGTGCCAGAAGATACCGACGTAGTGGCATCCTGTGCTACGGGCTGCTTGGAAGTATCCACCACTATTTATCCCTACGACTCCTGGAATGTTCCCTTCATCCACAATGCGTTTGAAAATAGCGCTGCCACCATTAGTGGTGTAGAAGCAGCCTATAAGGGCATGAAGGCTGCAGGCACCATTCCTGCTGATAAAAAGATTAAGTTCGTAGCCTTTGGTGGCGACGGTGGCACCTATGACATCGGCCTCCAATCTCTCTCGGGTGCTCTTGAACGTGGTCATGACATGGTATATGTCTGCTACGACAACGGTGCGTATATGAACACCGGCATCCAGCGCTCAAGCGCTACCCCTCGTGGTGCCTGGGCTACCACTTCGGAAGTTGGTAGTGAACAGGCTGGCAAGCCTCAGGTACGCAAGGATCTTACCTCTATCATGGCTGCTCACGGCATCCCCTATGTTGCCCAGGCCACAGTAGGTAACTGGCGCGACTTGGTTAACAAGGCGGAAAAAGCCTTTGCAGTTGATGGCCCCGCCTTCATTAACGTATTGGCTCCCTGCCCTCGTGGCTGGCGTCTTCCGGCTGACATGACGACAGAAATCTGCCGTCTGGCCGTACAGACCAAGTTCTGGCCCTTGTTTGAGGTAGAAAATGGCGTGTGGAAGCTCACTCCTGTGCGCGAAAAAGACGAGCGCCCCCTCGAAGATTTCCTGCGTCCCCAGGGCAGGTTTAAGCACCTCTTTAAGCCAGGTAACGAACACCTGATTGAAGAACTTAAGGCTGATATCGAAGCTAACTGGAAGTATCTCGAAGGTCGTGTAGCAGGCTCCCAAAACCTCTAGCGGACGAGCACACTGCCGACAAATCTCATAAATACCAAGCGCTGCACTCTGTAACTAATTCAGGAGTGCAGCGCTTTTTATATACACAAAGGCCACCCTGTAGTCCCACAGGGTGGCCTTTGTGTATAGCCTAAGCTTACAGGCTCCATAAACAAGGCACGCCCCCTCCCTCAGGCAAAAAGAGGGAATGAGGGGCGTGTCATATATGTACGGATAAGGGAGGCTTCTCTAAGGAACGCAGGCATTCCTTAGAGACCACCCTTACCGTTTATGCTTCGTCTTGATCTTTCTTACGCTTGGCAACAAAGAACAAAAGTCCAGCAAGGCCTAGGGCAAGAACACCCAAGATTGGCAAAAGCCAGTTGAAGCCCTGAGGCTCTTCGTGGCCTTCAGACTTAGGCGCATCAGATTTGCTAGGCTTCTTGTCTTCTGCCTTAGATGCAGAAGAGTCAGCTGCCTTGGAAGCAGAATCTGCACCCTTATCAGCCTGTGCCTTATCTGCAGTCTTATCTGCTGGCTCATCAGAGGCACGAGGGGCATCCTGAGTCTTGGCAGAGCCGACTGAGAAGCCAGGAAGACCAAGCTTAAAGCCACGACGGTGAGCATTGTCGCGAGCGAGGCTCACGCCTTCTGCCTGGGCCTTGGCAGCCTCAACTGCCTTATGAGCCTGGGAGCCTGGAGCAGCAGGATTTGGTGCAGCAACACTGCCAGATGTTGCACCTGGGTTTGTAGTACCAGGAGCTACCATACCTGGAAGAGTGCCTGGGTTAGTTCCTGGAACAAGGGTGCCAGGAACGACACCGGGAACAGGAAGGCTAGGAACAAGCCCTGGTGCTACGCCAGGATTGGTGCCCGGAGCTACAGGAAGCGTTGTACCAGGGGTCGTACCAGGGTTGGTACCTGGTGCAACAGGGCTGGTAGTACCAGGAGTCGTGCCAGGGTTGGTACCTGGTACAGCAGGGGTGGTGGTACCAGGGTTGCTTCCTGGGTTGGTGCCCGGAGTGCTTGTATCACCATCGGTGCCACCTGTTGTGGTACCTGGGTTTACCTCAACTTCGTCAAGAGGTGCAGAAGGATCGGTCGTTGCAGGAGGCTCAGGAATCTTGTTTGCAAATACATACAAGCCCCAGACCTGGGTCCTAAATACAGCCTTATTACCCTGAACAGTTACATTTTGAACAGGAATCAAGGCACCCGATTCATCCACGCGGAATACTTCAAGCTTATCAGGATCAAGCTGGTTTAAGCTTACTGTGATTTCTCGTTCGTCACCAGGAACAACTTCGCTGCCCTGGGCGCCATCAGTAAAGAATACGCGGTAGGCTTCGGTGGTGTAGCCCTCAACAGCCTTTTCCTGAGGATCGAGCTGCAAAACGTATTCGATAGGCTTAGAGCTTACTTCGAGCACCTTTTCATGAGCAAGGCGACCGTCTGCCTGCTCATCTAAGGTGATGGTGCCGTCTTTAGCAACAGTAAAGTTGAAATCGGCATGTGGGCTCAAGCCTTCAGGGGTAACCGTTTCATGATAGGTGTAGGTGCCGGGCTTAAGTTCGATTTCCTGTGCTTCAGTACCACTGGTAAACTCATATACCTTTTGTCCTTCAGCATCAAGAATCTCTGCACCAACGCCAGCAAGAGCCTCTTCAGCTTGTTTGTTTACAAGAGTGATACGAGGAACATCAAGCTTGCGAACAACATACCTTTGCAAGAAGGCATTGCCGTTAGTGTCTTCCATGTACAGGCTTAAGATGTCGCCATCTTCTACCTCTACCTTCTTAGAGAATTCCTTCTCATTGGCACCGTAGGGGCTGGTACCAGGAATGCCGTCTTCACCACGGGCATCAACAACAAATTCGTCGTTGATCTTTAAGGTGTAACCAAAGCCGGCATCAGAGATCTTGCCAGCAAAGATAATGTGATCTTCAAAGGTGTCGATGAAATAGATGTCTTCAACGTTTTGCTCATCGTCTTCTAAGAGACCCTCTTCCATATCATCTTCGCTCGGGGATGTAAGCTCGAGGCTTGGCAAATTACGGTCAAAGAGGATACGCACCTTAACATCTGCCTGCATTGCGCCCAGCTTGTCATTAACGCGAACATTAACCGTTGTCAGGCCTTCGACAATTTCTACCTCACGACTAAAATGGGTACCGCCATCGATGGTTGCATTGGTGTCGGCAGCAACGCCATCAATGAATACAAGGCTTCCGTCCTGGCTGGTAAAGCCATCGATCTTGAAGTAGTACTTGCCATCACGTTCGATAACAGGATTGCTCTCCTGAGGATCAAGGCTTGCCTCGCCTAAGATAAAGCTCTTACCCAAGCTCAAAGAGAATTCCTTTTCAGGTACTTCTCCGGTGTAGGGAAGGTACTTACTTACAACATAGGTAGATTCAAGGCGCTTTTCCTTCTTAGTGCCTGTGAACAATGATGCGAGGTCAAGGCTATCAAGCAAGGAGGATGCTCCTTCTTCGCCGCCTAAGCTTGTAGGCTGAGAAACATTGACAAAGTCATAGTGTGCAGAAGGATTCTTCAACACATATTCGAAGCTACCATCAGGGTTGATTGGAACCTTGTTAGTACGCAGACCAATGGTTAACGTAAGCTCTTGAGGATCAAATACATTGTCCTGAACAATACCCCTATAGGTTGCCGTACCGTCTGCATTGAGTTGCATAGCATATTCAACATAGGAGGCATAGGTTTTGTTGAGAGGATTTTTCTGCTCGGCCTTGTCGGTGATCTTTTCAGCATACTCAAACTTCTTTAAGCTTGGACGCTTATAGTCATATACAAAGTCGCCAAGGCTCGTCTTTTTAATCACAGCACCACTTGCATCTTTTTCGATGGCATAAGCTGTGTATTTACCCTGCTCAGGAACAGGAGCGCTGGCAAAAGTAAAGCGCTTATTGCGTACAGGATTGTCACGACCTGTAGTAATGGAGCCATCCTTTTGAGACACAAATTCAAATGCAATGCTTGCACTGTTCGCAAGCTCGGTGGTGCCTGAGTAGCTAATACCTAGGAAACTACTAATCTTTGTCTGGATATAGGGCTTGAAATCATTGAGGGTCAAGGAATTGCCACCAATGTTGTCGAGGGTCTTGCGAACCTCGTTCAAGGCTGTGTCGTTAGCGATGATTTCAAGTTTTTCACTTACATGGCTGCTATAGGGAATAACAACGCTGTAGGTGTTGTTACCCAGATCTGTTGCTGGCATGCGCTCGCCATTGAGCTTTGCATATACCGTACCGAGACCTGTGTCATCGGTAACGGTAAAGGTAACTACCCTACCCTCTTCGGTCAGAGCATAATCCTTGCCCTGATCTTGCACGATTTCAATCTGAGGAGTTGTGCTGTCAATCTTTACCGGAAACAAAAGCTCCTGATAGTCGTAGCCTTCACCGAGACGAGCACGTACCTGCATATAGTACTGGCCGTCTTCCACAACTTCATTTTCACCAGATTTTGGATTGTATACCATGCCGTCCCACATGCCTTCTGCATAGGGATAGGTGGTGAAGAGAAGACCTTTTTCAACACGAGAGAGGTAGTTGCGCAGGGACTGCTTGCGAACACCTTCAAGTTCGTAGAGATGCTTGATAGGCTTTTTATTCTCATCCAAAATGTTGATTTCCATATGCTCGGCAGAGCGAAGCATACCAATCTGAGGAATGATCACATCAGCAAAGCCGTCACCGTTGGGTGAGAATGCTACCTTGCTAGCAGTAGGATTTACATCCGGATCCTCTTCACCAAAAGGCACGCCTAAGGTAAAGATCTTGCCCTGGTCAAAGATGTTTAAAGGGTCTTTTACCATGGACACGAGCTGGGTGTCAGAATAGTAGGTGTCACCGTTGTTTTCGGTTACGTCTAAGGTGTCAAAGATGGATTCTTTGTTCCAGTCACCCGCAAAGCCCATATAGGCAAAGTGGATATTTGGCTGGTCAGCATCCTGGGAGGCAAACTCGATGAAGCCTTCTACAAACTGATCTTGTACTGCTGAGGCATCAAGGCTGAAGCTGATGGTTTTACCCTCATTGGGCTGCAAGCTCACGCTGTTCTCAGACGTGCTCAAACGAGCGGCGCTCAGCGCTTCTTTAAGTACATTATCCTGGGTGAAGGTGGTGTATACCTTGCCTGGATCAATGTTAAAGCTTACTTCCTTGGTGCCATAGTTGTGCACATATACGTCAAAGTTCTTTGTGCCGGTAAAGCTACGAAGCTCGCCGGCACTGGCACCCTGGGCATCGCCATAGGTAGCCAAAACGCGGCTTTTGATGGCATTGCCGGTCTGCACAAGACCAGAGCCCTGACGACGTACTGAATAAGGAATGTCGCTGCCTTCTGGCTTGATGGTCTGAGCGGTGTTCATGAGGGTCTTTTTAACAAAGCTGGCATAGTCGCTCACACCAGGAAGATCTTTTTGGAGCTGAGACAATACGATGGCACTCACACCTGCTACATGAGGGGATGCCATGCTGGTGCCGCTCATCATGGTGTACTTTGCATCGTTGTCGGTGGAATATACCTGGCCACCAACGCCTGAAACCTCAGGCTTAAAGTCAAGTGAGCTTGTGGTACCCCAGGAGGTAAAGGCACTCATCTGACCCTTGTCTTCGTTTTCAACCTGTCGAGCTTTCTGATCAAAAACAAACTGCTGCTCTGCATCAGCACCAAGGGCTGCTAGAATTTCCTGGCCCTGCTCTTGGGTTAAGCTAGCTGCAAAGAAGTTTTTGTCGGTACCGCTCAGGGACATGTTGAATTCTTCACGAGGCTTGTTGTTGTATACCAAAATACCGATAGCACCATGCTGCTGGGCTAATTGAAGCTTCTTAACAAAGGTAATTTCACCGCGAGAAATCAAGGCAAACTTACCCTGCAAGGCTGCTACAACATCTTCGGTATAGTCAGATTCGCGACCCATACCAACGGACACCATGGCTACAGGAGCAGCAGGCAAATCGCCCTGGCTGTGATTGTAGGCAATGGCATGATCCTGGCCCTGAGAGGCAAAGCTTAGGTGGTAGACAAACTTGTTAGTGTTTTCATAGGAGGCAACACTTAAGGCACCGCTTGCGGTAGAAGGAGAACCAATCAAGCCGTTGTCATTGCGGTCAAAGAAGTTCTGCACTTCAGCGCTATCGGTAGACTGCGCATAGGCAGCTGTTTCGTTACCACCTGCTGCAACAACCAAAACACCCTTTTGGGCAGCTACATTAATGGCGCGCTGCATAGGGTTGTTGTCATTTTTAAAGCCACTTTCAGAACCAAGGGACAGGTTAATAATGTCTGCCTTGTGCTCAATGGAGGATTCAATAGCAGCGATGATGTCGTCGTCGTGTGCGCCGCCACCTTCTGGATCGTTACTAAATACCTTCATGGCCAAAAGCTGAACCTGGCTTGCAACGCCTGCTACGCCTTCTTTAGCAGCAAGCTTTTCGGTCGTATCGTTGGCACCAACAATGCCCGCTACGTGTACGCCATGGTTAGATTCCAAACCCTTTACGAAGTAGCTGTCATCAGCAAAGTTGTAACCATAGGGAATCTTGAGGCTAAAGTGGGTATCGGTGTTTTCGCCACCAAAGGGGAATACCTCAGACTGAGGAATCTTTGCCTTGCTTGGATCAGCAAGGGTGGCAAAGGCAGGATGTTCTACATCCACACCAGAGTCAACAATAGAAACAACAATGCCCTCACCATTGTTGCCATATTCTGCAGCTGCATCAAGAGCCTGAGTCAAGGCCTTGGATGAAGCCATGCTCTCGTAGTACTGCGTCGTTTGCGTAAGATGTTCTACGCCCGGAATCTGGCTGAGAACAGGAATATATGAGAAAGGAACCTGTGCTGAGAAGCCGTTGAAGACGACATCATACTCTTTACGAATTTTGACGCCCTCGTAGGCCAGGAACTGTGCTTCGACGCGTTCGAGACTAGCACTAGGTTGTAATTGAACAATAACCCTGACGTTTTCATCCACGCCGCTTTTTGCGTGTGAAATCCACTCGATCGGGATATCGTGAGAATAACTCGGCTGCGCCTGAGCTGCCCGTGGCGGGACCGCAAAACCATTTACGGCCAAGGCAAGGGCAAGTACTGCTGTCACCTTCTTTTTCATCTTGTATCCTTTTGTTGCTTGTAACATACGGTTGCGCCAAACACCTAATACGACCTGGCCTGTTCGTGAGAGTAACAGGTGGGTCTTACGTACGATGGCTGGTACAACCCAGTTTCACTTTACTTTAGTGCTTTAGTGAATGAGAGTAATTTAGTCCTAATTAACAAATCAGAAACAAAATAGACCCACCCCTGACCCCTTACACAAAAAGCTCCCGGGAGCGCAGTGCGCGCTTCCGGGAGCTCTACTAAGCTATCTTATATATCGCATAAGACGACGTATGGGACCGTAGTTTTTGGACTCTATCCTAGGCACTTGGCTCATCGGTCTTATTGCGACCACGACGAGCAAGGGCTACAAGGAAACCAGCAGGAACCAAAAGAAGGAGCCATAGCCAGTTGTATGCCGAAAATCCTTGGGCATCCTCAGGGGCGTTGTGGCCTGAGGCACTCGGCTGAGAGGCGTTTTTCTTGCCTGCTTCGGCCGATTTGGGCTCTGAGCTTGGCTTCTGCTCATCTTGTGCTGAGGCTTGCGCTTCTGACTGATGTGCAGCAGAAGCAGAACCAGGCACCTGGGAGGCAGATACAGGGCGTACAGACTGGGTCGCACGCGCATGCAAAGGCCTGTGAGCAGGAGTTTCAATCGTACCATCTGGGGCCACACGAGCTGCTGCACGAGAGCGAGCCTCAGCATCTAAGATGTTAGATAGTTGCTGCTGGGCAAGGGCGGCATTTGCAAGGGCAGCCACATAGCCTGACTGTGCCAACTGGGCAGCACTACGAGCAGCAGGCAGGGCGGCAAGAGCTGTTGCTGCAACGCCTGCCTGAACCTGACGTGCGGCATCAAG
>RCNH01000594.1_pt1 | contig 14703 bp, 13 predicted proteins | sample 2041161 | NCBI WGS metagenome assembly RCNH01 (sample SAMN09708215, study PRJNA481090) | Feces metagenome, whole genome shotgun sequencing project. | biome: feces | host: Leptonychotes weddellii | place: Antarctica: Sion Island | collected 2010-03-01 | reverse complement strand
CATATTTCTTGTCCTATAGAACTTATCTTTCTAACAGTTTTATCATATCCGCCAGAATACACATTTCCACTACTATCTACCGCAACAGATGTTACAAGTTCCGTGTTGTCAGTAAACTTCCATATTTCTGTGCCTGTAGAACTTATCTTTCTAACAGTTTTATCATTTCCGCCAGAATACACATTTCCACTACTATCCACCGCAACAGATTTTACAACATTCGTGTTGCCAGTAAACTTCCATATTTCTGTGCCTGTAGAACTTATCTTTCTAACAGTTTTATCATATCCGCCAGAATACACATTTCCACTACTATCTACCGCAACAGATGTTACAGTATCCGTGTTGCCAGTAAACTTCCATATTTCTTGTCCTATAGAACTTATCTTTCTAACAGTTTTATCATATCCGCCAGAATACACATTTCCACTACTATCTACCGCAACAGAGTATACAGCATTAATGTTGCCAGTAAACTTCCATATCTCTTGAAATTGCAATATTCAAAATGATACTTTTATCAAAATCTGATTTTCTTGTATCTTTTAATAAATAATCATATAAGCGTTGAAATGCTTGTTGATATCCCTCATCTAAATTTTTGACAAGATATTGATTATCAACATGTAACGTTTTTTTTGCCATTATTTACTTTCTACCTCAATACTATCGCTATCTGTAATATGTAAATTTGTATTATAGAATTCTGTTAATGCTTTTACCATATAATAAGAATCTTTTACCCCTGCTGTTTCATAAGATGAATGCATTGCAAGTTGAGGTAAACCAACATCTACCGTATGCATAGATACTTTTTGACTTGATAAGTTACCTAATGTACTTCCGCCAGCTGCATCACTACGGTTTGCAAAATATTGAACTGGAACACCTGCATTTTCACAAATTCCACCAAATACTGCAGAACTAATTGCATCTGTAGTATATTTTTGGTTAGCGCTAAATTTAACAACAATACCTTTGTTTAAATATGTACAATTTGTAGCATCTGTTTTTTCTGGATGATTTGGATGTACTGCATGAGCATTATCGCAAGATACCATAAAACTCTTAGCTACTGCACGGAAATAATCTTCTTCTGTAAATCCCATATTATCATTTACACGGTGTAATACATCATGTAAGAATGTTGAACAAGCACCTTGTTTTGTACCTGAACCAACTTCTTCATTATCAAAACATGCGAATACATTAACTGCTTTATCATTTCCTTTACTATCAATTAATGCCTTTAATGAAGTATAAGCACATTGTAAATCATCTAATTTTGGAGATGAAATAAATTCTTCTTTTGCTCCCCAAATGCTAGGTGCCATACGATTATATAATGATAAATCACAACCATAAATATTTTCTCTTGTTGTTCCTAAAGCATCTGCAATTAATTGATAGTAATCATTTTCACCGCATTCTCCTGCAGAGAATAAAGGTAATAAATCTATCTGATTATTATACTTCATACCATTATTAATATCACGATTCATATGAATTGCAACATTAGGAATTAAAACTAAATCTTTATCAAAAGATAATAATTTAGATACAAATTTATTCTCTTCTTTAACTAAAACACGACCTGCAATAGATAATGGACGATCTAACCATGTAGCACATAACATACCACCATATCCTTCCGTATTCAATTGCACATATCCGCCTTTGCCTTTTAATTCAGCAACTTCTTTTACTTTGAATGTTGGTGAATCTGAGTGAGAAGATGTCACTTGGAAATGATAATCACTTAAATCTTTTCCAATCGCAAAAGCAATTAAACTTGAACCATTACGAGTTGTGAAATATTTTTTTCCACGTTCTAAGTTCCATGATTCACATTCTTTTAATTCTTGATACCCTGCATCTTTTAACATACTTGCCATTTGTGCAACAGCATGAAAACAGCTAGGACTTTTTTGAATAAAATCTAATACTTCTTTTGATGTCTCTTTAAACATAATTAAGCCTCCTAATTCACATATTTAATTATACCATTTTTTTATAACACAATCCAATAGAATGTATCTAAGCTGTATGCTATAATAAAACATAGAAAAATATACTAATAATTAATAAAGGGGTATTTTATGACATTGGATTTATTTTTAAATTGGGCTTTTATTTTCACATTAATTCCCATGATAATTTTTTGGTTTGTAAGAAAGAAAACAACTTGTTTTATTTTTTCCGTACTCTATTTAATCACACAAGTAACCATGAGTTGTCTCAATTCCAATTGGTTTAACCTATGTTTTTTCTCGATCTGTTTGATTGAAGATGTATATTTATATAAAACAAATCGATGGAGTTGTTATGGGCATTTTGATGATTAAATATTTATATTTTAAGTAAAAATGGTTATCCGCAATTGGATAACCATTTCTATTTTTTATTTTCCTTTTTTCTTGTCTTCTGATTTTTTAATCATAGGTAAAATTAAACCTAATGCACATAATACGATTGGTGTACATACATTTAATAATACAGTGAATAAATCTTTTTCATACATACCGCCAATGCAGCATAATGCAGTGATTAAGAAACACCATACACCCATTGTTAAAGCGAATCCTTGATGTTTTGTAAATTTATAATCTGAATGGAATTTATCTCCTGCTTTACGTAAAGCAATGTAAGCAGCAAATACCCATAAGTAACGCATTGGCATAACTACTGAGTTTAATTTATTTAACTGAGTTAATACACCAGCAGCTCCTGAACCACCTAAAATCTGAATTAAGATAATAGATCCAGACAACGCAACTACCATCCAAATACCATTTACATATGCACCATATTTATTTTGTTTTAATAATGCAGATGGAATGAATTGACGTGCATCTTCATTATCTAATAGCATACGTAATGGAGCGTCGATACTCATTACTAATGTAGAGAATTGTCCAATTGCATTACATGCAGCATAGATAATCATCAATAAGTTACCTACATGATAATATTCGCCTAATTTTTGGAATGCTAAGTAAGAACCATTAGATACATAAGATTTAAATGCAGCATCAGAACCGTTAATAACTGCAGGATCAAACATCATACCCATAGCAATTGTTCCTAAAATAGCACAAACCATTACCATGATTGCTAATGCAATCATACCTTTAGGGAATCCTTTTGAAGGATTTTCAACTTTATTTACATATGGAGAAATTTTTTCACATCCACCAACTGCAAATACTAAGATTGATAAAGAAGTAAAATACTTCGTATCAAATGTTGGAATTAAGTTATCCCAACTGAAATCCATTGATAAATATCCACCGTTAGGATTAATAGCAGGTGCAGCAAACATCATTACGATATATAAAATTGACATGATGAACATACTTGTTCCAGCTAATGTTGCCAATTTTTTCAATGGGTTTAAACCGCGGCTTGCTACCCAACAGAAGAATAAAAATACAGCTAATGTTGCTAACTGAACTGCAATTGTAGGGAAGCTATCATAAGTAGTTCCATTTTGGAATACCATCCAGCTTAAAGCTTTTAAACCTCCACTACCTTTACTTGCGATGTAAGTGATGTGACATGCCCAATATGTCCATCCTGCATAGTATGCGAATTTAGGACCGATTGTTTCATGAATCCATGATGAAACACCACCACCTGAGTTTTTAAATGCGGATCCAAGTTCACCAACCATCAATGCATAAGGTACAAAGTATAAGGCAAACATTAAAATCCAACTGAATATAACCTGAATACCATTGAAGTAAACGAAACCGTTTAATACGTTACCGAAACCCCAAACAGTAGAAAATGCCATAAACGCAAGGTTATACCACTTAATTTTCTTTGAGTTTTCCATATTGTCCTCCTTTAATATTTTCTATAATTGTAACATAAAATTATGTTTTAAGCTATATGATTATGTGATAATAATGGTTACAATACTGTAAAACAAAAAAAGTCCCTTGCTATATCGATAGCAAAGGACTATATCATTTATAAAAAATTAGATATCCATATATTTTTGAGCAGCTGTTACAATTGCCATTTTATATACTTCTTCTGTATTACATCCTCGAGATAAATCGTTAATTGGGGCATTTAATCCTTGAAGAATTGGTCCAATTGCTTCATATCCACCTAGACGAGCAGCAATTTTATATCCAATATTTCCTGCATCAATATTTGGGAAGATAAATGTATTCACATTTCCTGCAACTTTCGATTGTGGGGCTTTTAATGCAGCAACTTCTGGAGCAACTGCACAATCAAATTGTAATTCTCCATCAACTTCAAAATCTAATGGCATACGTTTTAAACGTGTTGCAGCTTCATTCACTTTTTTAACACTATCACCTTTTGCTGATCCATAAGTAGAATAAGATAATAAACCAACACGTGGTTCAATGCCAAATTGACGTACTGTATGTGCAGTTTGTAATGCGATTTCTACTAAATCATCTGCACTTGGATCAATGTTAATAGAACAATCACCCATAACTAATTGTTCTTTATCTTTTAACAAAATAAAGCAACTTGAAACAATTGAATTTCCAGGTTTTGTTTTAATTAATTGTAATGCTGGTCGAACTGTATCAGCAGTAGAATATGTAGCACCACCAAGTAATCCATCAGCGCATCCTAGTTTTACATACATGGTACCAAAAAAGTTTGTTTTTAAACATGCTTCACGCGCTTGATCTTCATCCATTTTTCCTTTACGTAATTCTACAACTTTTTTTACCATCATATCCATGTTTTTATATTCTTTAGGATCAAGCATTTCAAGCCCATCACTACTTAATCCTAATGCTTTTGCTGCACCTTGAATTTCAGCACGATTTCCTAATAATACTGGTACTAAAATATTTTCATCGTATAAACGTCTTGCAGCTCTTAAAATACGTTCATCAGAACCTTCTGTAAAGACAATACGTGTACCTTTACCTTTAATTTTTTCAATAAGATTGTTGATCATACAATATCCTCACTTTCTATCTTATATCCACATTTACCCCCATTATACACCCCTTATTTGCATAAAAAAAGGCTTTTTTCACAAATGATTTTTTTCACAAATTTCCCCATATTTTGCAGTTGTATTTTTTTTATCATTATCTTATAATTAAACTGTTAGCAGAGTAGATATAGAAGCGTTAAGTACTGATTGAACGGGGAGTTGTCAATTGGGCGAAAAGTAATTCTTGCGGTTTCTATGTCGCATCCCGCTGTTGCATATGAGAAAACAATAATGCTTCTTTTCCCTATGCATCAAGGGAAAGGAGGTATTTTTTTATGAACTTTGCAAATAAAATAAAAGCAGACTTTGCCCGTATTCACCAAAGTCGGATGGAGCTTAAAAAAGTTTCATCACTTGTAGGTACATCTTTACTTACTGCACTTAATATCATTGCTGGATTTTTTTCAATCAAAATTACTCCAATGATTAAAATTGGATTTACAAGTGTGGTTGCAGGTGTATGTGGCATGTATTATGGACCAATTGCAACAGGTCTTGCTGGTATCGTTGCCGACAATTTAAAATTTATGTTATTTCCTGATGGTCCATATTTCCCCGGTTTTGCCCTAAATGAATTTATAGTTGGTATGATTTATGGTTCTTTCTTCTATAAAAAAGAAATTACTTTGCCTAGAGTTATGATTGCTAGAGCTCTAGTAACTATTATTGTTAATTTAGGTCTAACATCTTTATGGCTAAATATTTTATATCAAAATCCAATTTTTACATCCGTTCGATTAATTAAAAATATTATTATGTATCCAATTGATGTAGCAATTCTTTATTTTGTTTTAAAAGCAGCAAAACGCATCCAAAAATAGGATGCGTTTTTTAATACCAATATTTTCTAATTTCACTAATAAAATATAAAGATCCTGTAATCACAATTGTTTTATCTTTTTTTAACATTTCTTCTAATGCCTTGTGATAATCCTCTATAATTTTAACATGTTCTCTTTTTTGTAATACAGATAAATCCATAGATCGACTATTCTCGAAATGTGTAATAGTAAGATCCTTTGTAATTGTTTCTAAGATGTCAATCATCTCTTCAAATTTTTTATCTTTTAATGCTGAAAATAAAACCGCAATATTACGATATCCTTGTAATGAATCACAAAGAGCACGGATTCCATCCGGATTATGTGCACCGTCAATAATCACTAGCGGATTTTGTTGAACGATTTCAAATCGTCCTTTCCACTCCGCTTGTAATAATCCATTCAATATACAATGTTCTTCTATTTTAATTATATTTTTTTCTTTTAATTGTAATATCGTTTCTAGTGCCAATGAGGCATTTGCGATTTGATATACAGCATTGCTATGTAAATGTATATCATATTCCTGATATTGAAAATGAATTCCATGTTCATGATCCATGCAAGAAGGAATCTTTACTTGAAACATATTCGCTTGATGAAGGTTTGCCTGCTTTAAAAATACATCTAGGCATTCTTTTTTTGTTTCTGTAGTAATGATATCTACTTCATCTTTGATAATTCCGGCTTTTTCATATGCGATTTTTTCATATGTATCCCCTAATACATCCATATGATCCATACCAATATTAGTAATAAGAGAAATGCATGGTTCAATAATATTTGTTGCATCAAGTCTTCCACCTAAACCAACTTCAAATACCGCAAAATCTACCTGCTGTTTTTTAAAGTATACGCATGCAAGCATCATATCTATTTCAAACATTCCTAAATCCCATTGTATCCAACTATCATAATATTGATTACATAACTGTAAAAATTCGTCTTCATCAATATTTTGATCATTTATACGAATACGATCTAAATGTGTAATTAAATACGGAGAAGTAAATGTTCCAACTATATATCCTGCACACTGTAACATTGAACGTATATAGTTCGTTGTAGAGCCTTTTCCATTTGTTCCTGCAACATGAATACATTGTAATCCTTTTTCAGGATTTCCTATACTATCCATATAAGATTGAAAATGTTGTAATCCATGTCTACGATTTCTGCGTTTTTCAATTTCTTGAATAATTTCAATTACTTCCTGTTTCATAATTACTCCTCAATTTCCCACTGAATAGGAGTATATCCCATTTCTTCTAATAATGTGTTTGTTTTTGAAAATGGTTTGCTACCAAAGAAACCATGATATGCAGATAATGGAGATGGATGTGCTGACATAATGACTTTATGTTGTGGATTGGTAATAAGCTCAGCCTTCTTTTTTGCCCAGTTTCCCCACAAAATAAATACCATTCCTTCTTTTCGCTCATTTAACATTTTAATAACTGTATCGGTAAATGTTTCCCATCCTTTCTTTTGATGAGAACCTGCTTTTCCACATTCTACACTTAACACTGCATTCATCATGAATACGCCTTGTTTTGCCCAATCCATTAAATATCCATGACTTGGCATATCAATATCTAAATCACTTTTCAACTCTTTATATATATTTCTTAAACTTGGAGGTAATTTAACTCCTTTTCGAACAGAAAAACATAAACCATGTGCTTGATTTGGTTGATGATATGGATCTTGTCCTAAAATAACTACTTTTACATCTTTATAAGGACATACTTTAAAACATGTAAATAAATCTTCTTTTAATGGAAATATTGTTTTGGTTGCATACTCTTCTTCTAAAAATTTCATTAATTTTTGATAGTACTCTTTTTGTTGTTCTTGTTCAAATAATTCTTCCCATGTATTCATTTTTTCACCTTCTATTATCAAATTCCACTATAATATTTATTATATCATAGAAAATTAAAATCCTATATCTTACAATTTTATAACATTTTTAAATATCGGATAATAATATGTTACACTTTAGCTAGGTGATTATTATGGGAAAAAAGGGTACATCATTCAACGAGGTAATACAAAGCGTATTATCGACAGAATTTTTTAATCAACTATTTTCTTTTAAAACCGTATTATTATGCTGTGTTTTTCTTGGAATAATTATTTTAATTTTAATCAAATTTTTATAAATAAATGAAAGAATTTCTATCTATTTTCTATTCCTATGATGTTATAATAGTATTATGGAGGTTTTTTGTATGGAAAATCAAAAAATAAAAAAGTCCATCATTTTAAGTGGACTTGTTGGAACTGGGGGGTTCTTTTTTGCTAAGTTAATTAGTTTATTATATGTAATTCCTTTATCAAGCATTTTAGGTTCTAACACCTATACCGCTTATTATGGTACTGCTTATCGTATCTATAGCTATTTTTTAAACATCTTTAGTGCTGGATTTCCTCTTGCAGTTGCAACCTTAGTTGCAAAATATTCAACCTTGCATGATGCCAAAACAGTATTATTAATTAAAAAAATTTCAATTGCATTCCTATCTTTAACTGGATTTGTTGGAATGATTTTATTTATATCTCTATCTGGAGTGTTATCTCCAATCATGGCTAGTACACAAAATCCAGAAAACATTAAAGTCATGCAAACCGTTCTAATTATACTTGGTTTTGCCATCTTTTTTGTACCTATTTTATCTGCATATCGTGGATATATACAAGGTCGTAAAGAAATTGGAGAATATGCCTTCTCACAAACCTTTGAACAAATCTTTCGTGTAGGGTTTTTATTAGCTGCTTCTTGTTTCTTTGTATATGGATTAGGTTGGAAAAGAAAATGGGCTTTATATGCCTCTGTTTCTTCTACTGTAATTGCCGCAATCATTGGTTTAATACAAATTATTATTTATGATAAAAAGCATTCTAAACAAATCATTGAAGAAGCTTCTGCTCAAAAGAGTCGTGTAATTTCTTTTAAACCGTTATTCAAAGAATTTATTTTAATTGCGATTCCTTACTTAATTGTTGCGGTACTTGGATATAGTGATGATATTTATAATTCTATTTTATTACCATTAGGTTTAAATAGCGGTTTTTATTCGTTAGAACAAATTGATACTATTACAACTGCATTTAACTTTTCTGGTACAAAGATTCTTGCGATTCCAATGATTCTAGCTCCTGGATTTATTTCTGCTATTATTCCACATATTTCCAGTGCATTAACTGAAAAAAACTTAAAATTAGTTCGTAAGAATATCATTGACTGTTTAGATATTATTTTATATTTAAGTCTTCCAATTTGTTTCTGCATTTTCTTATATGCGGCACCAATCATCTATACTTTATTTAATCCAAATGATATTGAACTAAGTGCAAACGTATTAGCATGGTTATCTATTGAAGCATTATTTAGTACTATTATGCCAGTAATTGTAAATATTATGATGACTTTAAAATTACGGAAATCTGTACTTAGAAAATTATTTGTATCTACAGCAATTAAAGGAATTTCCATGGTACCATTAATGAATATATTAGGTTTTAAAGGTGCGATTATAGCATCCTTATTAAACTCCCTTTATTTAGTATGTTCTTGTCTACTAGATATGCATAAAAAATTCAAAATTTCTTTTAAAGCTACATTGCATAAAACACTATTAATTGTTATCGCAATTTTAGGTCTATGGGCAACTTCTTATTTATTGACAAAATTAGGAATTGGTGGAATCGATGGTTCTCGTATTACTTGTCTAATAAAAATGGCAATTAACGGTATAATTAGTATGTCCGTGTATGTAATTTTAACGTTAGCATTTCAAATTCCTCAATGCCTGTTCCATTTCGAATTACCTTTTAATAAAAAAACAAATTCTTAATAAAATCATAAAAACCAAGTCACCAGTAAACATTACTGGTGATTTTATTTTGAGCTTTGATAGAGTTGATCCACACTTTGATTGCTACATACATAATTTTGTAAAATTGATGCAAACTCACTACACATATAAATATTTTGTTGTAGCCATTCACTTTCTTTCATCCAAATTTTATGATCAAATAGTTCTGATGCATTCATTGTTTGAATTAATTCTTTCTTACCATAATCATATATATCAAAACAATCAATATCTTTACTTGCGATAATTGGTACTTTTATATTTAAATCAAGTAAACATTGGATACCTTCCTGTGATCTTACTAATTGTAAAAATTGCTTTGCATATACGTTGTTTTTACAATGCTCTAATACCGTAAATCCATATGTTTTAATCGGTAGTGGTAAGGATTTTTGTTTCCATGTTGGAAATGCTTGAAATCTTAGATTTCCCTTTTTATAACTTTCACTTTTTTCAAATCCATCATTTGTATATAGTAATCCACATACATAAGGTTCTATTTCATAAAATATATGATTATATTCTGTACTTTGTTTCATATTTAATTGTTGAATTAATTGTTTATATTGTTTCATTCGTTTTTTTATTCGGTATTCTTTCATAAATCTAGAATGATACGTATCATAAAAAAACGGATATATATTATAGTCTAAATAATTGGTATAATATGGAATTTGTTTTTCAATAATCTGTTCAAATGTCTCAATGTTTTCTTGGTGATACTGTTTTTTTAATATATCGTCTCGGTAACAAAAGACATATCCTTGCATAATCATCGGTGTATATATTGATTTTAAATCTTTTTCAATCATATGTTTTGGTACATCATACTCATAGGTTATAGCGTAGGGTTTTAGTTGTTCTTTATGATTTCTTACAAAAGTATCATCACTCCATCGTAAATCAACATCTTTTTGTAGCTTCTTAACAAAGCGTAGAGCATTTCTATTTTTAGGGTAGGTTTTGATCCATAATTGTTGTAAAGAGTTTGCATACTGTTCATTTTCCATATAAATGGTAATTGGTTTTGTTTGTTCTGTTATATTTTTACTAAATACACTACATCCACATAATAAAAAACTAATCATACTTATAAATAGTAGATTTTTCATTTTCTCACCCATAAAAAGTATAGCTTTTTCATGTTTCATTTTCTGTCGATATAACTTCGTAAATCCTTGTTATTTCCCTTATATTTGTCGATATTTCATGAAATGTGTTTGATTTTCCTATGAGGTATACTATACTATATTTATAAAGTAAGGAGGGGATGGAATGGAACACATTACTATGCTTATTCAAGCATTAGAAAAGCAAGAAAAACTCCATCATAATGATATCTTTAATTATGCTGTTCCAAATTCATGGAATACTTATGGTTACTCAAATAAAAAAAGTATTCGTAGTGGTGAAATAATAGTAAACCCATATAGTTTCTATTTATATACATTACATAATATTATGTCTGATTGTACCAAATCTAATCCTTCACATAATGACAAAAAAACAAAGAGAGATTGGATTAAAAAAGCAAATATGTATTCACTCATGATTCGTAGCGCAACTGCTTGGGATCATGATCGCGACGATCATTTATCAAATGACGATTTATATCATTTAAATGATAATGGAACTTTTTTAAAAAGTATTTTATTAATTCCACATTTAAAAAGAATGGGGATTAACACGATTTTATTACATCAACCATTTGCTTTATGCAAAACCAAAAAAAATCATACCTATGCAGAAAAAGAAAATGTCATTAGCTTTACAAAACTTGATGATACTTTACGGGACGCATTAATTCCTGAACTTAGTGTAGAAGATCAATGTCTTGCATTCATTGAAATGTGTCATTTACATGGCATTCGTGTCATACTTGAATTTTGCCCAGGGAAAATCGCAAGAAATAATCAATATGTAGCACAACATCCAGAATGGTTTTATTGGATAAAGAAAGAAGACTTAACAAAATATCACGCACCTGTTTGCTCAAGTCTACCTCAAAATACCATTCCACATACTTATGTTTTAAAAGATTTATATCGTAGTGAAGATGTCTTACATCATCTTTCACTATTTCAACAACCTCCAATAGAAATGAAAACATTATATGAATATGAACAGGATGATCAACTTACGATTGCCCCTATGTTTTCCGATCAAATTAATGCGAATTTACCAGTCGATTTAGATGGCACTGTATTTAATTTCTTTGAAGAAAGAAGTGCACATATACCAAAACATATCCTATCCAAAAATCAAGCACCATATCTTTTACAAGATACTTTACGCCCTGATTTACATCCAGGAAAAGGAATTCGTCAATCAATCTTAGATATGCTAGAAGAAACAATTACTTGGTATGTTTCAGAATTGCAAATAGATGGAATCTATGTTGAAAAAACCTATTTATTACCTGAAAAACTTCAAAAAGAAATTGTAAAAATCGCTCGTAAACAAAATCGTAATATAGTTATGATTGCAGAAGATACAATTGTTGAAAACAGTGAGTCTTGGATTCATAAAGGATATGATGTAATCAGTGGAAATAGTGGTTATGAAGAAAGTAATGTATGGAACTTCCATTTTCATAAATTTGCTTATCAATTAAAAGATAATCCTTGTCCAATGTTTGCGGCAAGTGAATTTTATGATGCAAAACGTATCAATTCTCTTGAATATGGAAAAACTTTATCTATCATGTTACATACAATGAATTTATTTTTACCAAATGGAATTCCTTTATCTATGAATGGTTTTGAATGTTTTGATGTACAACCTATGCAACTTAGTGAATATGGAGATCAGCACTATTTAAAATCTTTACCACAAACAGATCTACGATATCATCGTCAATCTTATCTTGATGAATATTATTATGACTACTGTACACCAGATTTAAATACCTTGCCTTCCTTATTGGAAAAATGCAATCATCTTCGTAACACTTATATCGATGCAATTACAAATTTAAATGCTTGTGTTCCGGTATGGTTTGATACTCCAAATGATTTAGGAATTGGCTATAGCTTTATTTTAGAAGATAAAGCCCTTATGGTCATCTGCAACACCAATGTTGCCAATACATCTAATCTTCACATCCATACCGAAAACTTATATGCAGAACTACCCTTCCATGTAGATTCTATTTATCAAATTTTCTCAACAAATGATCCTTATATTCATGATGTTACACAAGATGAATTTAGAAATTTACCTTTAACATTTGAACCAGGAGAAGTAAAATTTATTGAGTTTAAAACAAAATAACATAGTTTATATCATTTAAAAAGTTATACATTCTAGTATAACTTTTTTCTATATAGAATCATCTTTTTTTCTTCATACAAGTAAGATATAATACTTATGGTGATAAAGATGTATAGATTAAAAGAAGATCATGAATATGAAATAGAAATTAAAAAAAGTCGATTTATTTGTTATCTTCATCGTACGACAAGTGAAGATGATGCAAAAGATTTTATTTTAGAAATAAAAAAAGAACATCCTAACGCAACCCATCATTGTTATGCTTTTGTGATTGGAGAACATAATGAAATCCAACGAAGCAATGATGATGGAGAACCTGCAGGTACTGCAGGAGTTCCAATGTTAGAATGTTTGATGAAACATCAAATGCAAGATATTGTAGCCGTTGTTGTACGCTATTTTGGTGGCATTAAACTTGGCGCTGGAGGATTAATTCGTGCCTATGCAAAAAGTGTGTCTAGTGGCTTACAAAGTGCGCATATTACGCAAAAACAAAAAATGTTAGAATACTTTATCCAATTCCCATATCATTATATTGGAAAAATGGATTATTTATTTCGTTCTAACAATATTGAAATCTTAGATAAACATTACGGAGAAGAAGTTGCATATACGTTTTTAACAAAAACACCTCTTGATAATGAAATATCTGAAATTACCAATGGTTCCAATCTTCCAGAATTTCAAAAAGAATGCATTGTAGATGTGGACATTACCATTGAAGATGATGAAATATAACGAAAGTTATATTTTTTTATTTAAAAAGTGCACCATTACAGTGATTATATACTTCAATAAAATGTAATAAAAACTTCTGTGCTAAAGAACCTTGTGCAATCGCTGCCTGTGCTTCTTCAAACGTGTACCATTGTGCATGATCAACTTCCCAATCAGACATATTTTCTAATGAATCATCATCTAATCGAACTACAAAATTTAACATTAATGTATTCGACTTTTCATAATACTCACTCATTAAAAATTGATAATGTTCTACTTTTCTTCCTATTTCCTCCATCATTTCACGATGAATCGTTTCTTCTACACTTTCTTTTTGATTTACATAACCTGCAACTAAAATATTTCGTTGCTTTCCATATTGTTGAATTAATAAAATATGTTTTTCATCTGGAGACAGTGCAATCAATGATACCGCAACATTGAAATTAGGAAAAATATATTTTTGACATTTTGGACAAAATGGTACTTGTCCTTCATGTTCTAATTCTTTTAAAATTAACTTTGTTCCACATGTACTACAATAACTCATACTGATTCCTTCTTTCCATATGTACCATTATATAACAAAAGAAACCTTTTTAAGGTTTCTTTATCTGTATTTTCTTGCTAATTTCCACAATTCGCTATAAGAAACGAATCCAATTGCATCACATTTTTCTTTTGCAACTTGTCGTTGCTTTTTCACATTATCTTCATGAACTCGATGCAATGTATTTTTATCCATCATATACTGTACATACGTAAATTTCTTTAATAAGAACCAAATAGCAATGATCTTATTAATTTTTAACATACAATCATCACTCTGCTCTAACAATTCATCTAAGTGTTCTTGTTGATACATGCCCATATCATATGCTAATTTATACATCTCTTCATAGCTACTAAATATTTTCATATCTAATCTTCGCTGAATAATACCTGCTTTTGTATGATTTACAAAGAAATCTTCACTACTTTCTAACATTCTTTGAATGTTTTCTTTATT
>RCNH01000923.1_pt1 | contig 14749 bp, 12 predicted proteins | sample 2041161 | NCBI WGS metagenome assembly RCNH01 (sample SAMN09708215, study PRJNA481090) | Feces metagenome, whole genome shotgun sequencing project. | biome: feces | host: Leptonychotes weddellii | place: Antarctica: Sion Island | collected 2010-03-01 | reverse complement strand
ACAGAGGGCATGACCGAAACCACCTTTGCACCCGGCAAGGCAGTGACCAGAGAGCAGATGGTAACATTCCTGTACCGCTATGCAAAGCTCAGCGGCAGAGATGTCACAGCTGCCGATGATCTTGCAGAGTTTGCAGATGCCGGAACGCTCCACGATTATGCCAAGGTTTCCATGGCATGGGCCGTTGCGGAAGACCTGATCGAGGGCATGGACGGCAGACTGTATCCTGCCAATACCTCCACTCGTGCACAGGCTGCAACCGTTCTGATGCGTTATTCCAAGTAAATACCTACCCCTTTCCCGGAGGCTGGGCCTCCGGGAAGGGACAAAATGAATGGATGCTGCCTTGCACGACCCGGTAAGGCAGCATCTTTTTTAGCATAAAAGAAAACAGGTACTGTCCCATCCATGAGACAGTACCTGTTTATGATATAAGAATGGAATCAGCCCTGCTCTTCCGGTGCTACCTGAATATCCAGGCCCAGCTCCTGGGGAAGGAACCGGGGGCACACATTTTCGGAGGAGGTAATGACAGAGGCTGCCAGATAGGAGCCGATTTCAATGGACTCTGCCAGAGTCTTTCCGTAGGTCAGGCCGATTGACACACCGGCACAGAAAGCATCTCCGGCACCGGTGGTGTCCTTTACCTGCACATTTCTGGCAGGACAGATGCCCTTTCCACCGTGGAGGTCTGCATAGACGGCACCGTCAGCACCCAGTGTTACTACCATGGCGGGGATATGGGCCCGCATGACCTTGGCACTGAGAATATCCCGAAGCTCCTCCCGTGTTTTGCCGGAATAGTCGTCAGCAAACAGAATGCCGGCCTCCTGGAGATTACAGATGAAGCAGTCAAACTTTTGCAGGAAGTCCCGGCGCTGGGCGGCAATGGACATATTGGAAACCAGTGCAAACAGTTTGGTGTGGTGCTTTTCCGCCAGGTCCAGCACCTTCTTGACGATTTCCTTGTCCAGATCAATTTCAATCACGGCAGAATCCGCATTGGAGAAAATCTCGTCTCCCTTTTCCTCCAGAAGGTCTACCAGAGGCAGCATGTTGGGCCGCTTGGAAATGGAGCCTGCCACATCGCCGCTATTGTCGAAGATGGCCAGCCAGGTGCCCATACCGTCGGGAACGGTGAGAACATAATCGGTGTTGACCTTGTGATTTTTCAGCTTGTGGATCACATCCGCCCCCATGGGGGAGTCATCCACAATGCCCACATAGGTGGGGCGAAGCTCGATGTTGGCGATGTCTTCTACCACATTTCGTGCCACGCCGCCGTGAATGTATTCAATACGGCCCACATTCCGGCCTGTGGGAATATAAGAATCTATGGGAAATCCCTTAATATCCACAAAAGATGCGCCAATGACTACAATACCCATATTCAATCTCCTTGAATGTGCAGTTTTTTATCTATAATATCATAATTTGGGGGAAAAGCAAGAAATTTAGGATCTGGCTCTCAGCTGCCAGAAGGCTACGGCACTGGCGGCAGCCACATTGAGAGAATCCACATGGTGAGACATGGGGATTTTGGCGGTATAGTCGCAGGCATCAATGGCGGCCTGGCACAGTCCGGTGCCTTCCGTACCCAGTAAAATGGCCAGCTTTTCCTCTGCTGCCAGGGCCGGGTCTTCGATGCTTACGGAGCGGTCAGTCAGGGCCATTGCAACGGTCTTAAAGCCAAGAGATTTCAGCTGCTCCATTCCGGCCTGGGGCCACTGGGGCAGAATCGTCCAGGGAACCTGAAACACAGTGCCCATGCTGACCCGGACGGCCCGGCGGTACAGGGGGTCACAGCAGGTGGAGGTGACAAGCACCGCATCAATGGACAGGGCTGCGGCAGAACGGAAAATGGCACCCACATTGGTGGCATCTACGATATTTTCCAGCACGGCAACCCGTTTGGCTCCTGCACAGACCTCCTCCACAGTGGGAAGCTGGGGCCGATGCATGGCACACAGAAAACCACGGCTCATGTTGTAGCCTGTGAGCTGCTCCAATACGGCACTGGGGGCAGTATAGACCGGAACCTCCGGACACCGCTCCAGAATGGCACGGCCCTGGCCCTGCAGGTGCTTGTGCTCCATGAGCAGAGATACAGGCCGGTATCCTGCATCCAGGGCGGTTCCGATGACCTTCAGACTTTCTGCAATAAAGACTCCTTTTTCCGGTTCCAGCTTACTGCGAAGCTGTGCATTGGTCAGCTTTGTATATACCTCCAGCTCCGGGGCGGAGAGATCCTGAATTTCAATAATTGTAGACATAAGGTTCTCCTTTTTATCATTATTATCCTTTATTATATCGGATATGGGCCGGCTTCGCAAGGGGAAAGGAAAGCCGGGGCAATCTGCTTTCCCGGGCCACGGGGCGGCAGGGGAGAAGGAACACTGAAAATCTATGAAATAATAAAAAGTTTTGGAGAAATGCACCATTATTTCTTTTTCTATTGACTTTTTCTTCCACAATTCATTATAATTATAAGATTAGAAAAAACAGGCCGCAGCTGTGGTCAGCGTGAAAGAACAGGAGGCGTTGAAGTGCTATGAGACATTCCTTGCAATTGCGCCGGAGACTGGGCGGAGAAGGCCGGGGAACGGATATGACGGAGGGAAATATTACCCGACATATTATTTCCTTTGCGCTGCCGCTTCTCATCGGCAATCTTTTTCAGCAGCTTTATAACATGGTAGACACCTGGGTGGTGGGAAATTATGTCAGCAATGAGGCCTTTTCCGCCGTGGGAACTGTAGGCCCCATCACCAATATGCTCATCGGATTTTTTACAGGTCTGGCCTCCGGCGCCGGCGTGGTCATCAGCCAGTACTATGGTGCAGGCCGAAGCCAGGAGGTCCGGAACACGGTCCACACCTCTATTGCAATGACACTGATTTTGTGCGTGATCTTTACGGGGCTTGGTATCTTCATGGTTCCATATGTACTGGTGATGATCAATATGCCCGCTGAGGTCATTCCGGAGGCCACAACCTATCTTTCTATTTATTTTGCCGGTATTTCCGGCCTTATGATCTATAATATGGGCGCCGGTATCCTGCGGGCGGTGGGCGACTCAAAACGGCCCTTCTATTTCCTGGTGATCTGTGCCCTCCTGAATACGGTCCTGGATCTGGTCTTCGTTCTGGTGTTCCGAATGGGCGTTGCCGGTGTGGCCTGGGCTACAATTCTGTCCCAGTTTGTGTCTGCGTTTCTTGTGGTGCTGACCCTGTACCGCTCCGATGAATGTATTCAGTTCCGGCTGCGGGAATTAAAGCTCCACATGCAAATTTTGAAGAAAATTATTTTTGTGGGCATTCCTGCCGCACTGCAAATGTCCCTGACGGCCTTTTCCAATGTCTTTGTTCAGTCCTACATCAACCACTTCGGTGCGGACTGTATGTCCGGCTGGACGGCCTACAACAAAGTGGATGCCATCCTGATGATGCCCATGCAGTCCATTTCTCTGGCAGTTACCACCTTCGTGGGCCAGAATCTGGGCAAAAAACAGGTGGACCGGGCCAAAAAGGGCGTTTCGGCGGCAATGTGGTCTTCTGTGATCATTACGCTGGTTCTTATGGCGCCTGTGGTGGTGTTCGCTCCTGCGATTGTGGCCTTCTTCAATAAGAAGAGTGAAGTCATTGCCTTCGGCAGCCTGTTCCTGCGGTGGCTGTCTCCCTTCTATATCCTGTGCTGTGTCAATCAGGTCTATGCCTGCGCCCTCCGTGGAGCGGGAAACAGCAAGGCGGCTATGATTATGATGCTGTCTTCCTTTGTGGCATTCCGTCAGGTGTATTTGTTTATTATGTCCAGAGTCTGCAACGAAGTCATTCACATTGCTATGAGCTATCCCGCCGGATGGCTGGTGTGCAGCGTTGTCTGTGCCATTTATTACCACCATGTCCGTCTGGATAAAACCAGACTGGTGGAGGATGCCCCAGGTCAATAAAGATTCCGGTGCTGTCCTGCCTTGTGCAGGACAGCATTTTTTTGCGCAGAAAAAGACCTAATCTTCCGGATTTATGCAATAATTGAGACTTTTATCCCCCTACCCCGCTTGTATGAGGAAAATCGGTCTGCTAATATAACCAAAGACTATTAAAGGAGGTTTTTACCATGAAAAAATGTTTGTGCCTTGTGCTGGCCGTGCTGCTTGCAGCCACAGCCTTTGCCGGATGCGGCAGAGAGCAAAACACGCAGACAAGTCAATCCGCAGCAGAGACTTCTGCCCATATTGAGGACGGGCAGACCACGGAGCAAATGGACGAGACAGAAGACTCCGGCTATCGGGTGGAAACGCTGAAGCTGGCAGGCGGTACAGACTGGGGCGCTCCCAATCCCTATCTCAACATGTCCCGTGGCCCCGGTCAGGCCAAAATGCGTCTGGTATTTGGCAGCTTCCTGGAAAAAGATGAGACCCAGGATGTGCCCTGGCTGGCAGAAACCTGGTCCAGAGAGGGAAATGACTATACCTTTACTCTCTTTGCCGATACCAAATTTCACGACGGAACGCCTCTGACCACAGAGGATGTGGCATTCACGCTGGATTATTACAAGGACTTTCCCCCTGTGACCAACACACTGGGTGCCGGAGACAAATTCCTGGTGGACCATTACACCATTGCAGATGAGAGAACCATCACCCTCACCGTTGCCGACCCCACAGCAGATACCCTGTCCAGTCTGGGCAGCTTTGTGATCCTCCCCAAGCACATCTGGGAGAAGGTGGAAGACCCTTATACCTACACGGGAGAGGGATACCTGGTGGGCAGCGGTGCTTATATGTGCACCTCTTATGACGGAGCCACCGGCAGCTATGAGTTCACCGCCTTTTCCGACTGGTGCAACGGACAGCAGGCAGCCCAGCGGGTGCTCTTTGTCCCTGTGAGCGATGCACTGCTGGCCTTTGAAAACGGGGAAATTGACATCACCTCCATGCCTGCGGATTTGGCGGATACCTACAGAGCCAATCCTTCCATAGGCTTTGTGGAAAAGAAAAATGATTCAGGATATAAGCTCCTGATTAACTTTGAAAAATGCCCGCAGTTCCTGGATCTGGAGCTTCGCAAGGCCGTCTATTGGGCTCTGGACCGCCAGAGTATCGTGGACAATGTATTCCGTGGAAACGGCAGTGTGGGCAGTGCAGGCTATGTCCCGGAGGGCAGCCAGTTCTATAATGAAAATGTGGTGCAGTACCCCTATGACCCGGAAAAGGCAAAAGAGGCTCTGGGCCAGCTTGGGGCAGAGATCACCCTGCTGATTTCGGACAGTGCCTCGGATATCAGTATCGGAGAAATCGTAAAGAACAATCTGGAGGCCGCAGGGGTGAAGGTTCAGGTGGAATCCTTCGATTCTGCAACCAGAGATGATAAGGTCAACAACGGAGAATATGAATTTGCCATTGTGGGCAACGGCGGCTGGGGCAATAACCCGCCCAGCTATATGCGGACGGTGTTTTCTGATGTCTCCAAGAACAAGGGCGGAAATCCCCACAGCATGGGCCCCATCGGATACAGCAACGAAGAAATCACAAAGCTGGCTGAGGACCAGATGTATGAGCTGGACTTTGAGGCCAGAAAGCAGATGTTTAAGGATCTGGAGCTTCTGGTCAGCCAGGAGATTCCTGTGATTGTTCTTGCCAACCAGTCCTCTTATTCCATGTTCCGAAAGGACTACTATGACGGCTGGATGAAGACCTATGCCTATCAGCAGGCGGAACAGACCAGACTTTCCTATATGGCTAGATAAAAGAAAAAGAAGGTGGATGGAATCAAACGAAGAATTCTGGTACTGGTATTGTCCTTTGTGGTGATTTATCTGTTCAATTTCTCCATTCCCAGACTGATGCCGGGAGACCCGTTTTCCTATAACGCTGCCGATGTCTCGGAAAATACAGATACGGAAATGAGTCAGGAGCAAAAAGAATATATGCGTGCCTATTATGGCATGGATCGCCCTCTGCTGACCCAGCTCAGGGACACCGTAAAGGCCAATCTCCGGGGGGACTTCGGTCAGAGCATCCACTATAAACGGGCTGCGGTGGATGTGATTCGGGAGAGACTGCCGTGGACCCTGTTCCTCATGGGAGCCACCCTGCTGCTCAGTCTGGCAGCAGGCGTGTTTCTGGCCCTGTGGAGCATTCGCAGAAGAAGCGCAGACCGGGTGATTTTCGGCATCTGTTCGGTTATCACAGAAATTCCATCCTATCTCATTGGTATTTTGCTCCTGTTTCTGGTGGCGGCAAAGGTCAGATGGATTCCCTTGTCCGGAGCCGTGACCGCATTTGCGGTTTACGACTCCGGCTGGGAGTGGCTGGGGGATGTGCTGATTCATGCCATGCTGCCCATTTTGGCAATGTGCCTGTTTACCATCCCCAAGTTTTATTTTACGGCCCGGGCCAGCTTCTTGAGCATCCGGAAAAAGCCCTATCTTCTGGCTGCCAGAGCCAGAGGACTGAAAGAGCGCAGAATCCGGTGGCGCTATCTTTTTGTCAATGGCATTACTCCCGTCCTGGCAAGACTGTTTCTGAGTGTGGGAACCACCGTGGGAGGAACCATGCTCATTGAAAATGTGTTTTCTTATCCCGGTCTGGGCACGGTGATGAAGGAAGCGGTAAAGTATCGGGACTACATTATGATTCAGGATATTTTCCTGCTGTCCACAGTGATTGTGCTGTTGAGCCTCTTTGTGGCAGACCTTCTCAATGGGCTGGTGGACAGGGAGGAACGGTAAGATGAAAAAAGTGTATGTTTATCTGACGATCTTCCTCCTTTTGACCCTGTTTTTCCTGTATGGAGCGGTGTTTTGCGGAAACAGTGCCACATTGCCCTCCGGAAGCTCTCTGGAAGCGCCCGGCGGTTCCCACCTGCTGGGGACAGACAATCTGGGAATTGATATCTATGCCCAGATTTCTGCCGGCTTTTTTCGCTCCATGGCCATTGGTCTGGGAACGGCCGGACTGACCTTCCTTTTGGGAGGCATGTTAGGTGTTACGGCGGGATATCTGGGCGGAAGGGTGGACGATGGGGTGTCCTTCCTCATCAATGTGCTGCTGTCCATCCCGCAGCTTCCTGTCATGATTGTGATGGGAGCATTTTTCGGGCAAAGTACCTGGAACATTGTCTGGATTATTGCGGCCTTTTCCTGGGCACCCATTGCCAAGCAGCTCAGGGCGAAAACCAGATCGGTTCGCAATACACCCTATATTCGCCTTGCTGAAAGCTATGGCGGCGGCACCTGGTATATCATCCGCCGTCATATGCTGCGGGAGCTGCTGCCTTTGCTGACGGTCAATGCCATTGGCGTTATCGGTGCATCCATTGTGCAGGAATCTTCTATGGCATTTCTGGGACTGTCCGACCCGCTGGCAAAGTCCTGGGGCCTGATGATTGCCAGAGCAAAAGGGTTTTCAGGTATTTTCTTTACGGAATTCTGGAAGTGGTGGCTGCTTCCTCCGGTGCTGTCGCTGGTCTGCTCCACCCTTTGTTTAAGATTGCTTGCCAGAGCCATAGAACAGGCCTGGCTGAAGGAGGCGTGAGAAGCATTGCTGCTGAATGTTGAAAACCTGATGGTGGAGTATCCGGGATTTTCCCTGCACCCGCTGTCCCTGCATTTGGACGAGGGCGAAATTCTGACGGTGATCGGGGAGTCCGGCAGTGGCAAAACCACGCTGGCCAAGGCCATTGCCTGCCTGCAAAATGAGGAGGCACGGGTCAGCGGCAGCGTGGTCCTCAAGGGACAGGAGCTTCTCACCATGCCGGAGCGGGAACGGAAAAAATTACGGATGACCGCATTTTCCATTGCCTTTCAGAACTCTGTTCAGTATCTGAACCCCACCATGACATTGCGTGCCCATTTGCAGGAGATTCTGGACCGGGAATATCCCCGGCGCAGACAGGATGGGGTTATGAAGATGCTGATGGAGGAGGTGGGTCTTACCTATGAGGATTTGAGCCGATACCCCAGAGAGCTGTCCGGCGGTATGGCACAGAAATTTTTACTGGCCAATGCGGTGGCTCTTCGGCCCGGACTGGTGATTCTGGATGAACCCACAGGGGCTGTGGACAAAACCTCTGCTGAGGAGCTGATGCAGCTGATTCTGAAGCTGAACCGGGAACACCGGATTGCATTTCTGATTATTACCCACGATATGTATGTGGCCTCAAAGCTGGGGCAGCGGATGATGGTCCTGTATGAGGGCCATGTGATGGAGGAGGGGCGGACAGAGCAGGTGCTGGATCAGCCCCGGCACCCCTATACCAGAGGCCTGCTCCAGGCCAGCATCAGTCTGAACATTGCCAAGGACATCTGGGGAATCCCTCCGGGACGGGAGGGGTGCAGCGCACACCACTGCTGTCCTTTTTACGGAAGATGCACCCAGTCTGTGGAAATCTGCGGCAGGGAAGCCCCAAGGCTGGAGAAACTGGCAGACGGCAGATGGATTGCCTGTCATCGTGGGGGCATTGTGAAGATTCTGGAGGGCAGAAAAATCGGAAAATCCTATGGAAAGCAGCGGGTACTGTCCCAGTGTGATCTCACGATCCACAGCGGAGAAATCATTTCTCTTGTGGGAAGATCCGGCGCAGGCAAAACCACCCTGGCCAGAATCCTCAGTGGCTTTGATTCGGGACACTATGAAGGACAGGTGCTGTTTGAGGAAAAAGCCCCGGACTTTAAAGCACTTCACAAGGCAATCGGGGGAATTCAGCTGGTATTTCAGGACAGTGAAGCCTCCTTAAACCCCAGAATGACGGTGCTGGATGCGGTGGCAGAACCGCTGTTTCTCAATGGAGCCCCCCGGAGACAAGAAAAAACCTTGCAGGCTATGCAGGATGTGGGACTTCCCGTGTCAGAAGCGTTTCTCGGGAAAACCATACGGACCCTCTCCGGCGGACAGAAGCAGAGGGTAGCACTGGCCAGAGCCCTCACCATGGAGCCGAAGCTGCTCATTGCAGACGAGCCAACCTCTATGCTGGACCCTTCCAGCTGCGCCAATGTCCTGAGAATGCTCAAGGCCATGCAGAATCAGCGTGGGTTTTCCATGCTGATGATTACCCATGACTTGGAGAGTGCGGCAAAAATTTCTGACAGTATTTATTTGCTGAAAGCGGAACGGCTGGAAAGAATCAGGCCGTCGGACTATGTACAAACAAATTTGAATGAACAATTAAGCTAGGAGGAATTACCAATGAATCAGCAGGAATTGTGGGATAAGTGCGTGGCCTTTCACGGCCATGTCTGCGGCGGCCTTACCATCGGCTATAAGGCGGCCCTGTATGCCATGGAGCTTTTGGAGCTGACCTTCTCCAAGGATGAGCAGGTGGTATGCATCACAGAAAATGACGCTTGCAGTGTGGATGCCATTCAGGTAATGCTGGGATGCAGCGTGGGCAAGGGAAATCTCCTGTTCCATATGCGGGGCAAGCAGGCCTATTCCTTTTACAACCGCACCACAGGAAAGTCTTTCCGTCTGGTCTTAAAGCCGGTGCCTCACCCCATGACCAAGGAGGAATCCCTGGCCTACTACCAGAGCCGGGAGCCCAAGGACCTGTTTGAGGTGAAGAATACCACCATTGCACTTCCCGAACGGGCCAGACTGTTCCACTCCTATGTGTGTGATTGCTGCGGAGAGGTGACAGGTGCAAACTGGATTCGTCTGGAGGGAGACAAAAAGCTGTGTCTGGACTGCTATAAGAGCTATGACCGCTTTCATGTCTGAGCGCTGAACAATATGGATTAAAGGGTACAGAAAAAAGGCCTGCTGCAAACATTTTGCAGCAGGCCTTGCGTTATTCGGTTTATCAGGCTTCTGCCTGAGCTTCCAGTGCATCCTCATCCTCGTCTTTGGTGTTACAGACGACGGTGATGGTATTGACACGGTGGGATTCTGTTTCATCTACAGTTACGGTCAGGTTTTCATAGGTGAAAGAATCTCCAACTTCAGGAATACGGCCAAGCTGTTCCATAACCCAGCCGCCCAGAGAGACGCTGTCAAAGTCGTTTCGCAGGTCGAATTTGTCACAGAAATCATCCAGATTCAGGGAGCAGTCCACCCGGTAGGTGTTCTCAGCCAGCTCCACGAAGTTCTCCACAACCTCGTCGTGCTCGTCCCAAATCTCACCGACCAGCTCTTCCAGAATGTCCTCCATAGTCACGATACCCAAGGTGCCGCCGTACTCGTCAATGACAATGGCGATATGGGATTTCTTAGACTGGAGCAACTCCAGAAGATCACGGATTTTTTCAGACTGATGAACGAACACAGGGGGAGCCATAAGCTCCTCAAGGGACTGGGGATTGATGCCTTCGCCGATATAGAAATCCTTCTGATGGATGACACCGACGATATTATCAATATTGTCTTCGTAAACAAGCAGCCGGGAGAAGCGGCTCTCAGCAAAGCACTGGGCAATCTCCTGCTTGGAAGCGTCCAAAGGAACGGCCTCCAGATCCACACGGTGGGTCAGGATATCCTGGGCTTCCAAATCGCCGAACTCAATGGCGTTACGAAGAAGCTCGCCTTCGGTTTCGTCAATGCTGCCTCCCTGCTCAACCTCGTCCACCAGGAGCAGCAGCTCTTCCTGAGACATTTTCGCATCGGACTGTACCTTAAAGAGCTTGGAAATCAGCTTCTTCCACAGAGAAAAGAGAATATTGAGGGGAGTAAGAACCCAAATCACGACACGCAGAATGGGGGCAGAGAACATGGAAAAATTTTCGGGGTTGTCCTTTGCGATGGACTTGGGAGTGACTTCGCCAAAAATCAGAACCACAATTGTAACCACAACGGTGGAGATTGTAGCACCTACATCGCCATACAGCTGCACAAACAGTACGGTGCCGATAGAAGCCAAGGTGTTTACGATGTTGTTACCGATCAGGATACTGGAGATCAGCTTGTCATAATCTTCGGAAAGCTTCAGGGCCAGGGCGGCCTTGCGGTTTCCCTGCTCAGCCAAGGCTTTCAGCCTGGTTCGGTTCAGGGAGGAAAATGCAGTTTCTGTGGCGGAGAAATAGGCAGACATGATAATACAAGCTACCATAACGATTATTTTTGTCACTATGTCAGGGCTCATTTCAATTAGGCAACTCCTTTAATATATTAGTTGATAAAACTGCTATAGATGCACAAAAAGCACACCTACACCCTCAAAAACGGTGCAGATATGCCACACGAAAGCAAAATCAACTGGTTGCCATCCCTATCGCCACTACTGGAACTGTCCATTGCCGCAGATCACACTCCTCTTTTTTGGTATTACGCCCATTATAGCGGAAGACACGGCCCTTTGTCAAGGACGGTAAGGTGAAAATTTTTTAGAAAAAATTTGGATTTTAACTATTCTTTCTGATTAGTCTCCCATTTTTAGGGGCATACTTGGGAGGAGGTGAATGAGATGCAGCAGCCTACCCCCAGGAAGGAACCTATGTACCCGGGTGAAGTCACAGACAAAACCATCTGCGCCATTTTTCAGGGAGCAGGTGACTTTGTACGGCGTGAAATAATATGTAATGGGCATAAGATTTATGCCTACATGATCGATGGCCTGGTATCAGGGGCACAGGCCTCAGACTATATTTTCAGACCTCTTTCTGATAATCTCCGGGGAGACAAACTGGAAGAATTGTATCAGCAGGCTCTCTTTGGAGCGGTCTATAACTCCGTTGCCTCCTCTTGCCAGGACTTGGATACCATTGCCAACAAACTGGTCAACGGTTTTTGCGTGGTGCTCTTCCCGCAGGTGGGAACGGTTGCCTATGAAGTCAAGACGGGAGAAAAGCGCAGTGTCTCAGGCCCGGAGGTGGAAAATACGGTCAAGGGGCCGAAGGATGCCTTTACGGAGACTGTGCGAACCAATACCAGCCTGATTCGCCGTCATATGCGAACCCCGGATTTGCGGTTCTATGAAACACTGGTGGGCCGACGAAGCCTTACTAATGTGACGGTAGCCTATATTGAGGGAATTACAAACCCGGATTTGGTAGATAAACTGAAGGCACGGCTGGATACTATCGACATCGACGGCCTGCTGACACCGGCTTCTGTGGAGGAGTATATTACAGGCTCCCGGCCCACAGCGTTTCCCATGCTGCAATATACGGAGCGATCGGACAAATTCTGTCAGGGCTTGCTGAACGGTCGTGTGGGCCTGCTGGTGGACGGCCTGCCGCTGGGATATCTGACCCCAACGGATCTGGGAACCTTTCTGACCAGTCCGGAGGATTTGGGCACGGACTATCTCACGGCATCGGCCCTTCGTATTCTCCGGTGTGGAGCCCTCCTTCTAAGTCTGATTTTGCCGGGCTTTTATGTGGCAATGGCGGCCTATCATCAGGAAATGATTCCGCTGCCCCTGCTGAAAGCCATGATTGAGAGTAAAACCTCTGTGCCTTTTCCTACCATTATGGAGGTCATTGGACTGCTTCTTGCCTTTGAAATTTTACAGGAGGCAGGAATTCATCTGCCCCATTCCATCGGGCAGACAGTATCCATTATCGGCGGCTTAGTGGTAGGTACCGCAGCGGTGGAGGCGAAGTTGGTGTCACCGGCGGCACTGATTGCGGTAGCAGTGGCAGGCATCTGCGGTTTTGCACTGCCGGGACGGGACTTTGCGGCCGGAATTCGGCTGTGGCGATTTGCGCTGACCATTTGCGCCAGCCTGGGCGGACTGTTTGGTTTGTCTGCGGGCCTCATTGCCCTTGTAATCCACCTGTCCAGACTGACCTGTATGGATGTACCGTACCTGTCCGCTCCGCCGATGTTCCGTCGGAGATTGGAAAAGACAAAGTTCCGAGACCCGAAGTTAAGGTCCCTGGATCAAAGAAATCAGAGGTGAGCATTTGAAGCATTGGATGATTTACCTGATTATGGGACTCATTATTGTGATTACCGGACAGCTGCCCTTTCAGGATCACGATGTGGGTACCCTAAGGCCTGTGGAGGTGGTTCTGGTCCAGCTGGAAGACGGTAAGGTGTGTATCTCCACGGACACCGGAGACAAGGGAAGGGGAGACACCTGGCAGGAGGCTCTTGACGATATGAAGGAGCGGGCACCCGGCTCTATTTTTCTGGGAACGGCCGGATTTTTGCTGATTGAAGACGGGGAGATTCTCCCTGAGCTTATGGAACTGAATCTGTTTAATCCCAGCTGCGGTATTTGTTATACGGAGGATGCAGTGGACCTGACGGATGTAGGAGCTTATCTGCGGGCCCATGAGCCGGAGGTCAATCTGCGGCTCCTCAGAACGGGGGAAGTGGAACTTCCCAAATTAAAAGCAGAAGATGGAGGGTATCGCCTTGTCCCATAAGAAGGTGCAGGCCAGGGCCTTATGGGCCTGGGCTGTGGCAGGATTCACCGCACCGGCAGCACAGGTGCTGGGAAGCATCAGCTGGCCTCTGGTGCTGGGTATTGGCCTTTTGGCCGGAATTCTTTGGATTGTTGTATCCAAAGTCACAGCGGAGGGCTGGCATGGTCCAAAGCTGGTGTATGCGCTGGAGTATATCATATTGATACTGGCACTGACCCTTTGGGCCTCGCTCAGCGGAAAATGCTGGACTACCACTACGGCAGACCGGACGATTCCTGTAGTGCTTCTGGTATTGTCCGCCTGTGCCGCAGAAGGAGGCGTCCGGGCGGGGAGCCGGTGCGGAAGAACGCTGTTTTGGGCAATGGTGGCCATGTTTCTGCTTCTGGGTGCCTTCAGCCTGCCGGATGTACAGTATAGATGGCTGACACCCAATGACAATATAGATGTTGGGACCACACTTTGGGTGTTCCTTCTTCCGATGGTGACGCTTCTGCTGCCCAGAGAAGACGGGGCAAGGCTCTGGCCCTGGGCGGCTGTGCTGGCAGGTACAGGGGTTTCCATTGCCCTGTTAAGTCCGGGGGTACTGTCTCCTCAGGTTTCGGCGGTGAAGGACGGGGCGTTCTTTGCCATGGTTCGGGGCATCAGTATTTTGGGCGTGGCAGAACGGTTTGAGGCTGTGGTAGCAGCAGCTATGACATTGGGCTGGTTTTGCTGCCTGAGCTTGCTGCTCACTGCTGCCGGTCATATGGCAGGACAGATTCATCCGGGCTGGGAGAGAAGAGGCGTCTGGATCGGTGCTTTTTTGGCTGGTTTTGGACAGTGCTTTGGAGAAATTCCTATGGTGTGGGCAGCACCCTATGTGGCAATTGTTGCCTGGATTGTAGTACCGCTGTTAGGATGCGGAAAAAAATCGAAAAAAAGTGAAAATAAGGCTTGACATTTTTCGCAGAAGTGGTATAATACAAAACACATCGCCCGTTTGCGAGAGCTTCAAAACTTCTTAGAAAATTGAGGTAATTCGGATCTATTTTTCTGATTTGAATATCTATCACCTCTTTTATTCTGAGGGAAGAGAATCTTTTGCTGTATCAAAATACTCAGCCAGAGCTGCCTGAATGGTTTGCCGTACCACTTCTTCTGCTGTCCCGCTGGGAAAATACTGCCGCAGGGAAGCCATTTCGATTTTCAGTGTTCGCAGCCGACTGTTCACAGGCTTGGCTGTCAGCTCCTCCAGCAGATCGATGTCTACGACACTGTCCGGATCTTCATCCACTTCTCGTAAAGCCTTCACATGGCTCTCTTTCAGCGGATGCGTCGGATCAGACGCATAGCAGTATAGTCCCACCCCGCAAGGGGTGGGTGGATTGAAATGTAAAAATGCCGATGATATTCGCGCTTTGAGCAGGTCCCACCCCGCAAGGGGTGGGTGGATTGAAATCAA
>RCNH01000565.1_pt1 | contig 14753 bp, 13 predicted proteins | sample 2041161 | NCBI WGS metagenome assembly RCNH01 (sample SAMN09708215, study PRJNA481090) | Feces metagenome, whole genome shotgun sequencing project. | biome: feces | host: Leptonychotes weddellii | place: Antarctica: Sion Island | collected 2010-03-01 | reverse complement strand
TTCCACACTCTCAGACCGATATGTATTTTTCCCGAGGTACACGCCCCCGGGAAAAATGAATTTCACTTTATTTGCCGCTGCCGCGGCAAACTCTGCGAGGCTTTTTTGACAAGCTGAGGCATCGGAAAGAGATACGCTCTTTCCGATGCCTGCTATGCTTCAGCTGCCAAGGAAAATTGGATACCAACGGATTTGCGCATATCAAACACTCTTTATTACGCAGAAATGGACTGATACATTCATAGATTACAGAACAGATCTCTCAGTTCGTCTACTGCTTCGCTGGGTAGATATTGTTCGTAGTCTTCAGGTGTCCACGAATCCATATACCCGCTGAAAATTTTGTCAGGGCATTCAAATCCAAGCAGGTGCGCCATTGCAACAGCAAATCCGTTAAAATGACTGCCCCCGGCAGTCACAATATTGCCTGAAACAACTACAGGGGCAGCCACATAATTGTTCCTATCCAAAAACGGACAGAAATCAAAGTAGTCCATATAAATGGAGGCGGTAAACTTTTTGTCTTTTAGGAGTCCGGCATGTGCCAACAGCATGGGACCACCGCATATGGCTCCGATTGCAAAACTGGTATTTTCACGGAACCCACGTAGAAAGGTGTCTATTTTTTTGTCTTTCCATACCTCCGTGAAATCGCTGCATCCCGGTAAAATGAGGCATGTATAATCGTCTGTGCAGAATTCTTCCGTGGTTTTCTGGGGGAGAATCAGAATGCCTTCTTCACTTTTCACCGGGTTTCTGCTGGAGGAAATAACCTCTGTACAAATGTCGAAATCCCATCGAAACAAGCGTGAAAGATTCATCACCTCTTGAAGGCTAAACTCCGGATAAACAAGTAATGCTAATTTTTTCATAAAGCACCATCCTTTATTAATATTTCAATTGGGTTGATTATTTTTTCAGTCTGTAACCTCTTTGTCTTTGTTAGCCGAAACGAGAAAAAGTGCCTGTTTTCAAAGCCGAAAACAGGCACAGCAATACATACAATATACCCTTCCCATAAGGACGGCAATCGTGTGCAGATACTCGTATCTCATTCGGCATAACACGGCAGCCTCGTGACAGCACAGCCTGTCTCGAAGCCATTCATGTTTTCTGATGAAATACTTAGTTGTTCATTTCACACCTTTACGCCAAAGCGCCCTTTTAGAAGTTATGTTTAACATAGCACATCCTGTAGGAGAAATCAAGGTATTTACTGGTACAATGTGGGAATTCTTTCGTTCCAAGGTTCATTACACATTGCAGGACTGTTTCATCACAAGCATATTTTGTTTTAACTTTTTATCTATTACCCAAGGTATGTGATCCTCCGTGTACGGATGTGTACGATACGGGATGGTTTGTCTGAGCTGCCTGTTATTACACTTAGCATTCTATCCTCCAAAACCAAAAAGCGGCAGAGGATTTTCCCTCTGCCGCTTTTCGTTATGCCGCTGCGTTCAGCATATTTTCGATGAAGATGCCGTAGCCCGTACAGGGGTCGTTTACAAGCACATGGGTCACGGCGCCTACCAGCTTGCCGTTTTGGATAATGGGGCTGCCGCTCATACCCTGGACGATGCCGCCGGTGGTGGAGAGCAGCTCCGGGTCTGTGATCCGCAGCAGCAGATTTCGGCCCGATGCGCCGGAATTGGGATAGATTTTCACAATGTCCACAGAATACTCCCGAGAGGTGGTGCCCTCGATGGTGGAGCGGATCACGGCAGGGCCTTTCTGAATTTCTGCGGTGTCTGCAACCGGCAGCATCTCGCCGCTCCAGCCCTTGTCGGCGGTGCCGAAAATGCCCTGGGGGGTGTTTTTGGACAGGGTTCCGATGGGGCTGTCGCCCCGCATAGCGCCCATCAGCTGCCCCGGCTGTCCGGCCTTGCCCTTTTGAATGGATACGATGTTTGCTTCATATGCGTGGCCACGGTTCATGTTCACCAGCTGGCCGCTGGGGGCGTTGACACCGTGACCTAAGGCGCCGAATGTACCGGTGTCCGGGTTATACCATGTGACCGTGCCTACGCCGGTAATGCTGTCTTTCAGATAGATCCCCAGCTTGGGGCCGTCTTTCGTGACCTCCGGTGTTACATGGAGTGTCTTGGGTTTGCCGTTGCGCAGAATGGAAATCTCCACCTTGCCCTCACACTGGGTCAGAGCAGAGCGCACGTCCTGGGCGCTTTGAACGGGTTTGTGGTTGATGCTTATGAGCTTGTCTCCCACCTTGAGACCGGCGGCCTCCGTCATCCGGCCCAGGGTCTCGTCGAATGCCGCAACGGTTACGGTAGCATCCTCCAGCTCCAGGCCGATCACCTGTCCGCCGGGTACCAGCAAGGTCGTGGCGCTTGCGCTTTGAATGAGCAGCAGCACACTCAGAAAGAGGCCTGCCGCATGGGAAATTTTTTTCATCATTTTCCTGCCCTCCATTTCTCTTTGCAGAATTAATATGTCACCGTTGGGCAAATGTAACCCAAGGAAAAGACGAAAAAACAGGGGGATTCTGGAAGCCTTGGAAGATTCTTAAAATGATTGCAAAAACAGAGGGAATTTAGTAAAATAAACGGAACATAATAGAATACATAATAGGAGGAGCTTATGGAGCAGACAGTGGATTATGCAGCGCTTTGCGGGAGCCTGCGAGGACTTACGGAGGATGTTCCCTACGAAATTGCAAATTTTGCCAATGCGTCGGCCCTTCTCTGGCAGACGCTTCCCTGCATTAACTGGGCCGGATTTTATTTTATGGAGCAGGGGGCGCTGGTGCTTGGCCCCTTTCAGGGAAAGCCTGCCTGTATCCGGATTGAGATCGGACGGGGCGTTTGCGGCACAGCGGTGGCAAAGGATGCTGTTATGCGCATTGACGATGTCCACCAGTTTCCGGGACATATCGCCTGTGACGGGGCCTCCCGGTCAGAGCTGGTGATCCCCATCCATAAGGATGGACAGGTTTACGGCGTTCTGGACATCGACAGCCCGGTGGAAAACCGGTTTACGGAGGAGGACAGCCGGGGGCTGCGGGGATTTGTGGATATTTTGGAGGATTTTTTAAAGGGAAAATAAAGGGGAAATTCTGACAAGTTTCCCCTTGTTCTATTAACCTATTGACAAAGTAGGTTAGTGGTGGTAATATTGCCTACGAAACGACTAGGTAAATACCCAAGATAAATTGGAGGATGTAAATATGCAAGTATATGCAGATAACGCTGCTACCACAAAAATCAGCAGCCATGCACTGCAAGCTATGATGCCTTGCTTTGAGAAGTTTTACGGCAATCCTTCCAGCCTGCACACAGTGGGCCAGGAGGCCAAGGAGGTTCTGGAGGATGCCCGTGCACGGATCGCTAAATGCCTAAACTGCGAGCCCAGAGAGATCATCTTCACCTCCGGCGGCAGTGAGGCTGACAATCAGGCCATTCTTTCGGCTGCCTATACCGGCGCCAAGAAGGGCAAGAAGCACATTATTTCCACCGCTTTTGAGCACCACGCCGTGCTCCACACTCTGAAAAAGCTGGAAAAAGAGGGCTTCCAGGTGACCCTTCTGGATGTTAAGGAAGGCCACAATGTAAAGGCCCAGCAGGTGAAGGACGCCATCCGGGAGGATACCTGTCTTGTGACCACCATGTTTGCCAACAATGAGATCGGCTCCATCCTGCCCATCCGGGAGATCGGCGAAGTATGTAAGCAGGCGGGCGTGGTGTTCCACACCGATGCGGTTCAGGCTGCCGGTCACCTGCACATTGATGTGAAGGACTTAAATATCGATATGATGAGCATCTCCGGCCATAAATTCTACGGCCCCAAGGGCGTAGGTGTGCTGTTTGTCCGCCGGGGACTGCCTGTTCTCAATCTCATTGAGGGCGGCGCACAGGAGCGAGGCAAACGTGCCGGTACAGAGAACCTGCCCGGCATCTGCGGCATGGCAGCAGCTCTTGAGGACGCCTGCCAGCACATGGAAGAGAATACCGCCAAGGTCTCCGCTCTGCGGGACAGACTGATCGCAGGCCTCTCTAAGATCCCCCACAGCGCCTTAAACGGCGATCCCCATAACCGTCTTCCCAACAATGTGAGCTTCTGCTTTGAGGGCATTGAGGGCGAGTCTCTGCTGCTTTTGCTGGATGCCAAGGGAATCAGCGCCTCCTCCGGCTCTGCCTGCACCTCCGGCAGCCTGGATCCCAGCCATGTGCTTCTGGCCATCGGCAGAGTCCACGACGTGGCACACGGCTCTCTGCGGCTGACCCTCAGCCACACCAACACCGAGGAGGAAGTGGATTACATCATCGCTTCTGTGACAGAGGTGGTAGAGTACCTTCGGAATATGAGCCCGGTTTGGCGCGACCTGCAGACCGGTAAGAGAGAATACATTTTGTGATTGAATAGGAGAAAATCGATATGGCACTGTATAGTGAAATTGTTATGGATCATTTTACCCACCCCCGGAACGTGGGCGTCATTGAAAACGCAGACGGCGTAGGCGAAGTGGGCAACGCCAAGTGCGGCGATATTATGAAGATTTACCTGAAGATCGAAAACGACATCATCACCGATGTGAAATTCGAGACCTTCGGCTGCGGCTCCGCCATTGCCTCCTCCTCCATGGCTACGGAGATGATCAAGGGCAAGCCCATCAGTGAGGCCATGAAGCTGACCAATAAGGCGGTTGCCGAGGCTCTCAGCGGTCTGCCCGCTCATAAGATGCACTGCTCCGTTCTGGCAGAAGAGGCCATCAAGTCCGCCCTTAAGGACTACTACGACAAAAACGGCATCGAGTACGATAAGAACCTGTTCCCGGACTGCGACAGCTGCGAACACTGCCACGAGTAAGCTATGATTGTATCTACCAAAGGTCGGTATGCCTTGCGGGTGATGGTGTTTCTGGCTCGCTCTCAGACTGGGGAGCACATCCCGCTGAAGGAAATTGCGGAGTCTGAGCAGATCAGCCAGAAGTATCTGGAGTCCATTATGGCAACCCTTTCCAAGGCTGGCTTTGTGGATGCGGTGCATGGAAAAGGCGGAGGCTATCGGCTGAATCGGAAGCCCTCGGAGTATACCGTGGGCAGCATTTTGAAGCTCACCGAGGGCAGTCTGGCTGCGGTTTCCTGCACCACCCAAGGGCCGGCGGCCTGTTCCAGAGCCACCTGCTGCCAGACAAAGCCCATGTGGGACAAGCTGGATCAGATGATCGACGGCTTCTTTGAGGGCATTACGCTGGCGGATTTGCTGGAAGAAACGGTAAAACTCTAAAAAATCCCCCCTGGAAAGGGGGGATTTTGCATAAGAAAGGCCTGGGATTTTGTATAATCTGCGAATTGAAATAGCGGCAGGAAAAAGCTATCCTATATCCAGATTGCTGTGCGATGATGCACAATAAAGGAATGTGAGGAAAGAAATATGGCTATTTTATCCCCGTCTATTCTGTCTGCGGACTATATGAATATGGAAAGTGATCTCCACGAGGCGGCCCAGATGGGTGCCAAGTGGCTCCATGTGGATATTATGGACGGTCTTTTTGTACCCAATCTGAGCTTTGGCTACTCCATGGTGAAAGCCATGCGGAAGGTGACGGATCTGGTGCTGGATGTGCATCTGATGATCGAAAAGCCCATCCGCTATGTGGAGGAGTTCTGCAAGGCCGGTGCGGACTATCTGACCATCCATGTGGAGTCGGATACGCCGGAAAATACCATGGCGGCCCTGGATAAGATCCGGCAGCTGGGGGTAAAGCCCGGTATCGTGGTAAAGCCCAATACCCCGGCGGAGGCGCTGGCTCCCTATCTGCCCAAGGTGGATATGGTGCTGGTTATGACCGTGGAACCGGGCTTCGGCGGTCAGAAGTTTATGGCCCATATGATGCCCAAGCTGAGGCAGCTGCGGCAGATGCTGGATGAGGTGAACCCCTCCTGTCATCTGGAGGTGGACGGAGGCGTGGATCTAACTACCAGCATCACCTGCAAGGAAAACGGTGCCGATGTGCTGGTGGCCGGTTCTGCGTTCTTCGGAAGCAAGGATAAGGCCAATTTTGTAAAGCAGATCGAAGCCTAATAGGCGTATGGAAACCGCCCCTTACACGAAAGCGTAAGGGGCGGTTTTTGTATGCAGAAATGCATGTGCCGCCTGTCTGGGTACAGGGGAAGAAAACCTCATAAGCTGACCCGTTTGTCATTCTGTGTGCCCTTGCTTGTCATCCCGTGCGCCTCCCGCTTGTCATCCTGAGCGCAGCGAAGGATCTAAAAAAGATTCTTAGGGCTTATGTTCTCTCAGAATGACAGGAGGGGTAGGGAGGCGGTGCGGCGCAGTACGAAGGTAGTCTGGTATCGCTTTCCCCCTTTGCTTTCCGTGTCATCCTAAGCGCAGCGAAGGATCTGAAAAAAAGATTCTTCGGTCACTTCGTTCCCTCAGAATGACAGGAGGGGTAGGGAGGCGGTGCGGCGTAGTACGAAAGTAGTCTGGTATTGCTTTCCCCTTTTGCTTTTCGTGTCATCCTGAGCGCAGCGAAGGATCTTAAAAAGATTCTTAGGTCTTATGTTCCCTCGGAATGACAGGATTTCCAATATGCTGAAACGACCCTTACATCTGCGTGTATGGGTCGCTTTTTGTCGAAATGATTATGCAATTTGACCACAGGAACGGTTTTGTACATGTACAAGTACACAAAATCGAACAAACGTATGATAAACGCCTTGACAAGTACTTGACTGAGTACTATCATATGCCCATCCGACGTACTTGAAAGAGTACAAAAGAGAAAAAGTGAGAGGAAGGTGGATTTGTGTGGTCAGGAATTTTGTATCTGAGAACCGGGTACCGAAGACCGATTTTGCGGATTCCCCAGTTAGGACTGGGGGACGAACAGGGAAAGATCCCGGCAGGATGGTGCCTGCTCTGCGGCGGGGAGGTGTTCACACCGGGGGAGCAGATCTGTAGACGATGCAGCGAAAGGAGAGAGAAAAATGGAGAGAAATGGACAGCAGAGTCCCTGCTTGACTTGTACCCGGGTGAAGGATCCGGAGAACTGTGAGAATAAAAACTGCAAAGTGTGGCGGCAGTGGTTTACGGGCCGATGGGATGAAATTCGCAGGGACCCGAGACTTCGGATGGAGGGGAACCAGGCGGGGCCGGAGAGTGTGAATATCGGCGGTAACCGGTATATCCTGCCCCATAAGGTACGGGAGTACCTGGACAGCAATCCCTGTAAGAGCTGCCCTTGCCCCAGAGAACTTTGCACCAGTCCCTGCCCTGCACGCAGGACATGGGAGGAAATTAAAAAAGAGGTGACGGTATGAACTGGAAAACAGAGGCCATGGAAAAGCTGCGGCGGTACGATGCCATGCGGCAGGCCGTTGTAAACATCCCGGAGGAAATCGACAGACTGGAGTCGGAGGCCTGCGGCATTCGCAGCGCAAGAACCGATGCAACCCCTGTAAGAGGAGGGGGCAGCGGACGGGAAAACGCCCTCATTAACAACATGGCTCACCGGCAGGAGCTGGCCTGGAATCTGGAGCAGGCCAAAAGCTGGGTGCGGATCACGGACAGAGCCTTGGGGGCGCTGACAGCGGAGGAGAAGCTGGTGCTTCACAGACTGTATATCTGCCCGGAGCGAGGGGCTGTGAACCGCCTCTGCGGCGAGCTGGGGGTGGAGCAGTCCAGCGTGTACCGGAAACGGGACAAGGCCTTGTATCGCTTTACAGTGGCCCTGTATGGAATCCCGGAGGGATGACAAAAGCGCCTGCTGCAAGTGCAGCAGGCGTAGCAGACTGTCGAGGAACTGTTCTGGCATGAAATATTACGATCCCCTCTGCGCTGCTTTGTCCTCTTGCTTCGGATCATACCAGGGTATCGTGATGCTATTTGCCACCCTAAGCACTGCAAAGGATCTTATTTCCTGTCATTCTGAGCGTTAGCGAAGAATCTTAGATGTTAGATTCTTCGTCGCTGCGCGCCTCAGAATGACAGAGGAACGGTTCAGCTGTTTGGTTTTCTGAAAAGATACACTTTTTTTGACACGCAGAAGCGCCTGCTGCAAGTGCAGCAGGCGCAGTCAGATTTTTCACTTTGCAAGGGATGCGGTATATTTGATATCGTCCTTATCATACAATCCCAGGATTTTCAGAGAGGAATCATTATAGTATACGGTGTAACCGTCACACCATACGCTGTAGAGTCCCTTTTCGGTAAGCCCGTTCAGCGCATCCCCGTCGAACCGGTCGGCGATAAACAGGGGAGCGGTCTGCAGCAGCACCTCAGCACAGCCTACATCCTTGGAAAAGGTGATGAGATTGGAGCGGCTGCCCTTGCTGTAGCCGTCTGCCGGGGAGATTTTTGCGGAGGTGATCTCTCCGTTTTCCCACACATGGTACTGGTATTTCTCCTCTTCCAGCATAGGATAGTCTCTCAGATAGACGATGCTGCCGGGTCCCTGGTATTCCATGACGGCGGCAGAGTACAGGGCGGTATCCACCCGATCCAGCACATTTAGGGAGAAGGGAGTGCCGCTGGTGTCCAGGTTCCGGGTAAAGCCGTCCACACTGGCGATAAAGCCGCTGGTGTAGCCGTTTTCCTGGAGGATGGATGCAAAATAATCTGCGATGAAGGCGTTTTTCATCCAGTTAAAATCCAGGAAGTTTTCAATCTGGTGCTCCTGGGCAAAGGCCAGGTATTCCGGGGACACAGAGAGCTTTACCCGGTTTTCGCCCAAAAGCTCCAGGGTAATGGCGCTGGGGTCGCCGATGAAGGCGATCAGCTCCTGGATATAAGATGCAATCTCCGGATTGTGAGCCGGATCGTGATCCGTTGCCTGGGCATCGTTCTCGCTGTAAAACACATTGTCATACTGGGCGTACACAGGTCCCAGATACAGATAGCGGCTGCCGTATTTCTCCATCAGGGAGAAGGCCTCATATAGGGCAGGATCCACGGTGACTTCCTTGCCAACACTGTGATTTATGGTGTAAACATTGGAAATCTCCTGGGAGGATTGATCGGCGGTAAAGAGCCAGTAGGATTTTTCCATGGCCTCCGTATACAGAAGGGACAGCTTTTTGCGGTCTGCGGTGGCCGTTTCGCCGTCAAAGTGATACTGGAAGGTAAAGTTCTCGCTGCAGCTGAAATCGGTGGGGTTTGCCTCCACGATCTGCCAGCCAGGCTCAGTATTCAGCAGGGAGTAGATGCCGGTACCAATGGCGACAACGCCGATGGCCAGCAGCACACAGATGAGGATCATCCGTATTTTCTTATGCTTTTCCGACAGCTCAATGTGGGTAATGGGGGTAGGTTTTCTGGGGGAATGCCTCATAATATATCAGTTCTCCTGAAAAAAGTAGTTTCCCCAGTCAAAATATCCTTTTGACTGGGGAAGGTGTATCAAAGGACCGCGCTCAGCAGAGCAAGGCCAAACAGACCAACCACTGCACCCAGAGTACACAGGCCAGCGATGGCGCCCTTCTTACAGGCTTTAAAGTTGCGGATATAATTCTTCTTCTTAAAGATAAGACCGGCAATTAATCCGACAGGGGGCAGGAAGAAGGAGCCAATGCCATACCAGCTGTTGCCGGTATCGTGAATGGGATGCTCCAGAATCACCTCTGTGCTCATGTTGGAATCCTCATCAGCAGTCTGGGCAGCAGACTGAGGATCGCTGGGATCACGGATGGTAATGGACTTCATGGGAATATCCTTGGCACGAATGGCCTTGTATTCCTCGATTTCCTTCTTGTTGCCATATACAAAATGGTGATGTCCCACATCCACAAGATCCGGCTGATCCTCACTGTAATCGTGAATGCTGGGGTCGTAGGTAAACAGGACCTTGTTCTTTTCCAGCTGGGGATCGGGAATGGGGATTGCGGAGATAAGGGAGCGGGTGTAGGGGTGCAGAGGGAAGTTAAACAGCTCTTCTGCCTCGGCAACTTCCACGATATTGCCCTTGTAGATAACGCCGATGCGATCGGAGATAAACCGAACGATGGACAGGTCATGGGCAATGAACAGGTAAGTGACGTTGCGCTCCTTCTGGAATTTCTTCAGCAGGTTCAGAACCTGAGCACGGATGGACACGTCCAGAGCGGAGATGGGCTCGTCGGCCACAACCAGCTCCGGCTCCATGACCATGGCACGAGCCAGACCGATTCTCTGGCGCTGACCGCCGGAGAATTCGTGGGGGTAACGGGTCAGATGCTCAGGCAGAAGACCAACTTCCTCGATGATCTTTTCAACCTTCTGCACACGCTCCTCTTCGGTCTTGAACAGATGGAAGTTGTAAAGACCTTCGGAGACAATGTAATCAACGGTGGCACGCTCATTGAGGGATGCCGCAGGATCCTGGAAGACCATCTGAATGTTACGGATGACTTCACGATCCAGAGATTTTGTAGTTTTGCCGGAAATGCGGACACCCTTGTACTGGATTTCGCCCTTGGCACAGGGGTTTACACGAATAACGGCACGGCCAATGGTGGTCTTGCCGGAACCGGATTCGCCTACCAGAGAGAAGGTTTCACCCTTGTAGATATCAAAGGAGGCGTTTTTAACGGCTCTTACGGCGCTGTCGCCCTTGCCGAAGGTAATGTCCACATTCTTAAGGCTTAGCAATATTTCTCTGCCGTTTTCGTCAATGGGACCATGCTCCGGCAAATGAGAAACACGGGAATGTTCTTTCACAACCTAATCCTCCTAAATGTTAAATGCTTTCACGAGCTTATCATGGATATCCTGGATGATCTCGGGCTTCTCAATCTTAGGAGCTCTGGGATCCAGAAGCCAGGTCTTGGCAAAGTGGGTATCGCTGACCTGGAACATGGGGGGCTCTTTCAAGGTGTCGATCTTGAGACAGTGGGGGTTACGGGGTGCAAAGGAGTCACCCACGATGGTATTGTACAAAGAGGGGGGCGTACCGGTGATGGAGTAGAGCTGGGTATTGCGCTGTGCAAGCTGGGGCAGGCTGGAGAGCAGTGCCCAGGTGTAGGGATGACGGGGATCGTAGAATACATCCTCGCAGGTGCCAAGCTCTACGATCTGGCCGCCGTACAGCACGGCAACACGGTCAGCAATGTTTGCAACCACGCCCAGGTCATGGGTAATGAACACGATGGTGTAGTTGAACTCCTTCTGCAGATCCTTCAGCAGCTTCAGAATCTGAGCCTGAATGGTAACGTCCAGAGCCGTGGTGGGCTCGTCACAGATCAAAATCTTGGGTTGGCAGGAAAGGGCGATGGCAATAACGATTCTCTGGCGCATACCGCCGGAGTACTGGAAGGGATAGTCATCGAAACGGCTCTCCGCATTGGGGATACCGACCTTCTTCATCAGCTCCAGAGCACGGATCCGGGCTTCTACCTCAGAGCAGTCCTGATGCTTCAAAATGACGGAGGTGATCTGCTTGCCGATGGTAATGATGGGGTTCAAGGAGGTCATGGGATCCTGGAAAACCGTGGCGATCTTGCCGCCCCGGATCTGTGTCCAGTCCTTGGCGTACTGAACCTTAGCCAGGTTCAGAACACAGGTGCCGTGGAGGGAGTTTTCGGTCTCATCCAGGTACTTAACACGGAACACAACCGTGTCGAATACGCCGTTGCGCTCATCCTCGTCGGACAGATCAATGCCCAGGGTCATGGCCTTCTTAAAGGACTGAAGCAGCTTGTTTGCCAGCTTCTTGCTCTTGCCGTTGCCATAGCGGCCTACGGACAGGTAAATCTCTTTTGCGATGATGGCGTTGCGCTCCCGGGTCTCCTTGGAGATGGTGCCGGAGATGGCCTGGTTGTAGGCACCCTTCAGAGCATCCATCTTTTCATTGAACTGAGCAAGATACTTGGCATCGTGCTTTACGGCGTTGGTGTGGGCGGCGATGGTATCCTCCCGCTTTTTCTTCAGTTCCTTCAGCTGATTGTCCATCTCGGCAATCTCAGCGGAGGCTTCCTTGTAGCGCTGCTTTTCCTTGGAGGCGTCAATGGTGAGCTTCTGGTTGTAGGCTTCGGTTCTCTTGTATTCAAGATCATGAATTTCCTTCAGAGAAGCGGCGTCCTCCTCTTCGCTCATGGTGGCACGGGCCTTCTTTTCGGCCTCCAGCTCCATCATCTGGCGATAAATATCGGCGCCCAGCTCTAGCTTGGAGTACTCGTTCAGCTTCTGCTCCAGATGGTGGATCAGTTTCTTGTGCATGCTGCTTACGGACACGGTGGTATCTGCCAGCTCCTCATCGTTGAAGATGATGGAACCCTCGCTGATATAGCCGTTGCTGTCCAGCATACCGGCAAAGGTCTTGGTGAAGACGGATTTACCGGAGCCGGACTCACCTACGATGGCGATGGACTCATTTTCATAGAAGTCCAGGGAAACACCACGGATTGCGTTCAGCGTTCTGCCACGAACCCGGAACTTAACATGCAGGTCTTTTACAGACAATAATACTTTTTTATCTTCCATATCAATACCTCTTTACATGTGGGTTCTGGGATCGGATGCATCACCCAGGTTCTGGCCGACGACGTAAAGAACAACCGTAATGATGGAAGCAACTGCAACCGGGCTCCAGAACTCGATTTCCCAGCCGGGGGTCAGCATAGCGCTCTGAGAGGCCTCGATCAGTTTACCCAGAGACATATCGGAAAGGCCCATGCCGATGTAGGACAGGAACACTTCGTAGGAGATGTAGGAGGGGATTTCGGTTGCTGCCAGGGTCACGATGACAGAGGTCATGAAAGGCAGGATGTTCTTGGTAGCAATGCGGGTGAGGGGAGTACCCAGACAACGGGAGGCCAGATTGTATTCCCGGTCACGGATGATGATAACCTGGGTACGGATGAAGTAGGCAATGCCGATCCAGCCTGTGACGGTCAGCGCAAAGACCATGGTCCAGAAGCTGGCGGACATAATGAGAACGATAACGGAGATCAGCAGGATATAGGGGACGTTTGCGACAATGTTGTAAACCTCGGTCATGAAAACGTCGATCTTCTTGCTGAAGCCCCAGATGGCGCCGATGACGACACCCACGGTCATGTTGATGAGGGCGCACATCAGTGCCAGGGAGACGGAAATGCTTGCACCATACCAGATGGAGTCGAAGGTGGACTGACCGGATGCGCCGGAGCCCAGGATCCAGTGGATGTTGTTGCCGAACTTGGACATTGCGGCAGCAGGACTTAGATGCTTGGAGGTGGAATCCATCAGATGGATATAGGGGTCAACGGCAGCGTCATAGCCGATCACTGCGGGGTAAACGTAAGTAAATGCCAGAACTACTGCCAGGATAACCAAAACGACAATGTTGATTTTCTTCCGGAAGAAAACACGGAAAACAGAATGCCAGTAAGAATATCTGGGAGCAGTAATCTTTTCGGATTCCAGCGTGTCGTGGTCGATCTGTGTAAACAGCTCTTTTTCAGACATGCCGAGATCGCCTAAATCGGTGAAATTTTCAGCCATGTTCGATTACCTCTCTTTCGATGTGAAGGATATTCTCGGATCCATGATGGACATGAGAACGTCGCCAAGGATAATGGCAGTGACGGAAAGTACGGCGTAGAACAGGGTAACACCGACAATGACACCGTTATCATAGGCGTTGATGGAAGTGGTCAGCAAGTTACCGGCACCGGGAACCACGTAAACACGCTCGGTGATGATGGCGCCGACCATAGCACCCATGACACTTGCAGGAATGCCGTGTACAATGGGGATGATTGCGTTCTTGAGGATGTGCTTGGAGAAGATCTCATGCTCGGAAAGACCGCCGGAACGGGCGAACTTAACGTAGTCAGAGTTCATCTGGTCAATCATGTACCGGCGCAGCCACTTCATGAGGTTTGCGATGGAGGGCAGAGCCAGAGAGATGATGGGCAGCACATACATGAGCCATGTGGGATGCTCCATATCGAAGGTGGTGGGAAGTCCGATATTGCCACCGATTGACTTGAACAGGAAGATATATGCCAGGGAGGGAACTGCGATAACGAACACAATGTAAGCAGTACCCAGCTTATCGATGAACTTGTCCTTCTTCAGTGCCATGACAGTACCCAGGGGGATTGCCAGCAGGTAGGACAGAAGAACGGAGATAATACCAATGGTGAAGGAGTAGCCCATTTTGGACATGCCGTTCATATTGGTAGTCACGTTGGTGTAGTCGTCCACGAAATGCCGCTGCACAACCGGAGTACCGGCTGCCAGAGAACCGGCAACATAGGTGGCAGAGTGCAGATCGTCAGCAGACTGGCCCACCTCGCCGGAGGGATAGGTGATGGTGGAAAATTCGTGGGAGCCCTGAGAATTTGTCAGGATCTCGAAAACATCGTGACCCTGGCGCACGCTGTAGGACATACCCAGATTGATATTAATTAGGTTCTGGTGAATGAAGGGGAAATTACCGTCACAGTACAGAAGGTACTTGTGATGGGTACCGTTGCCCATAATGGCCGGTGAGAATTTACCGCCGTAGACAGGGTCGTGGAGGGTAAAGGTGAGACCGCGGTTTTCGATCTCTTCGGAAACATCGTTGACGTTGTCAATGGTGATTAGATTGTGCAGATAGTTGAGCAGACGGCTGCCCAGGGGGATGTCCTTGTGGGCGTACAGACGAGGTTCGCCGCCGTCCTGATACTTCTTGGTGTTGCCTTTTGTCTTACCGGCCAGACGCTCTACGGTGTAGCCCTTGGCTTCGTAGGTTTCTTTAAAGAGCTTGGCATACTGGGCGGTTTCCTTGCTGTCATTTTTCTCTTTGGCAGCCAGCTTTACGGCGGCCTCGTAGGTAGCCTGATCGA
>RCNH01000564.1_pt1 | contig 14762 bp, 11 predicted proteins | sample 2041161 | NCBI WGS metagenome assembly RCNH01 (sample SAMN09708215, study PRJNA481090) | Feces metagenome, whole genome shotgun sequencing project. | biome: feces | host: Leptonychotes weddellii | place: Antarctica: Sion Island | collected 2010-03-01 | reverse complement strand
TACATTAAAAGGATTTAAAGACTTTGTAAAAGAACATTTTTCAGAATATATTTACAATCAGGTCTTTACCCCTTTAAAAAAAGATGAAAAAATCTATTTCTCTCTAGAGGCTTGTGACGGTGGATACGAACTTATACTTTCTGATAAAGACAGTAAAGTATACAAATGGATTTCCAGCTTAAATGAAAAATTTTCTCTCGTTTACATGATTGCTACAAAAGTTGTATATATTAAAAATATTAAGACAAAAACTTACTCCCCATTTATTTCCGAAAACGGAAAATACTGCAGATATGATAGTACTGTAGGTAAAATTTTGGAAATCAATGAATAAACATTTCTTCAAAGGGGAATGCAATTTCCCGCACTCTCCTTTGATACCTTTTCTTTTATATATTCCAAATTTCTTTTAAAAGCTTCATGGCTTCTTCGATTTCTTTTTCTTCCATACCTGCATATCCCAAAAGCACTTTATTTTCTTTTTTCCGATTTAATTCAATGCAATATTCAGATACTCCATAAACCTGTATCCCCACATCTTTTGCTTTGTCTATAGCTTCTTGTTCTGTCAAACCGTTAATAAATTCCAAAACAAAATGAACACCCGCATTTTCCCCATGAAATACGCAAATTTTCTGCATTTCTTTTAAATGCTTTACAATCAAATCATGCTTACTTTTATAAGTCTTACGCATACGATTCAAATGTTTTTCATAATAACCTTCGTTTAGAAAAAGTTCCAGTATTTCTTGGTCTATCTTAGAAACTGTCACAGAAAAAAGATGCTTTTCCCTTAAATATCTCTGCATAAGTCTTTCCGGTAAAACCATATAGCTGACACGAATAGATGGTGCTACAGATTTTGAAAAAGTCCCCATATAAATAACACTGCCATTTCTGTCAAAGCCCTGCAAACTGGGAATCGGCTGTCCTTTATAACGAAATTCACTGTCGTAATCATCTTCAATAATATAACGCTCCTCTGACTTTTCTGCCCAATTCAGAAGCGCCATACGTCTTTTTAAAGGCATAATCATTCCCATAGGAAATTGATGTGATGGCATAACATAGACAATCTTTGCACTTTTTTCTTCTAAGTCACTGATATCAAGTCCTTGCTCATCCTGTCTGACTGCCTGCACTTCATAACCAATATGATGAAAATCATAATATGCGCTTATATAAGTAGCAGATTCCATTGCAACTGTCTGCCCAGCTCCCAGAATTGTTCCCAAAAGCATTAGAAGATAATCATTTCCAGCACCAATAATAATCTGCTCCTTTTTGCATTTCACTCCTCTGGAGCGGTACAGATATTCGGCTACCGCCTGCCTGATTCCATCTTCTCCACAGGGATTTCCAAGTTGAAAGAATTCTTCATCAGCCTCTGCCAACACCTGTTTTGATAGTTTTTGCCACACACTATAAGGAAAACTTCCCTTGGCGATTTCATTTAAAGCAAAATCATAGCGATATTTCTTTTTATGCTCCTCAAACACCGGTTTTTCGTCCTGTTGCTTTGGTAAACTGCTCTCTGGAAAATAAATTCCTTCCAGTTGAGAAATATAGTATCCCTTACATGGCATTGCCTCAATATACCCTTCTGAAACGAGCTGATCATAAGCAAGTTCTGTAGTACTTCTGCTGACAGAAAGATACCGGGAAAGCGCCCTGGATGAGGGCAGCTTATCTCCCGGTTTTAATTGTTCTTTCTGTATTTCCTTTTTTATAAATTCATAAATCTGCTGATAGATAGGAATTTTTGACTCCTTATCTATAAAAATCATCAATTCGTTCATCTTATTTTAATTTAAACGAACTCTTTAAAGATACAATACGGTTAAATACCGGTGTTCCTGGCTTGCTGTCATGACAATCTGCACAGAAAAATCCGTTTCTTACAAACTGAAATCTATCATAAGCTTCTGCTTTTCCTAATTCCGGTTCTACAAGGCATCCTTTTACAATTGTCAGTGAATTTGGATTTAAGTTCAGACTTCCGTCCTCTTTGTTGTATACGCCTTTTTCTTCATCTACGATATTCTCGTATAAGCGACATTCTGCTTCTACTGCTGTCTGTGCGCATACCCAATGAATCGTTCCTTTTACCTTCCTTCCATCCGGTGAATTACCACCTTTAGAAGCAGGATCATAAGTACAATGAATAACTGTAACATTACCGTCTTCATCTTTTTCACATCCTGTGCAGGTAACAAAGTAAGCATTCATAAGACGCACTTCATTTTCTGGATACAGACGTTTATATTTCTTAATAGGAACTTCCATAAAGTCTTCTCTCTCAATATACAGTTCTCTGCCAAAAGGAACCTGTCTTGTGCCTAATTCCGGATTTTCCATGTTATTTGGAACTTCCAGATATTCGATTTCTCCTTCCGGATAATTATCAATTACCAACTTCACAGGATCTAAAACAGCCATCATACGAGGTGCTTTCATTTTCAAATCTTCTCGAATACAATACTCCAGCATCGCATAATCTACAGAACTATTTGCCTTGGAAACTCCGCACAGTTCCACAAATTTCTGGATAGACTCCGGTGTAAAACCACGTCTTCTTAAAGCTGCAATAGATACCAGACGAGGATCATCCCATCCGTCTACAATACCATCTTCTACCAGTTTTTTAATGTATCTCTTTCCTGTAACCACATTTGTCAGATACAGTTTTGCAAATTCAATCTGCTTTGGAGGATGTACATACTCTAATTCCTGAACAACCCAATCATATAATGGTCTGTGATCCTCAAATTCCAGTGTACAAATAGAATGTGTAACGCCTTCAATAGCATCTTCAATAGGATGTGCAAAGTCATACATTGGGTAAATACACCATTTATCCCCTGTATTGTGATGTATCATATGAGCTACACGGTAAATAACAGGATCACGCATATTAATGTTTGGAGAAGCCATGTCAATTTTAGCTCTCAGAACTTTACTTCCATCTTCAAATTCACCGTTTTTCATTTTTTCGAATAATTCCAGATTTTCCTCTACACTTCTATTTCTGTAAGGACTTTCTTTTCCCGGCTCTGTTAAAGTTCCTCTGTATTCTCTGATTTCTTCTGCTGTTAAATCACATACAAATGCTTTTCCTTTTTTAATCAGTTTTACTGCTGCTTCATACATCTGATCAAAATAGTTAGATGCAAAATATAAACGATCTTCCCAGTCAGCACCCAACCACTGAATATCTTTTTTAATAGACTCTACAAATTCTACTTTTTCCTTTGTAGGATTTGTATCATCAAAACGCATGTTAAATTTTCCATGGTATTTCTGTGCCAAACCATAGTTTAATAAAATTGATTTTGCATGACCAATATGCAGATAACCATTTGGCTCCGGTGGAAATCTGGTACAAATTTCATCATACTTTCCTTCTGCCAAATCTTTTTCAATAATCTGCTCAATAAAGTTTTTAGAAACGGTTTCTTTTGCTGTTTCTTTTTCCACTTTTTTCTCCTCCGTCTATGGTAATTTTCTTTGGCGTAAACCAAGTTTTTGTCTAAATAATAAACTTTAAGAAATATAGTACCATAAAATCTTTCATTTTCAAAGGCTTTGCTTATATTTTTTTATGATTTCAATCTAAAATCATAAAATTTGCCGTTGCAGTGGCAATGATTTTTTCGGTTTTCTCTGACTTACATACTGCATGAACATTGCATATTTTTCTTCCTGCTCTGTCTGCTGTTGCTGTTACCAGCAGTGCATCCTCGGGAAGGCCCGGACTTAAATAGTTGATATTTAAATTAATGGTAGGAGTACTCTTATTTCCGCTTACATTTTTTACAATAGCTCCACAGGTAGTATCAATTGCAGTCGCAATGATTCCCCCATGCATAATAGACATGTGATTTAATTCCCATTTTTGTATAGGAAATCGAAAGGTAATGCTCTTTTTCTCATCATTGCAAGAATAATATTCCATCTGCATTTTGCTATACAAATGATCCGGTGAATTTGAATACAACATTTCCATCTCTTTCTTTATTTCCTGTTTCTTTATTTCTTCTTCCATTATCTGCTTCATATTCTCTCTCCTTTTAATACCGTACTTCTAAAAGTGTCAGCCCTCTGGCCGGGGCTGTAAAGCCTGCGTCTTTCCTGTCACAGCTTTCCAAAATTGCTTTCATCTCTTCCGGTTTTCTACGTCCTCTGCCTACTTCGATTAAAGTACCTGTTAAAATCCGAACCATGTTATACAAAAAACCGTTTCCCGTATAAGTAATGACAATTTCTTGGGTTAAATCTGCAATCTCGATGCTATAAATTGTTCTTACAGTGGATTTTTTCATCCTTTTATTGGAACAAAAGCTTTTAAAATCATGGGTTCCTTCCAGATATTTCGCCGCCTCTTTCATTGCAATTACATCCAGAGTTTCATGAAGAGGACATTGATACTTTCTTTCAAAAACATTCTTATGAATGCCGGCTACAATTCGATACTGATATACTTTCTCTTTTGCATTTAAACGACTGTGAAACCGTTCTTCTACCTGACTCACTTTAGAAATCTCAATATCCTCCGGCAAATACTCATTTAAATACTGACAGATTTCTTCACAGCTCTTTTCACAATCCGCATGAAAATTAGCCACCTGTCCTCTGGCATGAACTCCTGCATCTGTTCTACCTGCTCCCTGAATTTGTATCTCTGTTCCTGCCATTTTTGTCAGAACAGCTTCGATTTTTCCCTGTATAGTATTGTCTGTATCCTTCTGACGCTGCCAGCCTTCATATCTGCTTCCGTCATATTGAATATCCAAACGGTAGTTCATTTTAATCTCCTTTTAAACAGACACAAGGTGTTACATAACTGCAACACCTTGTATCTTTATTTCTTATTTTACCAGATAAACATCCGCGTAATTTACACCTAAGGCATTTGCTCTGTCATGATCATTTACATAGATATCAATACGGTTTCCTTTAATCGCACCACCACAGTCTTCTGCAGTAAATACATGTCCATTGATAATTACCTGTGTTCCGTAAGGAATAATTTTGGGATCTACAGCAATAGTTCTGCCTTCTACTACCGGTGTACCCGTTGCTGTAATACCTGTTTCTACATCACAGCAAAGCTCACAGGAACAATAATAAGTCAACTTAAAATCACCCAGCTTTTTGCCGTACATATCAGATGTAGCATTTACTTCTGCAATATCACCACTTCCATAGGAAACAGTCTCATCATTTAATACACGTACTGCCCATACTGCATTTTTTGTATTTAAGTTGCCCTGAACAATGCCATAATCCTTACCCATAGCTTCTACGGTCTTACCATCTCCTGCATAGATAACAACATGGTATACATAACCGTTCTTTGCATAAAAAATCAAATCTCCCGGCTGTGCATCCTCCACAGCGATTTTTGTGCCATACTGAGCCTGATCTGCTGCAACTCTCGGTAAGTCATATCCGTATTCCTTGAAAATACTCTGTACAAAACCGGAACAGTCTGCACCTTCTGTCAAACTGGTACCGCCCCATACATAAGGATTTCCGATAAACTGAGAAGCAAATTCTACTACAGAACTTCTAAGCTGACCTCCCGGTACTCCTGATTTTACGGAAGTAAGAGTATAATAGCAGGCTTCATTTTCTTCCGGTACAATCTCTTCTTTTGCAAGAGTATAGGTATCCTCACCTTTTTCTGTTACTTCTTCCTGAACAGTTTCTTCCATATTCAGATATTCTTTATCCACAAATCCTCTAACATCACCAGATTCTATGTATACCCAATCTTCTTCTTTATCTGCCAGCACATAGCAAAGGCTGTCCTTATCCAGTGTTCCGATAATACGGGAGTCTGTTCCCTTTCCTTCTCTTACATTTAAGAGGTTGGCTGTTGTAAGAGCATATTCCTTATTTACAACAGTCTGATTTACAGTAGCTCTCAGATATAAAAAGGCTTTATTTTCTCTGTATGGAACTGTTTCTTTTGCTGTTGGTGCAACACCTTCAATTCCCTTATATTCCCCATTAAATCTTGCTGCTAATGACTTGGCTTCTTTTTGATATCTCTCCAGAATTTTCTGGGCATCTTCTCCCGTCACAACAGAATCTACCTTTACAAAACCTCTGACATTTCCGGACTCTACATAAAGCCATCCATCTTCCTCTTCTTTCAGTATATAACATACGCCTTTTTTAGCAAGTGTTCCCACACTGCGAGCTTCATCTGTCATTTCTTCGTAAATATCTATTTTTTCATTGGCAAATGCATACTTTCTGGCTACTGTCCAAAAACGGAAATCATCTACAATAGTAGGAACTTTTACGATTTCCTGCTGCTGCACTAATTCCTGATTGGTTGACGGTGCTTCCGGATCGTCGGCTTCAATCTTTGGTGAACCATTGTCTAAAAGGATAACGTATCTGCTTTCATCTAATACATAATGATAACCTTCCGGCAGTTTGTATCCTGTTCTCTGTTCATACTGCTGGGGTGTTTCCTGTGACGGTGTTTCATCAACAGTATCTGCCTCTATTTTCGGTGAACCATCTTCATTAAAAGTCACATATCCATTTGCGTCTAATACATAATAATGACCTTCCGGCAACTTATATCCAGTTCTCTGCTCGTACTGCTCTGGTGTTTCCTGTGCAGGTACCTGTGTCTGATTGGCTTCTACTTTTACAGAACCATCTTCATTAAAAGTCACATACCCATTTTCATCTAATACATAATAATAGCCTTCCGGCAATTTATATGCGGTTCTCTGCTCGTACTGCTCTGGTGTCTCTTTTTTCACTTCTTCAGGTGTCTCTGGCTGTTCTGACTGCTCAGGTGTCTGCGGCTCCTGTGGCACTTCCACCTGTGGCTCCTGTGGTGCTTCCACCTGTAACTCCTGTTCCGGCACTTCTACAACCGGATTGCTGTCTACCTGTGTCTGTCCATCTGCTGCAAAAACATTTGCTGGAGCTGCTAAACTAAGCGCCATAGTAAGCGCAAGTATTTTCTTTATTTCTTTATACTTCAATTTCTTTTCCTCCGGTATCGCTGTATCCATTTCCAAATTTGAATACCATTCTAGTAAAAATGTTTTGCCTGTTTTTTAGTCTATCATGAGTATCTTATCAAATCAACAATAAATTTCACTATTTAAGGGATTTTTTATGCACTTTACCATGCTTTTGCAGGATAATTCTCGTTTTTTATACAATTATCCCTATTTTTCTTTTTCCCTCATATACTCTACTTCCCTTCCAAGGAAAAAAAGAGACAATAAATTGGGAATTGCCATCATTCCATTCAAAGCATCTGAAAGTTCCCAAATCATAGTGGGAGCAATCATACATCCCGGCAAAGTAATTAAAATATAGCACAATCGGTATGCTTTTACGCCTTTTTCTCCCGCCAGATAATCAGCCGTCTGTGCTCCGAAATAAGACCAGCCAATCATAGTAGCAAAAGCAAACAATGCAGTAGCTCCTGCTAGAAACTCCTTTCCCCATGGGATAACTGACGCAAATGCCATTCCTGTAAGAGTTGTTCCATCTATACTGCCAGCCTGATGATACGGTACTTCACTGACTAATATTACAAGGGCGGTAATGGTACAGACCAGAATGGTGTCAATAAACACTTCTAAAATTCCCCACATTCCCTGTACCCGCGCATCTTCCACATCGGACTGGGCATGGGCCATAACAGAAGAACCAAGACCTGCCTCATTGGAAAAAATTCCTCTTGCAATTCCCATGCGCACTGCCTGTTTCACACCGTATCCTGCTGCACCTCCTACTGCGGCAGAAGCATGAAAAGCATCCTGAAAAATTAAACCAAACACCCCTACAATTCTATCCCTATAAAAAAATAACACAATCATTGCTCCAGCCAAATAAATGGCAGACATAAAAGGAACCAGTTTCTCCGTAAGTATTGCAATCCGTTTCATTCCTCCTGTTAAGACCACTGCCACTGCAATCATACAAAGACTTCCCGATATAAATGCAGGTACATGAAAGGCTTTCTCAAGTCCCACTGCCATGGAATTTCCCTGCACCATATTCCCCATGCCAAAAGATGCTCCCAGGCAGCAGACAGCAAAGACAATCGCCAGAGGTTTGCACCCAAGTCCTCTCTCCATATAGACCATAGCTCCGCCCTTCCACTGTCCTTTCTCATCTTTATAACGGTATTTTATTCCCAGAAAATTTTCTGCGTAAGTTGTCATCATTCCGAAAAGGGCAGACACCCACATCCAGAAAATAGCTCCCGGTCCTCCGAACATCAATGCAGTAGCAACACCGGTTATATTCCCTGTTCCCAGTGTAGCTGCAAGTGCCGTACAAAAAGATTGAAATTGGGTTACAGAAGTGTTTTCTTTGAAACTTTTTGTTGTTTTTCCTTTTTTTAACGCACCGATTGTGTTCCCCATCCATATATGTATTTTCGTAATCTGAAAAAATCCTGATTGTATGGTAAAGTGAATACCTGCTCCAAGAAAAAACACCAACATCCCCGGTCCCCATACAAATTCCTGAAGAGAATGAATAAAATCTGCCATTGCACGTTCCTTTTTTAGTTCTCAATAAAGCCTATGCCAAAAGTCATTCTCCTATGAAATGAAAAAGAACGGGGAAATTTGCCTTTGCAAACTTCCCCGCCCCGATATTTTTATCTTATTCGAAAGCTTTTCCTACAGAACCAAAGAGTTCCATTTTTTCTTTAATTGTATCACAGATAGCGTCAAAGCCTGGTTTTAATAATTTACGTGGATCGTATCCTTTTCCTTCATTATCTTTTCCAGCTTCGATGTATTCGCGTGTAGCTGCTGCGAAAGCTAACTGGCATTCTGTGTTTACGTTGATTTTAGATACACCTAAGTCAATTGCTTTCTTAATCATATCTGCAGGAATACCTGTACCACCGTGAAGAACTAATGGCATTTCTCCTGTTAATTTCTGGATGTTGTCCAGAACATCAAATCTAAGACCTGCCCAGTTTTCCGGATATTTTCCGTGAATGTTTCCGATACCTGCTGCAAGCATATCAACGCCTAAGTCTGCAATCATCTTACATTCTTCAGGATCTGCGCATTCGCCCATACCTACAACACCGTCTTCTTCTCCACCGATAGAACCAACTTCTGCTTCTAAGGACAGTCCAAGACCTTTACAAACACCTGCTAATTCTTTTGTTTTTTCAACGTTTTCTTTGATTGGGTAATGAGAACCGTCGAACATAATGGAAGAAAATCCTGCTTTAATGCATTTGTAGCAACCATCATATGTACCATGATCTAAGTGCAGAGCAACCGGTACTGTGATATTTAATTCTTCAATCATAGCTTTTACCATATCTGCAACGGTTTTAAATCCGCACATATATTTTCCTGCACCTTCAGAAACACCCAGAATAATTGGGGATTTACATTCTTCTGCAGTTAAAAGTGCTGCTTTTGTCCACTCCATATTATTGATATTAAACTGACCTACTGCATAATGTCCTGCTTTTGCTTTTTTTAACATTTCTGCTGCTGATACTAACATATTTAATGACCTCCGTATATTTTATTGAATTGGGTCTAAAACCTAAAACTATTATAACACATTTTCGCTTTCAGGCAAGTATTTCTTAATGCAATTTGTCCTGTTTCATGCTATACTATTTGTTAAGAATGCTTAAAAGAAAGGAATATAATCAATTATTATGCAAATAAAAAATTTAATTGTTGGGCAATCCGGAGGTCCTACAGCAGTTATTAACAGCAGTTTATACGGTGTTATTTCAGAATCCCTTTCCCAACCTTCTATTGGCAAGGTATACGGTATGGTAAACGGCATTGAAGGCTTTTTAAGAGGAACTGTTCTGGATTTTGAGGAAACACTCTTTGCCGGTGATTTAGAAAAATTGAAAACCACCCCCGGTGCTTATTTAGGCTCCTGCCGTTACAAACTTCCGGAAGATTTGGAAGATCCTGTTTATCCTGTTCTTTTTCAGAAATTTGAGGAATTAAATATTGGATATTTCTTCTATATCGGTGGAAACGACTCTATGGATACTGTAAGTAAATTATCTCGCTATGCTGAAAAAATCAACAGTGACATCTGCGTAATCGGAGAACCCAAAACCATTGACAACGATTTGGTTATGACAGACCATACTCCCGGATTTGGCAGTGCCGCCAGATATGTAGCTTCTACTGTAAGAGAAATTGTCATTGACGCCAATGTATATGAGACAAAGTCCGTAACCATTGTAGAAATTATGGGACGTCATGCCGGCTGGCTGACTGCTGCCAGTGCTCTGGCAAGAAAAAGTATCGGGGACAATCCTCTGTTAATTTATCTACCAGAGACAGCTTTTGATCAGGAAGCTTTTTTGGAAAAAGTAAACGCCTGCTTTGAAAAAAATCCAAACGTCATTGTCTGTGTTTCTGAAGGTATCCACGATAAAGATGGCACTTTCATCTGCGAATATGATAACTCCGTAGGTACTGATACTTTTGGTCACAAAATGCTGGCAGGCTGTGGAAAATATCTAGAAAATCTGGTTCGCAACCGTCTGGGAGTAAAAGCACGCTCTGTGGAATTAAATGTAAGCCAGCGCTGTTCTGCTTCCATGATGTCAGCTACAGACCAAAAGGAAGCTGTTCTTGCGGGACAGTTTGGTGTGCGTGAAGCTTTAAAAGGTGCTACCGGAAAAATGGTTTCCTATATCAGAACTTCCGATTTGCCTTACCGCATGACACTTGGTCTTGAAGATGTTAATCTGATTTGTAATCAAGAAAAAACAGTTCCTCTGGAATGGATTTCCCCGGATGGCTCTGATGTAACAGACGCTTTTCTTACTTATGCCCTTCCTCTTATTCAGGGCACTGTAGAAATTCCTCTGGGCACAGACGGACTGCCTGATTTTCTGTCTAGAAAATAAATAATATATCAGGAGGGTTTTTATGTTTCATATTTCAAATTTTACAGATAACGATGATGTGAGAGTTTTAGACTCTGCAGGTCCTTTTACCATTATTGAATACATGAGGGATTTAAGCGTCTCTCCCTCTGATGCGGAGAAAGCCTATTTCTGCCATGCCATGAATGTGCGCAAACGACAGGTAGTATGCGATTTAAGCAAAGCAAATATCACCCTACAGTCCGGCGCTATGCAGTGGACTGTGGGAAATGTCAATGCAACCACCGGATTAAAAGGCGTAGGTGATTTCTTAGGCAAAGCAGTTCGGGGAAAAATGACAGGAGAAAGTTCGATTAAACCGGAATATACCGGTGATGGTATTCTGGTCTTAGAGCCTACGTATAAGCACTTAATTTTACTGGATATAGAAGCTTGGAATGGTTCTATTGTTCTGGATGACGGATTATTTCTTGCCTGCGACGCAGATTTAAAGCACAAAGCAGTGATGCGCTCCAATCTTTCCTCTGCTGTATTCGGCAATGAAGGACTGTTCAATCTGGGCTTAAAGGGAAATGGTGTGGTATGTCTGGAAACACCATGTCCAAAAGACGAATTAATTACCATCACTTTAGACAATGATGTATTAAAGGTAGATGGGAACATGGCAGTTGCATGGAGCGGAAGTCTTGACTTTACCGTAGAACGCTCCGGCAAAAGTCTGATAGGTTCTGCTGCTTCAGGAGAAGGACTAGTAAACGTATACCGTGGTACAGGAAAAGTGCTTTTAGCACCTGTTCAGAAGACCATTGCTCCTCCTGTAATAGATACACGGGATGATGAAGACTAAAATCATTATTTTAGCGGCACTCTCTTAGAACTGTGCCGCTATCTTTTCAGCTAAATCATTCAAATAAACCCAACGCTCCATTTTTTCTTCCAGAAGTGCTTCTGCTTCTTCTTTTTCTACGGTAAGCTCATTTAACTTTCCTGAATTTGTCGCGTTTTTCATAATTTCCTGTTCCAGCTTTTCCAATTTTTCCTCCAACTTTGCAATGTCATCATCAATGGTTTCGAATTCTTTCTGCTCCTTAAAGGTAAATTTCAATTTTGCTGTGCGATTTTGTTTCCAGCTTTTTGCAGAGTCTTTCTTTTCTTCCTTTTTTTCTGTCTGCACAGTCTGTTTCACATTCCCGCTTCTTCTTTCTTTTGCTTCCAGATAGTCAGTATATCCACCTTCATACTGCTGAAGTTTTCCATTTCCTGTAAATTCAAAAATTCGGTCTACTACATTGTCCAGAAAATAGCGGTCATGAGAAACTGTCACTACAATTCCTGAAAAGGAATTCAAATAATCTTCCAAAATGGTAAGTGTGGGGATATCCAAATTATTTCCCGGTTCATCTAAAAGCAACACATTAATTTCACTGGAAAGTACGCCAAGAAGATATAAACGTCTTTTCTCTCCGCCTGAAAGCTTGCCAATAGGAGCATACTGCATATCCGGAGTAAATAAAAAACGCTCCAGCATCTGAGACGCACTGATTTTTCCGTCTTTTGTATTAATATATTCCGCAATATCTTTCACATAGTCAATAACTCTTTGACGGTCGTCCATCTCCTGCTCTTCCTGAGCAAAATACCCTATTTTAATGGTTTCTCCCATTTCTACCGTTCCGCTATCGGGCTCTACAAGCCCTGCCATTAGCTTCATTAGCGTGGATTTTCCGCATCCATTTGGACCAATAATACCCAATTTCTGATTTTTCAACAAAATATAATTGAAATCCTCTACCAAAACTTGGCTGCCATACTTCTTGGAAACGTGCTTTAATTCGATAGTCTTTTTTCCCATACGTGTTTCTACGGACTCCAACTCTACACTCTGATCCCCTACAGGGGCTGCTGTATTTTTCAAAGCTTCCAGTCGTTCCAGTCTAGCTCGCTGTTTCGTGGTTCTTGCACGACATCCTCTTTTCGCCCATTCCAGTTCCATACGAAGAACGCTTTGGCGTTTTCTCTCTGATGCCAGCTCCATTTCTTCTCTTTCTGCCTTCAACTCCAGAAACTTCGAATAATTTGCCTCGTAGCTGTACATTTTTCCATGAGATATTTCTAAAATACGGTTTGTTACCTTATCCATAAAATAACGGTCATGAGTAACCATCAAAACTGTTCCCCGAAAGCTTTTTAGATATTCTTCTAGCCATGAAATCATAGCTTCATCTAAATGGTTGGTAGGCTCATCCAGCAAAAGAATATCAAAATCCTGTGCCAGAATTTTTGCCAATGCCACTTTTCTCTTCTGCCCTCCTGACAATACTGCAATCTGCTTTTCATATTCTGTAATTCCAAGCTGTGTCAAATTGCTCTGCACCTTCCACTCTGCCTCACAATCCTGTATATAAGAAAGAATAGTAGCATTTTCCGGAAACTGAGGATTTTGCGGCAGATAGGCAAGTCTTACATTGTTCTGCATAATAATTTGCCCTGTCTGAGGTACTTCCTCTCCTGCCAGCATTTTTAAAAGTGTAGACTTTCCTGTACCGTTAATTCCAATAATTCCTACTTTATCACCTTCCTGAACACCAAAGCTGGCATCCTCGAAAATTACCTTTTCTCCGTAAATCTTACTGATATGCTCTATGTTTAATATGTTCATGGGAACACTCCTTTTTCTTGTTTTATTTCTTAATCACTATAACAAAGAAATCCTTTGGGGACAATGACTTTTTATTTTTCTTAAAAAGATTGTCATTCTCTGTATAAAATGATATGGTAATAAAGTATAAAAACTAAAAAATTTTGGAGGAAAGTCATGTTAAAATCTGTTATCTTTTTATTAGTGGGATTTTTGCTACTGATAAAAGGCGCAGACTGGTTTGTGGAAGGTGCATCTTCCATTGCAAGACGTCTGCATATCCCGTCTTTAATTATTGGTCTTACCATTGTAGCATTTGGAACCAGTGCACCGGAACTTGCTATCAGTATTACTGCTGCCGTAAAAGGAAGTAATGACATTGCCATTGGAAATGTAGTAGGCTCCAACATTTTTAACCTTCTGGCGGTAATCGGTATGAGTGCTCTGATTTGCCCTCTGTCCGTAAAACCCAGCATGATTAAGAAAGATTATCCTTTATCTATTGCTGCCACACTGCTTTTAAATGTGCTGATTATGGATCAGATTTTTACAAGAAGTTCTCGTATGGTCTTAGGACGTCTTGACGGAGTCCTACTGTTGGCGGGATTTGGAATTTTCATGTATCTGGCTGTGAAAGACGCTTTCAAAAGCAGAACGGAAAATCTGTGTGTGCAGGAAGCGGAAACTGCCATTGGATATTCTATGGGAAAAAGTACTATAATTTCTCTTGTTGGACTTGCAGGTATTATTATTGGAGGTGATATGACAGTAAACGGAGCGAAGGAAATTGCCAGAGCCTTTGGCCTTAGTGAATCCCTCATTGGTCTTACTATTGTGGCAGTAGGTACTTCTCTACCGGAACTAATTACTTCTATTGTAGCTGCCAGAAAAGGAGAAAGCGATATTGCTCTTGGAAATGTAGTAGGCTCTAACATTTTTAATGTATTTCTCATTCTGGGATTGTCCAGTACGATTTTGCCTATGAATGTTACACGTACTTATATGTACGATGTGGGATTATTAACCATTGTTTCCATACTGGTTTATATTCCCATTCTTCTCAGAAAAAAAATCGGACGAGTTATGGGAGCAGTTATGACTTGCTCTTATATTGCTTATACGGCATATCTTATTATGCGGTAGTCATGACCACCCGCTAAGCGGGTGGCATGTTCTCCCCCTATAAGGGGAATACTACCTGCTTGCGCCCGGAAGGCGCACTGAAGTCTG
>RCNH01000562.1_pt1 | contig 14790 bp, 12 predicted proteins | sample 2041161 | NCBI WGS metagenome assembly RCNH01 (sample SAMN09708215, study PRJNA481090) | Feces metagenome, whole genome shotgun sequencing project. | biome: feces | host: Leptonychotes weddellii | place: Antarctica: Sion Island | collected 2010-03-01 | reverse complement strand
CTTGGCAAGGTGGCGCTCTACCAGATGAGCTAAAGCCGCATATGTTGGGCGTTTATCGAGTGCATCGCTCTTGGCGACGTGTTCTATAATACACCCTGGAAGCGCTTTTGTCAACACTTTCTTGCAAAAAATGTAAAGAGTTTATTTTTATTCATTTATGCTGCGATATATCGTTGTTCATTTTTCACGCTTTGGCGCAATATTTATACAGCACTTCTCCGTCTTATGCACATTTATGATTGAAACGCATTTCAGGGTACAGCCTTTTCCTTTTTGCAGCTGTGCGGGCAGGATATAAAAGAGATGGCCGATTTCACAGCCCGACCATCTCTTTTGTATCATCAAAATCTGCGGTAAATTAATTTACTTCTCAATGCCCTTGAGCAGCCGACGCACCGGAATGTGATACTTTTTATCACAGAACTGGCAGTTCACCTCTACGACCGGTTCTTCTTTTTCCAGACGTTCCAGTTCTTCTCTGCCCAAGCTGATAAGAGCACGCTCTACACGTTCCTGGCTGCAATCGCACTGGTACTCCACAGAGCAGCTGTCCAGTACCTCCGGCTCAAAGCCCGCCAATGCCATCTGCATCATATCCTCGGGTGTTTTATGGGCACTGAGCATCTGTGTCACGCTGGGCATTGCTGCAATGTTCTTTTCCAGACGGTCGATCTCATCATCCGTATAGCCGGGCAGAAGCTGCACCAGAAAACCACCTGCACAGGAAATGGTCAGATCCGGGTTCACCAGCACGCCCAGAGCGCAAACGGTAGGAATCTGCTCGCTGACGGCATAGTACGAAGTAATGTCTTCGGCGATTTCGCCGGATACCAGCGGAATCTGGCCCACATACGGTTCCTTCAGGCCCAGATCACGCACCACGCTCAGCTGGCCGTCACGGCCTACAGCGCCGCCCACATCCAGCTTTCCATCGGGGCGCAGAGGCAGGTCCACCAGAGGGTTTTCCACATAGCCCTTTACGCAGCCTTTGCCATCCGCAACAGCCAGCAGCATACCTGCCGGGCCCTTGCCGTCTACGCGCAGCGTGACCGAATCCTTTTCGTTTTTAAGCATAATACCCATCATGCTGGCAGCAGTCAGCAGCCGGCCCAAAGCCGCACTGGTTACCGCACCGGTCTTATGGATACGCTCCATCTCACTTACCAGCGCCGTGGAGTCCAGGCCGCAGAAAATAACACCGCCATTGCGGGAAATGCCACGAATCAAATTATGTTTGCTCATTTAGTTTGCTTCCCTTCCAGTTGAGTATATTGTTTCACGGCCGCAATCATATATCGCTGAGAGGTTTCGGTCAGCGGGCCGAAATTTTCGCCGTCGCATACAGACTCCATGCTGAAGCCGTAGCGTTCAAGCACCTCCCGCACCAGCTCCAGCGGATAGGTGTATTCACAGAAATCCTCCTGGAATGTTTCACCCAGGTCCTTATCGGTAAATTGCAGGTGAATATCCACACGCTGCGCCTGCTCATCGTAGTGATTTTGCCACAGGCAGCTTGCGTCCGGCGCATCAATGGTAAAGGTATTGTTGCCCAGCACCTGCTGATGCTTATAAGGCGTATTCAGGTCAAACAGGAACAGGCCGCCCTTCTCCATGAAGAAAGCAGCTTTTGCTACCGCGGCCTCAAAGCGAGGCAGCGGGCCAATATGATTGTACGTATCAAAGGTAGAAATTGCCGCATTGATGGTACCGAAAAGATCCAGCTCCAGAATATCCTGCTGCAGCAAAAGCAAGCGTCCGGTAAGGCCCAGATCCGCTGCCTTCTCCTGCAGCACCGAAAGCATCTCTTCCGACTGATCTACGCCAATCATATCATAACCGGCCTGTGTGAGCATCATCGTCAAATCGCCGGTTCCACAGCCCAGATCCGCGATAATTCCATCCTGCACACCATGCTGATCCAGCTGACCCTTTACATAGCGATACAGCGCGTCATAATCGGCTTCGCCGTTGAACTCATCATAAAAATAAGCAAATTCATTGTATGCCATGGGTTTACTCCTGAACTTCCAGACATTTTTCCAAGAAGCTGCGCAATTCCTCCACGCCTTGCCCATTATCCGCACTGGTCAGGAACACTTCCTGACAGCCGAAAGGCATACAGATCTGACGGAATTCTTTCTTGGTTGCTTCCACCTGACTCTTTTTAAGCTTATCTCCCTTGGTCAGAGCCACGATAAACGGAATACGGTGGTATTCCAGATATTCCAGCATCTGCATATCATCCGCGCTGGGAGCGTGGCGGCTGTCCAGCAGCTGCACCAAAATGGCGCGCTGGCGCATCTCGTCGAAATAGCGATTGATCAGCTGATCCCAGCGATGACGCTCTGCACCCGACACCTTGGCATAACCATAACCGGGCAGATCCACGAAATAGATCTTATCCACGCGATAAAAATTGATCGTTGCTGTTTTTCCGGGAGTGGCACTGACACGTGCCAGGTTCTTACGGTTGCACAGCTTGTTGATCAGACTGGATTTGCCCACATTGGACCGTCCGGAAAATACGAACTCCGGGCGGTCGCTGGCGGGCAGCTGGCTTGCCAGGCCATACGATGCCTGAAACTCTGCCAAATTATAATTCATAGTGCTCTCCTTTTTACTGACGCAGGGTGGAGTGGCCTTCCTCTTCTTGTTGGGACAACGGCAGCAAATTCTCCTTCTCTGCAGCCGCAGGATGGTCGTTGGCTGCTTTCTTGCGATGATCCAGGCCCACCAGTGCATGACGCAGCACCTGGCTCAAATCGTCCATTGCCACAAAGCGCACCGACTTTTTAACCTCATCATCCACTTCTTCCAGATCGCTTACATTTCCCCGGGGAATCAGGACCTTTTTCATTCCCTCACGATAAGCAGCCATGCTCTTTTCTTTCAGGCCGCCGATGGGCAGCACGTTGCCATGCAGAGAAATTTCGCCCGTCATCGCCACATCCGAGCGTACCGGCAGACCGGACAGGCAGGAAACCAGCGCGGTTGTCAGGGTAACACCTGCCGAAGGGCCGTCTTTGGGAATTGCGCCCTCCGGAGCATGAATGTGCAGATCTGCATTCTTCAGGCGGGCCGGATCAATACCGTACTCGCGGGCATGAACTCGGGTATAGGTAATTGCCAGCTTGGCACTTTCCTTCATCACATCGCCCAGAGAGCCGGTCAGTTCAATCTTTCCGCTGCCATCTTCCATTACCTGCACCTCAATGGGAAGCATTTCGCCGCCCACGCTGGTCCAGGCCAAGCCATTGGCAATGCCTACCGCATTGCTTCTGCTGATAAAGTCAGGTTTTACGCGCTTGGCGCCCAGCAGTTCTTCCAGATTGGATGCGGTCACGCTGACGCTCTCGCATTCTTCTGCCGCAATTTTACGCGCACACTTGCGCAGTACTTCGGCAATGGTGCGTTCCAGCGTACGAACACCGGCTTCACGGGTATAGCTGTCAATAATGCTGTACAATGCAGCATTATTGATGGTAACCTTACCCTCTACACCATTCTCTTTGAGCTGTTTGGGCAGCAGGTGATGCTTTGCGATATTGAATTTTTCCACACGGGTATAGCTGCCCAGTTCGATTACATCCATACGATCCAGCAGCGGTGCAGGAATTGCACTGCGATCGTTCGCTGTGGTGATGAACAGAACCTTGCTCAAATCAAAGGGCATATCCAGATAATGATCGCGGAAGGCGCTATTCTGCTCGGGGTCCAGTGCCTCCAGCAATGCAGCAGCGGGATCGCCCCGGAAATCATTCGCCATCTTGTCAATTTCATCCAGCAGGATCAGCGGATTTGCGCTTTTACTGATGGACACGGCATTGATGATCTTACCGGGCAGGGCTCCGATATAGGTCCGGCGATGGCCGCGAATCTCCGCTTCATCCCGAACACCGCCAAGGCTCATGCGGGCATATTTGCGGCCCAGGCAAGTTGCAATCGAACGAGCAATCGAAGTTTTGCCCACACCCGGAGGGCCTACCAGACAAATGATCTGGCTGGCAATATCCGGATTCAGCTTTCGTACAGCCAAAATTTCCAGAATGCGGTCTTTCACCTTTTCCAGGCCATAGTGCTCTTTGTCCAGCACCGCCTTGGCCCGCCGAATGTTCAAATCATCCTGCGTGTACTTACCCCAGGGCAGATCCAGGCAGGTATCCAGATAGGTACGGATAACCGCCGCTTCCTGGCTGTTGCCCTGCATCCGATATAGGCGATCCGCTTCCTTCATCAGCTTTTCGCGGCCTTCCTCAGGCAGCGGAGTGTTTTGAATCCGCTGGCGATACGCTTCGGCCTCAGCGCGCACGTCATCCGTATCATCCAGTTCTTCGGCAATAACCTGCATCTGCTCACGCAGATAGTAATCGCGCTGATTCTTTTCCATCTGGTCAGTTACACGATTCTGAATCTCTTTTTCCAGCGAATACACGTCTTTTTCACGCTGCAGCAGTTTCAGAATTTTTTCAAGGCGTCCGGACAGAGTGTTTTCCTCCAGAACCGCCTGCTTATCCTGATACTTCATCAGCAAATTAGCAGGAATATACTCGCTGAGATACGCCGGATCATCATTGCTGAGCAGTGTAAATACCACATCCTTGGGCAGCGGCGGATTCAGTTCCAGAAAGTTCTCGAACAATTCCTTAATGCTGCGTACAAGTGCCTCGTTTTCCACTGCATCGGCAGTTTTCACGCCACGCACCGGGGCCGGCTTAATTACCGCCTGCAAATGAGCTTCGCCCGTTTCCAGAGCCAGCAGCTTTGCACGGTATTTGCCTTCTACCAGAACCTTTACAAGATCCTCTGACACGCGCAGCACCTGCTTGATTTCCGCTACAACACCGTAGCCGTACAGCTGTTCTGCCGTGGGATCCTCGGTATCCATTTCCCGCTGAGCCACAAGGAAAATGGGGCTGGAGTTGGTCATGGCCCACTCAATGGCGGCAATGGATTTTTCGCGCCCCACCTCAAAGTGCACTACATTATTGGGAAACACCACCAGGCCCCGCAGGGCGATGGTGGGCAGACGCATCACGTTATGATCTACTTTTACGGTCACACGATTGGGCATAATGGAAAATCCCTCCTGAAAAGCATCCCATTCCCCTTCCACTGTCAAGGGAATCGACGGATGAATAATTTTATATTGAACCTTTATTATACGCAAAATTTATAGACATTGCAACCATTCCCCCGGTCGGCAATACAGCAAGGTACAGTTGCTTCTGTGTCTTTATCCGGACACCGCACAGCTGCGTCATATCCTCGTCCGGGCAGAATCTTGGGTTAAAACTGTGCTTAAAAGGCCTTTGCCCTTCACAGATTTGTTTTAAAAATGCATCGCAAACAGCGGAAGCTGGAATAAAAGCACTTTATAAAGGAAACACACAAGCAAAAAGAGCTGTTGGCTCTTAAAAGAACCAACAGCTCCTGTTTTCACCAAATTGGATTACTTGTTGCCGAAGTAACGCTTCAGCAGGCCTTCCATGCCCTTGCCGTGACGAGCCTCGTCCTTAGCCATCTCATGAACGGTATCGTGGATAGCGTCCAGGCCCAGCTCCTTAGCCTTCTTGGCCAGATCCATCTTGCCAGCGCAAGCGCCGCACTCAGCGTCAACGCGCATCTGCAGGTTCTTCTGGGTGCTGTCGGTCAGAACTTCGCCCAGCAGCTCAGCAAACTTAGCGGCGTGCTCAGCCTCTTCCAGAGCGTAACGCTTCCAAGCCTCGGCGATCTCGGGGTAACCCTCGCGGTCAGCAACGCGGCTCATAGCCAGGTACATACCAACCTCGCTGCACTCGCCGTTGAAGTTCATGCGCAGGCCCTCTACCAGCTCCTCGGGAACGCCTTCCTTAGCGATGCCTACAACGTGCTCGGTCACATAGGTGTTTTCCTTCTGCTCAACGAACTTATCCTTAGGTGCCTTGCAAACGGGGCAGAACTCGGGGGCAGCGCCCTCAGCAACATAACCACATACAGTGCAAACAAACTTAGCCATAATAAATACCTCCAAAATTTCCTTTTCTCCACGTCCCTAATAGGAACGATTCCTTTTTGCTATGTCTGAATTATAGCATGACAAATTCAGCACGTCAATAGTTTTCTCGAAAATAATAGTAATTATTCCTGATTATTTTTTCAGATGAAATCCCAGGCGATTCAACGCCGGCAGAACCACCTGCAGGCTCAGCGATGTAATTGCACCCATCACAAGGCCGGAAATCAGCAGCACCGGGGCGTATCCCAATGCAAAGGCGCTGGACAACAACAGGCTTGCTCCCAGCAGCTGCCCCATATTATGTGCCACTGCACCGCAGGCAGATAAGATCAAATAGGTTGGCTTCCACGGAAGTTTTGACAGCAGCACCATCACTGCCAGCGAGCACAGACCGCCGCAGCAGGACAAAAAGCCTGCAACCGGCCCGCGGGTCAGCAGCACAAAAAATGATTTGAGCAATGTTAGCAGCAATGCCTGCCGCCATCCCATAAAGAACAGTGCATACATGACCACCACGTTGGCCAAACCGATTTTAATGCCCGGCATCAAGCCAAGCATTGGTGCCAGTATTGATTCCAGAAACGAAAGCGCCATTGCCAGTGCAAACAGCACACCGGACAGGGCAACCTCTTTTGCTTTTCCATTTCTCACCGTCATTCCTCCCTATATCATCTTCATCTTACGGCTACACCATCGGCTTGTCAAGCAGCGCCAAAATCGGCCATCTTTCGTATCTTATAATAAGGTAAGATAAGGAGTGAATAAACTGTAAAAAATAAGCAATACTGGCACTAAGGGCTTGCAATAGCATTCAATATAGTGTACCATGAAGCTTGAATCATTTTATATGTAAAGGAGAGATCGATCACACATGAAAAAGTTTATTGCACTGTGCGTATCCGCCACCTTGGCGGCTTCTCTTTTGGTCGCTTGCGGTGATTCCGCTTCCTCTCAGCAGACTGCTTCCCAGCCTGCCTCCTCCGCTTCCGAAGCGGCATCTTCTACCGCAGCTTCTGTAAGCGGCAAGAACCTGAGCGACGTGGTTGCTGCCATCGAGGCTACCAATCCCATTGCCAATGCCCGCGACCTGGACGCTTTCGCTTTGGAAAACGACTGCCTGCTGACCATGGACAACATTCTGGAGTTTTCCGGCAAGGTCAGCAACAATCAGGGTGACATCAGCACCATTCTGGTAATTCACGCTGCTCCCGGCAAGGCCGCCGACGTTAAAAGCGAGCTGACTGCCTATCAGGAAGCTCAGACCAACTACTGGGACAACTACGATGCTTTTGCCGGAGCCAAGGCCAGCGCAAAGGAAGGCCGCATTGTAGAAAAGGGCGACTATGTTGCTTTGGTATTCGCCGACCCGGAGAACGCTGACTACGCTGCGATTGATAAGGCCGTGGACGAAGCTCTGAGCTAACTTTTCCAAGATCCGTGATTCAAGGCCGGTACCAAGATGTTTTGGTACCGGTTTTCTATTGACCAGACAAAGGAGTGAGGCCACTTGGTCTTTAGCACAATCCTGTTCCTGTTCCGCTTTCTGCCCATCACATTGGGACTTTACTATCTGTCCCCTGCGCGTTTGAAAAATGCCACGCTGTTTCTGTGCAGTCTGGTCTTCTATTCCTGGGGTGAAGTCCGGTTTTTCCCCATTATGGTGGTGCTGATCCTAATCAACTATATTGCCGGTCTTGGAATCGAGAAGTTTGACCAGCGGCCCGGGCTGCGCCGTGCATTTTTGATTTTTTCCATTGTGGGCAGCCTTTCCATGCTGATCTTCTTCAAATACACCAATTTCATTATTTCCAACCTGAATGCTCTGTTCTCTCTGGCAATTCCGCCGGTCCCCGGCGTGGAAACTCTGCCCCTGGGCATCAGTTTCTATACATTCCAGACCATGAGCTATTCCATTGATGTATACCGCCGTGACGTAAAGAGCGAGCACAACATCATTGATTTCGGCGCTTATGTAGTCATGTTCCCCCAGTTGATCGCCGGCCCCATTGTAAAATACCGGGATGTTTCCGAACGGCTGCACACCTATAAAGGCCGCGTGAGCCTGGCCCAAATCGAAGAAGGCGTATGCCTGTTCACCTTCGGTCTTGCAAAAAAGGTTCTGCTGGCAGATACCATCAGCAACCTGTGGCTGGGAATCATCGGAACCTACAAGGCAAACGGGGTTCAGAGCATGGCTGGCATCGGCCTGGCAAATGCCAGCACCGGCCTTGTCTGGCTGGGTGTAATCGCCTATTCCCTGCAGCTGTATTTTGACTTTTCCGGTTACTCAATGATGGGTATCGGCATGGGTAAAATGCTGGGCTTCGATTTTCCGCCCAACTTCAATCTGCCTTACATCTCCCGCAGCATTACCGAGTTCTGGCGCCGCTGGCACATGACCCTGTCCGGCTGGTTCCGTGAATATGTCTACATCCCTCTGGGCGGCAACCGGAAGGGTAAGAAACGTCAGATTTTCAATCTTTTCATCGTCTGGATGCTCACAGGCATCTGGCACGGCGCTAACTGGAATTTCCTGTGCTGGGGCCTGTATTACTTCGTATTGCTGATGATCGAAAAGCTCTGGCTGCTTCCGTACCTGAAAAAAGGCCGTATCTGGCCTCACATTTACACCATGTTCCTGGTTGTAATCGGCTGGGGCCTGTTTGTAAGCAGCGAGCCCGGCGTGGGTCTGATTCCCCTGATGCAGAAGTTGTTCATTCCTTCCGGGGGTGTATCTGCCCTGTACTTCCTGCGCAACTACGGCGTATTGCTGGCTGTTTCTGTTGCCTGCTGCACTCCTCTGCCGCAGAAAATCTGGGATGCCATCCGTCCCAACAAGTGGATGCGTGTGGTTACAATCGGCTTGCTGCTGATTCTCAGCACCGCTTATATTGTGGGCAGCACCAACAGCCCGTTCCTGTACTTTAACTTCTAAGGGGGTATTTACAATGAAAAATCTTTGGCAAAAAGCAAAGCAGACCCCCGCACTCGTGATCTTTTTCCTGTTCATTTTCGGTTTTATGGTATTGGACATGCTGTATCCTGACCGTGAGCGCTCTGATCTGGAAAACACCCGGCTCAAACAAAAGCCTAAATTCAGTTTTTCCAGCCTGATGAAGAACGAATGGACCGCCCAATACGGTGATTACGTAAAGGACCAGATCGCCTTTCGCGACGGCTGGATTGATCTGCAAAGCCGCAGCGAATCTATTCTGTTTCAGAAAGCTGAAAACGGAGATATTCTGGCAGGCCGCGACCATATGCTGTTTAAAAAGATGTTTACCCTGAGCGACACCGATGCCGCACAGCTGCCTAAAAACATCCAGGTCATCAAAGACTTTGCACAGCGTCACGCTGGGCATACCACGCTGTTGGTAGCACCTTCTGCCAGTCTCATTTACCCGGAAAATCTGCCGTTCCACGCGCCCATGGTGGATGAAAATGCTCTGCTGGATGACATTTTTGCTGCCGTAGACGGCAACGCCAACATCATTGATCTGCGCGATGTGTTTAATCAGCACAAGGATGAATATCTTTATTACCGCACGGATCATCACTGGACCAGTCATGGCGCCTATCTTGCATATCTGGAATTCTGCAAGCAGCAGAACTTTACTCCTTTTGATCTCCAGGCACATCCGGCCACAGTGGTAAAAGACTTTTACGGAACCAGCTATGCGGCTGCCCGTACCTGGAATGCTGAGCCGGACGAGATCACTTACTACCCGCTGCCCAATCAACAGACCATCTGGAACATTACCGGCGAAAATCAGTTTGAAGCCAAAAGCACCGGCTCCATGTATGATCTGGACGCTTTTGACACATATGATAAATATGCCGCTTTCCTGCATGGCAACCCCGGTTACAGCACCATTCAGGGTGATGGCGAAGGCAGCATTCTGATTGTAAAAGACAGCTATGCAAACTGCTTCATTCCTTATCTGACTGCCAATTTTGAAAAGATCGGTATTGTGGATCTTCGCGCCTTCGGTTATGGCATTGACAGTCTGATGGAGCACGAAGGATATGACCAGGCATTGATCCTGTACAACTTCCAGAGCTTCAAGTCTGATGCCAAGCTTGCAAATCTGAATCGAAATGCCATTCAATAAGGCAAAACATAACCAAAAAGAGCCTGTGACGATTGAATCGCCGCAGGCTCCTTTTTTATTCCATTGTTTCCGATGTTTCCGAGTTGCTTTTGCGGTGCATCCGTTTTTTCACCGCGCAGAGGATAAGCCCCAGCAGCACACCCGTAAAAACATAAAGTGTAAACACTTCAATCAGCATTGCTACCGCACCAAGCCACGGGGTTTTGCCGAGCACAAGAAATACGGCGGAGATTTCACAGACAACTACCGTTAGGATTGATACAATCGGCAAAATCCATCTTTTCCAATGTGCTTTGCCCGATCTGCTCAAGACAAGCTGCACACTTACCCCTGCAAGCAAAAGTGCCCAAGCAAGGATGCACATGGCAACACTTTCCTGACACAGCAGCGGTACAAAAAATACACCCGATTTTAAAATAGCCCAAAATATCATGCGAATATTCCCCTTTCTGCCATAGTTCTCTATCCAGTGACAGTATAGCATAAACTATGCAGATATACAAAAGGGGTACTTTCAAACGGCTGATCTTGTTCCTGCAAAAGGATAAAGCTCATTTTATACTCCTTTTGTACAAAAATCGGCAGCACCCCGGATAGGATGCTGCCGATCAGTAGTCATATTACGAACAAACCCGCAGATATTTGCCGCTTATTGAATGCTTCCTTTTTGCAGATCAGGCGTTCTTCTTCGCTTCGCCTTTGCTGAACAGCACAAAGAGCAATGCGGAAACACCCATGAGGATGGGATAGTACAGGTACGGCAGCAGATCAATGGGAGTCAGCACCAAACCGCAGCTTGCTGCGCCAGCACAAGCGTACAGCAGCTGAGCGCCATAGGGGATCAGACCCTGCCATACAGAGGTAAAGATATCCAGCAGGCAGGCTGTACGGCGGGGAGGAATACCGTATTCCTCAGAAATATCCTTGGCAATGGGGCCGGCCATTACAATGGCAACGGTGTTGTTGGCGGTAGACATATCCACCAGAGAGCTCAGAACAGCAATACCGATCTGAGCGCCACGGGCAGTATGTACGTGCTTTTTGATTGCGCCCAGAATATACTCAATGCCGCCATTCTCCTTAACAAGGCCAATAATTGCAGCCACAATGATGGAGATAACCGTAATGTCATACATACTCTGGATACCGCCGTTGCCGTCCGGGCCGGCAAAAATCACGGTAAAGATTTCGTTCGGAGCAATCGTGCCAGTGCCCAGGCCCACGCCGATGGACAGGATGGTACCCAGCACCAGAACCATGAATACGTTCAGGCCTACCAAAGCACCAACCAGAACCACCAGATACGGCAGAACCTGCAGGAAGTTAAAATCCAGGTTGCCTTCCACGTGATATTCGCCGCGTGCCAGCACCAGGAACAGGATCAGTGTGATCAGTGCCGCAGGAGTAACCAGCTTGATATTCTCGCGGAACTTATCCTTCATATCGCAGCCCTGCGTACGGGTTGCAGCAATGGTTGTATCAGAAATCATAGACAGGTTATCGCCAAACATTGCACCGGAAACTACTGCACCAATGCACAGCGCACCCACAATGCCGGTTTTCTGACTGATGCCCACAGCGATGGGTGCCAGTGCGGCGATTGTGCCCACCGAAGTGCCCATTGCAGTGGAAATAAAGCAGGAAATGATGAACAGGCCCGCAACTGCCACCGGAGGAGGCAGAATAGTCAGGCCCAGATTAACGGTACTGTCCACGCCGCCTGCAGCCTTCACTGCACCGGAAAAGCCACCGGCCAGCACGAACACCAGGCACATGACCATCACATTTTCATCGCCCATATTGCGGGTGGCACTGACCAGCTTTTCGTTAAAGCTGTGCTTGGGATTCTGCAAAAATGCAATCACCAATGCGATCAAAAATGCCACAATCGCAGGCATTGCATAAAAGTCTCCAAAAAAGATGCCTGTTCCGATGAAAACAATCAGGAACACGCCGATTGGCAAAAGCCCCCATACATTTCCTTTTTTCTCCATGATTTACTCCTCTTCTTTTTCATATTCTTCCTGCTCCGCAAGCAGTTTTTCCCACTCATCGAACAGCTCCTGCTGATGGAACTGGCTATCCTCCAGCTCGTCACATTTATCACGCAGCAGAATGTGGTCCTGCAGCACCTCGGGGCTGTTGATGTCATTTTCCAGCTCCACAATGTGTGCGCCCAACTGCTCGATTTCATCCTCTACCGCCTTCACACGGGCTCTGAGCTCTGCTTTTCTGCGGCGGTATTCCTTGCCATAAGCCGCCTTACCCCCGTTTCCGGATTTTTCCGGAGCAGCACTTTGCTGCTGAGGGATGTCCGCATTGCGGTTCATCATGGCTTCGTAACTTTCATAGCGTGTGGCCTTGCCGTCTTCAATATACAAAATGGGACACGCCAGACTGTTCATCAAATAGCGGTCATGGGTAATGATCAGCAAAGTGCCTTCATACGCCATCAGCGCCTGAGTCAAACTTTCACGCGTGTAGATATCCAGATGGTTGGTAGGCTCGTCCAGAAACAGCAGATTGGGCCGTTCCAGCACAATTTCCGCAAATCGCAGACGGGCCAACTCACCGCCGGACAGCGACTCACAAGGCTTGAACACATCTTCGCCGCGGAAAGAGAATCGTGCCAGATGGCTGCGCACTTCCAGCTCTGTCATGCGGGGGTACTTATTCCAGATTGCATCAATCACCCGCCCGCCGCGGCGCATCTGCTGCTGCTCGAAAATGCTGGGCTTTGCGCCTGCGCCAAGACGCACCATGCCGCCGGAGGGACGGCGCTTGCCGTCCAGAACCTGCATGAGAGTGGATTTACCTGTACCATTCGGTCCCGCAATGACCAGGCGCTCGCCCCGCAGAACCTGTAGATTGAAAGGTTCCAGCAGAGTTCGGTCACCGATTTTAACGCACAGATTTTTTAACGTAACCAGTTCATTGTACGGTTGAATATCAAAATCAAAGCTGAATTTAAGCTCTTTGTTTATCGTTTGCGGAGCTTCGGTGATCTCCATTTTTTCGAGCTGCTTGCGTCGGCTCTGGGCCATCTTGGTTGTGGATGCACGCACCAGATTGCGCGCCACATAATCTTCCAGCTTTGCCGCCTTGGCTACGTCCGCATCATGCTGTTTTTGCTGCAGTGCCACTGCCATTTCCTTTTGCGGCAGATAAGCAGAGTAGTTTCCCTTATAGGAGGTAAGGGTGTGCTGCTCAATCTCCCAGATCTTATTGCACACGGAATCCAGAAAATAGCGGTCATGGCTGACCACCAGCACTGCTCCGGAATAGCTTTTCAGATATTCTTCCAGCCATTCCATCGTGGTAAAGTCCAGATGGTTCGTGGGCTCGTCCAGAATCAGAGCATCCGGACGTTTGAGCAGCAGCTTTGCAAGCCGCAGACGGGTATATTCGCCGCCGCTGAGTACCGATACCTTTTTCTCATAGGTATCCGGGCCAAAGCCCATACCGGACAGCACCTTCTTAATCTGGATGTCCATATTGTAGCCATCCATGGCATCCACTACAGCTGAGAGCTGGGCGTGCTCATCCAGCAAATCCTGACGCTCCGGCTCCACTGCCAGTTTCTTTTCCAGAACCTGCATCCGGCCCATAGCCTCCAATGCCGGCGCATACGCCTTGCGCATCTCTCCGTACACGTCCTCCAGCGGGTCCAGCTGGCTGTTCTGTTCCAGATATCCCAGCGTATTGCCACGCACCAGGATAAATTCACCCTCATCGGCCTGATATTCGCCGCAGAGAATTTTAAGCAGGGTGGTCTTACCTGCACCGTTTTCACCAATGATGCCGATGCGGTCCCCTGCTTCCACACTGGCCTGCACATCGTGCAGGACCACTTTTTCGCCAAAGGTTTTCCCTAAATTTTGTAATCCTATGATCATACTTTTTCAATATGCGCTTCACACCAGGCCAAAACGTCGGCATAGACCTGGGGGCGCTCCACCTCGTTCAACATTTCATGCCGACCGCCCTTATAGAGCTTGAGTTCCACATCCCGGACACCGGCACTCTGAATCCAGCCAAATACCTGTTTGACGCCTTCTCCATAATTGCCTACCGGGTCCATATCGCCGGCGAACAAATACACCGGCATTTCTTTATTGAGGCGAGCCGCCCACGCGGGGCCGGTTACCTCCTGAAGCACCGACATCAATTCGTGAAATCCGTTCACTGTAAACAGGAACGTACAGTTGGGATCAGCAGCATAGTTTGCCACAATCTGCTCGTCCGAACTGATCCAGTCGTACTTTGTTTTAGGCGCTTCGATTTTCTTCAGATAGCTGCCAAAGGCCATCCTGTCCACCATCTTGCTGCGATAGGTGGGGCCCTTCAGCTTTGCCAGCAGATTCGTGATGACAATACCGGCACCTGCTGCGGGATTCTTGCCGCCGGTACCGCTGAGAATCAGTGCATCAACGGCATCCGGATATTCTGCCGCAAACCAGCGGGCGAAAAAGCTGCCCATGCTGTGTCCCAGCAAAATCACCGGAAGATCCGGATATTTGCTGCGGATCATCTGATTCAGCTGATACAGATCCTTCAGCACAAACTTTCGGCCATCCGGGCCGAAAAAGCCGTTTTCCTGCGGTCCTGCGCTGGTCTGGCCGTGGCCCAAGTGATCGTTTCCGCAGACCACAAAGCCGTGACCGGCCATATACTCTGCAAACT
>RCNH01000582.1_pt1 | contig 14817 bp, 12 predicted proteins | sample 2041161 | NCBI WGS metagenome assembly RCNH01 (sample SAMN09708215, study PRJNA481090) | Feces metagenome, whole genome shotgun sequencing project. | biome: feces | host: Leptonychotes weddellii | place: Antarctica: Sion Island | collected 2010-03-01 | reverse complement strand
GATGATTGTGTGGTAACTATCATTTTACAGGAGCCCTAATGGCTTGTCTATTTCCTAGGCACTTTTGCGAACTTCATTGTACTCTATCGACGTGCGTGACCCAATATTTTCTGCAAAGCGGCAAGGTTCCCTGCCAGAATACGGGCAAAAAGACACGCTGCTACCAAATCCGAAAAGAGGATGTACATGAATATCTCCATCAGCATGGGATTTACCCGGAGAACTATTCCGCAGCTCCCGCCCGGTATGGGACAAAGCGTAATAAAACACCGGTATGCCGAGAAGGCTGTCCCCGGAAGCGCTGGATAAGCTCCACCGCTACTATACAGCGCTGCTTATAAACTGCCCCGATGTGATGTCTACCAATGAAATCGTAGCGCTCACCAGCTACTGCAAAACCTCCGTAAACAAGTGCTGCTGCGAAAACGATGTGCCGCATTTTGTCCGTCATCGCACCAATTAAATACCGAAAGCATTTTTAATTGACTCCTTCTGCAGCGGGGAACTCCGCATGCTGAGCCGCAAAATCAAGTAGCATATCCATCCCCTCCGGGACTTTAATCAGCGCCTGAAAGACGACCAGCGGCGTGCAAGGGCGGGCGAAAATCTGTGAATAACATCATTGAACAGTTTTACCTTGGAACGCGCAATCCGCAGTCCCTTGCAAACACTCAGAACTGACGCACAGCCGAGCTTACCGCTCAGATCGAGGAACTTGGAGCAGCAACTGACAAACCGCCTGCAGGGCGAAGATAAACGCCTCTTCCTGCACCTTTGTGACCTCTGGTTCGTGTAGTCTGGTAATGACCGGATGAGTACCTTCATCACCGGCTTCAGACTCGGCGTACGGTTCAGCCTGGATGCGTTTGGATTGTATGAAGATCAAACGAAATATTACATTACTCCTGCCGTAGTCTAGATATTTCCTGATTGCGGCAGGAGTGTTTTAATTGTTTTTCTTCCATCTTATTATGGGTAATTCCAAATACCTTTGCAGTATGGTAATCCACATTAACAAAATTGTAATTAATAAACCCGAATTTTTCTTTGTTGTTGCGGTAATATTCTTCCGCACTGTCACATAACAAATAACAAAGTTCTGAGATATTAATGCTAATTTTTCGAACAACTCGTCTTTCTATACCGTTTTCGCATAAAGTTTCACTTTCTGCAGTATATTTAAAAATATTTGCTCTGTCAGAATCAACTTGTACAAGTTCAAAATAATCCACAACATCTGTATTCGGAGTATTTTGATGAAGCATCGAGCATCGTAAAGAATATATGATGTTAGCGTTTATTTCATCTGGGCAACTATGTTCGTAATTGGGCCACTTTCGTTTTTCAATATAGGCTTTAACCCATTTTTTATATCTATTGGTAGGTTTATTATTAGGATATTCTGCTTTACCACAAACATCCGGCAACGTTAAAGCAGCCAATAGGGCGATAAAATACAATTTATCCATTAAGGCAGTTTTTATTTCAGAAATTATAGCCAAAACCATATATTTACCCCCTATTCCTTGGTATAACTATACCCCATAAATTGAATGTTCTTTTCAGGTACAGCTTAATTTTTAATAGATGCTCATAGTATTTGAGCATGAGACGCTCTGATCCATCCTTGTCAACAGTATAGTGCGACACGGATTTCTGAAGCATTTCGTGGAACTTATAAAGGAATCGCAAATCGCCTCGGCGCTGTATATCTTTTAAAGCAGCCACATTCAAATTATAGTCGTTAGGATTAACGTCTTGGCCATTGGAGTATGCTTTGATTGCTATATACTCCACAAAGTTGCGAATCTGGCTTAGCCCCTTTTTCTTCGCTATTTAACATGCTCCTCCTGTAGACTTCTACGAAGCCTACAGATACCCTGACGGCACAATCTCAGGCGGCTAATTCGGTAAAACAATCCTGGAATGAGACCTACTTTCCGAAAGAGACTATCAACGAAAAATCACCTATTTACACCAATGACTTGTGTGGGCTTTTCGGGTGTCATATTATATAACTCGCTTGCCCAGAGCATAATATCCTCATTTACTCCTGTTAAAACTTCAGCCATTGGATCGCCTCATCATGCCATTAAACATTTGAATGTTACCTACCGACAAGATGTTATTTTGTCCACCGAACGGTCTGATTACAAGTTATCCGTCCACCTTCTTTTTTTGCAATAGAAAGCATTACCCGCAGAAAAGATGAAATCCGTAATATAAGCTAATTAATAGTACTGCTCGATATACCCATAAGCCTTATCAAACAGTTCCTTATCCTTGATTTTATACTTCACAGAAACCACGCTGCGGAGGGCACGCTTCACTTCACGCTTGCCTGCAACGGTCGTCTGCCAGCCATCGAAGCGAACGATCTTGACGATATCATCAATATCCTTCACGATGCGTTCTACGATTACCGGCGTATTTACATTTCGGACGCCGTTGAATAGCTCTGTAAGAGCAGCTTTGCCTTTATCGATTTCCTGCTTGGGTACTACTTCTTTTTCTGCCTGGGCAGCTTCCTTGGCCAGCTCAAGCAGGTGCTTAAGGAATTCAATACTGGTAATCAGTCCCTGCTCATGCTTTTCACGCAGTTCCTCCAGCCGTTCACCCAGCCGAATAAAGCGAGTATCTTTATCGTGGGCCAGAATCCTGGCAACCAGATCGATCTCGATTTTCTTGGCTTTCTTCTTCCCGGCTTCCCGACCGGCAATGAAGTCATCAATCAATTCTGCATCCAGCTCCAGGACTTCACTGGGATCGGTTTCTTCCACCTGGCTGACATCAATATTCTGATGGACCAGTTCCAGTGTCTTTGCGCCCACAGAGGCCCAAACCAATGCACCACGATTGTCTACCGGACGGACAGATTCATAGACTTTGGAAAGCCACTTATAATCAAACAGATACTTATTCAGGAAAGGATCTGGCGACAGCGCATTGTAGGCCCGGTTTACCACTCGATAATCTGCACCGAAGGCGTCTTTTTCTTTGTTCGTAGGCAAACACTCCTGTGCAGCCATTAAGCCTTCCCAGTCATCCACAGTACGGTCTACCATCGGGAAATAGGACAGGCACTTTTCCATCAGCTGAGGGAATATTGTTTTAACCTCTTCGATGTTGGTAATGACCTTCTGGATGCTACTTTCGTCAAAGTTCAGTGCCTTTGCCACGTCATCAAAAATGCCGATATAGTCAACGATCAGTCCATTGGTTTTGCCCTGTCCGTAGACACGGTTCACACGGCAAATTGCCTGGAGAAGGGTGTGATCCTTCATGGGCTTGTCCAGATACATAACCTGCAGGATGGGTGCATCAAAGCCAGTCAGCAGCTTGGAGGTGACGATTACCAATTTCAAAGGATCATTTGGGTCACGGAAGCGATCCAGGACCTTGGCTTCTTCGTCACGGTCTCTACGCCACTCTTTGTATTTATCCTCTTTATCATTGTTGGTATCCATGACAATGGTGGTGTAGTGCTCGTTGCCAAACAATTTATCCAGAGCACGCTTATATAGCAAGCAGCACTCACGGTCATAGCAAACCACTTGTCCCTTGAATCCATTGGGGTCAATCTTGGTGTTGAAGTGGTTGACGATATGCTCGCAGACTTTCTGAATGCGCTCGGGTGCCTTTATAATCGCTTCCATACGTACTCTGCGGGCCACATCAGACTTCTCCTGCTGGGTCAGACCTGCCTGAGCTGCCAATCGATCGAACTCACGGTCTAGCAAATCCTGATCCACATGGAGTTCCACTGGTACCGGCTCAAAATGCAGCGGAAGGGTTGCACCATCACGGATGGAGTCAGCAAAAGAGTAGCGGCTCATATAGCCGGACTTGTCCTCCAGTGCACCAAAGGTGCGGAAGGTATTCTTGTCCAGTTTGTTGATTGGCGTACCGGTCAGGCCGAAGAAGAATGCATTCGGCAGGGCGGTACGCATTTTTTCGCCCAAATTGCCCTCCTGGGTGCGGTGGGCTTCATCCACCATCAAAATGATGTTATCACGCTGATTGAGGCAGCCATCTACCTCGCCAAATTTGAAAATGGTGGTAATCAGAATTTTCCGCTGGTCCTGCTTGAAGAAGTCGATCAGTCCCTGTTTATCTTCTGCTTTGACTAAGTTGGGCACATCAGAGGCATTGAAGGTAGCGGTCATTTGCATATCCAGATCGATACGGTCCAGCACGATGACCACGGTGGGAGATTTCAGTTCCGGCATCATACGCAGCTTCTGCGCAGCAAATACCATCAGCAGAGATTTGCCGGAGCCCTGAAAATGCCAGATCAGGCCCTTTTTCGGCTGACCGGCCAGAACGCGGTTTACCATACAGTTGGCTCCTTCGTACTGCTGATAGCGACAGATCACCTTATATTTGCGGAATTTCTTATCCGTTGCAAACAAGGTGAAGAAACGGAAAATATCCATAATCTGGTCCGGCTTGATCATGTCCAAAAGGCTGTCCTTCACATCCGCCAAAGTACCCTCAGACTTGTGTTCTTCCGTATGCCAAGGGCCCCAGACGGTGAGTGGCGCATTAACGGAGCCATAGCGATAACATTTGCCTTCAGAGGCAAAGTTAAAGATATTGGTTACGAACATCTGAGGGATACTCTTTTCATAGGCAAGAATGTCCCCTGCTCCGTCCATCCAGGAAATTGCATCCCGGACCGGGGTTTTCAGCTCGCCGACGGACACAGGAAACCCGTTTACCAGCAGCACAATGTCCAGCCGCTTGCCGCCTTCAGCCTTGGGATATACCCATTGATTAGTGACCACATACTCGTTCTTGGCCAGTTCTTCCGGTGTCATAGTGCCGAAGAAGGTCACAGGGATCATGCGACCATTCTCGCCAAAAGGAAAGGTGTTTTCCTCAAAAACCAGCTTCTTAAACGACTCATTCTGAGCAACCAGATTGTTGGCCTGCACAGAGAGAATCAGAGAACGTAGCTTATAGATAACCTCATCTGCACGGGAGGGCTCCTCTGCGATGCAGGGATTCAAACGAATCAAAGCCTCTTTTACCATAGGCTCCACAAGTACATCCGAGTACTGCCGGGGCAGATCCTCGGCCTGTATGTATTTCCAGCCGTTTTGAGACAGGGTATCGCATACCATCTGCTCAAACATTGCTTCATTGAACACTGTCATCCCTCCATCGTTTTATGATTTTTCATTATTTTAGTTGACTTCCACAGTTCAAATTTTGATTTATCGGCCTGTTGCTTAAATGCCGCAAATTGTTTTTGAAGGTCTACCGGTGGAATATAGATCGGTATTTCTTGGAACTCTGTAGCATTGATGTTGGCTTGTCCACAGGCAGATCGGCACATGGACAGCAGGAGCTTTTTAGTCTGCGGCAAGTTCATGTATGTAACAAGGAATTCAGGGGTTGCTTTCTCGTTGACACGCACACGGATAACAAAGCCTGCCAGCACCATAAGCTCATCACGATCATAAAGGCAGGTCTTTCCGACTAATTCCTTACTGTTTGTGCGGTTAAACAAAACATCTCCTCGTCTAACGGAGCACTTGGGCAATTCGTTATCTGGGACATCAATTCTCTTGGTATCAGATAGATCAAGTTCTCCCTCGTAGGTAATGTTATTCATCCGCAAATAAGGGTATTTTCCATCTGCTGCAGCCTTACGACTCGAACCATAACGAACATCATCCACGATATCTTTGATGGTTCCCAATTTCCAATTTAGACTATTGGTTGTCGGGTTGCCAAACATCTCGATAAATTGCGATTTTCAATCTTTACTGAATATTGTATTTTTTTCGAATACTATTCTTCTTTTTAAATGGCTTCACTATCGTATTATCGATAGACCTTGCCAACGCGCAGCCTTCTTCTGCACACTCTTTCTTTGCAATTTCTGAAGTTTCTACCGTTTTACTTAACAACGCATGGATTAATTGATTTCGACAAACTCTCCACTTGTCAACTGCCCCTAGGATCTCACTTACTTTCTGCCGATCCAATGTTTTTTCAATCTGTTCATAGAGTGTCACCATGTAATGCGGTAGGACTTTAGTTCGGATTCTTTTTTCCGTTGCCTTTTGTGTAACTAAACTATCAATGACTACTGCTTCTTCGTGTGACATACCTAATAACGCACTAATCAATCCGATTTTGGTAGAAATATCTTTAATTTTGATGGGATCTTCCTCAGATTTTCCGAGCAACTCACGCATATATGGATAAATTCTTCTATTGATTGCCAGATTTCCTTTATCACGAGTCACAATGCCTGCATGGTGTAGAAAAGCAGTCATTCGGTCTTCCATAATAGCGTATGTTATGACAACTGCCTCCAAATAGAAGTTATTTTGCATAGCTTTATTAAGGGTACTGAAACTCTGTGTATATGCTTGCTGCTTCTCTTTTCCATTTTTCACAATATCCATTCTGATGTTCCTTTTATCCAATAAACTTATGGTGTGACAGTTTTACATTGTTCTGATTGACCATGGCATACTGCAAGGTCGTATCGATACTCTGGTGGCCGAGCAGCTGCTGGACCTGTTCAATGGGCATCCCTTTATCAATCGCCATAGTGGCCAAGGTACGTCGGAATTTATGCGGGTGAGCCCGGTGGATGTTCAGCTTTCGGCCCAGAGTACGCAGGCGAATTTCTACACCACTGATTAGTAGACGGTCATGGGGGCTTTGCAGGGACACAAACAACGCCTCGTTGCTGTCAGAACGGCTGTCCAGATATCGCTGCAGGTGGATTTTAGTTCTGGCATCAAAATAAACACGGCGCTGTTTGTTCCCTTTGCCCAGTACCACGCATTCTCGGTTAATAAAGTCAATATCCTGCCGGTTCAGGCGTACCAACTCGCCCACACGCATACCGGTAGAAGCGAGCAAATCAATCAAGGCCAGATCCCGGATGTTTTCGCTGTGATCCCGCATCAACTCCAGCGCTTCATCGGTATAGGTTTCCTTGACTGTTTTGCAAGTCTTGACTTTGTGAATTCGCCGGACCGGACTCTTGGCAATATGGTCTTCATCTTCCAGCCATGCAAAAAAGGATGACAAAATCCGACGCACATTATCAATGGTCACTTTACTGACTTGCCCATTACGCTGGTAATCATCCAAGTAGCGGCGCAGGTCTTCGGTCGTGATCTGCTCCACTGGCTGTTGGATAGCCTCCAGCGCTTTGCGAAGAGTGGAATCATAATACTTGAGGGTCTTTTCAGAGCAACCCTCCACCCGTTTTGCCGCAAGAAAACTGTATACCAGCTCCTGCTTCTGAACAGCGGTTGCCTCATGACTGTCCCGACAGGTGCATTCGTTCAAAACCGCTTCCAGTTTCTGTAACTGACTGCTGTTCAAAAACGGACTCATGCGCTGAAGGACTTCTGTTATGGTTAATTTTTGCATATGGGACTCCTTGGTACCAACATCAACCAACCATTTTTATAAAATTTTTATTGAATCAGAGATTTAATTAGGCTATCGATCTTTTCAACTGCCTGCTGCAGTTCAAATTTTGATTTATCGGCCTGTTTAACAAGTTGCTCAAACTGATTTTGTAGTCTTATCGGTGGCAAAGAAATCTGAAAGTCATTCAAAAAGCCAATAGGAACTCGCAACTGTCCGCCAGTGCCAGTCATAACCTGTCTTGCGCTTTTTCTGAAAAAATCAAACTTTGTTAACGTATACAGCCAATATGGATTTGATTTTCCTGCAATAGGCCGCAAAACATGAAATTCTGTTGAGCCAGCGCCAATGTTATTCGAAAGTCCTTGCGCTATTGCTCCTTTACCGTTTTCCATGCACGGAGTGATTTTTGCAAAAAGCACATCATTTTCTGCGAAATATGTAAAGCCTTTTTTGACTTCGCCGTAGCTTTTGATTGTAGTGCAATCCATATGGCCATCTTCTGATACTGCTGGCATTGGAACAAATGAAACTGGAAGTTCATCTTCAATTCCTTTAGGCCGTTTTGGGTTCAGAACACAGCATTCTCCCAAAGTGGTAACACCCCAGCCTTTTTCATTGGAGCCTAAGTTACCAAACATCTCGATAAATTGCGACTTAACCAAGTCATCTGTTGCCTGAATCTGCGTTTTATAGCGGTTTTTCACATCAATTGCTGCCCAAATAACCGGTGCAATCTGTTTTTGTTCTTCAATGGGCGGCAGGTTAAACTCCAGCTGTTTCAGGTCTTTCCAGTTCACCGTCGGTGACAGTGAGCCAACAGAGATTCGGATTGCTTCATCCAGAAAATAATCGGAACTAATGAACAAAGGAAAATACTCCTTAGTCACAACCGCTTCGTTGGGGCGTAGCACCATTCCATGTGCAGAGAAGATTCCGTCAAAGGGAGCAATTGCTACTTTTTTTTGGTAGGCTCGCCGCTTTCCGAAAAGCACATCACCCTTTTTCATCAAGAGCTTCTCGCCTACCGGAGCAACCTCAGTGCCCCACCGGGAGACAATCAATGAGCCGGAATCAAGATGCTCCAGACCGACATAGACTTCCTTATCTTCTTCCGTCGGCTTCTTTTTCTGCGTGCTATTAAACGCAATATCAGAGAATTTATACTTAGGCATACATCACACATCCTTTGCGAGATTGTGCTTGTATACCGCTACCGAAAAATTGCGATTTCACCATCTCGTCTGTTTTCTGAATCAGCCGTTGATAGGCCTGTTTGCTTTCATAGGCTGCCTGTAAAAGCTCCGTCAATCGACCTTGCTGACCCATTTCCGGTAATTCAAACTCATAATTTTTCAAATCCGCCCACTTTACACGGGGAGACAAGGAGCCTGCCGATTTTCCGACCGCATAATCAAAAAGCAAGTCGTTCTGAATCACAAAAGGAAGCAATTCAGGCAAGATCTTATCCGGGATTGCCTCGATCACGGTAATATCACCGGAGCAAATACCGTCAAAAGGTGCAAGAGCCGCTTTTTTTAGATATGCACGACGTCTGCCGAACAGCATCTGTCCCTTTTTGAAGCTTTTCGTAAAGGTGGTCTCAGTGCCTTCGTCCCACGCCCCCAGCTTAATTTCGCCGGGAGTAAGATGCTCCAAGCCCACTGACGGCAAGCCAACCGGATTTTTATTGCTTTGCTTGTATTCTCTGGCTACATCGCCAAGTTTTACTCTTGCCATCTTACTCTCCCTCCTTTGCCAGAAGTGTCATGAGCTTATCCATCTCAGCCTGCACCACAACACTCTGCGCCATCCATTCATCCACGCAATCTGCTACCGAAAGCTTTTCCTGCTCTGCAATGCTGGAACGTGCATACAGGGAGATATTCAGCGAATAATCATGCTGGGCAATTTCGTCAATTGTGGCTACCTTCGCATACTGTTCCTCATCTGCATAGTTTTGATATGCCGAAGCAATATGGGAAATATGGACATCCTCCAGATAGCTCTGTGCATTTTTTCGGGTCACTTCATCCACTGCATTGATAAACAGAACTTTGTTCTTCTTTTCTGCTGGCTTTCTTGTCCGGCAAATTACAATGCAGGCCTCCATGGGAGAGTTGAAGAACAGATTTGCACCCAGACCGATAACACAGTCAATCATATCACTCTGCACCAGTTTGGCACGCATATCCCGTTCCTCTTTACGGAACAGAATTCCATGCGGGAACAGAATTGCACATCTGCCGGTCTCCGGGTCAAGGCTTTTCAGAATATGCTGGAAGAACGCATAGTCCGCACGTCCCTGGGGCGGCGTTCCCAGAAAATTTCGGCCGTACTTATCACTTTCAAAGGCATCCCGGTCCCACTGCTTGATGGAATAAGGTGGATTGGCCAGCACGATATCAAATGTTTTCAGTTTCCCGTTTTCCACGAAAGCAGGGTTTCTTAGGGTATCGTCGTTTGCAATTTCAAAGGTTTGCACGCCATGCAGAAACAGGTTCATCCGACCAATGGCAGAGGTCAGCTGGTTAATTTCCTGACCGTACACCTTCAGGTTGCGCCACTCCTGACCATGCTCCTTCAGATAGGCAATGCAGGAGATCAGCATACCGGCACTTCCGCAAGTGGGGTCATAAACCGATTCACCGGACTGGGGCTTCAAAATCTCTGTCATCAGATGCACCACAGTACGGTTAGTGTAAAACTCCTGAGCGGTGTGTCCGCTGTCGTCGGCGAACTTTTTAATCAGATACTCATAGCCCTGGCCCAATTCATCCTCCGGGCAGTTAGCAATGGACAGCGTCTTGGAACTGAAATGCTCGATCAGATCTTTCAGCAGAGCATCCGGCAGACGGTTTTTGTTAGTCCATGCACCATCGCCAAACACGCCATGCAGCTGATTGATATTTGTCTTCTCGATGGCGTGGAAAGCGTTTACAATAGCGATACCCACATTCTCGGAAACCTCACGGACATCCTTCCAATGGTATCCCTTCGGTACAATAAAGGTGTGCAGCTCGTCCTCGTCGAAATCTACCACATCCTCGCCGTATTCCGCTTCAGCTGCGGCGGTTTCTTCGTCGTATACATCGCAGATCCGCTTAAAAAACAGAAGTGGGAAAATATACTGCTTATATGCGCCTGCGTCAATGCTGCTGCGCAGAAGAACTGCGGAATTCCACAGATAGGATTCCAGTTCTTCCAGAGAAATCCGTTCACTCATTGATCAAGCCCTCCTTCATGAGCAGCTCTTTCAGATGGGCTTCTGCCTTTTTGACATCTTCTACTGCTGCAAAATACTGTCTGCGCACCTCCGCCGGGTCAATAACCTCCTGAGGTGCTTTTTCAATGTAGCTATTCACTGCCAGGGTGTAATCCTTAGCAGCAATGTCCTCCAATGTCACAACCTTGGAGCGCTCGATTACATCGGTATAGTCCGTGTACAGCTTAAAGGCCTCTGCCACATTTTCATCGGTCATAATGTTCTGAGCACGCATGGCCGTATAAATCTGAGAGGCATCAATCAGCAGGACCTTTCCCTTATGGGCGGCAGCCTTGTTATTATTCATCACAAGGACACAAGCCGCCACGCCGGCACCATAGAAAAGACCGCCTACCAGCGTAATGACAGCTTCCAGCTTATCGGATTCGATCAGCTGACGACGCATATCGCCCTCTTTGCCCCCATGGAACAAAACGCCCTGCGGCATGATGACTGCGGCACGGCCGGTTTTCGGATTCATGGATTTCACCATGTGCTGAATCCACGCAAAGTCCGCACTGGAGTCCGTGGGACAGCCCCAGATATTGCGTCCGTAGACATCCGATGCGAAGGCATCTGCGCCCCAGCTCTTCAGTCCAAAAGGCGGATTGGCAATCACGCAATCAAACTGCTGCAGTTCTCCACGATACAGATAATTGGGAGAGCGCAGGGTATCTCCCTGGGTCACCCGGAAATCCTGTGCGCCATGCAGATAGAGATTCATGCGGGCAATAGCAGAGGTAGCCAGGTTCTTTTCCTGACCATAAATCCGGCCAAATGCAGCCTTGTCATAATTCATGTGGCGAATAGCTTCAATCAGCATACCACCGGTACCACAGGCAGGGTCATATACCGTCTCGCCGGGCTTCGGGTCCAGAATTTGAACCAGCAGCTTAACTACAGAGCGAGGCGTGTAGAACTCACCTGCGTTTTTCTTGGAGAGGTCTGCAAACTTTTTGATGAGGTATTCATAGGCGTCGCCCATGACGTCGGCAGAGTAATTCTGGTTTCCGACCTTCAACTTGGACATATGTTCGACCAGATCCTTCAGGCGCTCGTCGGACAGCTTATTTTTATCAGTCCAGTTGGCATCATCAAAGCTGGTGAACAGGCCGCCAAGGGTATCGGGATTGGCTCGCTCAATGCCAATCATAGCATTTACGATAGCCAAACCCACGTTCTCACTGACAGTACGGACATCCTCCCAGTGGCAGCCTTCCGGGATCATAAATTTATGGATCTCGTCCTCATCAAAATCGGCTACGTCCTCACCGTATTCTTCGTATGCCATGACAGTTTCCTCGTCGTAGGCGTCAGAAATCCGCTTGAAGAACAAAATGGGAATCACGTAGGTCTTATATTCATCTTGATTGATGGGGCCACGCAAAATATTGCAGGCTTCAAACAGATGATTGAACAACATCGTACTGGTGGTATTATCGAAGCTTGCTTCACTGGCAGCCACTGCACCAGCGGTTACTTCAGTAGCTTCTGTAATTGCTTCGCTGCGGCTGGTATTCTTTTTCCGGGCTGGGGCCTCTGCATACTTGACAACTCTGGGAGCAGAGGCAGTTTCTTTTTCCAGGGTCATTCCGAACTTGCTCTCAAAGGCATTCAAGATATTCAACATATCCTTATCCAGGAAAGTCAGAGCGTGATCCCGAATCTTTGCGGGAATCCCATAGTATGCCTCTGCAATACTGCCTGCCATCGCTGCGATGGTATCACTGTCACCGCCAATGGAGATAGCATTACGGATTGCATCTTCAAAATCTGTGGATTCCAAAAAAGACATAATTGCCTGGGGGACAGAACCCTGACAGGAAGAATCAAAAGTATAGGTATCACGGATACCGGCCAACGTGAAATTCATGGGGTAATAAGAAGTGTCAATGGTATCACGGATTTCAAGGATGCTACTTCCATGCAGCGCCATATAAGTGGCCACAGTAATAGCTTCAGCTCCTTTGATGCCTTCCGGGTGATTGTGGGTGACCTCCGTCACCATCCTGGAAAGCCGCTTAGCATCTTCCAGACTTCTTGCCGCATGAGCGCAGGCGCTAACACGCATTGCTGCGCCATTACCATAACTATTGTAAGGATTGGGATTGTCAGTGTTAAGCCATTTTCTGAAGAATCCGCCGTAGCCTGCGTAAGGATACTTTCGGCCTAACCTCTGCATCCACTTGACTGTCCTCTCTCCCAGTCGTCTGTAGTTCTCATCGCATTCCAGCAATGCCTGAGCTACCGCCAGCGACATAATGCTGTCATCCGTCGGCTCACATTTATATGTAAGCAAATCAAAATCTTTTGTTTTTATATTATTATGTTCAAACCGTGATCCCGAAAGATCGCCGATAATAGCACCAAGCATAATTCAACCGCCTTTGTACGTAAGTTTATAAATTTCTGCCATCATTCCGGCAGAATTTCAAGGATATCATCCACTGTGCATTCCAGGTTTCTGCAGATTCGGATGATGACATCCATGGACACTGTTTCATTTCTGGATAACTTGGCCAGGGTGCTGGCGCTGATTCCAATCCTGTTTGCAAACTCTGTTTTCTTCAGTCCTTTATCAATCAGCAGCTTAAACAATTTATTATATGACACATCCATAGTGGTTCCTCCTGCCTGTTTATTTGGAAGATTCTTATCATTTTCTTATTTTTAATTATATATAGATTTTTATTAGAATCAAGAGAATATCTTTGAGAAGTCAAAGTTTTATATGTATTCTTTAAGATTGAATCATTTGCTTTATTCCAATAAGTATCTCTCAAGTACTGCGCAATTTCTATTTTGCGTTTTTCTGGCTTTATTGAGATGAAATTGATTTTGTTACAATTTATATTTTCCCATCTGCACATTTCCTATTATTCATGCTATACTGAAAAATAATAAGTGTTTTCGTATGTTTTTAGGAGGTGCTTTTATGCCTGCTTTTATCCCTCCCTTTTCGGTAGGTGCCGTTATTAGCAATCAGGAGCTCAGCAAAACCTTTGGTGTCGGAAATATGGGTGGTATGCGCCGTTCCTTATCGAAGCAGCTTCTGGTTATTATCACGGACCACACAAAGGGCTTGTACGATGATAAATGGTACGGAGACGTGCTACACTATACCGGAATGGGCAAAACCGGAGATCAGGTATTGACGGGAAACCAAAATCGGACCTTAGCGGAGTCGAATCAAAATGGCGTGACCGTTCACCTTTTTGAGGTCCAGAAGCCTTCCCAATACATCTACCAGGGTGTGGTTACCCTTTGCGGAAAGCCCTATCAGGAAAAGCAAAAAGACGAAAATGGAACTGTGCGCAATGTATGGATGTTCCCGCTCCGTTCCTCTACGCAGTTTGCTAGCATAACAGAACCTGAGCTGGATGCATACATCCATACCCAGCAGCGAACTGCTACCAATCTTTCTTTGTCCCAGCTGACCGCTATCGCAAACGAACATTCTACGGATAAGCCGACATATCGAAAAACAGCGGGAAAAATCTACATCCGCGATCCTTACGTTGCAGAGCTTGCGAAACGGAAATCACACGGCATCTGTCAGCTTTGCGGGAAGCCTGCTCCCTTCAAAGACAAGGACGGAAAGCCTTACTTAGAGAGTCACCATATTATTTGGCTATCCGATGGTGGTGAGGATTCTATTGCGAACACGATTGCTCTTTGCCCGAACTGTCACCGAAAAATGCATGTTATCAACGGTTGCATTTTTGAGAAAGAAGGCCATGCCATGAAGACCATTCATGTAGTTGCAGCTATCATCCAGGACGGCGAAAAAATATTTGCTACGCAGCGTGGCTACGGTGCATTTCTCGGTGGATGGGAATTTCCTGGTGGCAAAATTGAACCCGGTGAAACCCCACAGCAAGCTCTGGAACGGGAGATTCAAGAAGAACTCAGTGCAACCATTCATGTGGGCGAGCTTCTGACTACGGTAGAATATGACTATCCTGATTTTCATCTATTAATGCAGTGTTTTCTCTGCACTGTGGCCGCCGGACATCTAATTTTAAAGGAACACAAAGATGCCAAATGGCTCACTGCAGATGAGTTATACTCTGTTGACTGGTTGCCTGCCGATATAGTGGTCGTAGATGCTTATAAAAAGCTCAAAGGGTGTTAAAGTATGCGTG
>RCNH01000561.1_pt1 | contig 14818 bp, 12 predicted proteins | sample 2041161 | NCBI WGS metagenome assembly RCNH01 (sample SAMN09708215, study PRJNA481090) | Feces metagenome, whole genome shotgun sequencing project. | biome: feces | host: Leptonychotes weddellii | place: Antarctica: Sion Island | collected 2010-03-01 | reverse complement strand
CAGCTTCAAAAACAGCCCCTCCTCCTGGATCAGATACAGCGATTGGGCATCTGCCTGGCCCTCCATCAGCTGCTGCACCTGCTGCTCCCGCTGCCGGGAAAGGGCGGCTTCGTCAAAGCGGGCCGCAAAGGGATCGTTGGTGGTCATGCCCTGATCCGCAGCCCAAAGAGCCAGATGCAGAGGATCGCTTTGCAGGCCGTCCAGAGAAACCAGATGCTCATACTGCTCCCCGGCCTGCTGCCAGAAATCGCTGGTCAGCGTGGTGGGAAAGGGAGGAGTGTACTGGGCAAACAGCTGGTGCCGCTGTATCAGAGCGGGGGAGAGATCGGTGAGCTGCACCAGGGCCAGCAGCGCCAGCCCTACTGCCCAGCGGCGGCGGAACAGTCCGGCACAGGTCAGTACGCCGAACAGCATCAGCAGATCATAAACAGGCCAGAACATCCGTCCGCTGGCACGGAAGGTGGTGAAAAGACGTACCAGCGCATGGGGCAGGGGAAGGGTGAACAGGGTGGCCCCGTTGGCAGTGACCACGTTGCTCACCGCAAAAAGGGTGAGGATCAGGCACACCAGTGCCATGGCCCAGTGCCGTTTCAGACAGGCACCCAGCTGGGGCAGTCTGCGGCGGAGCAAAATGGCCCCCGCGCCAACGGCCAGACACAGCAGCATCCCCAGACCCAGATAGGCAAAGGAGTCGTAGTTGCCGCGGGTCTGGTTCTGGATGGGCAGCAGCAGGCTCCAGTGGGTGTCAAAGCGGCTGACTGGGTTCCAGAGCGCATTGAGGTTCATGCCAAAATAGCCGTATTCCACAACGCTGCCGCCCTCGGCGGTGCCGGTGAACAGCCCGAACAGCCAGCCCAGCCCCACAGTGGCCGCCAGATTTGCTGCCAGATACCCGGCAGGCCCAGCCCAGCTGCGGCGGCGTACTGCGTATTCCAGCAGCAGAGCAAGGGTGATGGCAAAGGTCATGGGAACAAAATAGGGGTGCAGGGTGATGGCGGCCATGTTCAGAAAAAACAGCCCCTTATAGCAAAAGCGGTTTTCCCGATGGCTCAAAAAATAGTAGTAAAGGCAGGCCAGCAGCAAAAACTGGGCCGCCAGGCTGGTGTGCCGAAAGGCGCGCTCTATCAAAATGGGACTGAACACAAAGGGAAGGCTGCCCAGCAAGGCCGCAGAAGGGCTTAAAAACAGCGAGAGCAGCAGCACCGCAAAGCCGCCCTGCAGCATGAAGCACAGCAGGGTGTAAAGGCCGAAATACTGGAACACCTGGGGCAGCAGAGGCTCCAGCAGACGGAACAGCACCGCAAACAGCGGGATGGAATCGGTGTACAGCACACTGATGCCCTGGGGCCAGTTCACGCCTTGCGCCACACCCAGCGGCAGCCGCAAAGGGGACTGACGGTAAAACAGCCACCCGGCATAGTGCTGCTGGATATCCTGCTCCACAAAGCCGCCCCGCAGCCAGAAATCACTGGTCATGTCCAGCGGAGAAAATCCGTAAATCAGCAAAAAAGCCAGGGCGCCCAGAAGGCACCCCATCCCAAAAAGCTGTATTCTTGAACCCTTATGGCACGTTGTGATCTGCATGAAAGCGCTCCCATCCTCCACATTTTAATGCGCCGCTTGGATGTTCTGGCGCAGAGATCTGCCCCAGACGGCGCTGGTTGGCAGTTCTATTATAAGATAGTTTGCGGCAAATTACAATTTTTTCAAAAGCCTGGCCTTGGTGCAAAGCAAAGCATCATTGACATTTGTCCCGGCCTGTTGTATGATAGCGTCATGCCGCTGTGGCGGAACAGGCAGACGCAAGGGACTTAAAATCCCTCGGTAGAAATACCGTACCGGTTCGATCCCGGTCAGCGGCACCATAGAGCCCACGATAACCCCTGTGTTGTCGTGGGCTTTTTGCTGTTCTGCCCGCAGCGGCTATGCGAAAGGATTTTCTTGGAAATGTATCGCATGAATTAAAGACGCCGATAGCTCTGATACAGGGTTATGCAGAAGGTCTGAAAGAGGGGATTACAGATGATCCGGAGAGCAGAGCGTTCTATTGTGATGTGATTATGGATGAAGCGGGAAAGATGAATCGCATGGTGAAAAATCTATTGACATTGAATCAATTGGAGTTTGGGGAAGAGGAAGTTTCTTTTGAACGATTTGACATAGCAGAACTGATTCAGGGAGTGATACAAAGTTGTGAAATACTCATACAGCAAAAGAGTGCCACAGTGCATTTTACGCAGCATGAGCCAGTGTATGTATGGGCAGATGAGTTCAAGGCAGAGCAGGTTATTCGCAATTATGTAAGTAATGCATTGAATCATGTAGAAGGACAGATGTTGATTGATATTCGAATTTCAAGAGGGCAGGAGTCGGATACAACAAGAATTTCTGTGTTTAATACGGGGAAACAGATTCCAGACGAAGACATCAAACATATTTGGGATAGGTTTTACAAGGTGGACAAGGCACATACAAGAGAATATGGGGGGAATGGAATCGGTCTCTCGATTGTAAAAGCCATTATGGAATCGTTCCATCATGAGTATGGAGTGAGAAATTATGAAAATGGAGTAGAATTTTGGTTTGAGTTATCTACAAAATAGAGGAGGATGCAAGCGATATGATAGCAATTATTGACTATGATGCGGGAAACATTAAAAGCGTAGCAAAAGCATTGGAAAAACTGGGACAAGAAGTTGTGATCACGAGGGATGAAGAACAAATTTTAGCTGCGAGCAAAGTTGTCTTACCAGGTGTTGGCGCATTTGGGGATGCGATGAAGAATCTAAAGGAGTATGGATTGGTAGAGGTCATTCATCAGGTAGTGGAAAAAGGGATTCCTTTTTTGGGGATTTGCCTTGGTCTGCAGCTGTTATTTGAAAGAAGTGACGAGTCAAATGGCGTGGAAGGACTTGGAATATTGAAAGGAGAGATTTGCAGAATTCCAGATCAAGAGGGACTTAAGATTCCACATATGGGGTGGAATTCTTTACATTTCCAATACGATGGAAGATTGTTCCGGGGAATTGATGAGGAGGCGTATGTCTATTTTGTACACTCCTATTATCTGAAAGCAGATGATGAGCAAATCGTGAAAGCGACAACAGAATATGGGACACATATTCATGCATCTGTAGAAAAAGACAATGTATTTGCTTGTCAGTTTCATCCAGAAAAAAGCGGTGATGTGGGACTCCAAATTTTGAAAAATTTTGTAGAGCTTAGCTAGGAGGGAGAGAGATGTTTACAAAAAGAATTATACCTTGTTTGGATGTGCATAATGGACGTGTGGTAAAAGGAGTAAATTTTGTGGATCTGGTAGACGCCGGGGATCCGGTTGAAATCGCGAAGGCATACGATGCGGCAGGAGCGGATGAGATTGTATTTCTCGATATTACGGCGTCATCAGATGCGAGAGAGACGGTTGTTGATATGGTGCGTAAAGTGGCCGCAAATGTATTTATTCCATTTACGGTCGGCGGAGGAATTCGGACAGTAGAAGATTTTAAAGTGCTTTTGCGAGAAGGAGCAGATAAGATATCGATCAATTCATCAGCGATTAATCGTCCAGAACTGATACAGGAAGCGGCGGAAAAGTTCGGCAGTCAGTGTGTGGTCGTTGCAATTGATGCGAAAAAAAGATCAGATGGAAGTGGATGGAACATTTATAAAAACGGGGGGAGAATAGATACCGGCATTGATGCGATTGAGTGGGCGAAAAAAGTGGATGCACTTGGAGCAGGAGAAATCCTTTTGACCAGCATGGATGGAGATGGGACAAAAGAAGGATATGATTTGGAGCTGACAAGAGCAATCTCAGAGGCAGTATCAATTCCCGTTATTGCATCAGGAGGTGCTGGTACACTGGAACATTTTTATGAGGCTTTGACAGCAGGAAAAGCAGATGCAGCGCTTGCAGCCTCTCTGTTTCATTTTAAAGAGCTAGAAATCAAAGAAGTCAAACAATATTTAAGAGAAAAGGGAATTTCGGTTAGAATGTAGGGAGGAGAAAAAATGGCGGCAATCAATGGGGATTGGCTTGAAGCACTGAAAGATGAGTTTAAGAAAGATTACTACAAGCAGTTATTTCAGAAGGTGAACGAAGAATATCGGACCAAACTAATCTTTCCACCGACAAATGATATATTCAATGCATTTCATTTGACACCCTTAAAAGATGTAAAGGTGGTTATATTAGGTCAAGATCCATATCATGGAAGTAATCAGGCGCATGGACTTTGCTTTTCAGTCAAGCCAGAAGTGGATATTCCACCATCACTTGTGAATATTTATAAAGAGTTGCATGATGACATGGGGTGTACAATTCCAAGTCATGGATACCTTGTGAAATGGGCAAAGCAGGGAGTATTGATGTTGAACACTGTTTTAACGGTACGGGCACATCAGGCAAATTCCCATCGAGGAATAGGGTGGGAAGAATTTACAGACGCGGCAATCCGAGTACTGAATGAACAGGACAGACCGATCGTGTTTATACTTTGGGGAAAACCAGCGCAGATGAAAAAAACGATGTTGAATAATCCAAAACATCTGATACTGGAAGCGCCCCATCCAAGTCCATTGTCTTCTTATCGGGGATTCTTTGGAAGCAAACCGTTCAGTAAGACGAATCAGTTTCTGGAGGCAAATGGAGTGGAGCCAATAGACTGGCAGATTGATGAATTGTAGAATGAGTTTTTGAGTTGTGATGTAGAATAATAGAGAAAAGTTGGGATATACGAATTGTCAAAGCGTATATTCCAACTTTTGGTTTTTGTTAGAGACATCTTGACATTTTGTTAGAAATATGGTTATATGAACATATGAACAAGTACTCATATGACGGAGGTAGAAAGATGAAACAAAATCATGAAAAATATAAAGAGCAACATTGTCATGAACATCATCACGAAGCTTGCGGATGTGGTCATGATCATGTACATGATCATCAGGAGAGAGAGCATAATTTGCATATTCGGACAGGTGAACAACAGAAAGTATATATATTAGAAAACCTTGACTGTGCTAACTGTGCTGCTAAGATAGAAAGAAAGATCAAAGAATTACCGGAGGTAAAAGATGCTATTATCATATTTGCAACAAAACAGTTGAGAGTTGTATCAAATCATCAGGAAGAATTACTGCCTGTATTGCAGGAAGTCTGTGCTTCGATAGAGTCTGAGGTAGTGGTAAAACCCCAAAAGATTAAAGGTTATAGAGAGAAACAAGATGAGAAGAAAGAAGGAAGAATAAAGCAGCGAAAAGAGTTGATTGCTATTCTCGTCGGAGCAGTGCTGTTTGTGTCTGGGATGGTATTCAAAGAATCTTATCCGATAGTGACAGCCATTGGTTTTATAATAACCTACATCATCTTAGGAGGTGAAATTATATTACAGGCGGCAAAAAATCTGACGAAAGGGCATGTATTTGATGAAAATTTTCTGATGAGTATTGCGACTCTTGCGGCATTTGCAATCGGGGACTTTGCTGAGGCAGTAGGTGTGATGTTATTCTATCGATGTGGAGAACTGTTTGAGGATATTGCTGTGGAAAAGAGTCGTGGACAGATTATGGATGCGGCAGATATGAGACCGGAGATTGTAAATCTTCTTCATGGAGATAATGTGGAAGTAGTTCCGGCAGAGCAAGCTCAGATAGGAGATGTTCTTCTGGTGAGAGTTGGAGATCGAATTCCACTTGATGGAGTGATATTAAGCGGAGAGAGCCGCATTGATACGGCACCAGTGACTGGTGAACCGGTACCAGTAAAGGCAGGTGAGGGAGACAAAGTAATTTCAGGGTGCGTGAATACTTCTGGAATGTTAAAGATTCAGGTAGAAAAGACACTGGGAGATTCTATGGTTACACGTATTTTGCAGTCAGTAGAAAATGCAGCGGCAAGTAAACCAAAGATTGACAGGTTTATTACAAGATTTGCGAGAGTTTACACACCGTTTGTAGTAATCTTAGCATTGGGAACTGCAATTGTACCGTCATTAATTACAGGAGATTGGAAGTTCTGGATCTACACAGCGATTACATTTCTTGTTATAAGCTGCCCATGCGCCCTTGTTTTAAGTGTGCCGCTTGCGTTTTTCTCAGGAATTGGTGCAGGATCCAAAAAAGGAATCCTTTTTAAAGGTGGTATTGCATTGGAGGCACTAAAAGAAATCAAGGTTGTTGTAATGGACAAGACCGGGACGATTACAAAAGGAAACTTCGAAGTACAAAAGTGTATTTCAGTTGGAGCATGGAAAGAAGAAGAGATACTTACAATTGCGGCGGGATGTGAGAGCACATCTACGCACCCGATTGGGAACAGCATTGTAGAGGAAGCAAAAAAGCATTTTTTAGAGTTTGAAAGACCGTTGAAAGTAGAAGAAATATCAGGAAAAGGAATCCGCGCACAAATGAAAGCCGGTGATGTTCTTTGTGGAAACAAAGCATTTTTAGAGATGCACCATGTGGATGTACAACGGCAGGAGAAAGATGTTTATGGAACAGAAGTATTTATTGCAATAAATGGACAACTGGCAGGATATCTTATCATTGCGGACACCTTAAAAGAAGATTCAGTCAGTGCAATTGCAGAGATGAAAAAGCATGGACTTCGAACGGCAATGCTCACTGGTGATACGAAAGTAAGTGCAGATGCAATTGCGGAAAAAGCAGGGGTAGAAGAAGTATATGCACAGCTTCTGCCTGAAGATAAAGTACAGAAATTGAAAGAGATACGCAAAAAGAACGGGGCGGTCATGTTTGTCGGGGATGGAATCAACGATGCACCAGTGCTTGCAGGAGCGGATGTTGGAGCTGCTATGGGAAGCGGAGCAGATGCTGCTATCGAGGCAGCGGATGTTGTGTTTATGACATCTTCGATGGAGGCGATTCCACAGTCTGTAGCAATCGCAAAAGCAACGGGCGCAATTGCTATGCAAAATGTTGTGTTTGCACTGGTTGTCAAGGGGCTGGTAATGGTGCTTGGACTTATAGGCTTTGCGAATATGTGGCTGGCAGTGTTTGCAGATACGGGGGTTGCAATGCTTTGTGTTTTAAATTCCATCAGAATTTTATATAAGAAATAGAGAAGTGTGTCTGTTTTCTTGGGGTGAATTAAGAAAGCGGACGCACTTATTTTTCAGGAAACTATTGACCAAATGGAGGACATCATTCATAATTATTTTGTGAATGTTGATTCACATGAAAGGAGCAGAATATGCAAAAATTGGATATAGAGTGCTGTGGGACAACGCATTTGCATGATGGTCTAGTGCATCAGATTGAAGGTGGAATGCCAAAAGAAGAAATTATACGAGAATTGTCGGATTTCTTTAAGGTCTTTGGTGATGTAACAAGAATAAAAATCTTATGTGTATTGTTTCAGGCAGAATTGTGCGTGTGTGATTTGGCACAGGTTGTAGGAATGACGCAATCTGCTGTTTCCCACCAACTGAGAATATTAAAGCAAATGAAGTTAGTAAAAAACAGAAGAGAAGGGAAAACAGTATTTTACTCGCTGGCGGACGGGCATATACAGAGTATTTTGAATCAGGGAATGGAGCATATAATAGAGTAGGACGGTTTTATGAGGGCTGATTATGAAGGAAAGAATACGTAATGATATGTGGATGACAGTATGCGGATTTGCATTGTATCTGGCAAGTGTTTGGATGAACAGGACTTACCACCTGACATCAGATATTGCATTTGGCTGTTTCTTTGCAGCGTATCTGCTGGCTGGATATAGTGTGTTTAAGAAGATTGCTGATCATTTTGAGAAAAAAATTTTTGTTGATGGAAATGTATTGCTTGTAATTACCACAATATTAGCATTTGCGGTTGGATATTATGTGGAAGCAGTTGCTGTGATATTGATTTTTCAAATTGGGAATCTGACTGAGATGATTACGGCAGATCGTTCCAAACGACGAATTCGAGAGTTGATAGATGTTCATTCGATTCTGGCAAATAAACTGGTAGATGGGGAGGAAGTTCAGGTAGAACCATCAGAACTTGAAAAAGACGATATTATCATAATCAGACCAGGAGAGCGTGTGCCGGTGGATGGACTGATTATTTCGGGAACGACTTCGCTTGATATGCAGATGATTACGGGGGAGGCCATTCCTCAGGAGGAAGAGCCAGGAGGAATTGTCTATGGAGGCAGTTTAAATCTGACAGGGGTGCTAAAAGTAAGAGTGCTTTACACTTATAGCGATTCAATAGCTTCAAGAATTTTGGATATTGTTGAGCATGTGGATGAAAAAAAAGCGAAGATTGAGAATAAGGCTCAGAGATATATTCAGATATATGTATGTTTGATTTTGGCTGTATCGGTGATTTTGGCTGTTTTACCAGTTTTTTTTGAAAAAACATATGACTATATGGTGGGGATAAAGAAGGCGGCTGTCTTTCTGGCAGCAGCCTGCCCATGTGCGATTGGCATGTCCGTATCGACAGCATTTCTAGGTGGAATTCTTTGTGCGGCACAAAAAGGTGTGATTGTAAAAGGTGGTGTATACCTGGAGATGTTGGCGAAGGTGAATACATTTCTGTTTGATAAAACAGGAACGTTAACGGAAGGTGTTTTTGAAGTTCAGGAAATACATGCAGAAGAGATGGCAGAGACAAAATTGTTGGAGATTGCAACTTACCTGGAAAGCTATTCAAACCATCCGATTGCGATCTCGCTAAAAAATGCTTATGGAAAAGAAATTGAAAAAACACGTATGACTGTGATGGAGGAGATTCCAGGGTATGGGTTGACTGCAGTTTATGAAGGTAAAAAAGTATATCTTGGAAATGCGAGGCTGCTGAAAGAAAAAGGAATCAAGTTTCAGGAAGTACACAAATCTGGAAGTGTAATATATATTTCGGTAGGTGGAAAATATGCAGGGTATATTGTCATTTCTGATATGGTGAAAAGAGATGTTAAAGAGATGCTTTCGTATCTGAAGAAGCGTTGTCAGGCGGTTACCGTGATGGTGACAGGGGATACCCAGTTTACAGGAAAAGAAGTGGCTGAGGAACTGGAATTAGACTATTATTATGCAAATCAGCTTCCAGAGGATAAGGTGAAGAGACTGGAGGAGTTCTTGGATATGCAAGATGATACAGAGTATCTTGCGGCGGTGGGAGATGGTATCAATGATGCACCTATACTTGCAAAAGCAGATGTAGGGATTGCTATGGGAGCTCTTGGATCAGATGCAGCAGTTGAGGCGGCAGATATTGTGTTGATGGATGACGAACCAATGGCGTTGGTGGATGCAATACGTATTGCAAAGGAAACGCTGAAAGTTATTCGACAAAACGCGGTTTATGCCATTCTGATTAAAATAATCGTATTGGCATTGGCGCTGTGTGATTTGATAACTATCAAAGGTGCAATTATTGTGGAAGTATGTGTGATTGTACTATCAATTGTGAATGCGGCATGGGCATCTAAAAATCCGGCATAATAGAAAAAAGGAGCAAAGATGAAAAAAAGAAAAATAGCTATGCTTGTCATGTTTGGGGGTTTATTGACAGGATGTATGGGAACTAATTATTTAAAAGAAGGAGTTTCTTATTTGGATGAGAAACAATATAAAGAAGCGTGCGAGGTGTTTCAGAAAGCGGTAAAAGAAGGAAAGAATTTAGATGAAGCGAATCGCGGAATGGGAATTGCATATTATGAGCTGAAAGAGTTTGAAAAGGCGATTGACGCATTTGAGGAGGCTTTGGACAACGGAGCAGAGGAAACGGCGACGCTATATAATTTTATCGGAATCAGCAATATGAGAATTGAGAATTATGAAGAGGCTGTTTCGGCATTTGAAAAAGGGATGTCTATGGAAGAATGTTCCGATACAATGAGTCGAGAGATGTTGTTTAATACAATTGTCTCATATGAGAAGATGGCAGATTGGGATAGTGCAAAAGTGAAAGTGAATGAATATATCGAACAGTATCCTGATGACTCAAAAGCAGAAAAAGAAGCAGAATTTCTTGAGACCAGATAGGAGGACTGTATGACAAAAATGATAGATATAAAGCAGGTGAAGGAGAAGGTCATTTTAGTCGGAGTTAGCACAGATGACCATGATGATACGGAAAAATCATTGGATGAGCTGGAAGAATTAGCTTCAACTGCGGGTGCGGTGACTGTGGGGCGTGTCATCCAAAATCTGTCACAGATTCATCCGGTGACCTATGTGGGAAAAGGAAAATTAGATGAGATTAAAGATCTGTTATGGGAGACGGAGGCAACTGGTATTATCTGTGATGATGAATTGTCAACAATACAGCTTGCGAATATGGAAGATGCATTGAATACGAAGATTATGGATAGGACGCTGATTATTTTAGATATTTTTGCGAGTAGGGCTTTGACAAATGAAGGAAAAATTCAGGTGGAACTTGCACAGTTGAAGTACAGACAGTCACGTCTTGTAGGACTTGGAAAATCATTGTCAAGACTCGGTGGTGGTATAGGAACAAGAGGACCTGGTGAGAAAAAACTTGAGATGGACAGGCGTCTGATCAATGGGCGGATTGCACAGTTGAATCGGGAATTGAAAGATGTAAAGCGGCATCGTGAGGTGACAAGAGAGCAAAGAAGCAGGAATCAGATACCGGTGATTGCGATTGTTGGGTATACAAATGCTGGAAAATCGACACTTTTGAATACACTGACAGGGGCAGATGTGCTGGAAGAGGATAGACTGTTTGCTACGTTGGATCCGACTACCAGGAATTTAAGGTTGCCAAGTAAACAAGAAATATTACTCACGGACACAGTTGGATTCATTCGAAAACTGCCTCATCATCTCATTGAAGCGTTCAAAAGTACGCTGGAGGAAGCAAAATATGCGGATATTATTCTGCATGTGGTGGATGCGTCTAATCCGCAGATGGATGAACAGATGTACATTGTCTATGAGATATTGATGAATCTGGAAGTAAAGAACAAACCAATTATTACAGCGTTTAATAAGCAGGATAAAGTAAATGGTGAGGTTATTTTACGTGATTTCAAAGCGGATCACGTTGTGAATATTTCGGCAAAGATTGGTGAAGGATTAGAGAATCTGCAAAATGTAATTGAAGAAGTCCTGCGAGAACAAAAGATTTTGATTGAACAACTCTATCCATATGCAGATGCAGGGAAGATACAGATGATTCGAAAATATGGAGAATTATTAGAAGAAGAGTATCAGGAAGAAGGCATTTTTGCAAAAGGATATGTTCCGATTGAAATATATGAGAAAGTGAAGTTGAGAGAGAGATGAAAAAATATCAGATTACAGAGTGGTGTCATTATTTTATCAGAGATCACGTCAAAGAGGGGGATCTTTGCATTGACGCGACAGCAGGAAACGGAAACGACACACTTTTTTTGTGTAAGCTTGTTGGAGAAAATGGGAAAGTTTTGGCGTTTGATATTCAGAAAGAAGCAGTGGCAAATACGAAAAAGCGACTTTTAGATGCTCAGATGGAAAAACGGGGAAATGTCTTTTATGACAGTCATATAAATATGTGCAAGTATGCAAAAAAAGAAACGGTAAGCTGTGTAGTGTTTAATTTTGGATATCTTCCGGGAGGTGATCATCAGCTTGCGACTAAAGCAGATACAAGTATAGAGGCAATTAGACAGGGATTAAGGCTGTTAAAGATGGGTGGAATGATGAGCCTTTGCATCTATAGTGGAGGAGACAGTGGATTTCAAGAACGCGATGCAATCCTTGCATTTCTCAAAAATTTAGATACGAAATGTTATCTTGTCATTCTGAGCTCGTATTATAACCGTCCCAATCACCCACCGATACCAGCGATGATTCTGAAGCTAAAGTCTGACGAGGTGACTCATGAAAACATTTCCGATAAGCACGGGAAAATGTAGAATAATCTTGAAAACCACAGTCAAAGCAGGCTTCCAGAACTGGGGTTCCCTGTAAGATTAAGTTCTTGGCAAAGAGAAGCCGTTTTTGTGTGATATAATTTCCAATGCTGTAACCTGTCTCGGATTTGAACAGGCGCATCATATAGTACTTGCTTACATAAAATTTGGAAGCAAGATGATCAATTGAAAGGTCAGCGGACAAATTTGCATTGATATAGTGCAAAATGTCTGCTATTTTTTCGTTGTAAACAGCAGTATTCAAAAAGAAAAGCTGTTTTGCATGGGCAGCCCTGTTTAGATGAATCATAAATTCTAAAAACAGAATCTGTCGATATAGTTCATTGGCATAGCCGTCCGATGAAAAAGATTCTTCCAATCTTTGGATAGTTTGAAACAGAATGCTCTTTTGCCGAGTGGAGATACGAAGTACGCTGGATTCTTTTTTTTCAGCTTTTTGAAAACAATATCCTAAATCATAATCTGGCGTACGGTAATTTTCGATAAAAGAGGGAGAAATATAAATGATAATTCGTTCATAGGGAATTGATGTATCAATAACCGGACGGTGAATCTCATTATGGCGAACAAGAACCATATCGTAAGGTTCAAGCTGATAGGTTCGCCCTTCGATGGTATAATGTACATTTCCTCTGATTAAAATAGTAATCTTGTCAAACTCGTGATAGTGATATTCCAATTTTGGAATGGTGGTATCCGTTAGATGAAATAATCGGAAATCACTGCTTAAATATCCTTTTTTTTCATAGTGTTTCATATCTCTTCCTCCTGATGCACTACTATTATACAGCATGATTTGCAATATAAAAAGCACTATTTGTGTATTTGGAACATATAATGCCTGATAAGATAGAAGCAGTAAAATGTCATGGAGGACGAAGAGAATGAATGTTGTATTAGAAAAATACCATGGACTAGGAAATGATTATCTTGTATTTGACCCAAATAAAAATGAATTGGAATTAAATGAAGAAAATGTCAGATTATTGTGTGACCGAAATTATGGGGGCGGAGCAGAAGGAATTCTAGAAGGACCGATTCTTGAGAAGGAACAGATGGGAGTTAGAATCTGGAATCCTGATGGAAGTCAGGCAGAAATGAGTGGAAATGGAGATCGTATTTTTGCAAAATATCTGAAAGATGCGGGATATGTGCAAAAACGTAACTTTCACTTTCAGACACCAGGAGGAGTGATAGAGGTATTTTATCTGAATGAAGATGGAAGCCGTATCCGCCTGTCGGTAGGAAAAGCATCCTTTTGGAGTAATGAAATTCCAGTGACGGGGGAACGAAGAGAAGTGGTGGACGAGGATATGGTATTTGGAAGAAATCTGTATCCGACGACCTGTGTATCTGTTGGCAATCCACACTGTGTAATTCCGATGAAAGAAGTATCAAAGCATCTCGTTTGTAAAATTGGAAATCATTCGGAGATTGCAAGATATTTTCCGAATAAGATTAATACGCAGGTGATGAGGGTGATTGACGAAGAAAATATACAGATCGAGATATTTGAGCGTGGTGTAGGATATACGCTTGCATCAGGCAGTAGTGCATGTGCGTCAGCAGCGGCTGCATATAAGCTTGGTCTTACAGGTCCAGGTGTGACGGTTCATATGCCGGGTGGTGAACTTCAAGTCGAAATTCAGGATGACTGGGAGATATTTGTGACAGGTGAAGTGTTCTATGTAGGAAAAATGACACTTGGAAGTGAATTGAGTGAAAAATTGAGAATGATGTAGTGAAATTCTTGAAGCGTGATGGAAAAATACTTTGCAACTTAAAAATAGATTGTTTATACTAAAGGAGAGTTGGAGCTCCAAACAAAGGAAGTTGAAAGGATAGACAGAATGGCATTACAGTTTATTATGGGACCACCCGGCTCGGGGAAGTCCCATTATTTATATGAAAAAGTAACAGAAGAGTCTTTGAAAAATCCAAAGACGAACTATATTGTACTCGTTCCGGAACAGTTTACCATGCAGACGCAGAGAGATCTTGTGATGGCGAGTCCTAGAAAAGGAATCATGAATGTAGACGTATTGAGTTTTGGGCGACTTGCACATCGTATCTTTGAAGAAACGGGCGGAAATCAACGGATAATTCTGGATGACGTGGGGAAAAGTTTTGTGTTGAGGAAAATTGCAGGAGATTATGAGTCGGAACTTTGCTTACTTGGAAGTAATCTGAAAAAGACGGGATATATCGGAGAAGTGAAATCTGTTATATCAGAGTTTACGCAATATGATATACAGGAACAGACGCTGAATCAGATGATAGAGGAGTTGGGAGAATCTTCGAATCTTTATTATAAATTGAAAGATATCAAGATGATATATCATGGATTTCGAGAATATCTGAAAGAAAAATACATTACAGGAGAAGAACTGTTGGATGTACTTTGTACTGTGGTGGGACAATCTGAGATTTTGAAGGACAGTGTGGTTGTATTAGATGGATTTACAGGATTTACCCCAGTTCAAAACAAACTTTTACGCGAATTATTTGGTGTCTGCAAAAAGGTTGTGATTACGGTGACGATAGATCAAAAAGAAAACCCGTTCTCATATAAGCATCCATATCAGCTATTTGCCCTGAGCAAGCAGATGGTGACTTCTCTGATTACAATTGCAAAGGAGACAAAGACAGATGTGGAGGAACCGGTATATTTGTACGAGAAACCAATTTACCGTTTTCGAGAGAATGAAGCACTCGGATTTTTGGAGGGACATCTGTTTCGTTATTCAAAGGAGCAGTATGCAAAACAACAGGAGAATATTCAGATTTATTGTGCAAAGAATCCAAAAGAAGAAGTGGATTTTACCGCGCAGAAAATTCGAAAACTGATTCGAACAAAAGATTATCGTTATCGGGAAATTGCAGTTATTGCAAGTGATTTGAATAGTTATGGAAATT
>RCNH01000560.1_pt1 | contig 14879 bp, 13 predicted proteins | sample 2041161 | NCBI WGS metagenome assembly RCNH01 (sample SAMN09708215, study PRJNA481090) | Feces metagenome, whole genome shotgun sequencing project. | biome: feces | host: Leptonychotes weddellii | place: Antarctica: Sion Island | collected 2010-03-01 | reverse complement strand
AACTTTTCTGGTGGAGATAAGCGGGATCGAACCGCTGACCTCTTGAATGCCATTCAAGCGCTCTCCCAGCTGAGCTATACCCCCATATTCTGTTTTGGTCATTCGCGCTGACCGCCTCTATATATTACCACAAATTTCAGAAATGTCAACACTTATTTTTACTTTTTTATAAAAATTTTGCGCCCCGTAAAGAGGCGCATGAAATCAGGTCTTTTTGATAAACTTTTCCCCGCAGCGAGGACATTTAATGGAAATTTTTCCTTTATTCCTGGGCACCCGCACAGTCTGGTGACATTTGGGACATCTGTAATAGCGATTGTTTCGGTCCTTGATCCGGTCCACCATCTGAAGAAACCGCCGGTTTTCCTGGTAACGCTGATACTTGTTCTTGGACAGCATACGAAACAGAACAATGCCCATGGGAATATACACCAACAAACTCAGAATCGTACTGCCCGCAAGCAACGCCACCAGCGACAGAATCATATCTGCAACCAGAATCACCAGGTTCAGCTGATCTACGCCGTAGCAGTTTCCAAAGAGTTTGTAAAAGAAATTACGGATTTTTTGCATCATATTGATCACCTGCATTGCTTGTTATATCCCTCATTATAAGGTAATTTTCTAAGATTTCAACGGTATATCTTCATTGTTTACGAAATGTTAAAATCCCGTAACCATCAGATACTGTCCAAGTGTCAGTGACCAAATTCATCCCCTGCTCAAAACGCAGCCTGTTGAAATAACGCAATGCAACAAGCTAAACCACTCAGAACAGAAATTCACTTTCCGAAGCACCTCACCCTATCTCTAACATGATAGCCCGCGCAAAAAAATCAGAAGTCTTTATAGCATTTGCGTTGCACATCTGTCTTATTGACTGTATAATAGAGCTAAATTCACCCACTCAACCTCTGGTTGAGTGAAAAATCCCCATTTGGTTGTGTGATTTTATAGGAATTCAACCTTTGTACCATTCCGCTCTGAGCCTTCGGATGGTATATTGAAGCTACCAACCGAAAGGAGCAAATGACTATGGAAACAACATTGGGAAAAAGAATTGCCATGCTGCGGCGGCAGAAGGAACTGAAACAGGAGGAACTGGCGGGAATGTTAAATGTCAGCCCTCAGGCAGTCAGCAAATGGGAGAATGACCAGACCTGTCCCGACATTAGTCTGCTTCCCAAGCTGGCCCAAATTCTCGGGGTAACTGTGGATGAACTTCTCTCCGGCAAGGATGAGCAGAAGCAATGCACCGTAAAAGTCATACCTCCCGAAAATCGAAAAGATATTAAGGATATGGTGCTGCGTATTGTTGTAGATTCTCAGGAGGGTGATCGAGTTCGGATCAATCTTCCCATGACCCTGGTTCAGGTTGCTGTAGACATGGGCATTGGGATCCCCCAGGTATCCGGAAATAATGCTCTGAAAGACATCGATCTTAATCAAATTTTAGAACTGGTTCGTCAGGGCGCCATGGGAAATCTGGTGGAAGTGGAATCTGCTGACAGGGATGTTGTTCGGATTTTTGTGGAGTAACTAATGAAAATTAAGATAAAATCGGAAGGAACCCCTAATTTATATCTATTTATTCCCACTTCTTTGCTTTTCAAACATCTTCTCCCCCGCATTCTGCCAAAAATGCTGCAAAACCAAGCGTATCCCGTCCCTCGTCAACAGGTCATTGCATTGGCAAAAGCATTAAAGGAGTTTAAAAAGCATCATAAACAGTTTCAATTGGTGGACATTCAAAGTGCAGACGGAACACAGGTGAAAATTACACTTTAACTTGGCTTGCATTTCGTAAGAAGAATGCACCCAATATTCACTACACAGACTTTCGCAGAGGCAAAGGATGAATTTCCATGAGAACAGATTTTGAACTGACCCGTAAGGCTAAAAGAAAAGCAAGACAATTGCGCAAAAAGAAAGAACGTGTCTGGAGAAAATTCAGAATTTCTTGCAGAATTTGTACATTCACCATGCTAATCACCGCCATTATTAGCTGCATATACTTTCGCAGAATGGAATATATGCGATTCCTTGCCTTTGCCATACCATGTTTTATTGCTTATGTCGTTTGGGTTTCCGTTTGGATTCCATACCTAGGTTTTGCATCCCACTGGCTACAGGATCGATTGGATGAACGCCTCTGGGCAGAAAACGGCAAGATAAATCATGTTTTCAGAAAAATGGTGGTAACAGAAATCAATGGAAAAAAAATAGGCGGCGGCTTTGTTTGGTTTGAATACGAGATTGCTTCCATAAGAAAAGTGAAGTATGATCCCGCATCTAAAAGAATAGAACTTGATGCTCGCGGCACCTTTAAATATTTTCTTGAAGATCTAGATAATCCAGAAGCACAATGGGACATTGACGGCCCTTCTGAGGTGTTTTATGACTGTTCCAGTCCATCATTTGCAGAATTTTTGCGTTCCTGCGGAATTCCATTTGAGGAAACCACATTTAACTTCAAGATAAAAGATACCTCATTATAGCCCATACAAACACAAAACATCTGCATCCGATATGCAGCCAGTCTTGCCATGACCGCTGTCCTCTGACTGCGTCTTTCAAGCTGGAATCGTGGAGGTTTTATGATTTACGAGTCTATTATACGCAGAACCCCTGTAGAAAAAGGATGGTCAGGAGACCGCAAGTTTTGCGTCACTGTCCCAGACGGCCATACCTATCTTTTACGGGTCTCCCCAATGGAGCGATTTCATAAGAAGAAGCAGGAATTTCTTAACATGCAGGAGGTTGCCGCTTTGGGTATTCCCATGTGTCTGCCCATTGAATTTGGCACCTGTGAAGAAGGGGTGTATTCCATCCAAAGTTGGATTTCCGGGGTTGATGCAGAATCTCTGGTGGAAACACTGCCTTCTGATAAACAATATTCGTATGGCTTAGAGGCCGGACGAATTCTGCGGAAGATTCACACCATTCCCGCTCCGGCAAATGCGCCGGATTGGGAAGCACGATTCAATCAGAAGATTGACCGCAAAATTGCCATGTACGAGAATTGTCCGCTGAAATACGAAAATGGCACCCTGTTTCTGGAATATCTGGCAGAGAACCGCCACTTGCTTGCAGGGCGGCCTCAATCCTATCAGCATGGGGACTATCACATCGGTAATATGATGATCGATGATACTGGGGCTCTCACCATCATTGACTTTGACCGTGGTGATTGCGGCGACCCCTGGGAGGAGTTCAACCGCATTGTCTGGTGTGCTCAAAAAGCCCCGGAATTCGCCCGTGGCATGGTAAACGGATATTTTGACGGCAATGTGCCAATGGAATTTTGGAAGCTTCTGGCCCTGTATATCAGCTCCAACGCCTTGAGTTCCCTTCCCTGGGCAATTCCTTTCGGAGACACACAAGTGGAAGTCATGACAAAGCAAGCCTCTCAGGTTCTTCTTTGGTACGACAATCTGTGCAATCCAATTCCAACCTGGTATACTGTAAAAAGGAAACAACACCACGGAAACTTGTAAGACAACAGTTAAAATTTAAAATGCAGACGCAAAGCAGGCCATTCGGCTTGTTAAGCGTCTGCATTTTTTCCAGGAATCTCCCAAACTCTTTCAGTCATGCAGAAAACCCACCTTCGGATTTCTCCAAAGGTGGGCTTTTGTATCTTAGCTGATGCGGATTTCCTTGGCACGGTCCATGTCAAACTCAGTGGCCATGTCATAGATGTTAAAGCGGTTGAACTCCCGCAGGGTCCGTCCGTTCATAGCATAGGTACGGATGAACTTATTGTTCTCCAGGTAAGACCAGAACTCTACATCCCAGCTCATGTAGCCATCCTCGTCCTGACGAACCTCGTTCAGTACGAAGTCCACCTGACGGCCATCCTTCATCAGCTGGATTAAGGTGTCACGATTCACCTCAATATCCACATTATTTACGGTATCATGGGCAATTCTGACAGCTTTATCGGTATTATTCATTGCAAACAGTCCTTCCTTTTCATTATTCGGCGGTCCCCCGCCGCAAACCCATTTGCTGTAAAATTATCATATCCTATTTTCTTCCAAATGACAAGGGGCAATACAGAAATTCTACATTGATTCCTGTTCCGCTCCCTGCAAAAAGGGGTGTGTCCGCCTCACGCACAGACACACCCCCTTTTCAGGCCTCTTATTCATGTCCCGGAATTGCCCGGAAGCTGTTTTTCCGGCACATCCTCAGCACTGTCTCTATGCTACAGGACCGCCGCAACCTGACGGATATTCTTCATTTCTTCGGCTTTGCTTGCCGTGGCATTGACTTCATCCGGCATACGGTAGGTGGGGACCACCTGCTGCAGGGCCTTGCGGACCACATCATTGTCCCCCGTTTCCACGGCCTGATGCAAAACATCCAGCTTTTCCTGCACCTCTGCCTCACTGAGGGAACGATCCCGTTCAATGAAAATCATGTTGTTATCCGTTTTGTCCAGATCCTCGGTCTTAATCAGCAGTTCCTCATAAAGCTTCTCACCGGGCCGAAGACCGGTTTCCACAATGTCGATATCCTTATAAGGCTCATAACCGGAAAGCCGGATCATATTTTCTGCCAAATCCAGGATCTTGACCGGCTTACCCATATCCAGCACATACAGCTCCCCATTTTTGGCCATGGCACCGGCCTCTAAGACCAGCTGACTGGCTTCCGGAATCGTCATAAAATAGCGGATAATCCGGCGATCCGTCAGGGTAATCGGGCCGCCTGCTGCAATCTGCTGGCTGAACAGAGGAATGACAGAGCCGTTGCTGCCCAGCACATTTCCGAACCGGGTCGCAGAGAACTGGGTCTTTCCTCTCTTGCTCTGCACGATCATCTCACACATCCGCTTGGTTGCGCCCATTACATTGGTGGGATTGACCGCCTTATCCGTGGAAATCATAATAAACTTTTCAACCCCGTACTGCTCCGACAGCTCCACCATGTTGAGGGTGCCAAACACATTGTTCTTCACCGCTTCGCAGCAGTTGGTTTCCATCAGCGGTACATGCTTATGGGCCGCTGCGTGCAGCACCACATTGGGGCGATGCTTTTTAAACACTTCCTCCAGCTGTACCCGGTCACATACCGTCACGATCTCCACCTTCAGATCCAGCTGGTTGCCATATGCAATTTTCAATTCCTGCTGCAAATTATAGGCGTTGTTCTCATATACATCCAGAATAATCAACCGCTTGGGGTTCATCTTTGCAATCTGTCGGCTCAGTTCACTGCCGATGGAGCCGCCGCCCGAAATCAGCACAGTTTTCCCCGTATAATAGGCCCTGGTTGCCGGCGTGGTAAAGTCCTTTGCGGTCCGGAACAAAAGCTCTTCCGGTGCAAATGCTCTTAAATGCCGCTTGCTCTTGGCCGTGGTAGAAGAAATCGACTGGGTTACCGGGAAATCATATGTTTTTAACCGGCATCCTGTTTTCTTATAAGTATCGCACAGCTCCATTCGCTTCTCTGCGTCAATGCCGGGCAATGCAAAGACAATTTCCTTAATGGACAAATCTCTCAGCAGATCCAGGGTTCCCTGCTCCTCCGACAGGACCTGAATCCCATGGATGTATCGTCCCACCTTGTCCCGATCCGCATCAATAAAACACACCGGGCAATAGGAAGCATTGGGATTGTTCAGCAGCTCCTCCGCCAGCATCACGCCAGTACGTCCTGCTCCAACAATAGCAATATTGATCTTGCGCTCCCGCATCCGATATTCTGCGACCTCCCGCTCTATGTCCAGGCCGGTCAGCAGGGATGCAGCCTTTCGGATCAGACGACTTGGCGCAGGAAGCTCCGCCGCCGATTCATAAATGTACTGATACAGAAAGCGGAAGGTTATGGACAGCAGCAGGTTTACACAGGTGCTGCACAGCACCCGCACAGGCACAAGTCTGTAGGAAAACAGCAGCGAATGAAGTCCGTAAAACAACAGGCCGCCAACCACATCGCTTAAAATCAGGCTCAGATAACTGGTCACTCCGGCATAGCGCCAGATCTGACGATATGAGCGAAATGCGAACCGGGAGCCTAAGATACATACCAGCGACAATGCCATTTGCAGCACAACCACTTTTGCCCCAAGTTCCCGGGAATCTCCCGAACTGATCAGCCGCACAGCAAACCACACAAAACACATGAGTATTGCATCATACAGCATCAGCTTCCACTTAGAACTGCTCCTAAGTGCCGCCTTACCGATTCTCTCCCTCTTCTTCATACCGTGCCACCCTTTCTCTCTTCTCCAGCATAAAAAACACCCAAGCACCTGTCCCTATTGTACAGGCACTTGAGCGTCCATCCATACAATAAAAAGACTTGGCATCTTGCAGGTACCGTCACAAGCCTTCTCAAAATTCTGCTCTGGTTCATTATGGAGTATTGAACTTTACAGAATATTCTTTCATTCCAATACATTATAAATCAGCCGTTGTGACCACTTACATAAAGACATTTCCGAAAAACGGCTCAGGGTTCTTTGTTTCCCGGAGAGAATCGCCCCTCTGACTGGTCCATTTTCTGAAAGCAGACGCCAGCACACTAAAAAATACAGCATCATTCTGAATAAATATTTCCTTTATTCTATTATAAATTATACCATATCTTTTCCGTTTTACAAGTGATGATGATACAGAATTTTATTCTTTTCAGTACAAATCCGCTTCATTTTCCAGTAAGGGAGAAATTCCGGCCGGATACTACAAGCTCGCAGCCTGAATATGATTGCATGATCCCATCAGAGAAGAGATGGGGCCTGCGCCCAAGGCGCAGGCCCCACAGGGATTCCATTCTCAGCAAGAGGTTCTTGCAGCTTTAACGCATTCCTGAACAATGCGCTCCATGTCATTTTCATGGCGCTCCATATCCTTGGCCAGGGCAATCTGGCACCGGGTACGCACCAGGTTGTGCTCCGGATAGTTGATTTTGAAATAGGGATCTCCCAGAAGATAGTCCGTCAGGAAACGAGTTGCCAATTCCACAGTGAGGGTGAAGCAGCTCAGTGCCAGGGTATCAATCTCATTGTCTGTCAGTGTGTTGGCTGTCATATCCAGGAAGCCCTCTGTAAATGCACGAAATACCTTCAAATTTACAGCAGCCTTCTCATATTCCCGGCTGTCCTCTGCCACCGTATTGGCTGCAAAACGGATGGCATCTCCAAAGTCATGGCCCACCAGTCCGGGCATAACCGTATCCAGATCCACCACAACAATGGCAGAGTTATCATCGGGGTTAAACAGCACATTGTTGATTTTGGTATCGTTATGGGTCACCCGCAGCGGCAGCAGCCCTTTTTCCTGCATATCTGTCAGGCGGCAGGCCGCATCTTTCACAGACATCAAAAAGTCAATTTCAGGCTGAACGGTCTTCCGTCTGTCCACAGGATCGGCTTTTATGGCCTCTGCCAGCTGCTCATAGCGCAGCTTGGTATTATGAAAGCCTGGGATGGTTTCGGATAGTCTGGAGCTGTCAAAGTCAGACAGCTGCATCTGGAATTCACCGAAGGCCTTTCCGGCATTTCTCACTACCTGCTCATCGATCATGGTGCTGTATGTCACTGTAGCAGGGATAAAATTCGTCATTCTCCAGAAATTGTCCCCGTCAATCACATAGATTTTCCGGTCCATGGTATGGTGAAAATGCAACGCCACCTGACCGGGCTTCTTTTTTCTGATATGCTCCGTCACCTGGTCAATATTTTCCATCAGCTGCACAGGATTCTTAAACGCATAGGTATTGACATTCTGAAGCAGGTAGGACTTGTGCTCGCCATTGGGCAGAATGAACTGCACCTCGTAGGTCTGATTGACATTGCCTACCTGAATGGTCCGATGTCCCACATAGGTGCCCTCAATGCAGAACTGTCTGCTAACCTGTTCCAGCTTTTCATTTATATCCATAATGATATAACCTCTTAACTATTTTCTCAAAACCATCTGCTCTCAGAACACATCACAGCGATGTCTGTCATTTCTTCAAAAAAGCAGCCATACATCCGGAAAGCGACAATTTTTCGATATATTTTAATGCAGGGGCCATTCGTACACACAAAAAATCCATTTTGTCGTCCGGGGCTTCCTGCTTTTATGAGATATATAATTGGCTTATGTTTATTTTTATAGAATCTCAGATGCTTCACTATCAAAGAGAAGTGCATACAAAAAAAAGACGCTCAAAGGCGTCTTTTAATATTGCATTGGTGACCCGCTGGAGATTCGAACTCCAGACCCATTGCTTAAAAGGCAATTGCTCTGCCAACTGAGCTAGCGGGTCATGGCTGGGATGGCAGGACTCGAACCTACGAATGCCAGAGTCAAAGTCTGGTGCCTTACCACTTGGCGACATCCCAATATTGACACCGCCACAGGGGACTTGAAAAGAAATGGGGTGGATGAAGGGATTCGAACCCTCGGTCTTCAGAGCCACAATCTGACGCCTTAACCAGCTAGGCCACATCCACCATATTCAATTCACAGAAAGGGGTTTGGGGAAATCCTGGTACGCCAGGAGGGACTCGAACCCCCTACCTACTGCTTAGAAGGCAGTTGCTCTATCCAGATGAGCTACTGGCGCATATGGAGCGGGTGACGGGAATCGAACCCGCATATCCAGCTTGGAAGGCTGGTGTTCTACCACTGAACTACACCCGCAAGCCTGAACCATCAGCTCTACAAATATACCATGGACTCAACCCTTTGTCAAGTCCTTTTCCATTGATTTTTTAAGATTTCCCGATAAATTCCTCCGGCGGCTCCGAATCGGGCAAGAAAAGGGCCGATGGATCCATCGGCCCTCCGTCTTTTCAGATTCCGGCAGGAATGTCACTGCCTGCAAAATACTTCTTCAGGGGCACATACAGCACACCTGCAATGGCCAGAGCCAGCAATGCATTAGGCACCATGTACACACCGTTATACACCAGAGAATACAAAGTGGGGTTATCAAAGGTACCGAAGCCAGGAACCTCTGCAGGCTCAATGATCCGATAGATAGTAACACCGCTGACAAAATGAACCGCAAACCGACCGGCACATCCTACAATGGTGCCGGGGAAAATGCCCCAGGACTTTCCCTTAAAGAGGCCCGCCAAGCCCAGAGGGGTAAAAGCTGCCAGGTAGTCCAGCAGCATGGACTGCCAGCCCAGGGCGTAGCCGCTGTCAAAGATGAGCTGCAAAAGGCCAAAGGCAAAGCCTGCCAGAAGTCCCTTACCCAGGCCCCAGCGAACCGCAAAGAAGAGAATCGGGAACATTGCAGGGGTGAGAGAACCGCCGTTGGGCAGCTCCATGAACTTGAGGTAGCTCAGTGCCTGTGCCAGGCCCACCATAATTGCACCCTCACAAAGAGCACGGACCCGGAGATGAGATTTACTGTTCTGCATTTGGAAAAACTCCTCCTACCAAAAAGTAATCGCATTGCCAATCCAATGGATGCAATGCGACAAATGGGCCAACACTCGCATCTTTTCCTACGGCGGTACGAACCGCATCAGGTTCTCGGGTCAGGGCACTGCACAAGCGCCCACTCTCAGCCGGTCTCACCGGCTCCCCGAAGATGGATTTGCTATACAATTCTGTATTTATTATATCAGGCCGCTCCCCTGTGTCAACCGTTTTTCTCCTTTATTCCCGTAAATTCCTGAAAAAATCGAAATTTTGCAGCATATTTCTGCCGGGAGGCAGCCATCACAAGCCCGTTCAGGATAATTTCCGCAGGATGCCGGAATTTTCATCCGCTCTTCCTTCCCTTTCTTTTCCCTTCTGTGTTATCTTAGCCGCATCTTTAACGCCGGTATGCTACAATGAAACCACAACAAGACAAATTATGCAGATTTGAGAGGTGGAACAATGACTATTTTTGATGTGTTAAATCTGATTGGCGGTCTGTGTCTGTTCCTGTTCGGTATGAATGTGATGGGCGATGCCCTGGAACGGAGAGCAGGCGGCAGCCTGAAAAAACTCCTTGGAAAGCTGACCAAAAATAAGCTGGCCGGTTTCCTCACCGGTCTTGCAGTGACCGCTGTCATCCAAAGCTCCTCTGCTACCACGGTTATGGTGGTGGGCTTTGTAAACTCCGGCATTATGACCCTGAAGCAGGCCATCAATGTCATCATGGGTGCCAACGTGGGCACCACCGTCACAGCCTGGATTCTCAGTCTGGGCGGTATTTCCGACGGCAACATCGTTTTGCAGCTCCTGAAGCCCACTTCCTTCACTCCGGTACTGGCACTTCTGGGCATTGTAATGACCATGTTTGGCAAGTCCGGCAAAAAGAAGGACACCGGCTCGATCCTGCTGGGCTTCGCCGTGCTCATGTTCGGCATGGATACCATGTCCGGCTCCGTGGCAGGTCTGGCTGATGTGCCTGCCTTCCAGAATCTCTTTATTGCCTTCACCAACCCCATTCTGGGCGTTCTGGCCGGTGCATTCGTCACCGCTGTCATTCAGTCCAGTTCCGCTTCCGTGGGTATTCTCCAGGCTCTGACCGTTACAGGTCAGGTGACCTACGGCGCCGCTGTCCCCATTATCATGGGTCAGAATATCGGTACCTGCATCACTGCCATTCTCTCCTCCTTCGGCACCAATAAAAACGCCAAGCGGGCCGCTGTGGTGCACCTGTGCTTCAATCTGGTGGGCACTGCCGTGTTCCTCACCCTGTTCAGTGTGGTCTCCGCTCTGTTTGACCCTGCCATTTTGGGAACCTCCGCTTCCTTTGCAGGCATTGCCGTGTGTCACTCCATCTTCAATGTCCTGTGCACCGCTCTGCTCCTGCCCATGTCCTCCCTGCTGGAAAAGCTGGCCTACAAGCTGGTCCCCGACGGCAAGGAAAAGGATGTCACTGTAGAGCTGGATGACAGACTCCTGGCAACGCCTCCCGTGGCTCTGGCCCAGTGCAGCAATCTGGTCAACAAGATGGCACAGCAGTCTGTAAGCGCTCTCAAAACCAGCCTGAACATGCTGGATACCTATGACCCGGCCGTGGCAGAATTCATCTATAAAGCTGAAAAGCAGACCGATCACTACGAAGACATTCTGGGAACCTACCTCATTAAGCTCAGCGCACATCAGCTGGGAGATGAGGACAGTGCCACCGTATCCAAGCTTCTGAAGGGCATCGGTGACTTTGAACGCATTGCAGACCACAGCGTCAACATTCTGGAATCTGCCCAGGAGCTGCACGAGAAGCAGATCTCCTTTACCCCCGATGCGAAAAAGGAAATGGATTCTCTGTGCAGTGCCGTATCCGAAATTCTGACTCTGTCCTATAATGCCTATGTCAGCGGTAATCTGGATGCTGCAAAGCACATCGAGCCTCTGGAGCAGGTCATTGACGAATTGAAGGACAAGCTCCGTGACAGCCACATCCGCCGTCTGAAAAAGCAGGACTGCACCATTGAAGCCGGTTTTGTCTGGATTGATCTTCTGACTAACCTGGAGCGTACTGCCGACCACTGCTCCAACATCGGTCTGTGTGTTCTGGATACTGCCCAGAATAACATGAATGTCCATGAATCTCAGGCCATTATGACCCGGAATAATCCTGTTTTTCAGGCTCAGTACGACCACTATTCCAGAAAATATCGGGTATAATTCCCGTTTTCATGCACAGGCGCAAACAGGAGCGGTCTCACAGAGAAGTGAGACCGCTCCTGCTCTATTTTCTGTGTGTTTCCCCATTGCCCTTCGATGGCTCTACAGTCTTACTTGCAGCAGGGGTTCTCCTGTCAGGATCTCTCCGGTTCTGAGACGCCGCAGCTGAGACTGGGGCACATTGAGTGCCATGGCAACTGCACTGGAAACTCCGCTTTTTTTCATCATATCCAGGTCAAAGCGCAGCAATTCCTGCCCCGGGGTCACACGGCTGCCGGGCTGCACCTGAGGCACAAAGCCCCGGCCATGCAGTGCCGCCGTATCCACTCCTACCTGAAACAGAAGCTCCAGCCCGGCCTCTCCCCGGATTCCCAGGGCATACTTTTCCGGGCGCAGAAACATGACCACACCGCCGCAGGGGGCTCTGAGTACGCCCTCCCTGGGAAAGAGCACCGCTCCTGCTCCCAGCAATCCTGCTGCAATGTAGGTATCCGGGATTCGTGTCAGTGCATCTGTCCGTCCTGTGAGGGGACAGGTCAGGATTTGATTTTCCAGCGTTTGAATCACAGGAATCCCTCCTTTCAGTCAACGCCAAAAGTCAGTCCCATAATACAGCGCAGAGCCCACCAGCGGCAATATTGCTGCACCGGTGGGCTCTCGCTTCCTCATTCGGATCAATTGCGGGGCTTGGACCAAGCCTTGACCTTCGATTTGGCCAGGCGCTCAATGGTCTCCTCAGGGTAGGGAGATTGAGGGCCGCCACGGAAGTACAGGAAGTACAGTCCCTCCGGAGTCTGGAACAGAATCTCCTCGTAGCCAGCGGGATCTCCGAAATAGCTATGGGTATACTTTTTCACCAGGGTGGCAGTTTCGGTGTCATATTCACGCTTGCAGATGATCTTCTTCACGGCGCATATCCTCCTTAAATATCAACAGCCTGGCTTCGTATGATTTGCACAAACCTTCCAAATCCAGTCTGAACATTCTGAAAACAAGGTAATTATAGGAATATTTTCCCTATGTACCGTCTATTATATACGAAATCACCCGTACATGCAACCGGGAAACCCCTCGAATTCCCCCGATTGCTCCCCAAATTTTCAAAACACCGAAGCCTCAATTGTGTCACTTTGTACAAATTTTTGTTTTCTATTTAAGCCGTATCTCCAAAAATTTGTGTATTTTTCCACTATACACGGATATTTCTCCATTTCTTCGCTCCATAATTTCATTGTCAATCTGTTAAAATTGCACATATCCCGTCTGTTTCATGGCCTTGTTTCTAAAAAAATCAGTTGAAATTCTCCTGGAATGTGATATGATGAAGCAGCAAGCAAGTGTCGTGTTGTATAGTTATCACATGTATTCATTTGCAATAGAAAGGAGTATTATACTATGCGTATCGGTTGCCCGAAAGAAATTAAGCCCCAAGAGGGCCGTGTTGGTCTCACCCCCGCAGGCGTTGACGCTCTGATCCGTGCCGGTCACAAGGTATTTATGGAACAAAATGCCGGCAGCGGCAGCGGCTTTACAGATGAAGAATACCTGGCAGTAGGCGCGGAAATTCTGCCCACCGCAAAAGAGGTCTATGATGCGGCCGATATGATCGTGAAGGTCAAAGAGCCGCTGGAACCTGAGTATGAACTCCTTCGGGAGGGTCAGACACTATTCACCTACCTCCATCTGGCTCCCGACCCTGCACAGGTACAGGCCCTTCTCCGGAAAAAAGTCACCGGCATCGCCTATGAGACCGTAGAGCTGGCAGACCGTACACTTCCCCTTTTGGCTCCCATGAGCGAGGTGGCAGGCCGTCTGTCCATCCAGGTAGGTTCCCACCTCCTGGAGTCCCACTGTGGTGGACGGGGCATTCTGCTGGGCGGTGTCACCGGCGTGGAACGGGCCAATGTGGTGATTATCGGCGGCGGCAACGTGGGTACCAATGCCGCAAAGATTGCCATTGGCATGGGCGCCAATGTCACCATTCTGGACCTCAACGCCAAGCGTCTGGCTTATCTGGACGATATTTTCGGCGGCCGTGTGCAGACACTTCTGTCCAATCCCTTCCACATTGCCCATGCAGTCAAGCATGCTGACCTTGTGGTGGGCTGTGTTCTGATTCCCGGTGCCAAGGCCCCCAAGCTGGTCACCGAAGAAATGGTGAAAACCATGAAGCCCGGCAGCGTTCTGGTGGATGTGGCCATTGACCAGGGCGGTTCCATCGAGACCATCGATCGAATCACCACCCACAAAGATCCCTTCTTTGTGAAACACGGCATCCTGCACTACTCTGTGGCCAATATGCCCGGTGCCGTCCCCCGCACCTCCACCATGGCTCTCACCGGTGCCACTCTGCCCTATGTGCTGAAAATCGCCAACCTGGGCCCCGAGGCTGCCTGCAAGGCAGATCCTGCCCTCATGAAGGGTCTTAACACCTACAACGGTCAGCTGACCTGCAAGGCCGTTGCAGAGGCACAGAACCTGCTCTATACAGATCCTGCCTCCCTCATTTAATCCGTAAATTCTCCACGGACCTTTTTTCGGAAGGGTCCGTGGTTTTTTCATACCGCAAAATGCATAAGTTTTTTTAGGAAATTTGTGCAAAATACTTCTTGCATTCACCTGAATGATGTAGTAAACTATAGTCACATAGAAGAAGACATTCAAAGGTGTCCTCTTCCGTGCCGTGGATCTCCTCCTGATCCACTGTTTTCGTTGGTGCAGCGTTTCCCTTGCGAGATCGCACATTTGGTATTTAAGTCGAGCACGCTGTCTATTCCGCAGAAAGAGAGGTTAACCACATATGGAACCCACTCAGTATATGAAATAGCCCCTGTCGTTTCCTAGTGATTAGAGGATGAACGATAGGGGTTATTTCTTTGGTTCTAGCAGTCCATAAATTACTGTTGCGGAAAAGAAGAAAGCCACTCCCGAAATCAAAAGCATATAACAGGGTTGTTCACACACCAATGCGATGAACTGCCCGTTTTTTATTTCCTATAAATATAAATCCTTTCATGCGAACTTGCCGACTTCGGAATATTTCCAAAGTCGGCAAGTTTTTATATATCGTCTGAATGCAGGAAATTCCCCCGTATCCTGTACAGCAGAACCGCAACTATCTGCTGCATACAAAAATGGGGCTGCCGCACCATAAGGTGGGCAGCCCCATTGTGTAGGACAGATTTACTTCTGGAGTGCTGCGAAACGCATAAGCATGGTAGCCACCTGTGCTCTGTTGGCGTTGTGGCTGGGAACCAGGGTGGTATCGGTCACACCCTTGACAATCTCAGCACCAACGGC
>RCNH01000570.1_pt1 | contig 14906 bp, 10 predicted proteins | sample 2041161 | NCBI WGS metagenome assembly RCNH01 (sample SAMN09708215, study PRJNA481090) | Feces metagenome, whole genome shotgun sequencing project. | biome: feces | host: Leptonychotes weddellii | place: Antarctica: Sion Island | collected 2010-03-01 | reverse complement strand
ATGGATCAGCACTGCAATCCCGTGGTGAGCCCCCTTCCGGAATGCATTACCCGTCCTAAAAAGTCGGGTAAAGAGTCCTACCTCGTCGGCTGGGGCCCGAATGAATTCACTCCCACCGGAACCCTCAGCGGATTTGAGGTCACTGACCGCCTCCACGAGATCAATACGCCCTGCCTCATCACCAATGGTCAGCGGGACCTATGCTCCCCTTACATCGCTAAAACCATGTATGATCGAATTCCTAATTCCAAATGGGAGTTGTTTGCCATACAGTGGTCATATGCCGTTTGTTGATGAGCATGAGAAATATTGTGATGTGTTGATGAAGTGGCTGAATGAAAATGATTGAGAATGCGCACGCCCCCTATGGTTAAACCATAGGGGGCGGCTGTATTTTTGCAGAATGTGAGTGCGAGAATGGCATTCAAGAGGTTGACGGATCATCTCCACTGGTCCATTTTCAGAAAGTTCCAAAATCCCGCGTCTTTGAAGAAATATGTGCTTATAATCATTCCACAAAATTTCTGTTGCACCCCCTGTGTTGCAGGGGGTGCAACAGGTTGACCCGAATATGACCCGAACGGCTTTTTGCCTGTTTCAGAACATTTCTGTCTATATGGTTTTGAGGCTGCCGGAGGGCATATGGAGCGGTTCAGCCGAACGCTTTGCTGAAGCGCTCCACGGCCTCCTGACGGACGTTTTCCTGCACATGAAGATAGTGCTGGGTCATGTCAATGTCGGCGTGTCCGACGATACTCTGGATCGTGGGAAGGTCCACTCCAAGTGCCTGCATCTGGGACACATAAGTATGACGGCAACAGTGGGGCGTCAGCACCCGGACACCGTCGATCTGCTGCAATGCTTCCCGGAACTTCGCCCGGAAATACGATGGATTGCAGGGCTGTCCTTTGATCCCGACTTCCCAGATGAACTTGCAGTCGGTGGTGCGCAGACGGATGGCACAGCATCTGAGATTCGGAGGGACGGGGACATCGCGGTAGCTGTCTCTGGATTTTGGAGGACCGATGGTTATGGAGCCCTTGACCTGCTTGACTGCCTGCCGGATATGGATCACAGAACCGTCTTCTTCGATGTGCTGCGGCTCCAGCGCCAGCAGCTCCTGGGTCCGCATACCGGTTCCCAGCATCAGACGGATGCTGTCGCCTAGACGATCCTGGGGCAGATGTTCCATCATGAGCCGTACTTCGTCGGCGTGAAATGCTTCCTTCCGGGAAGCAGACTCCGGAGCCCGCATTTTGTCGGCAAAGCGCACCGGGTTCTTCAGGATCAGATCATTTGCCTCGGCCTTATTGAAGATTTGAAAGAGCATCCCCCGGCACTGCGTCAGGCGGGAATAGGAAGCGCCCTCGTTTCGGAGCTTCCGGAGAAACTGCTCGATATCGTAGGCCTTGATATCGGTGAGCTTTCTGTGCCCAAAGTAGTCTTTGAGAATCCGAAGCGTATAGCGGTAGCTTTCCTGGGTTCCGGCGGTGACGTTATCCCGATGGTGTTCAAACCAGATATCCGCCCAGGTGCCGAAGGTATAGCAGACCCGGCTGTCGATTCCGGAAAGACGCATCTGCTCAAATTTTTTGACCTTTTCTCGGACCTCCTTCTGGGTTCTCCCATAAAAATAAACAATATTGCGGCGACCATCGTCCAGGTATCCGATCATAATTCGGAATTCCCAACGGCCGTCCGCTCTGCGGCGAATGCTTCCTTCGCCATTAGATCTTTTTGCCATGTTAGTCCTTTCTTCCGGTAACATAGGCTTTCACAGCTAAAGGTTAACATAACTTTTAGAGCGTTTCAAGCCTTTTGAAAAATTTAGTGAGTTTTGACCGAGGCGGCTTTGACCAGTGCTTTCATATTTTTAAGAGGCATGATAAAATAAAGCTGTAAAACTTATCTCCAGCGGTGATTTTAAATTCGGAGGTGTTTATAGTGGTGCGTGGAGGTAACAGAGAAATAACTGACAAAGTAAAACCTTCTGATATCATTAAGAGTAAAATTTATGCACAGGGCGGAATGGTTACGGTTACACTGTACGATGGAAGTCCATGTAAGATTTTTGCAGAGAATGATGGAAAACGATTTTCAAGCAATAAATTGTCTACCGCAAAGTATACTTATGATGTCTTTGATGTTATTGTGGAGCATTTAAAGCATTCTCCCGGCTGTCGCGCCCCTAAAGGTAATGCAAGACATAAGGAAGATAAGGTCGGATACGGAAAATGCAGCGAGGGAACAGTGATCTATAATTTTGCTACAAAATACGCGGGCAAGAGTATAGGTGCTTCCACATTCGATCCTATTTTTGTGTTTGCTGCTGTGTTGGAATGGGCGGGTATTGCTCGAAATGGCAGAGGATATCTGGAACTTATGGAATCCTATCGCTAAGTAAACTGGCTCATTATTTGCTTGTTGGATTTTGTCGATTGAATGTAAATATGGATTGTTTTTTCGAATCGAGCGAAAGATTGTCATATAGATGGAGCCATGATATACTCAAAGTAGCAATAAACGCTTACTGAAGGAGGCGCTTTTATGAACGAAAACATTGGTGATCTCTGGTGCAAAATCGAGATCTACAACGAGTATCTGAAAAAGATCACAGCACTGCTGATGCAGATCCAGACCGTGGAGAAGATGCAGGCAAAGGCTGAGATGGAGCTCGGCATGCTGGAGAGTAAGACAGATGACAGCAGCAAGGCCCAGTATGAGAGCCGCCTGACCTCCACCAGGCAGCAGTGCGAGGAACGGCTGCGTGATATGCTGGAGGAACTTTCCCTCATCCAGAAGCTCAAGGAAGACCTGGAGCATGAACTTCCGCTGCTGAGAAGCAAGCAGTAACAGAGAATAGATCGGTGGCCTCCCGGTTCAGGGAGGCCACTTTTTTAGACCTTCTCAGTCTGCTGGTTGATCCAGTCGATCAGTTTATCCTTCGGAACGACCAGGCGCTTTCCGATGACGAGAGTGGGGAAACCTCTGCTGTGCATCAGGCCATAGGCATTCGCGCGGGAGATGCCCAGTACGGCGGCCACCTGGTCGGCGTTGAGGGAAACGGGAAGCTGGTCAAGAGAAGTGTATTTGGGTTCCATATCTATTCCTCCTTTATGGACATTCGGTGGGATCAATCGGGGAAGGATTCGTGACGGCCTGGTAAAGGCAATCGAGCAGGAATGGCACCATTTGATCGATTTCACAGTGCTTTGCTTTTGCCTGTTCCAGGACAGACCGCATCTGTTCCTGATTGATAGAGAGAAATTTATACCGGATCAGTTCTTTGGGCAGAGGTTCGGCGTCAATCCAGACGGTACTTTGAGGGCTGGAAAGCGTATCATCCATCAGCTGAATGATTCCATCCAGCATGGGCTTGTCCCAGTCCTTCAGCAGGTCATCGTAAGCGATATTCTGCCGGATGATTCTGACAAATAGAAAATCAGTCTCTGAGTAATTTATTGAATCAGGTTTATTGGTATTAAGATTATTTGTGTCTGATTTTCCGGTGCTCCCGCTGCTGATTTTCCGCAGATGGTCTTCGTGTTTTTCAGATGATACGTACTCCTGCTTTTCAGGGGCTTGCTGGAATCGTACAACGTGGATCTGGTAAGTACGGGGATACTGCTGCAGTTGTCTCCTGATCAGTCCGGCAGCTTCCAATTCTTTCATGCATTTTCCCGCCTTCTCAATTCCGCAGTTCAGAAACTTTGCGGCAGTTTCTAACTTGAAATATACGAAGGGGCATCCATCCCGTGTCTGCCAGCGTTCCCCGTTTTTAACGGAGAGGGAGACTCTGTCCTGCAGAAGGGCAAAGAGAAGCTTGGCATCGGCGGAGAGGTCACAACAGGGTTTCACATGAAAGAAGATTTTGGGAAGAGAGATATACCCGCCGGTTACAGGGACAGGATTCAAAAATTTATCTTCCATTCGATAGGGTCCTTTCAAAAATAGGGATCAATAATTTGTTTTTGATTTCATAGCAAACATTTTGTTGTCTCAAGCGATATGGGGCAACAAAGACGGAGAATTTCGAGAACAGGATTCCTAAGCGGGGACCGATTTGGTCCCCACTTGAGCCTGTTGGGGCCTGCCCCAATCCCCGACGGCCTCCGGCCAGTTGCTTTTATGAGAGCTGAATCAGGCGCGTTATCGATCGCGGCCCCGATCCCTGAAGGTGGCTTTGATTTCACGCCGTACCTGTTTCAGTTCTCGTTTGACAGCCTTTTCTTCCATGAGCTTATCATGCCAAAGCCCACGGAAATGGGCGGCCTTCCGGAGAAGCTCCTGATTATAAATGCGGTGACCTGCAGCTTTTTGACAGTTGTAGGCGATCCGGCTCAGCTTTATACGATTGTATTTCACGGCAGCAAGCTGATGTTTCAGCTGCTCCTCGCGGCGCAGAGTCCAGCTTTGATGATAGTAGAATCGGCTTTCCGCATTATGGTCTTTCCACCGGTCAGCGCTCTCAACAAGAGCCTCCCGGACAGATGCAGCTTCTTTCATTTGGAGGGATACGATTTCACGTTCCATCCGAAGATCCTGCAGTTCTATATTTGAGCTCGGATTACAGCCACACCAGCTCAGATAGCTGCCATGGGAAAGACGGTCGTCGGAACTGGTGGAGGGATCCAGAAACAGATCCCATCGATTTAAGATGCGGTCGATTTTGTCCCGTTCGGTTTGCAGATCCCGTTCCAGGTAGGTGGTCTGCTTTATCAGATCGTGAAGTTCCTGAAAATCTTCCCGGTGGTATTCCCGGGAAACGGAGACTTTTCTGGCGATTAAGCTGGCAGCATCTGCAATGGTATCCTCAGCCTTCCGGTTGTTTTTTTCGCGGCGTTCCTGAATCCACTGCATATATTTCTTTTGCTCGTACTCGATCCTTTTGGCTTTCTGAAAAGACTGAAGTTCCGTCGGAGGTACCTGCATGGTCCGGTAAATCTTTTCGATGGGAAGATCGATGGAATTCAGACGGATTGATTTCCTTGCGCCTGGCGGACGAACGGAGTAGGTCGTGCCGCGGCGTATGAGATCGATGTTATACTCGGTATGGAGTTGACGGGTAAGCTCCTGCATGGATTTACATCGAGCTGCGGTATCCAGAATGGTCTTGCGAAGGCGTTCATGTCTTTCAGTGTAACGCTCCTGCCTGCGCTGATCTTCCACACCAATATTGTCCTCTGCGGTAAGACCATGACTACGGGTATATTGCAGAAGCCATTGCTGACAGTGCCGGCGAAACTCAGGATTATTCTGATGTTTGTATCCCGCTGCGGTTTCGCAATGGAGTACGCAGCCGTAACGATCTTTCATCATCCAGGGCTGTTCGTGCCGGTCTACGGCCCGAACAGAATTGATGCTGATATGGATGTGATAATTATCAGTATCCATGTGAACCGCAATGAGGGCGTCATATCCCTGAAGATTCTCCCGAACAAAGGCTCGGCCTTCGTCCATCAGAGCCTCTTTTGTCAGAAAAGGCGTATCTGATTCGGGGTGGCTGATCACGAATATGAACTGCTTTCGGTCTTTGGGGGAGTGATTTTTTCCAAAAGCCAAATTGGTCTTTACGCAGTTGCCGGCCCAATCGTCTGGATTTTTCTCCTGACCGTATCCGTTGATGTAACACAGACCATAGTTGCTGCGTTCCTGCAGAAGGCCATATTCATCGAGTACGGGTTTATAACAGCTGTGCTGCAAGTCCTCCTGATGTTTATACTGGAGGTATCGCTTTGCGTCGTCGTAGCAGCTGTTTTTACTGGAGCTCATTACTAAAACGGCCATTGAGATTCTCTATGGTTTTCTCGATATTCTTCTGGACACGGAAAAGTGCGTGGACAGAGCAAATCAGTTGGTCCCAGTCTTCCGGGTGCAGAGCCTTTTGGTCTTCATTGGGCTTGATAGTCATTTTAAGCATACCACCTAACTTTCCGCATTCTCCCCGGAGGTGTCGAAGTTCCGAATTCAGATTTTGCACTTCCCGGATGAGAACGTCGCGATGCGGATCGGCTTTGATCTCTCCTGTCAGGACAGCTTGCCGCATAAAAACGGACTGAGGAAGGCAAGACTCTGCCACACGGTCCTGCAGACGCTGGAACTCTTTATCGGTAAAACGAATATGGACCTCTTTCCGGCGGTGACGTTTTGAGGACCTGCTGCTCTGCGGATGACTGCGATCCTGGCAGCTTCTTGCAGAGGTGGCATTGTTGGCTTTTAAACTGGCATTGTGGGCTTCAGCTTTGGCACGGGCCAAGGCTATGCGTTCGTCAAGGCTTATATAGTTGGCAGGAACGAGATTTGGCAGTTCGGCGGGCAGCGGGATGCCAAGCCATTCCTGAACCTGATCTTTTGTGGCAAACTCGGAACTTGCAGTAAGACCGGTATTCGCTTCGTTTGGCTTTAATGCGTAATAATGATTCTCCTGAACCCAGACATACCATCCGATTGGGAGATTGCCGGGGACGGCTTCTTCAGCGGTGATTTGTTTTGCCTGACCCCACTTGGGAAACTCCTCCTTTTGCTGGGTTTGGACGGCTGCAGGATGTTTATTATTAAAAAAGATCATATGTATTTCCTTTCTGCACCGTTCGTGGTGCATATAGATCGGATCCGTACTGTACAGACGTTATGTTGATCAACTGATATGAATTATATCGAATGTACGCCCATTTGTCGTTTACAGCGTGTTTACACCTTTTTCGCAAGGGTAGACAGCATATAAAAATACCGCTGAACAAAACTGTTCAGCGGCATTTTACGTTTGAAGTATGATTCTGTCTGATTTACGGATTTACAATCCTGGCAATATCCCCGAAGGTGATGTTTGTGGGCTTGCCGCACATGATCAAAACCGCGGTGTGAAAAATTTTTGCGAGAATTTGGGTCATGATGCTGACGAGCTCTTTTAAACCCTTTGGTGTGAAGAAATACATCAATCCATCAAGGATCCCGTTTCCCATATTGATTACGTCCTGCAGGCTGGATTCACGTACAAATCGACATACTGCCGTTACGGCCATATAGGATATAAGCCAGCATGTTGGCAGGGCAATGGAAGATACACTGATATCCAGCGGCATTGCGAATATGACGTCATTAAACGACTGATATTCTGCGGCCGCAGATTTCATATCGTTTTGTTGTTCTGCAGTGTATGCATTCATGTAATGCAGAAATGCATTATGGACATAATCCAAAGAGTCGCCGGTGGGCTGCAGATAGGCCGGCAGCTCTTCAGACAGGACATGGATCGCCGGCTTGTAGTCGTGGGATACAGCGGACAGATATGCATACATGAGCAGGTTTGTATAGAATTTACTGTCATCCTTTTTCGCATAGAAAACGGTATTCATGAGAGTGAGGAAAACGGTTTCTATATTCGGTATGTTCTTGCGGAAGAGCATACAAATCCTGAAAAGAGACGAAAGCATGGTGCGGCATCGAACTATGGAGGGTGCCACGTCATCTTCTGTGAGAACGACTTCCCGAATGATGCCATGCATGGAAAGGACTCCGTCGGAATTCCGGATCAACCCTTTTTCTGTCAGTAAGCTGATTGCTTGGATGTAGTCACGCGGGGTATTTGTTTCTAAATAGAGATATTCGGGTGACAAGTGCAACCAGCGCTTAAAATCCTCCAATTGGATACCGCTAGACGGAATAAGCGCCAGGTTCGTCAGAATGTATTGTTCAGCTTGACTCAGCTTAAAGAAGGGAAACAGCGTACAAATAAATCCTTGGAAAGTATCACGAACATCCATATGATCCTTTGTAATGATAATGGGTTCGTAAATCTTCATATTTGAAGTATGCTCGTGAAGCTTTTTAAGAAGCTCCTGAGGTGCCAGGGCCCTCGTTCCAAGTAATCTGGCAGACAACTCCACCAGTAGAGTGTGCCCATGAAGTGCATGAATGATTTCTGTAATTTCTTCCTTGCAGAGTTCGGCACCGTTATAATACTTGGAAGCTAATTCGACCAGAGTGTCAGTATTCTGAATTTCAGACAGTTCCAGGTGTGGAAAGTTCGAATAGCTGTACTGTGTGGTAATCAGGACGTGGCAGGGATAATCCACCACATGATGGATCAGGGGATCCTGATCAGAGCGGATATCCATGCCTTGAATGATAAGCAGTGTTTCAGGTGAAAGAGAAGAAAGCTGTTGGTCATGGGCTTGATATAACGCCTCACTGTGCTCAGTCTCAAGCTTCATCAGTTGCTCCTGCAGGAGTTGGAGGGCATCCGGTTTTTCCCCCAGGGAGGAGATCAGTTGAGCCCGGCGGGTGTCATACAACTGGTTAATCTCGGCATCACAAGAAAATGGCATATGAATAATGGTGTTTCGCAGACTGCCTTGAAAGGAAACCTCAATGGTATGCTTATATTTTAATTCTTTCTGGCTATAGGTAAGGGCAAAACCACGACTGCATTCACTTTTTCCGATTCCGGAGCAACCGGTGATAAAGCCATAGCCGTGGTCCTGAAGCATAGAAAAAATCTGCTTAATCTCATCTTCTCTGCCACAGAAGTTGGGACAAGGGGCAGGTACATTGCATCCCTGAATATAATCCGGAGGAGGTGCAGGAGTAAGCGCCTTACTCGCAAAATCTTTAAATACAAAATTTTGGTGCTGCATGAAATACAGAAGGGAAGAGGACAGAAAATCAGAACATTCATCGGGGGAGAAATCTGCCGGATCCTGAGAAAGCGGTTTTGATAGTTCATCAGGATAATGAGCGCTTCCGTTCGTGTCAAAGCTTTGTTTCATGATAGAACAGAACTGATTTGCGATATTCGTCGGATTATCAAAAACAGGAAATACCTTTTCTCGGAAATTCTTGCGGAATTCTGTTGCATGTGTTTGGTAAAAATCAGTAATATTTTCATCAAGCTGTCTTATACCGGATTTCCAAGAGGAAATCGTAGATGTGGCAGTTTCCATGGGTGGTGATGACTGATAGTAGTAGTTGTAAAACAGCATCTGAGCCCTTTGAGGCTGGTTTCCAAAGGTCGTTGGGATACTATTCAACATCAAACAAAGCATATAACTTAGACTGGAGCGGGGAGATTTGCTTGCATCTTTCGACGAATCCTTTTTGCGTTTATTACTCATACAGAACACCTCCAACATGTTCAAATTGATAAATTATCTAATAAGATAAATATATCATTCCTGATGCGGCATATGTGACACAAATGTAAAATATTCCTATATATTGCTATATATTAGAAATAATATGAAAAATTACGGTAATCTTGAAAAAATTGCAAGGTGATAATTAGGAGTGTTCTTCAATTAATTTGCTGGGACTTTGATATGGGTAGAGCTAAAGATACAAATCTGCTTGAAAAGAAGGTAGATCTTTATCGTATCATAAAGACGGATTCGGTGCCATCGGGCCTGTTTCCATCTTCGATTGCGGTACGACTGAAAAAAGATGCTACACAAGCCTAATCATTCTTTTTCCTTCTCTAATTGCCTTTTTCAAAAACCCTGCAATCTCATCGTCGGGGTGGGTGACATAGGTAATCACATAGTCTACCCTTTGAAGCATCCAGCGGTTGCGCCAGGCAACTGCCTCACGCATTCTGGCACACGGCGTAGATTTGGTTACTACTTCCAGTATTTTTATAGTTGCGGAGACAGGACTCGAACCTACGACCTCCGGGTTATGAGAGTGTATTATTGTTCAACCGAGTTAAGATTATTTAAGTTTTATAGGATTATCCGTGCTTTTTGAAGATCATTTGTTGCATAATTTTAAATACCTAAATCCAACTTTGTATAAATAAACCCCTAAATAAACCCCTGCCTTTTAGGCCTCAAAAGTTAGAAGTTTGGATTTTTCCGTTTCTTTCATATATTTGTGGAATTTCCAAAGATTTTAGCCTGGATTGAAAGGCTCTAACTCTCAATTTTCTTATCATTAGATGATTAGAAAATCCACTATTTTAGCTTTTTGAAATTTTATACACAGAGATACAGTTGCATGTTCAACCTGTGGAGTATCCCGACTTGCTGGTGAGTAACATTTATTCAGTTGGGATGGCATAATCAAAAGTAGGTAGTCAATATCATAAAGCGCTCCCCCCTCAATTGAAAGCTAGAGTTCAATCAAGGGGGGAAGTTCTTTTTATAGACTACAGCATTATTTTTACATTTAGCTACACATAAAACTATTCGCAATATAATTCAGTTGGTTCGCTATTTGGGAGAATTCACTGCTTAAATCAAGTGTATTAACACTGATTCTGTTGCCGCTCATCAGATAACTTCCGGATGGCTGGATTTCTTCATCTGTCTTTGCATATAAAAGCAGCCCGGATACATTGGTCTGATGCTCTGCCTCATTCTTCACATAGGTAAAAATCTGGTAGAGATTATTGGAATGCATGGTATGTACATCATACTGCGTCTGCGTCGTATGCGAATAATACTTTGCATCAATAATCAATGTCTTATTCTGATAGCGCAATGTAATATCTGTCTGCATGGTCGGCAGCATAAAGTCAAAGCCATCATCCAGCGCCCATTTAATCTGCAACGGCGCTGCGTGAAGCTGCGGAAATTCTTTCCGATAGTATTCCAGGATAAACTTTTCGTAAAGTCTGCACATCCGCTGCTCATCCAGGAAATCCATCATCTTCATTTTCCCGTCTTCTGTTTTCTGCAGAAGTCCTTTCAAAACCAGATAACAAACCGTAATCAGCATCCGGTAGGTCTGATTGTTTCGATCATACCGCATACTCCAGTTTATAGATTCTGGCACTAACAGGTTTACTTCACCGAAGCGCAGCAAAATATTTCTCATTGCTTTCTTTCTGGGTTTGGGGATATCCGCCCGAAGAAGGAACTCCATTGTGGTTTTAATGACTTGATTGGGATAGGAGTTTACAGAAAACAAATCATAGGAACAAACCAACTGCTGTTTTTGCATGGTCTGCCTCTTAATAGACTCAGACACTTTGATTTTGCCACGCAGACAGCTTAGTGGTTCCGTTTCCTCCACATATGCTTTATGCAATCCACGCTTTATTTGACTGGAAACACCCTTAATCAAAATAGCAGACAGAAGGTCCGCTGTATTTTCAAAGGGTTCTGTTGCCAGGCTTTTATAGCCCTGCTCCTGCAAAATCTGGAAGGCATATGCCAGCATATAATAGATATTCTGTATCCGTATCATCGGATTGCCTCACGCAGCCGCTGCTCCCAGGTCTGTACCTTGCCGGGTTCATCAAACCAATACTCTTTTAGAAGCGGAAGGATCTCATACATAACAACACATTTCAGCCAGCGATCCGTAACTTCGCCTTTTGTGCAGAAATAGCTGTGGCCAATGCAAAAGCCGCTTCCAAGTGCTTCGTCTTCAGAGATGGCCAGATTCAGCTGAATTACCGTTTCAATCAGCTTGTTAAATTTCGGACTATTTTTCTGTTCCTGATATTCCCGGAATCCGTCTGAAGCAAAGGCCGGCGGCAATTCAAAGAAGGCAAACCGACGCCGCAAGGCATAATCCAGAAGTGCCAGGCTTCGGTCTGCGGTGTTCATCATTCCTATGATATAAACATTTTCGGGTACAGAGAATTTTTCATCCGAATACAGCAGCTGAAGCGGAATTCCCCGCTTGTCATTTTCTATCAGCATGAACAGCTCGCCAAAGATCTTACTCAGATTTCCTCTGTTGATTTCATCAATTATGAAGAAATACGGATTTTCAGTATCAACTTCCGCTTTCTTGCAGAATGTATAAAACGGTCCTTTTTTCAGTTCAAAACCTTCTCCGGAAGGGCGGAAGCCCATAATAAAGTCCTCATAGCTGTAGCTCTGGTGGAATTGAATCATGGAAACCCGTTCGGGATCTTTTACGCCCATAATCGAGTAGGCCAATCTCTTTGCTGCAAAGGTTTTGCCCACACCGGGAGCGCCCTGGAGAATGATGTTTTTCTTATAGAGCAGCAGATTGGAGAGCGTGTCATAATCCTCCCTGCTCATAAAGACCTCTGACAGGAAATCATCCGCCGTATAGATAGGATAGGTAACGGCTTTTTCTTCTTCCTCCTCTGTTTCGGGGGCAAATATAGACAGCAACTTTTCAACATAGTCTGAATATGCCGTAATGTCTGTCAGAGCTTTCATAACCGCCTGTCCCGGATGTTCCCATTCTCCTTTGTACGTCCATTTCACATGCCGGACATGCTTATATTCATCCTCACGGTCAGAATCAAACCTATATCCGGAACATACTTCACCTTTGCCGATAATTGCGTGCATTCCCTTTTTGACGAAGATAATATCGCCTGGTTTCATTTCGTTTGCAAACTGCCAGGTGGCATGCGCTGCATTTTTATAGGAATAAGCAGGATCTATGATATCCTTCATGGCCTGCTTCATTTCCTCTTTGGTGCTATACTTCCGGAGGTCACCGATTTCGCCCCAGCCAATTGCCATAATGCCATTGCTGTAGAATTCATCCCACATACAGGCATTGTCCCCGGGCGCATAAATCCAGTAATGAACCGTATCAACGCCCTGATCTGCTACAGCGGCACCGACATTATCCCGCTGGGTATTCTGAGCTGCAGTACGATTTTCTTCATTGACTCGCTCAGAAACCTTCCAGGCAGTATACGACAGTTCCGGGAAGCTCTTATACGGATAAGCCTTACTGCGGAATATATCTTTCACACACTCCACCAATTCCAGATACTTTTCCGCCTCCGGAACCTGATCCAGCTTGCCAGCCAGACTGGTAGAATTCTCCGGCATTTTCTGTGGAAGTGTAACAAACCACCGATTTCTGGAATCCAGGTTTAAGAATTGGTAGGGACGGATCCAGTATAATCCGACTGTTAAATTCCATTTAACGCCCTTCTGCTTAAGGGCTGTATCATACCATTGCATGAACTCATGCTTGTTTTCCTCAGAAGGATGATCTGCATACCGGATTGCAGATAAAAATACACGCCACAAATTCTCGATATCATCCTGATTTCTGTATTCCTTAAACCAGAAAAAGGTGGCCGCTAGGTTCATTAAGACAGGTACGCCCTCAAAAGATTGTGGAATTGGGACATCTACCCCCAATGCTAACGCCAGGCCCTGCATAATCCGGATACGATTTTCCGTTGTGATGCCCTTATTGAACAAGCCAAACACCGTAAAGGGGTCAATATCAACAATTTGATTGTCCTGCTCCATCTTCGGCAGTTTGATGTGAATTTGGGCATATGTATCTGCAATCAAAGATATCAGCTTTTTTCGGTCTTTGTAATACGAAGAAAGGGCATCTGCAAACTTCATATAAAACTGAGTCCAAGCAAGATTCTCTTGATTTTCCATATGGCATATCCTCTTTTCTTAATTCTCTGTCCAGGGGGCCTGAATCAAAGCGCATTCATAATGTTCAGTAGACTCTGGTAGCTATCTACATCGTGGTACTTGACCTTGCTGGTAGAAATCTCATTGAATAGTTTTCTGGCACAGCGAATTTTTGCCTGTTCAATAGGACGCAGATTTAGGCTATCCATGGTTCCCTTGGTCTCTGCAATGAAATAAATGTGCTTGACCATTCCCTCATGAAAAGCAATCGCCCAGTCCGGAGAATAATTTCCCACAGGCGTTGGAATTTGGAATCCTTTGGGAAGTTTCGCATAAACGCAAACCTCCGCTGCAGTATCCATATCCTGTGCGAAACGGCGTTCTACACTCTGTTCAGCGGAGCCGTCGGTAAACACATAATCCTGAATGGCTTTCTGCGCATGAAATGCTTTATCGATACTCTGACTGCTTTTTTCTGCCGTGAAAATATCGCTGTCATAGCTATCGCTGGTCTTGTCATAGGTAATATGATCCACGATCATAGTTGCCTTCTGCTCATTGATCAGCTTGATAACCTTTGAAATAAACTCTTCTGGATTGTACCGGAACATATAGATTTTGTCCGAACACAAGCCTGTCAGGATTTTTGCAACGGTCCGTCGTGTCAGCACAGTACCTTCTGCAATCTTACCAATCAGATCATATCGGATACTGCTGCACTGGGCGTGCTTCAGAGTCTGCGTGCGAGTCTTAGCGGTCTTAAAGGAATCGCCACGGCCAATTTCATGCTCATTCATATCGTCTTTCTGCTGGCCGACAGAGGTGGTATACTGCAGTTCTGTAACAAACAGCTTGTCATCAATATGCGTAATAGCCTTTTGGATCAGTTCTTCACTGTCAAAAGAAACCGTATATGCATATTTGTGATTGATATAATTCCAGAGCGTCTGAAATTCCTTTTTGTAAAAGTTGTCATTCAGGGGATTTTCCTTGATCTTAGTAGCGTGTCCGTCAGAAATCATCTCCTTGAGAACGCTTTCATCAAAGACTGCCTGTACCAGCTTGTGGATTCCTTCGCCCATCGGTGCCAACTGCTCCGGCAGAGCCGCCAGGGCTCCGTTCTGAAGATCTGCCCGATACTTGTCCGTAACTTTTCGGTCCATATCCACATAGCCGTTGGCAATCAGATAGAACTCTACTGCATCTGCAGTCTTTTTATCAATTTCGGTCTGAACGCCATCCACCTGGACAAATTTTCCCTTAAAGTATTCGCTGGTTGCTGCAACCGGTCTGTCATACAGGACCGTTTTAATATCCGACTGCAGCGCAGAAACAAAGTCCTTATAGCTTTCGTTGGCAATGACGGTCAGCACATTGATATCATGGACCGCACCGCCGCAGGTCTGTACATCCATACGGTTGCCCTGCTGATTGACACAAAGGCGAAGTCCACGGCCCACTTCCTGCCGTTTGGCTGTCTGACTGTTGGTATGCCGGAGCGTGCAGATCTGGAACACATTGGGGTTATCCCAACCTTCCCGAAGGGCAGAGTGAGAGAAAATAAACCGTGTGGGTTCGTCAAAGCTG